>NPIF01000046.1_pt2 | contig 68644 bp, 66 predicted proteins | sample 8637461 | NCBI WGS metagenome assembly NPIF01 (sample SAMN07420641, study PRJNA396082) | bioreactor metagenome | isolation source: sample BR12 brine-fed electro-methanogenic bioreactor BR | place: Japan: Kochi | collected 2016-12-09 | reverse complement strand
AGATGGGATCAGTTGACGGTTACCCTGGAGGTGATGAAGATGAAGCCCAAGAGCCTGTCGCTGCATATCGAGTTCATGTTCGCCCGCTCCATGTTCCAGGCCGCCGACATGGAGGAGCAGAGCCGCCTGCTCAACCGGGTGGCGGACCTGATCGACCAGGGCTATATCCGGACCACCGTCGGCAAGCACCTCGGCGCCATCAACGCCGCCAACCTGAAAACCGCCCACGCGGAGCTTGAGTCGGGAAAATCGATCGGTAAGATTGTTCTGGAAGGATTTTAAACCAGGAGGAAAAAAATGGATGCCATCGAAATGATCCAGGAACGCCGCAGCGTTCGCAAGTACAAGGATGAAAAAGTCGACCGGAAGAAGATGGAGGAGATCATCGAGATCGCCCGCTGGGCGCCGTCCTGGGCGAACACCCAGATCGCCCGTTATACCCTGGTGGATGATGAAGAAACCATCGCCAGGCTCGCCGCCGAAGGGGTGCAGGGCTTTGCCTACAATCTCAACACCCTGAAGAATGCCAAGGGCGTAGCGGTGCTGAGTTTTGTCAAGGGCAAGAGCGGCAGGCTCGAAAAATACGGCGACTTCGACAGCTCAAACGCCCATTTCTGGGAAGCCTTCGACGCCGGCATCGCCTGCCAGACATTCTGCCTTGCCGCCCATGCCAAGGGGGTCGGGACCTGCATCTTCGGGGTCATCGATGACAAATCGATCGCCGAAATCGTCGACCTGCCGGAAGAGGAGACCGTCGCGGCGCTGATCGTCTACGGCTATCCCGATGAGCAGCCGGCGCCGACCCCGCGCAAGTCGGTTGAAGAGATACTCAGGTTCATCTGAAGACGAAGAGGAGAAAGCATGGCCACGCTGACCATCGTCGCGAACATCATCGCCCGGGCCGACAAGGTCGACCTGCTCAAGGCGGAGTTGCTGAAGCTGATCGAGCCCACCCGCGCCGCAGAGGGGGCGAGATGACGTAGATAGCCTGACCATCGACAAGTATGGATATTCCAGCAAATCAACCCTTTATAGACCGGAGTATGATCAGGAAGATCAAAATGAAATCGTTACTGTCACTCGCCCTCATAAGCGTCATAAGCGTGGCGACCTCCGCCTGTTCCGGTGTGCAGGTCGCAGCCGAGTCAACCTCCAGGGTTGTCCTGAAGTCCGAGGTCACGTGGGATCATCTCAACCCCAAACGGGGTGACCTGGCCCCGAAGGCGGGCACTCTTTGGGGGGACCGTAACGGGACTGGACCGACAGGTTTTCTTCTTAGACCGCCAGCCGACTTTGAATCGCCGCCCCATATTCACAATGTTTCCTACCGCGGAGTGGTTATTCGCGGCCTCTTTCACAACGATGATCCGAATGCCGCTAACATGTGGATGCCTGCGGCCTCTTTCTGGACTCAGCCGAAAGGGGAAGTGCACATTACCGCTGCCAGGGATACTGACACCCTGGCGTACATAGAGATCGAAAAAGGGCCGTATCTCGTCCTTCCGAAAGAAGAGGCCTTCGATAGCGGTGAAAGGCCGGTCAACGTCGACAAATCGAACATCGTCTGGCTGGACGCAGCGGACATCACCTGGATCGACCAGCCCGGCAATTCAGCCTCTGCCGATGGGCCGCAGGTGGCCTTTCTTTGGGGCAGCACGCAGGACGGGCAGCTGAACGGGACTTTTATCAAGTTGCCTGCCGGTTTTACCGGAAGGATCAATAGCCACGGTTCAACCTTCCGCGCCGTCGTCATCAAAGGTCAGCCCCAGTACCGGGCGAGTAAGGAAGACACCAAGATTCTTGAGCCGGGCAGTTACTTCAGCTCGGAGGGGAAGTCGGTGCACCAGGTCTCGTCTGATGCGGCAGAGGAGAGCATCATCTACGTGCGCACGGATGGCAAGTTCGAGATTACTCCAGCAAAGCCCAAGAAGTAACCGAACCGGATCCGCACAAGCACGATGATTCTCCGAGAACTGAGAATCTCGTGAACTTTGGCAGAAGCACATGAATGCCCGCACCCGAACGACTGCCTGAAGTCCACCGAGGAGCGGTCGAGGCCTTCACCGTGAACGAGATGGCCAAAATCGTATAATCCCCAAAACGGCGAGGGGACTTGAATCCTTGGATCAAGTCCCCTCGCTTTACTCACGCGCCAACTCAACCACCACCGCCGCCCTTGAATGCCCTTGCTGCCGACTCTCTCCCTCCTTTGGGGCGGTTGTTTTTCTGCGCAGGGGTGGCGGCGATTATCGGCCCGGGCGCTCAGCCCAGCGGCAGGGTCGAGCTGTTCTTGATCTCCTTGACCGAGATCTGCGACTGGACGGAGTTCACTCCGGGGATGTGTCGAATCATGGTGATGCGGTCAGAAAACTCGTCCAGGTCGCGGACGACCATCTGTAGCAGGTAATCGACGTTACCGCTCACGCAGTGGCACATCTGCACCCAGTCAAATCCCTTGACCGTTTGCTCAAACTGGTTCGTCAGCTCGATGTTGTGGCTCGACAGGGAGACCTGGGTAAACACCACCACGCCAAAACCCAGCTTGCGGCGGTTCAGCACCGTTCGATATTCCTCGATGTAGCCCTCCTCCTCCAGGTTTTTCCAGCGCCGCCAGCAGGGCGTCTCACTCAAGGCCACCAGCTCCGACAGCTTGCTGTTGCTGATCCGCCCATCCTCCTGGAGCCGCTTCAATATCTGCAGATCGATGTCATCGAGCGACAATTTAGGAGAATCTTTTTTGTTCTTGCCCATTTCTGCAAAGTCCTTTTCCTTTTGATGGCTTTTGCAGTATATTTAGCAAGGACATTTCCAGGATGTCAAGCTAATCTCTCCATAGGTATCAACCCACGACAGTGCGAGGGAACTATGGACCTGGTGCAAGGATTAGTGACTCTGACGCCGATACATCTTCTGGCGACGGCCTCTCCCGGCCCCGAGTTCATGCTCATCTCCCGGGAGGCCCTCTCCCATGGCAGAAGGGCCGGCTTGCGCTGCCTTTTCGGGACCATGCTGGGACTGCTGATCCATCTTGGCTATTCGGCCTTCGGTTTTGCCGTGCTCATCGCGAGTTCACCCGCCGCCCTCTGGGGAATCCGGGTGCTTGGCGGTAGCTACCTGATCTACCTGGGGTTCAGCGCCCTGAGGGCCCGACCGGCCCGGGCCAACCAAGGCCTCGCAGAAGAGAGCGCTTCAGCCGGTTCCGCAAGCGGCATCCGAAAGGGATTTCTCTGCGACCTGCTGAACCCGAAAGCACCGATCTACTATGTGTCTCTTTTCACCTTTGTCCTTTCGCCCGAGATGCCCGGCTACCAGGTCGCCGTCTACGGAGCATGGATTCTGTTGATTCATTTCAGCTGGTTCTGCATGGTCGTGGTGCTGCTGTCGAACCCTGCCGTGAACCTGAAATTCCGCAGCGTCAGCCATTGGGTCGACCGCGTGCTGGGAGGGACGATGGTGGCGATTGGCTTGAAGATATTGACCACGGTGGGCTGAGTCTTCTCGCTGTATGATGAGCCTGCGATTTCTCTTGCAAGAAAGGGCCTGATAGAAGGCGGCATCCCCCTTTCGGGCAGAGGCAACAGGTGTCGATAAGGGATTGATCGTCAGTTCAATCCTCCGGGTCCATACCGGGCAACTGTTCCAGGATTTCCAGAATGTAGCTCAGAACAGCACCGTCCTCCTCGCTGAACATGTTACGGGCCAAGGTCTCAATAATTTCCCGCTCCTCCTTCAGCGCCTGTTTCAGATCCTGGGACAATCGCAAAAGGATATCCCGGGAATTGAGCAACTGATCATCCGACATCCGCTGCAGGGCCAACTCAAGGTCATGAAGTATTCCGACGGAACCGATGCCCGTGCTATGAGGCAAATAGGGCGGAGATGGTTTGATGTCCATTTCGCTCATAAGACTATTCCTCGACCGCAGTGATCAGCAAGACAGTCCACAATCAACCAAAAGGCATCGGTCAGCATTTGACCGTCGCTGATCAGCTCCGTCTCAACCCGGTAGACCCCAAAGCCACTTAACCTGAATTGGCAAAAATAACCTCCCCCCCAGGGGTCGAGCCTTGTCATTTGGTGGTGGGCCCGGGGTTCGATCAGGCTGAAGATGACTTGGGCATCCCGCACCCGCTGTCCTACAGGGTCGGTTATGTACAGCATCATTTGCTTTGATTGTGGTTGGAATCGGCCGTTCGCATAGCGGGTTGATCCGATGAGCGTTTGGCTGCCGTTGGCTGATTGTCCTTTTTCCGGAAGGTCCAGGATGAGATAGGTGAGCCGATATCCTTCCGTGGTCGAGGTGTGAATATTTTCACCAGGTGAAAGGGACTCCCTCTCCTGAAATCTCGCTGCCCCCGCCCAAGGGGAGTTGAATTTCGTTGCATCCGCACAGCTGATGCGCATCTTTTGGGAATCGATTTCCATCATCTCTTCTCCATTTAAATTACCAATTATTCAATTAAGCCGCCGTTACGACCGGTTTCGCCGTGAGATGGAAATCGTCAAGCAGCATCTGGCGAGACGTCACCACAACGGTTTCAATCCTCAGGGTGCTTGATGACCTCCCATTCAACCTGAGGGCATAGCCTCCGTTCCTGGGCGTGGCTTCCGCCAGAAGATTGGCGCCTTGCGGATCGATTACGGTGAAGATGACCTGGGCATCCTGTACCGGATCGCCTTCGGGGTCGGCAACAAACAGGACCAATTGCGGGTCAAGGTTCTCGTGGCGGCTTTCCAGTAGATAGGTGAACAGGAAGCCTTCATTGGTGAAGGCGCGGACCGCCTGGTCTGAAACGGGAACTGTCTCCAGAGGGCTCCGAGGTGCAGAGGCAGGCAGGGCCCATGGCGCATGAGCGGTCAAGGCCATCAAAGAATTGAAAAAATGTTTCATGGCGCACTCCTTTTGGGGTTTTTCCCCTGTTCGAGGCGGGTCACAGGCAGATTGTGGACGGACCGTTGACCGGTGGGGTTGGCAAGGGCATTGAGTTCTGCGACCAAATTTCTTAATTGTTGCGATCCGATAACTTGATTTTTCATTTGGGTCTCCCTTCATCGAGTTTTTGGAACCTGGGAGGTCGGTGCGCGGAATGGGAAGGCATGCGCCGAGATCCCTGTTTCGAAGTGTTCCGATGATCTGGACCTATTTATAGGTGGTAAAGATGGAAGAAAGGTGGACCAAATGTGGTTCAATTGTGGAATCACCGGGGCGGGGATGAATACCGGGGTATGTGAGGCACAAATGAATAGGGCGCTGACCAGGGATTTGCGCGAAACATCTCGTAAATCCGCATCAAAATGGCTTCAGCAACATCGCCATACAAAACTTTTCCCCTTGCATCCCGACCCACAAAAGGACAAAATGCTTCCACTTATTTTTATCTGGGAGCACTTTGTCTGGTCATGAAAAAATCTCCTCTGGATATCTTCCGTAAGCATGGCGGCCAGCTTCGCATGAGCGAAGCCCTCGTCCACGGAATAACCCGGTATATGCTGTACACCCTTCGGGACAAGGGTCTCATCGAGCAGGTAACCCGAGGGGTCTATCGCCTGGCGGAGCTGCCGCCGATCGGCAACCCCGACCTGGTGACAGTGAGCCTGCGGTTTCCGAATGCCGTCATCTGCCTGATTTCCGCCCTGGCCTTCCACGGCCTCACCACTCAGATTCCACACCAGGTCTCTGTCGCTGTTCCTCGGGATTCACGGATGCCGTCGCTCGACTTCCCGCCGGTGAGCGCTCATAAGTTTTCCGAGGCCGCGTTCAAAGCAGGAATTGAGGAGCACCAAATCGATGGCGTGACAGTTCGGGTCTATAGTCCGGAAAAAACCCTGGCAGACTGCTTCAAGTTCCGCAACAAAATCGGCATGGATGTGGTACTGGAGGCGCTGAAACTCTACAAGGCGCGGAAGAAATTCAACCTTGCGAAAGTGCTCGAATTTGCAAAAATCTGCCGGGTGGAAAAGGTGATGAAACCCTACCTGGAGGCGATGCTGTGAGCGCGAAGACCTTTAAAAACACAGCCGCATCCGTCCGGCAACGCCTGCTGAACCGCGCCAGATGCGACCAGCGCCCGTTCAACGAACTCCTGCAGTATTACGCCATGGAGCGTTTCCTGTACCGCCTGTCACAATCTGCGCACGCCGACCGGTTTATCCTCAAGGGGGCCTTGATGCTGAGAGCCTGGCAGTCGCCGGAGTTACGGCCAACCATGGACATCGATTTCCTCGGCAGAACGAATAACGAGGAAGCCGGCATTGCCGCCCAGGTACGCGAAATCCTCGCCGTCGCCATCGAACCTGACGGGCTTGTCTTCAATCCAGCCTCCATTCAGACCGAGCGAATCACAGAGGACGCTGATTATGAAGGCATCCGGGTTCGCTTTCGGGGGACATTGGATTCCGCCCGGGTCCACATGCAGATCGACATCGGTTTCGGCGATATCGTCTACCCCGGGACTGAAGAGTCCGACCTGCCGACCTTGTTGGGTGATCCCGCGCCTCGATTGCTGTGCTACAGCCGCGAAAGTGCCATCGCGGAAAAATTCGAGGCGATGGTGAAACTGCGCGAGTTAAACAGCCGGATGAAAGACTTCTACGACATTTGGCTGCTCTCCCGCCAGTTTGACTTCGCGGGAGAACGTTTGGCCGAAGCCATCCGCCTCACCTTTAACCGGCGCGGCACCATGTGGAAGAAATGAGGAATTCGTCGTCAAGCAGGGAGATAATGCGGCTGCATGAGGTGGTCTGGAGGGATGGCCAAGGCGTTGGCGTGAGGGCGGGCGGCGTCGGCCGCCGACTTTGGGCGCCTGCGGCGCCAACCCATTAAAAGCCAATGCTTATCATCTCATCTATAATAGAAGGTAAACAATAGAAGGTAAACATGCGGGGGCTGCAGCAAAGGCGATTAAACCGCCAGACGATGCAGGACAGCACAGGGGGTTGTGAATGCGGCTTGGCTACCGTAGACATTGCAGCCGCCTTAATTCCGAGCAATAAGGAGCTGAAAATGCGGACACTACGATCCACATCATTGAGTCGTTTCCTTGTTCTACCCGTGCTGCTGATGGCAGCATTTCTCATCACGTCCACTCTGCAAGCTGCCGAGAAAAATGACTCTCCGCCGCAACTGGGGCTTTATCTGGAAGGGGTCGCCTACCCGTTCCCGGTTCACTGGTACGAGTTTACCAGTCAGGGGCATGACCTGCAGATGGCGTACATGGATGTCCAACCCGAAGGCGCGTCCCGGAAGAACATCCTTCTGCTGCACGGCAAGAACTTCAACGGGGCCTACTTCGGACGGCTGGCCGGCGATCTGCAGAAAGCAGGCTACCGGGTGATCATCCCCGACCAGCTTGGCTTTGGAAAATCCTCCAAGCCCCTGCCCTACAACTACACTTTTCAGCAACTGGCGCTCAATACGCACAATCTGTTTGAATCACTCGGCATTCAAAACGTGACCGTACTGGGCCACAGCATGGGCGGGATGCTGGCGACACGTTACGCGCTGATGTACCCGGATCAAGCCAATGAGCTGATCCTGATGAACCCGATCGGGCTGGAGGACTGGAAAACGGTGGTACCCTACCAGAGCCTGGACCAATGGTACGAAAGCGAGTTGAACAAAACGGCAGAACAGATCCGGAAATACCAGCTGGCAAGCTATTACGACGGCAAGTGGAAGCCGGAGTATGATCGGTGGGTTGACCTGCTGGCCGGGGTTATCTCCAGCCCCGGCTATCCGCAAATGGCCAAAACCCAGGCGCTGCTCTATGACATGATCTTTACCCAGCCGGTGGTGTACGAGTTCCCCCTGGTCAAGAGCCGGACGCTGCTGCTGATCGGTACTCGTGACCGCACGGCGCTGGGCAAGAATCTGGTCAGCCCGGAGATCGGCGAAACGATGGGGCGGTATGAGAATCTTGGCAAAAAGACCGCGGCAGCCATCCCCAATGCGACTCTGGTCGAGTTCGACAACGTCGGCCACCTGCCGCACATTGAAGCGTACGAGCGAATGCTGCCGCCACTGCTGAAGTGGCTGGAAAACTGAGCCGCTGGCTTATAAAGCATTAAAAAAGCTCGGACTCATGTTGGCAAGGGGGGCCTTAACGTGTTGAAAACCATCTAATCCCGCACTCAATCCCCCCCGAACTCTCAATGGGTTAGGGGGATTTTGCTTGCAGGAAAAATCTTTTTTTATCCAATACTTTGCTTTAAATAGAGCCAGCCCCGCACCAGCAAGGAAGAGGGGCTGTCTTTTTTTTCAATGGGTTGGCCTGGTTCGCCCCCGAATGAATGGAAGTCTGCGTTTATGCTCCCCCTGGCTCAGCCGCCGGCTTGGCCGGCCCCTCCCCCTTTCTTCCCCTTGCTGCCTAGAAACCAGGTAAGCGCCGCGATGACCAAGGCGATGCCGGCACCAAAGCCGAAGAGGTCGCGCACGCCGTCCCAAGTCACCACCTGGCCGAGAAAGGTAACCGCCAGCACGACGATGACCACCCCGACAAGCTTGTTCTTCAGCCCGTCCAGGTCGTGGATCTCCAGCCAGTGCGGCAGGTCCAGGGTGTCGTCGATGAAGAGCTCATAAAGGCCGAGGGCAACAATGTAGAAGACGGTGCCGAGCAAAAAGAGGTCGACCATCTCGATGAAGGCCAACGCCAGAGCCTTCGCCCCCTTCTGCGAGACCTCGCCGTAGGCGACCGTCTGCTTGATCAGGACGATGACCTCGATGCCGCCGTAGACCAGCAGGGCGGTAGCCGCGAGGAAGACGCCGGCGACGGCGATAAGGATGAGGTAGCGGCTTCGGCCGAGGACATTCTTGACCATGGGGGGAGACTCCTTGAGAGGTTGGCCTTTTTTCGGGTGGCGGGATTGTAGAGGCGCGGCAGGGATATGGCAAATGTATACCGCTCGGTTCGTCAGCTTCCTCTTTCGACAATCTTCCCCCAACTCAAGGAAGACTGGTCATCACCCGCCCTGGGTAGCCTGGGGCCGTTGGAAATCCGTAAACCATCGCTTGAAATGACGGACCTGCTCGGGCGTTCCAAGAACGAGCAATTCATCGCCCTCGTCAATGGTTTGACTTCCCTCCGGGTTTTCAATCCTCTCGCCGGACCGATCAATACCGACCACCAGCACCCCTGTCTGTCGCCGGATTTGCAGGCCTGCAAGGGAGTTTCCCTGGTGCGGGCCGGGGGGAACCACAATCCTCTCCAGACGGGCTTGATCGAAATCGGAAGACGCCTCAGCTTCTTTTAGCTGGCCGAGCCCTGTTCTCGCAGCGGCGATCTGCTCGGGTCTTCCGAGCAGGAGGAGTCGATCTCCGGGATAGATCGCTTGCGTCGGTTCGGGTGCGATGATCGCATGTCCCTGTCGATCGATGACCACAATGGTGCAACCGAATTGCGAGCGGACCCGCAAATCGGCGATGCTGCGACCAGCACAGGCCGCCCGCGCCGGCACCAGAAACTCCTGAACCCGAAGGCCCCAGGACCCGGTTTTTTCCAGCCACGGCGTCGCTGGCGAGCCCTCAAGGTGGTTGACTTCAGCAAAAATGTCCCGCAGATCGCTCTGCCAACGGCTGTGCTGTTTGATGAAGCGCCGATAGAAAATACAGAAAATGAGGACGAGCACCACAGCAATGACGATCCATGCCCAACCCGGCAGGAATTCGTAGGGCAGGATATAGGCGAGCCAATATCCAAGACCAATAGCGTGCAGACCCTTGAGGCCATTCTCGACCAGGGGGCCGGGAATTCGGCTGTGTTTGGTGGCCAGTTCGGCGAAAATCATCGCAGTCGCACCGAGGTTGCGCCAGATCGCAATGAGAGGGAACAGCACCATGATCCCGACTGCCGTCCAGAAGAGAAGCCCCGCCGTTTCGGGCCGCCAGGTCTCGGCGAGCGGACTCTGCAGAAATGCCCCCAGCAGGCGCTCAGAGAAAATGAGCAGCCCGGTGATGAAGAGCATCTCCAGGGCAACCTGCGCCAGGCGCTTCTTGCTCAATTGCCACCAGACGCGACCCGCATGCGCGCTGGCGAGCTGAGCCAGCCAATTGTGGTAGATCGCCAGGGCGCGGTGAACCCAGCGCGGTTCGGCCCGTTCGATTTTCACCAGGAGCGGCTCGGCCCAGCGGTTGATCAGCGGAGTCAGGAGCACGGTGAGAATGGAGACGCCGACCGCGACGGAATAGAATTCGGGCGGAAGCACCTGTGCCCCCACCCCCAGCCCGGCGATAACGAAGGTGAACTCTCCAAGGGGCATCAGGGCGAGACCCGCCCGGCGTGCCTCATAGGGGGGCGTGCCGACAACCATCAGGGCTAGCCCCGTGGAAAGGGAGCGGGCGAACATCGTAAAGACGGTCAGGGCCAAGATCCAATACCAGACTCCCAGCATCAGCTTCACCTCGATCATCATCCCGATGGAGACGAAGAAGACGCTGCTGAAAATATCGCGCATGCCGGCGAATGACTTCTCCACACCGCTGCGCTGCGGCATCTCGGCGACAATGGCCCCCAGGAGAAAGGCGCCAAGGGCGAGGGAGTATCCCGACTTCACAGCGGTAAGCGCCACAAAAAACAGAACGCCGGCCACGATGATCGTCTGCAGCTCGAGGTCGGCTTTGCCGTCAAGGCGCTGCAGGAGCCTGGGAATAATGAGAAGGCAGGTGATACCCAGCAGCACGACGAAGGCAAGCAATCCGATTAGAAGCGTTCCGATGGCTGGGGCGCCCGCCTCGGCGGAGGCAACCTGGGCGCCCAGAACGGCGAGCATGACCACCGCGACAATGTCCTCGAGCACCGTAACCCCCAGGGCCAGTTGGCCGGAGCGCTCGTGGAGGAGGTTCATTTCCTTGATGATCTTGGCGATGACGGCTGAACTGGAAACCATGAACATTGCTGCGACGAAGAGACTTTTATCCCCCTCCCAGCCGGCCACCTTCCCCAGCAGTTGCGTCAGATTGAGCACAAGGAAGGCACCGAGGCCCGTCGCAACCAGAGTCGACAACCCCATCTTTTGCAGTCGAGTGAGACTCAGCCCTAAACCGATGCCGAACATCAGGAAGACCAACCCGAGTTGGGAAAGCGTCTGGATGCGTTCGATATCGCGGACGTAAGAAAAAGGGGGCGTGTGGGGGCCGATGATGATTCCGGCGACCAGGTAGCCGACGATTACCGACAGGCCGATGCGCTTGCATACAACACCGGCGATGCCGGCGCCGAGCAGGACAATGGCAAGATCCTGGATGAATTCGATACCGTCCATAATATTCCAATATCAGGTCGTTTTTTTAGAAGAACTGACAGAACTGACAGTTTTTCAGCCTGCCTGTCCTTGTGCCCAGGCACAGTCCAGCTTGGTGGTGCTACTGCGTGCTACTGCGGGAAGGTTAAGCAGGGGGAAATATAGCGCAGATGGCGATGATTTTGGAAATATTTACCCTCTGACTGTGCCTTCAAGGATATCCACCGATCGGTCGGAACAAGTGCATATATTGGTTCACAATTTGATGTGATCAGGGCGCTATTCGACTCGACCAGCTCTCAGGCCGCGGGAAGCCTGGCGCGATCAAACATATTTCCTGACGAACAGACGGATTTTTCCACCCCAGAGCCAATCCTTTTATGCCGGCCAGCTGCCAAAAGGCTGTTTTTCCAGCCTCATCTCGCCATTGTCCCCCTGGGAGATGTTGATCCAGGCGTTCCAGTTCTGGCTGTCGAGCTCGGGGGAATCGAGGCGGTAGTGACTGCAGCGGCTTTCCTTGCGCATGATCGATGCTTTCAACTTCATCTCGGCGTTGATGATCATGTTGGCCGTCTCGTGGGCCAGCCGCAGTTCGTGCAGGTCGGCCGCCCGCAGCATCGGCAGGTGATGATCGCGCAGCTCCTCGACATAGGCCAGGGCCGCTTTCAGCAGGCTCTCCTTTTTGATGTAGAGAACGAAGTTGGGGATCATGATCCCCTGCAGGGTCTGGGTGACCCAGGCGGGGCCGTAGCCCTTGTCCCGTTTCAGCGGCGCGAGGATTTCTGCTTCAACCGCCTTTTGTTTCGCTGCTGGAATTGCGGCAAGGGCGACCTTCTGGCAATACTTGGCCGCAGTTTCCGCGGCAATCGCCCCCTGCACGGCCGACCCCGCCAACGAAGAACCGATCTGGGTGTAGATTCCCCCGGCCATGTGGGAGCCGAGGGCATCCCCCGCGGCCCAGAGCCCCGGGATGGTGGAGGCCCCGGTCTCATCCAGCGGCACCAGCCCTTCCGCTTTGTGGATCGACATCCCCGCCGAAGAACCACCGACCGAGCTGCGGTGGGCCATTCCGGGAGGAGGAGCGTCCGGTCTGTCCTTGTCGCCGCCGGGGGGCGGGCCGGGACGGCGATGGTTTTCGCTGAATTCCGCCGGGCGGTAAGGGCCGCCGCTGATCTTTTCGCCGTCGCCACCGCGCCCCGGAGGCCCCATGGCCAGCGGACCGCCTTGGACGTAGGCGCGATAGTTCATATCCACCCCCAGGTCATGGCGGATTTCGACCCCCGTGACCCCCGGTTTGCGGTCGAACATCCCGTGCCAGCCGTCATAACAGGCCGCCGGGTTGGTCGCCTGGCCGGGGTGTCCATCGTTCCACTCCTTGCCGGTGACCTTGGCGCCGATGCGGTAGGCCATGACCGTGCCGTCGTGGGTCAGGTCGCAGATCGGGAATCCGTTGGGCTTGAAGCCGCCGGCGCCGCAGCAGAGGACGACGCTCTTGGCTTTGAAAATATGGATATTGCCTTCATCGAAGCTGAAACCGGCGGCGCCGGCGATGCGCCCCTGCTCCTTGATCAGATGAGTGATCATGACCCGTTCGAGCACGGGGATGTTGCGCTCTTGGAGCGGTTTGCTGAAGGCGTTGAAATAGAGGGGCGAATCGAAGAACCCCCACTCCCTGAGTTCATTGACCCGGGCCAGCGAGTGCTCGGCCAGCTGCCGGGTGAAGACCGGGTTGTTGGTGCCGAGGGCCGAGCGGGAGACGCTGGCGACGAACGCGTTCAGGCTCACCCCCTCCTTGGCCGCATCGTAGGCGAAAATCCCCTTGGCGAAGGGGGTCTGTCCCGAGGAACCGAGGCGCCCCTTGGAGACCATCAGCACTCTGGCGCCGGCATCGTGACCCTTGACCGCGGCGAACAGCCCGGCCATGCCGCTGCCGACCACCAGGATATCCGTTTCATGCTCTTCAAGGCTGATCGCATCGACAGCGATCTCCCGGATATTGGCCTGGGCGTCCCGGCCCATGGCCGAAAAGCCCATGGCCGCCATGGCCGCAAGGCCGGCGGTTCCGCCGGCAACCGTCATAAAGCTGCGGCGGGACATTCCACTGTTGCTCTTCTGGGAATTCATTTCATTTCCTCCGCGGGTAGATTTTTGGCGGCATAGTTCCTCAGCAGCAGATAGACTCCCCCGGCCACCGCGAGCATGATAAACGCGGCCATGGCGCTGTCGGCGTGGCGGCCGAGATCGAGGGCATGCAAAGCTGCGCTCAGGACACACAGCAGGGCCAGCACGCCGTGAACCGTCCGCCAGATTGGATATTTCAGCGGCAGCTGCTTGCGCAGCAGGGCGCTCAGGCCGAGGATCAGCATCAGGCACCAGGCGCCAAGACCGAACAGGATCCCCGAACTGGAGGTGGTGGTGACAATGGTCCTGAACGCCTCGCCGGGGGGCAGGCCCGCTTCGAAGTATCGGGGCACCACCAGCAAAACCGGATGCACCAGCAGCACCGGCACCGCGACATAACCGATGAGTCGATGCCAGCGAAGCAGCTTGGCGGCGCCGACCTTCCTCACCGCGGCCCGGTTGGGCCTGGCGAGGTAGAAGAGCCCGAGCACCAGGCTGAAGGCCAGAAGGGTGAGGACCGAGAGCGATTCCTTCAGCGGCGTGCGCGCGGGATCGCCGCCGGCGGCCCAGATCAGCAGCGGCCCGCCGATAAAGACCGCCAGAATCCGCAGCTGGACATCGTTTTTCAGATATTCAGCCATCTTCAGCCCCAGGAGACGACCACCGGAATCGACTTCTCCGGTGTGATGGTGATGGCATCCGCCGGGCAGTACATCCGGCACAGGTGGCAGATCTGGCAATCGGCCGGATACTTGACGAACGCCTTGCCGGACTTTTGATCGGGGCGGATCACGTCGGTGGGGCAGGTGCTGACGCAGGTCCCGCAACCGATGCAGCCCTTGATTTGTTTGATGGTCATAAGGAAAATTCCTGATTGAGGGAGAGAATGCTGCCTGGTTGCGGCAGCATTCTCTCGCCGGTGATGAGTACCTTTTGTCTGCTCGCCGGTAATCGCTAGCGGTCAGCCCCGCGTTCAGGCCTATCCTCCGGCACCGCGACCAGCTGCCCCTCGACCTCCTCGCAGGTTGCCTGGAGCGTCTCGCCTCGTCGGCCGGTAAATTCGACATTGTCGCCGGCCTCCTTTCCTTCGCATGCGGCAATCGCCTCCGGAGGGGGCCCCCTCCTTCCTCCGTCAGGGCCACCTTGTCCCCTTGCCCAGCCGCTTGCCGGCGCCAGGGTCAACAGGGCTGCTGCCAGGGCCACTTTCGCCACGCCTCGTTTAATCATCTTGATACTCCTTTCTGGTGGGTGATTGTGCTCATTGGGTAAAAAGATAGGGGCGAAAAATGGAGCCAATATGGAGACTGCAAGGAAGAAATGTGGAGGCGGTTTTTTCTGTCCGACCGAAGAGAATATCCGCTGCGGGATGAAAACGCCGAATCCGATGAGCCCGGATGGAACAAGGGCTCATCGGATTCGGCTCGGGGTGGAACTGCGGCCGTCGGTGACTTTGAAATGAATCGGGTAGGGGGGGCTGCGATGCGAAGGTTCAAACCCCTCAGGCGGTGACCTCAAAGGACTCGGCGTTAGCGCTGTTCTCTTTCAGTAGCGCGATCAATTGACTGATGGTGTCCTCCCCGGAATTTTTCGCGTAAGCGGCCAGGGCTTGTTCGGTTTTTGGCGGCTGCATCATGCCCGAGTCGCCATCTTCGTTGCCGATCATCTCGGACGGCAGAAAACCCTGGCTGATCAGCAAACCATGCAGTTCCTCGCCGCTGAGCGATCCGTCCTGGTCGGCGTCATAGCTGGCGAGCGCGTCATCGACGTCAATGCTGTTGCCGGTCATCTTTTCGATGCTCGCCGCCAGGGTCTTGAGCTCGGACGAGGAGACCAGGCCGTCGCTGTCGCTGTCTGCCGCCTTGAAAACATCTTTATCCGGCGGGGGAGGTTGACGCTGGGTGGCGCCGCTGCGCATCATCGCCATGCTGCTGCTCATACTGCTGACACTGTTGATCATCCTGACCTCCATGAATGAGTGGTGAATTGGCTATCCTAAGAGACGGCCGTCCCGTAGTGTTCTTGTCGGTCGTTCCGGCCGGGGTTTTATGGCGCCATTGTCACCGGGATGTAACATTTTGTATCGGCCGGCCCGACGGTTGTGCAGCAAGTCGGCGAACAGGCGCCGGGGCTAGCCGCCGACGAACTGGTATCCGACTCCGCGAACCGTCTTCAGGTAGCGCGGAACAGACGGGTCATCGCCGATCTTCTGCCGGATTCGTGAAATATAGAGATCGATATTGCGGTCATACCCGTTGTAGGGTGTGTTGTAGAGCTGCCGATGAATGTCTTCGCGGCTGACGACCTGGCCGATGTGGTTGACCAGGGTCCGGAAAAGGTTGAATTCGATGGTCGAAAGCCGTGCGGCCTGGTCCGCGACAAGGACATCCCGCTTGTTGGCATCGACAGTCAAGGTGCCAAAGGTCTGGATGGCGGGCGGTTCAACCGGCGAAAACCGTCGCAGCAGGGCTTTGATGTAGGCCGAAACCAGCAGCGCATCGGCACTTCTTACCAGCGACACATCCACGCCCAGGCCCAGAGCGAAGGCATGAAACCGCTCGTCTTCCTCATCCGCAACAAGCACCAGCGGCCCATGGAACAGGGCGCGGATCTCCTGGCATGCGGCCAACCCGTCGACACCCGTCCCGGGGCAGTCGAGCACGATCAGGTGAGGTGGGTCCGATTGGATCAGGACTTGAGCCCGGGCCCAGGTCTCCGCCTGGCAGAGCCTGATCTTTTTCGCCTCCAGAATGGGACTCAGAGCGGACATAAGTTTTGCGGTTTGGGCAATGCACAGCACTGTCGACTGATTCATGGTCGGTATCCGTTGAAACCAGGAGATCTAAAAAAGCTCATTCGGCGTTCTCAACGGAACTGTAGGGAGAAAATGTGGAGAGATTATGAAAGGGTTCGATTTTTTGCGTTTTTCAGGAAAGATCGGGCTTGTGGCAGGCATCGGCCTGCGCGGCGAAAAACATGCGAGGTGGCCTATCTTTTTCCAGCCTGCATATTTCCTCCACATTCCAGTTTTATCCTGACTGGAAACGCAGCCGGTAGGGCAGCATAGAGATGGGGGCAATGTGAAGATCCGAATCAAGCACAAACTGTTTTTCACCCTGCTGTTGACCAGTGTCGTGGTCGCCGCGGCGATGTTCTGGTATGTGCAGTGGAGTTTTGATCGCGGCTTTCTGAATTATCTCAACCGACAGGAGCTGGCGCAGCTGGAAAGGCTCGATCTGCTTGAAGACCGCCTGGCCGGCGGCTATGCCGAGCAGGGCAGTTGGCAGTTTCTGCGCGAAAACGACCTTCTCTGGCGGCGCCTTCATCGGGAAATCCTTTCTCCCGCCCATGGGCCGGACCGGAAACCTGAGCCTCGCGGCTCTGAAGCACTTCCCCCGCCCCCGCCCGTGAGCGTCAGGGACATCGGCCCCCGGTTGGTGCTTTTCGACGCGCAGAAACGGAAGGTCGTCGGCGGGCCCCACGATTTCAGGGCCGATCTCAAGCTGAAACCGTTGACGTTTCAGGATGAAGTCATCGGTTACATGGGGCTGATTCCGGCCGAAGAGGTGTCGGAGGCGGGCGATCTGCTCTTTCTCGAACAGCAGACCGAATCCTTTGCGTTGATGGCCCTGGGCATGGCGGCACTCTCGCTGCTGCTCGCCTTCCCGATTACCATCCATCTGCTGCGGCCGATCAAGGCGCTCACCGCGGGGACAGGCCAACTGATTGCCGGAAAGTACAAGACCCGCATTCCGGTCACCACCCGGGATGAGCTCGGCCGGCTTTCCGGAGACTTCAACCTGCTGGCCGACACGCTGGAAAAAAACGAGAAAGCCCGGCAGCAATGGGTCGCCGACATCTCACACGAACTGCGCACCCCGCTGGCGGTGCTTCTCAGCGACATCGAAGCCCTGCAGGACGGGATCCGTCAGCCCAATGCGCAAAACCTCGAGACGCTGCATGCCGAAGCCTCGCACCTGGGACGACTGGTCGGCGATCTCTACGAGCTCTCCATGTCGGATGTCGGTGCGCTCACCTATAAAATGATTCATGTGGATCCGGCCGGAATCCTGAAGGGCGCCCTCGAACTCTTTGAGCAGCGTTTCGCCCGGAAAGGCCTTAACCTCAACGTGGATTGGTCGACCACCTCTTCATCGTCCGTATTGGGCGATCCCGACCGGTTGCAGCAGCTTTTTTCCAACCTGCTGGAGAACAGCCTGCGCTATACCGATGCTCCCGGACAGCTCGACATCCGCATGGAGCAGACCAGGGATCTGGTCCGTTTTCGCTTCGAGGATTCGGCGCCGGGCGTCGCTTCCAGCCAGTTGCCCAAACTGTTCGACCGTTTGTACCGGGAGGAAGGTTCGCGAAATCGAGCCCGGGGCGGAGCCGGGCTCGGCTTGGCGATCTGCAGGAATATCGTCGAGGCGCATCAGGGAACAATCGACGCGGAGAGCTCTTCGCTCGGCGGCATCCGCATCACGATCGAATTACCGCTGCGCGCTTGAGGAGGCTTGGTGATGAAATTCAAGATTCTGATTGTCGAGGATGAACACCGGCTGGCCGAGACCCACCGCGACTATCTTCGGAATTCCGGATATGAAACGGCATGGCTGGCCGATGGGATGGCGGTGGTGCCCTGGGTCAGGGAGAACGCACCGGATCTGATCCTGCTCGACCTGCTGCTCCCCGGCAAGGATGGACTGGATATCTGCAGGGAAATCCGAAGCTTCTCCAACGTTCCGATCATCATGGTGACCGCCCGCGTCGAAGAGGTGGACCGGCTTATCGGACTTGATGCAGGGGCCGACGATTACATCTGCAAGCCCTTCAGCCCCCGGGAAGTGGTGGCGCGGGTTAAAACCGTGCTGCGTCGCAGTCTTCCGCAGCAATCGCAGGAAGAGCAGGTTCTAAGCCTCGATGAGGACCGTTACCAGGCGACGATTCAAGGCCAGAAGCTCGATCTGACCGCCTTGGAATTTCAGCTGTTGAGCATCCTGGCCCAAAAGCCGGGGCGAATCTATTCCCGCAACCAACTGATGGACCGTCTTTATCCCGATCAACGAATTGTCTGTGACCGAACCATCGATAGCCATATCAAGAATCTGCGTAAGAAAATCGCCCTTGCCGCACCCGGCCTGGAATTGATCCATTCCATCTACGGCGTCGGTTACAAGTACGAACCGATTTAAACCAAATTCCTTGAGGTCTTCATTTCCTTCAATCTTTAACTGCACATCAGATTCCAGCATCAAGCTCGGCATCGTCTCGGTTGGACAAAACAAAACGCCCTTCGTTCAGAAGCACTCATTCGTGTCAACGCGCGGCCGGTTGAGATGTTTGCGAGTGCTTAGCGCAGGTTTTCGTGTGCGACACGAGGTCGCTTAAATGAGTTGTCTCCTACTGAGGAGACCGCCCGTGCTACCGGGCGAACCTAGGGGCATGAATAAAGAGCTGCCCTGACAATGTAACGAAGGATCAAGCTGAAGCAAGAGTATTACCTTCAGCTGCTCCGGGGTTCAAACTGTGAGGAGCGAACCCTCCTGGCAACCACAAGCCGGGTGAGTGCTAGGTAGTTGGTATGGTGAACACATGTGAATCGAGGATAAAGATCGTCAATACGAACAAGCGGAAGTGGTTAACGCGCTTGGCCAAAAGGCAATGGAAGTCGGAGTTTCGTTTACGAAATGCGAACTCGTAGCCAATAATACTTCCCGGTCGAAACTCGGCACCTAACCCAATACACTTCTTTAAGCGGAACGTGGGAACCCTGTATCGCTCCAGATCATTGGACAGCCTACCGCAAGGACAGCTTATGGCGGTGCAGGATTGAGATGTTGGAATAAGCGAATGCTGCGTTGTAATGACGCGGATACAAGTCCCCGTGACTTGGCGCGAAAGCGCGCCCACGTCCAACAGGTCTTTCATTGCAAGAGAGTTTGGAGAACCCACAGCATGGAGAAAAGCAAATGACAGCATCAGAAACCTTGATGGCTGGTGCGTCTCCAACCTGCGGCAATACATGGAGCCAAATTGACTGGAGGCATGTGGAGCAACAGGTACGTCGGCTGCAAATGCGTATTGCAAAGGCAACTCAACAAGGGAAGCATGGTAAAGCCAAAGCCCTGCAATGGATGCTAACCCACTCGTATTTCGCAAAATTACTTGCAATAAAACGGGTGACAAGTAACACCGGCGCTAAAACTCCTGGTGTTGATGGCATTCTTTGGAGAACACCTAAAGAGAAAATCCAGGCCATAAAATCATTACAACGCAAAGGCTACCGAGTGCAGCCCTTGCGGCGCATTTATATCCCTAAGAAAAACGGCAAACAACGTCCCTTGGGAATTCCGACGATGAAAGACAGAGCGATGCAGGCTCTTTACCTGCTGGCTCTGGAACCCATTGCAGAAGTCACAGCGGACAAGCACTCATATGGGTTTCGACCTGAGCGCAGTACTGCCGATGCCATTGACCAGTGCTTTCTCGCCTTGGCGAGGAAAAACTCGGCCCAATGGATACTCGAAGGAGTCTTGGAGGGGATTCGTGCCATTATTAAATCGAACCCCACGATTAAAACGGAAAGTCTAATTCGATTACTCAATCCAAAGTTGAGGGGATGGGCGAACTATTACCGTTTCGTGGTATCGAAAGCCATATTCTCTAAGGTAGATGAAGCAATTTTTCAAGCGCTTTGTCGATGGACGAGGCGACGTCACCCTCATAAGAACGCGAAATGGCTAAGGGATAATTACTTCTGCCATCCAGCGCTCAAAACCTGGCACTTCCACGCTAGGACAAGAGGAGCTGACAACCGTTTGATTCTATTGAAGCTGGCCAAAATTAGCAAAATAAGAATCACACGCCATGTGAAACTGAGAGCTGACGCAACCCCCTACGACAGCGCATTCATCCCGTATTTGGAGAAGCGCAGGAAACAGCAGCTACTGCTGAGTAAGGGGTGATAACAGCTGAAAGGAGCCGGGTCTATGACCTTAGAAAGGCTTGAGCCGTGTGCAGGGAAACTTGCACGCACGGTTCTTAGGAGAGTGGTGGCCGGTAACGGCCACTACTTATCCGATGCCGTTGGGCTTCAAACACCCCTTTCAGAAGGAGTTGAGTCGGCGGATGAAGGCCTTGAGCAGACCGAAGTTGCGCCGGTTGAAGCCGAAGCTCAGCCGTGACAACGGGAGCAGATCGGGCTCGTCCTGCTCCTGAGGAAACGCCCCGCTGAGGGTGAGCCGCCCCCCCGGCTTGATGATCTCGCCGAATTCCGATGCGAGGGTCTCGAGGTTCTCCTCGCTGAGCTCCTTGTTGAGACGGATCACCAGGGTCTCCCCGATAAAGCGGCTGGAGTGATAGACGCGATAGAAGTCGTCGATGATCTGCACCGCTTCGGCGGGGTCGGTGGTGATCGAAAAAAGGGAGAAATCCTCCGCCGAAATCAGCCCCTTGCCGTACAGGGTCTTCTTCACGAACTGAAACCAGGGCTCCCAGTAATCGTTGGCATCGTCGTCGATCAGCACCAGAGGGATCGGCGGGTTCTTGCCGGTCTGCACCAGGGTCAGGGTCTCCATCGCTTCATCGAGGGTGCCGAAGCCGCCGGGGAACAGGGCGACCGCGTTGGCCTCCTTGAGAAAAGCCACCTTGCGGTTGAAGAAATACTTGTAGGTCAGGACCTTGTCGTCTTGCGACATGACCGGGTTGGTTTCCTGCTCGAAGGGCAGGCGGATGTTGACGGCGAAGGAGTTCTCGGCCCCCGCGCCCTCGTTGCCGGCCTGCATGATGCCGCCGCCGCCGCCGGTGATCGCCATGTAGCCGCGTTCGGCCAGCAGGCGCGAGAAGGTCACGCACTTCTGGTAGATCGGCTCGCTCGCCTCGGTACGGGCCGACCCGAAAATCGTCACCTTGCGCCGGTTGCGGTAAGCGCCGAAGACTTTGCTGGTGTAGCGCATCTCCTTCATGGTGGTGCGCATCAGCTTGAGATCGGCCGGGTAATCGATCTCCTGTCCCGCCTTGAGCGCGCTCAGAATCATCTCGCGGACGATCGCCGGGTCGTGCACCCCCACCCGGTCCATGAGCTGCTTGATCAGTTCGTCGACCGGGCCGTTATCCCGTTTAAAGTGGATCTTCATAAAGGTCGTGATCTCCTTGAAAAACAACGACTTCCTGCAGGCGGGTCGCTGCCGCCTCAGGCCGGACCCGGGCTGGGATGTCCGGCAGCGAGATCGATCCGGCGCAGGGGTGAGGTCCCGTCGAGCCGCGCGACGGCCAGCAGAAAGCCGCGCATGCCGGCGCCGGCGTAGCGCAGTTCGAACTGGCGGTAGAGTTGGCGCAGCGCTCTCTCGGCCGCGTAGAAAGCGGTGCCGGCCTCCTCGCCCATGGCGGTTTCGATCGCCTCGCAAACGAAAGTGACGCAGTTGAAGGGCCGTCTGGCCGCGGCCAGCTGGCAGCCAAGCCCGCCGAGCATCGGGCAGGAGGCGGTGAAATCGGCAACTGGCAACGGCTCACCGGCGGCCAGAAAACCGAGCAGATTGACCAGGGTCAGGTGGTGCTTGCCCCGGGCGCAGCAGGCGCCCCGGCAGCGGGCACAATGTCCGTCGCCGGCGCCGGCGGCGAAGAGTTGCTGCATGCCTTGCTGCAAGCGGGCAATGGCCTCGATTCGCGGCAGAATCCAGGCGCGCTCTGCGGCGGGCAGTTCCCCCCAGGCGCGCTCGAGCAGGGCCAGGCCCCGGCGCCAGAGATCGGGATCGGAGAGTTGGCGGGAAGACATGGAGGACGGCGATTATCCCTGGAATTCGGCTCACGGCCGGAAAAAACCCACGCTTTCCCGCAAGGCGAAGAAAAAGGGATGGTTGGAGAAGCCCGTAAGCCGGGTTCTGTCTCCCGCGGCGGTTACCCGCAACGGGACGGTGATCATTCATCTAGGACCGCCGTTGCCGACGGTCTCGAGCAGCCTGACCCGGGAGCCTCGGACGGGCCGTCCTCAAACGCTCCCCTATTCGGCTTTGCTCCGGATGGGGTTTACCGAGCCGCCGATGTCGCCACCGACGCTGGTGAGCTCTTACCTCACCCTTTCACCCTTACCTGCCGCAGCCCGAGGCTTCGGCAGGCGGTTTGCTTTCTGTGGCACTTTCCCTGGGGTCGCCCCCGGTCCCCGTTAGGGACCATCCTGCCCTGTGGAGCCCGGACTTTCCTCCCGCCCGCCCTAGTGGCGGACCGGCGATCACCTGGTCTTCTCCAACCATCCCGATCCAATTTCCGAAACAACCGGCTGCGTCCGCGCACGTTCGGTCGGGGCGCGCTACCGGTGCCTGCGGCAGAAGCCACCAGGCCCCAAGCGGGCTACTCGCTGGCGAGGTAGATCAGCCGGTTGCAATGAGGACAGGCCTGAACCTCCTCGTGCCGGAACAGGCTGTTGAAAACCTGGGGCGGCAATTGCATGTTGCACCCGAGACAGGCGCCTTGACGCGCCTCGACCACGGCGATGCCGCCGCGGCGGTCGAACAGCATCTGGTAGCGCTTGCGCAGCGGCACCGGAATTTTTTTGGAGATCGCCGCGCGCTCGCCGTCGTGGGTGGAGAGCACCTGGTCGATTTCGGCCAGCCGGCTCTCGATGTCGCTCCTGCGCTCGGAAACCTTTTCCTCCTGGGCGGCCAGGACCTGGTCCTTCTCCTGCTTCTCCTGCTCCAGGGCCGAGATTTCGGCGTCCTTCTGCTGGATGCGCTCCTCGATCTCGCGGTTCATTTTCTTCGCGGTATCGACTTCCTTGAGCACGGCGAAGTATTCCTTCTGGGTCTTGATTGCCGGCAGGCGCGCTTCGGCCTTGGTCACGTTGTCGCGTTCCTGGGTCAGGGCCTGGCCCAGTTCGCGGCGTTCCGCCTGAAGGGCCTCGAGGCTGCCTTGCAGATCGGCGACCATGGCCCGCACCCGTTCGGCCTCGGCCTCCAGAGCGCCGAGTTCCTTTTCGAGATGACGCCGGTCGTGCTGCACCGCCTGCGCCTGGCTGTCAATCGTCTGAAGGTCCTTGAGCAACCGCAACTGTTCCTGAACGTCCGATCCTTCCATTCCCATCCTTCCCGATGCTTGGTTGTTTGTGCGCCGGCCCCGAGACCCGGCGGGGAGAACCCCGCCGGCGCCATCGGCAACCGGCATCGATCAGCACTATGGCCAACAAAAAAGGGGAGTCAGACGACCCGGAACGGATCACTCTCCCCTTTGGCTTCCAGAATTTCGACGGTCCACCCCTGATCGTCCAGTCCCTGTCGCAGCAGCGCCGCGAGCTCCGAGACCATGATCCGTTCGGTGGCGAAGTGTCCCGCATCGACCAGCGCGACCCCCTGAGCCAGGGCGTTCTGCGCTTCGTGGTACTTGACATCGCCGGTGACCAGCACATCGACTCCCTGGCGACCGGCCTCCCCGATCAGCGAGGCGCCGCTGCCGCCGCATACCGCGACTTTTCTCACCCGCCCTTCGCCGTCGCCCACCACCCGCAGCGGACCCGCGGCCAGGGCGCTGGCCACCTGCCGGGCAAAAGCATCGAGCGTCATTTCCCGCGGCAGGCGACCGACCCGGCCGAGGCCGACATCGGAGCGGCGGTTGTGCAGGGGAAGCAAGTCGTAGGCCACCTCTTCGTAGGGATGCGCCTTGAGCAGGCGCGCCAGGACGCGATGGAGGGCTTCGCGCGGCACCACCGTCTCGAGCCGCAACTCGCGCGCGCGTTCGCGCTCGCCCCGGGCGCCGAGAAACGGGTCGGTCCCTTCGCCGGGGCGGAAAGTTCCGGTGCCGACGGTGCGAAAGGAGCACTGGTCGTAGCCGCCGATGTGCCCGGCGCCGCCCTGGAACAGGGCCGTCGCCACCGCCTCCTCGTATCCGCAGGGAACGAAGACCGCCAGCTTGAAGAGCTCGCCCGGGGCTCCGGCCTGCAAGACCGCCACCTGCTCGAGTCCGAGGCGCCCGGCCAGCCAGTCGTTGAGGCCGCCGCGGGTACGGTCGAGATTGGTGTGGGCGCAAAACAGCGCGATCTGTTCCCGGGCGGCCAGCAGCAGCGAGCGCCCGGTTTCATCGACCGCCGTCAGGCTCTTGAGGGGACGAAAAATCGCCGGATGGTGGCTGATCACCAGCTGCGCAGCGAGAGCGGCGGCCTCCTCGATCACGGCCGGGCCGGGATCGAGGGCGACCAGCACCCGCCGGACTTCGGCGGCGGAGTCGCCCAGCTGCAGGCCGACGTTGTCCCAGTCTTCGGCCAGCGCCGGCGGCGCCACCCTGTTGACCAGCCCGACCACATCCTGAACCCGGGGGAATTTCTGTCTTTTCATCGAATCGTCGGTCATGAAAAAAAAAGAGTGCAACTCCGGCGTCCTGGTTGCACTCTCGGCAAGCGCAAGCTTGCTTTATATGGTTATGAGCGTGGGTCTCATCGCTGTCCTGTGGTGGGCCCACCAGGATTCGAACCTGGGACCAACCGGTTATGAGCCGGTGGCTCTACCAACTGAGCTATAGGCCCGTAAAAGACTCAGCCTTTAAGGGTATGACGGCGGCAAAAAGGTGTCAAGGTCTTTTCCCGGCAAGCGGTTCAGGTTTCGACAAAACTCTTCAACCGCTTGGAGCGGCTCGGATGGCGCAATTTGCGCAGCGCCTTGGCTTCGATCTGGCGGATGCGCTCGCGGGTCACGTTGAAATCCTGCCCGACCTCCTCCAGGGTGTGGTCCGACTTCTCACCGATGCCGAAGCGCATGCGCAGCACCTTTTCTTCCCGCGGGGTCAGAGTCGAGAGCACCCGCGAGGTCTGGTCCGAGAGGTTGCCCTTGATCACCGCCTCGACCGGGGAGACCACCGCCTTGTCTTCGATGAAATCTCCGAGGGACGAATCCTCTTCTTCGCCGATGGGAGTCTCGAGGCTGATCGGTTCCTTGGCGATCTTGAGCACCCGGCGAACCTTCTCCAGCGGCAGCTCCATGCGCTCGGCGATTTCTTCGGGAATCGGCTCGCGCCCCATCTCCTGCACCAGTTGGCGGCTGGTCCGGATCAGCTTGTTGATCGTTTCGATCATGTGCACGGGAATCCGGATGGTGCGGGCCTGGTCGGCGATGGCGCGGGTGATGGCCTGCCGGATCCACCAGGTGGCGTAGGTAGAGAACTTGTAGCCGCGCTGATATTCGAACTTGTCCACCGCTTTCATCAGACCGATGTTCCCTTCCTGGATCAGGTCGAGAAACTGCAGGCCGCGGTTGGTGTATTTCTTGGCGATGGAGACCACCAGGCGCAGGTTGGCCTCGACCAGTTCGGTCTTGGCCTGCTTGGCGCGAAACTCGCCCTTCTGCACGTCCTTGAGGGCTTCGAGCAGCTCTTCGGGCACGAAGCCCGATTCCTCTTCCACCTTCTTGAACTTGCGCTGGGCCCCCTTGAGACGCTTCTCCACGGCGAGCAGAGTGTCCATGCCGACGCCGATTTCCCTGGCCACCACCAGCGCCTCCTCGTCGCTCTTGCGCATGCGCCGCAGGATCTTCTTGATTTCCTTATGGGGGCTGTCCAACTCCTGCTCGCAGGCATGAACCTCAGCCATGCCTTTTTTCACCTGGAAGGCCAGCTCCTTGAGGCGGTCGACGATCTTAGCGATCTGATGATCCTTGAGCCGAATCTGGCGCAGCAACTCGAAGATCTCGCCCTTGATGCGCCTGGCCTCCTGCTCGAGCTCTTTCTTCTTGTCCTTGCCGACGTCGCCGGCCAGCTGTTCGCGAATGGCCATGAACTGCTCATCGAGGCCGCGAATCTGGGCGATCTGTTCGAGGATGCGCTGGCGGTGCTTCTCTTCCTGCTCGCTCCCCTCTTCCTCCTCGTAGTCCTTGGTGATCTCGGCCACCCCGATCTGCCCCTTCTCGAGACGCTCGCCGAGGGTGATCACCTCCTTGAAGGCAATGGGGGTGCGCAGGATCACCTTGGTCACCAGAACCTCGCCCTCCTCGATGCGCTTGGCGATCTCCACCTCGCCCTCACGGGTGAGCAGGCTCACCTGCCCCATCTCGCGCAGGTACATCCGCACCGGGTCGCTGGTGCGACCGAGTTCGGCCTCGAGGTCGGGTTCCTCCTCCTCGCTGCTGTCGCTGTCGTCTTCATCGAGGCCGCTGTCCTTGGGCAGAGCGATCTTCTGCTCCGAGTCGACGATCTCGATGTCGAGCTCGCCGAACATGCTCATCACGTCGTCGAGTTGGTCCGATGAGACCATATCGGCCGGAAGCATGTCGTTGACATCGTCATAGGTGAGAAACCCTTTTTCCCGCCCCAGGTCAATCAGCTGCTGAACTTCATCCATTTTGGTCTTTTTGGACATTCCTGGCTGTCTCCCCTTACATCTTTTGAAGAATCTCTATCTCTATTCTAGACCGTTTATTCCAATTTTCTGCCCGGCTGACGCCTGATCTCCTGCAATTCCCGGGTGAGACGCTCGATCGCCGGCTGGTCGCCGGCTTTTTCCGCCTGATGGATACGCTCCATCAGACGCTTGCGCTGCAGGCGCAGGCCACCCCGTTCGACGTCGGCGCCGCATTCGGCGAACAGCCCGTCGAGATCGTCGCCGAAGAGTTCGCGTGCCGGCACGCGGATCGCCGTCAGGTCCTGGACCTCATCCGGCGTAAGCAGTTCGGCCAGACGCCCGCGGGAGATTTCGCCCCCCGCTTCGGCCATCCCCAGAAGCTTCTCGCCCAGTCGCCGCAGGGCGGGATCGGCGATCAGCCGCTCCAGCCCCTGGCTGCGCGCCCGCTCCCGCGCCTCGGGGCTCTCGAGCAGGTAGCGGATCAACGCCTGCGGTGCCGGGGAGGCCGCCGGGGTCACCCCCCGCCGCGCGGGCGGCCGCGCCGAACCGGGAGACCCAGGCGGCGCCATCGGCGGCGGGGCCTGACGCGGCGTATATCCGCGCCGTTCCGTCGCCTGGGGCGCCTGGTCGGGAGCGTTCGTTTTTTTCGTCAGCAGCGACGGGTCGAGCCCGGTCCGCTCCGCCAGCGCCTTGCGATAGAGGGCGCGTTCGATCTCGCTCGGAATCAGCTGGAGCTTGGCGACGATCTCTTCCGCGGCCCGGGCTTTGCCCTGCACGCTGTCACCGAGTTCGGAGAGCCGCTCATCGATGAAAACCTCGAACACCGGTCGCGCGGCCGCGAGGCGAGCGCGAAACCCCTCGCCGCCGTTGCGGGCGAGAAACGAATCGGGGTCGTCACCGGCCGGCAAGGCCGCGGCAACCACCGGAACCCCTTCGGGCAGAAGCGCTTCCATGGCGCGGAAGGTGGCCTGGCGCCCGGCGGCATCCTGATCGAACAGGAGCACGATGCGCTGGGCATAGCGCTTGAGCAGGCGGGCATGTTCGGCGGTCAGCGCCGTGCCGCAGGTGGCCACCGCCTGGGTAAACCCCGCCCGGTGCAGGGCGAGCACATCGAAATAGCCTTCCACCACGATCGCATCGCCGCCGCGGCGCATCTCGTCGCGGGCCTGAACCAGCCCGTAGAGGGTCGAGCTCTTGTGATACACCGGCGACTCGGGGGAGTTGATGTATTTCGGCAGCGACTGATCGAGCACCCGGGCGCCGAAGGCGGCCACCTCACCGCGGGCGGTGAGAATCGGGAAAATGAGTCGCTTGCGAAACAGATCGTAATCGCCGCGCCTCTCCTTGCCGGGGCGGATCAGCCCGAGCTGGCGCGCCAGTTCGGGGTCGAACCCTATTTTCGCCAGATGCGCCGTCAGCGCCTCCCAGCCGTCGGGGGCGAAACCCAGGCGGAAGCGCTCCGCCGTGTCGCGGCCGTAGCCGCGCCCCTTGAGATAGTTGCGGGCCGCAAGAGCGCGGGGATCGTCACGATCCATCAGGATGCCATGGTAAAAATCGGCCGCCACCTCGTTGATGCGCAGCAATTGCTCGCGCCGCTGGCGCTGCACCTCCTGCTCGGGCGTCGGCGCCTCCTCGGCGATTTCGATACCGTAGCGCTCGGCCAGCCGCCGCACCGCCTCGGGGAAGGAAAGCCCCTCGATGCGCTGGACGAAGGAGATGGCGTCGCCGCCCACGCCACAGCCGAAACAGTGGTAGATCTGGCGCGGCGGGTTGACGTTGAAGGACGGCGTCTTCTCGGCGTGGAACGGGCAGAGTCCCTGCCAGTTGGCGCCGGAGCGCTTGAGCGAGACGTAGGAGGAGACCACCTCGTGAATCTCGGCCCGCTCCTGCACCTCGCGAATTTTGTCGTCCGGAATCCGCCCGCTCATGACCCCCGCAGCTGCAAAACCGTCACGTTGTCGCCGCCATGGGCGACATCGGCGGCATGAAACGACTCCACCGCACGATGGGCGGCCAGGCACTCGCGCACCGCCCGGCGCAGAATTCCCTCGCCGCTGCCATGCACCACCTCGACCTCGCGCACCCCCTGCAGCAGGGCGTCGTCGAGAAAACGCTCGAGCCGCGGCAGAGCCTCGTCGACCCGCTCTCCCACTAGCTTGAGCACCGGCTGAAAGGACTCGCGCGCCACCCGGTTGCGCACCCCGCCCACGCCCTTGCGTTTTGAGGCGAAGCGCGGCGGCTGGTACTGCTCGAGCTCCGCCAGGGGGAGCCGCAGTTTTTTTCCATGCAGCGAGAGTTCGACGCTCTCGTCGTCGATCCGCACCACTTCGCCGTCGGCCCCCAGGGCGGGGATGCGCAGCAGTTCGCCGGTTTGCACCTCACGGGGGCGCTGGCCGCGACGGGGAGCGGGAGTCGCGACCCGCGCCACGTCCTCGCGCAGCTGGCGCACTTCCCGGGTCACCCGGGCGGCATCGGCGGTTCGGCCGGAAAGCCCCTCGGCCTCCTTCAACAGACGGCGCACCCTGGCTTCGGTCTGGCGCACCAGGTCCTCGCCGCGGCGGGCGGCCTTGTCGAGAATCGCCTGTTTGCCCCGGTCGATCTCGTCGAGGAGGCGCTTGCGCTTCTCGCGCTCCTGGCGGGCGCGCTCGCGCAGGCGGCGGGCCTCCTCCAGATCGCCCTCGATCCGGCGCGAGCGCCGGTTGAGCTCTTCGAGCACCACCATCCCCTCGCGCTCCCCCTCGCCCAGGTAGCGCTCGGCCCGGTCCAGCACCGCGGCGGGGATGCCGAGGGTACGGGCGATGGTGAAGGCGTTGCTCGCCCCGGGCACGCCGTAGTGCAGGCGATAGGTCGGGCGCAGGGTTGCGCGGTCGAATTCCACCGCGGCATTCTCGACCCCCTCGTTGAGCACGGCATAGCCTTTGACCAGGTTGAGATGGGTGGTAACCACGGTTTTCGCCCCGCGCTCGCGCAACGCGTCGAGCACCGCCATCGCCAACGCGCCGCCTTCGGCCGGATCGGTGCCGGTGCCGAGTTCGTCGAGCAGCACCAGGGATTCGCCGTCGGCCTGCGCGAGGATCGCGCGCACCCGCGCCAGGTGTCCGGAGAAGGTCGAGAGACTCGCCTCGATGCTCTGTTCGTCGCCGATATCGGCAAACACCCGGGCGAAGAGATGAATGCTGCTGTCCGGATGGCAGGGAATCGGCAGACCACAGAGCACCATCAGGCTCAGAAGCCCCAGGGTTTTCAGCGCCACCGTCTTGCCGCCGGTATTGGGCCCGCTGATGATGAGGGTATCCCCACCCTCGCCCAGCAGCAGGTCGACCGGCACCGCCGGCGCGCTGCGGGGGGTACCGTCAACCGCCAGCAGCAGGAGCGGATGGCGCGCCTCGCGCAGGGCGATCAGCGGCTGGGGCGTGAGCCTGGGGGCAACCGCCGCAGTGGCCAGGGCGAAACGCGCCGCCGCCGCCCTGAGATCGAGCAGCGCCAGCACCTGCTGATTGACCAGCAGAAGGTCCTGCGCCTGGCGCACCTCGTCGGAGAGACGGCGCAAAATGCGCTCTTCCTCCCGCTTTTCCTCGCGCAGCAGGGCCTGTAGTCGGTTGTTGTCGGCGAGGGTCTGGGCCGGCTCCACGAACAGGGTCTGACCGCTGGCCGACTCGTCGTGGATAAAACCCCTGACCTGGCCGCGATGGTCGGCCCGCACCGGCACCACGTAGCGGCCGTTGCGCTCGGTCACCAGCCGTTCCTGAAAAGCCCCCGCCAACCGCTCGTCATTGAGCAGGGCCTCCAGGACCCGGCGGATGCGCTCGCGGGTCTGGCGCACCTGGCGGCGGATATCGCCCAAGGCGAAGGAGGCGCCGTCGAGAATTTCGCCGCGCGCGCCGATGCTCTCACGCAGCAGATCGCGCAGCACCTCGGGAACCTTGAGCTCGCGCGATTTGTCAAAGAGCCGGGGCGCCTTCTCCGGCGCGGCGAAGTAACGGCGGCAGTCGGCCGCGGCATCGATACTGGAGAGCACCTCGAGCAGCGCCTCGGGCTGCAGGTACACGCCCTCCAGCCGCAAGGTCTGCAGCTGCCCGGAAAGGTCGCGGGCCCCGCCCAGAGGGGGGCGACCGCGGTCCTCGGCCAGCGCCTGCATCTCGGCCGTCTCGGCCAGGGCCGCCGCGACCGCCTGCGGCCCGGGCAAAGGGGCGAGGGTGCGCGCCCGGGCGCCTCCCGGGCCGGTCACGGTAAAACCGGCAATCAGGCCGCGGATTTTCTCAAACTCGAGAATCCGCAGAGTGGCATCATCCATCGTCGGCAACAATCCGTTTCGCGCGCGGGTTCAACCGCCGGCCAGATAGTCGTGGCCGGTCCGAAAGAGCGACTCGCCCAACCCGACAAAGGGCGGGGTGAGCTGGGACCGGGCGTACCCATCGCGGAGAAAACCGGGCAGCGTCCCCAGGCTCAGGGCGAACAGGATCAGCGCCAACAGCACCGCACCCTGCGCCAGACCGAAAAAACCGCCGAGAACCCGGTTCAGCCCACCGAGAAAGATCAGCTTGACGAATTTCGACAAAAGAAAACCGAGCACCGCGAAACTAATCACCGAAAGCAAGAACAGCGCCAGGAAAGCCGCAACCACCGCCAGCTGCGAGGGCAACCGCACCACATCGAGCAACCACTGGGCAAGGGGATTGTGGTAGGCGAAGGCGAGAATCGCTCCGACCAGCAGACCCGCCAGGGAGCAGACCTCCTTCAGCAACCCGCGCAGCAGCCCTTTGAGCATAAAGGCGGCGAGAACCACAACAATGGCGATGTCAATAAAATTCATAACCGCCCGACCTGCCCGCTTCCGTCAAAAAGTTCCTTCGCTTATCCGGCGAGACGCGCCTTCACCAGCTCGCTGACCAGGCGGCCGTCGGCGCGCCCGGTGGTCTTGGGCGCCACGATCTTCATCACCCGCCCCATGTCCTTCGGCGAGTTGGCGCCGACCTCGGCGACCGCGGCGTCGACGATCCGGCGAATCTCGTCTTCAGTGAGCTGGCGGGGGAGAAAATCCTGGATAACCAGCAGTTCCTGTTCTTCTTTTTGCGCCAGTTCTTCGCGTCCGCTCTCGCGGTAGGCCTCAATGGAATCGCGGCGCTGCTTGGCCAGGCTCGAGAGAACGGCGATCACCGCCTGGTCGTCGAGCTCCTTGCGCTCTTCGATCTCGCGGTTTTTTATGGCGGCGCGAATCAGCCGGATGGCGCCCAGGCGCAGACTGTCCTTGGCCTTCATCGCTTCCTTCATGGCGCTGTTCAACTGCTCGCTGATACTCATGGCATCACCCTTCCGGAAAAAATGGAAAAGGGGGCGGCCGCTCGGGCGACGCCCCACAAGGAAACCTTTCTATTCTATAGATTCCTGCACAAATGGCAAGAACCGATCATTCTGCGCGACTTTTCTTCTCCTCGATGCCGGAGATGCCGAAGCGTCGCCGCAGCTCGGCGTAGATGCGCTCGGGGGGCAGATCGTAGTAGCCGAGCAGAACCAGGGTGTGGAAGAACAGGTCGGCCACTTCGTAGACCACCTCGTCGCGATCGCCCCCCTTGCCGGCCACCGCGGTTTCGGTGGCCTCCTCACCGATCTTGCCGAGGATCTTGTCGAGCCCCTTGGCGAACAGGGAGGCGACGTAGGATTTTTCCCCCGGATTCTGGCGACGCTCCTGGATCACGTGATAAACCGCATCGAGGATGTCGTGGCGGGCATAGGCGGCCAGGGGATCGGCCGTTTTCTTTTCCTCGGCCATCGCGGCGCCACCTTCCCATCGGCGATAGAAACACGACTTGTGCCCGGTATGGCAGGCCGCCCCTTCCTGCTCGACCGTGAGCAGCAGGCAGTCGGCGTCGCAGTCGAAGCGGATCTCGCGCACCTGCTGCAGGTGGCCGGAGCTCTCGCCCTTCATCCACAGCTTGCGCCGTGACCGGGAGTAATAGTGAACCCGCCCGGTTTCGAGGGTTTTCTCGACCGCCGCGGCGTTCATGAAGGCCATCATCAGCACCTCGCCGCTGTGCACGTCGCGGGTGATGGCGGGGATGAGGCCGTGGGCATCGAATTTGAGCTGTTCGGTCAGGGACATTTCAAAACCTTTAAGAGCATCTCGCGCCCGTTCGCTGCGCTCACTCAAGGCGCAGAGCACGCAGAGATAAAAATCGAAAAAGAATCTGAGTTTTTGAATTTGGGATTTTCAGCTTTCCTTTGCGCCCTCTGCGCCTCTGCGCGAGATCGCCTTTTTCCGGTTTACAGACGCACCGCCACCCCGTGCTCGCGCAGATACTCCTTGCACTCGCCGATGGTGTACTCGCGAAAATGGAAGATGCTCGCCGCCAGCGCCGCGCTGGCGCCCCCTTCCACCAAGCCCTCGCGGATGTGCTCGAGATTGCCGACGCCGCCCGAGGCGATCACCGGAATCTGCACCCGGTCGCTCAGCGCCCGGGTCAGGGGGATGTCGTAGCCGTTCTTGGTGCCGTCGCAGTCCATCGAGGTGAGCAGGATCTCGCCGGCGCCGTAGCGCTCCATGCGCTCGGCCCATTCGAGGGCGTCGATACCGGTGGGATTGCGGCCGCCGTGAGTGTAAACCTCCCAGCGGGAGGGATCGCTCCCCGCGATCCGGCGCGCGTCGATCGCCACCACGATGCATTGGCTGCCGAAGCGCTCGGCCGCCTCGCGCACGAACTCGGGACGGTGCACCGCGGCGGTGTTGATCGAAACCTTGTCGGCGCCGGCGTTGAGCAGGTTGCGGATATCGGCGATCTCGCGCACCCCGCCGCCGACGGTGAGCGGCATGAAGACCCGCTCGGCGGTACGGGCGACCACGTCGAGGATGATGTTGCGCTTGTCGCTCGAGGCGGTGATATCGAGAAAGGTCAGCTCGTCGGCGCCCTGGGCGTCGTAGGCCTCGGCCGCCTCCACCGGGTCGCCGGCGTCGCGCAGCCCCACGAACTGCACGCCCTTGACCACGCGGCCGTCCTTGACGTCGAGACAGGGGATGATGCGTTTGGTCAGCATGATGGCCTCAAGGTAGTCACGCCCTCGGCTCTGTGCAAGGGCTGAAGAAAATCTTTTCACCACAGAGCACACAGAGAACACGGAGAAAAACAAGAAAAGAAAGACTCTTTATTTCCAAAATCTTTCAAGAAGTTCTCAGTGAACTCTGTGCTCTCGAGTGAGCGCCAGCGAACGGGTGGTAAAAGCTTTTTCTCTCAACTCAACGGCACATCCCCCCGAGCCAGGGCGATGGCCTGGCGCAGGTCGAGGGCGCCGCTGTAGATCGCCTTGCCGGTGATGGCGCCGACCACGCCGAGAGGTTCGAGCCTCATCAGGTCTTCAATGTCCTGCAGGCGCGATACCCCGCCCGAGGCGATCACCGGGATGCTGATGGCGTGCGCCAGCGCTCCCGTCGCCTTGAGGTTGGGCCCCTGCATCATGCCGTCACGGGCGATATCGGTGTAGATGATCGCCTCGACCCCGTAACCCTCCATCTCCCGGGCCAGTTCGCTCGCCTTCTTCTCGGTGACGTCGGCCCAGCCGCGCACGGCGACGAAGCCGTTCTTGGCGTCGATGCCGACCACGATGGAGCCGGGAAACTTGCGACAGGCTTCCTTGACCAGGGCGGGATTCTCCTTCGCCACGGTGCCGAGAATCACCCGCTGGATGCCGAGGTCGAGGTAGGCGGCGATGGTGTCGAGGTCGCGCACCCCGCCGCCGATCTGCGCCGGGATGCGCAGGGCGGAGACGATCGCCCTGATCGCTTCCTTGTTTTTCGGCACGCCGGCGAAGGCGCCGTCGAGATCGACGATGTGCAGCAGCTCGGCGCCCTGGTTCTGCCAGGTGCGGGCCTGGGTTGCGGGGTCGTGGCCGTACACCGTGGCCTTGTCCATCAGGCCCTGCTCGAGGCGCACGCAGCGCCCCCCCTTGAGATCGATCGCGGGAATAATCAGCATCACATCTCTCCGAAATTCTTGATGATGTCCAGCCCGACCGCCTGGCTTTTCTCGGGATGGAACTGGGTCGCCATGACGTTGTCGCGCCACAGGGCGGCACAGAAGGTCACGTCGCCGTAGCTCGCCTCGGCGGCAATCACACCGGGATCATCGGGCCGGGCATGGTAGGAATGGACGAAGTAGACGAAACTGCCGCTCGCGATCCCCCTGAAGATCGGCGCCGGCCGGCGCACGGTGATGTCGTTCCAGCCCATGTGGGGCACCTTGAGCTCTTCGCCGTCCTGCTGCATGCCGGCGGGAAAACGCACCACCTTGCCGGGAATGATGTCGAGCCCCTGGTGGCGACCGAACTCCTCGCTTTCCGTGAAGAGCAGCTGCAGGCCGACGCAGATGCCGAGCAGCGGCTTGCCCGCGGCCACATGAGCCTTGAGCGGCGCGACGAAGCCGCCGGCGCGCAAGGCCCCGATGCAGTCGCGAAAAGCGCCGACGCCGGGCAGGACCAGCTTGTCGGCGGCGGCGATAGCGGCCGGGTCGCTGCTCAGGCGGGCAGCGAACCCGACCCGCTCGAACCCCTTCTGCGCCGAGCGCAGGTTGCCCATGCCATAGTCGATGATGACGATATTGCTCATGCTATTCCAGCTTTCCCTTGCTTGAGCGAACCCCCTCGATGCGCGGGTCGAGCTGGGTCGCGTCGTCGAGAGCCAGGGCGAAGGCCTTGAACACCGCCTCGATGATGTGGTGGAGGTTGTCGCCGTAGGCGAGGTTGACGTGGACGTTGGCGCCGCTGTGGTTGCAAAAGGCGGTGAAAAATTCTTCCACCAGCTCCACGTCGAAATTGCCGACCTGGGCCTTGGGCAGATCGACGTTGAACACCAGGAAGGGGCGTCCGGAAAAATCGAGGATCACCGACGCGAGCGCCTCGTGCATCGGCATGGTGCCACGGCCGTAGCGGCGGATGCCGGCCTTGTCGCCGAGGGCCTGCTTGAACGCCTCGCCGAGGCAGATGCCGAGATCCTCCACCGTATGATGGGCATCGATCTCGATGTCGCCTTCGGCGCGCACCCACAGGTCGAAAAACCCGTGGCGGGCGATCTGGGTGAGCATGTGATCGAAGAACGGAACCGGGCTCTCGATGTCGCACTCGCCGCGGCCGTCGAGCTCGAGCCGGATCTGGATGTCGGTTTCGCGGGTCTTGCGTTCGATCGTCGCGCTGCGGGCCATGGCATTCCCCTATGTGGATTGTCAAACCGATTAACGGAGAGTCGCAGAGGTGGGAGAGGGACGGAGAGAACAATCAGGTCAGGCTCACTTCTCTCCGGGCTCTGCGCCTCGGCGTCTCAGCGTTAAGATTATTTTTTCTCCAGCCTGATCGACACCGATCTGGCGTGGGCCTCGAGTCCCTCGAGTTCGGCGATGTGCACGATGTCGCTGCCGAGGCGCTCCAGCCCCTGGCGGGTAAAGGAAACGATGCTCGACTTCTTGACGAAGTCGTCCACCGACAGGGGCGAGAAAAAACGCGCGGTGCCGCCGGTGGGCAGGGTGTGGTTGGGCCCGGCCAGGTAGTCGCCCGCCGCCTCGGGGGTGTGGTGCCCCATGAAGATGGCGCCGGCATGGCGGATGCGCGGCAGGATATCGAAGGGATGCTCCACCGCCAGCTCCAGGTGCTCGGGGGCGATGCGGTTGGAGAAGGCGATCCCCTCGTCGAGGGTCTTGGCGACGATGATCGCGCCGTAGCGCTCCAGCGACTGGCGGGCGATCTCCTCGCGGGAGAGCTCCTTGAGCTGCCGGTCGAGGGCCTTGACCACCTTCTTCGCCATCTTCTCGTCGGTGGTGATGAGAATCGAGGACGCCAGCTCGTCGTGCTCGGCCTGGGACAGCAGGTCGGCCGCCAGGTGCTCGGGGTCGCCGCTGCCGTCGTTGATGACGAGAATCTCGCTGGGACCGGCGATCATGTCGATGTCGACCTGGCCGAAGACCAGCTGCTTGGCGGTGGCGACGTAGATGTTGCCGGGCCCGGTGATCTTGTCGACCCGCGGCACGGTCGCGGTGCCGTAGGCCAGCGCCGCCACCGCCTGGGCGCCGCCGAGCTTGAAGATGCGGTCGACCCCGGCCAGGTGCGCAGCCGCCAGCACGTGCGGGTTGGCCTCGCCGCCGGGCATCGGCACCACCATCACCACTTCGGGGACGCCTGCCACCCTGGCCGGCACCGCGTTCATCAGCACCGACGAGGGGTAGGCCGCCTTGCCGCCGGGGACGTAGATCCCGACCCGGTCGAGGGGACGCACCATCTGGCCGAGGAGCACGTCCTGCTCCTCGGTGGAGAGCCAGGTCTGCTCCTTTTGCTTGGCGTGAAAGGCGGCGATGCGCTCCACCGCCAGGCGCAGGGCGGCGAGCGATTCGTCGCTGACCGCGGCCAGGGCCTGGTCGATCTCCTCCCGGGTGACTTCCAGCGTCGCAGGGGTGAGGGCGAGGCGGTCGAAGCGCTCGGTGTATTCGATCAGGGCCGAGTCGCCGCGGCGGCGCACGTCCTCGATGATCTCCTGCACCGTGAGCTGCACGTCGGCCTGGGCGCTCTCGCCGCGGCCGACGATGCGCTGCAGCGCCGGTTCGAAATCCTTGTCGTCGAAATGGAGAATACGGATCATGTCACCTCACGGGCTGATGCGGGCCTGGTCGCCGACCACCCGCTCGAGACCCTCGATGATCTGCCGCACCCGCTGGTGCTTGGTCTTGAGGCTGGCGCGGTTGACGATCAGGCGGCTGGTGATCTCGGCGATGGTCTCCACCTCGACCATGCCGTTCTCGCGCAGGGTCGCGCCGGTGGACACGAGGTCGACGATGCGCTCGGAGAGGCCCACCAGGGGCGCCAGTTCGATCGAGCCGTAGAGCTTGATCAGCTCGACCTGAATCCCCTTGGCGGTAAAGAAGCGCTCGGTGAGATTGGGATACTTGGTGGCGACGCGGATATTGGACCAATTGGCGGGATCGTCCTCGCGGCTCAGCTCCTTCGGCTCGGCCACCACCAGGCGGCAGTAGCCGAACTTGAGGTCGACCGGTTCGTACAGGTCCTTGCCCTGCTCGAGCAGGGTATCCTTGCCCACCACCCCGATATCGGCGCAGCCGTATTCGACGTAGGTCGGCACATCGGTCGCCCGCACCGCCATGAAGCGAAACCGGTCCCGGGGGTTCTCGAAGACCAGCTTGCGGCTGTCGCCGTTCATTTCCGGGCAGGTGATGCCGATCTGCCCGAACAGCTCCATCGAATCTTTCATGATGCGCCCCTTGGGCAGGGCAAAGGTAATCCAGTCGCTCATATGAACCTCTTTGGACGTCAAGGGTGACGGGTAACGGGCGCCGAGCAGCCACCCATCACTCGTCACCGCCCACTGCTCACTCCCGAACCCGCTCGATATCGGCACCGAGCCCTTTGAGCTTTTCCTCGATCTTCTCATAGCCGCGATCGAGATGGTAGATGCGCGAAACCTCGGTGGTGTTGTCCGCCGCCAGCCCCGCCAGCACCAGCGAGGCGCTGGCGCGCAGGTCGGTGGCCATAACCGGCGCCCCGAGCAGCTGCTTCACCCCTTTGACGGTGGCGGTGTGGCCGTCGATGGCGATCTGCGCTCCCATGCGCTGCAATTCGCACACGTGCATGAAGCGGTTCTCGAAAACATTTTCACTGATCACGCTGGTCCCGCTGGCCAGCGCCATCAGGGCCATGAACTGGGCCTGCATGTCGGTGGGGAAGCCGGGATAGGGACAGGTGCGGATATCGACCGGCAGAATCTTGCGCGGCCCCTTGACCCGAACCGCGTTCCCCTCGACGGTGATCTCGACCCCGGCTTCGCGCAGTTTGACCAGCAGCGCCTCCTGATGGTCGGGCCGGATGCCCTGCACCCGCAGGTCGCCGCGGGTCATGGCGGCGGCGATGAGAAAGGTGCCGGCCTCGATGCGATCGGGCATGACCGCGTGTTCGAAGGGTCTGAGCTCGCTCACCCCCTCGATGGTTACGGTGTCGCTGCCGGCGCCTTCGATGCGCGCGCCCATCTTGATCAGCGCCTCGGCCAGATCGACGATCTCCGGCTCGCAGGCGGCGTTCTCGATGACAGTGGTGCCCCTGGCGAGGGTGGCGGCCATCATCAGGTTCTCGGTGCCGCCGACGGTCGGAATGTCGAAATGGATGCGGGCGCCCTGCAGGCTTTTGGCGCGCGCCTCGACGTAGCCGTGATCGAGGGTGATCTTCGCGCCGAGGGCCTCGAAGCCCTTGAGGTGCAGGTTGATGGGACGGGCCCCGATGGCGCAGCCGCCGGGGAGACTGACCCGGGCGTGGCCGCAGCGGGCCAGCAGGGGCCCGAGCACCAGCACCGAGGCGCGCATGGTGCGCACCAGGTCGTAGGGCGCCTCGACGCTTTCGATGTGGCTGGCGTCGACGGCAAAGGCGCCGTTTTCGCGCTCGACCCGGGCGCCGACCACTTTCAGCAGCTTCTCGGCGGTGTCGATGTCGCGCAGGTGCGGCACGTTGCTCACGCGATGGGTGCCGGGCGCCAGCAGGGTGGCGAAGAGCAGCGGCAGCGCCGAGTTCTTGGCGCCGCTGACGTTGACCTCGCCTTTGAGGCGGGTGCCGCCGTGGATGATGATTTTATCCAAAACTTGAAATCCTCGGTCCGTGCTCGCCGATCCATGGCATTTTCGCCAGCAATGGACGATTGAAAACGGACTGTAGTTACTCGCGTTTTCCACCGACCACCCGGACGATGCCGGCGTAGTCGGCGCGGGTATAGACATCTTGCAACCCGGCCCGTTCGAACAGCTCCCGCACCGCCCTCTCCTGCCCCTGGCCGATTTCGACCAGCAGCCAGCCGCCGGAGACCAGTCGCGCCTGGGCCTGGGCGGCGATGGCGCGGTAGGCGCACAGGCCGTCGGGGCCGCCGTCGAGAGCCAGCCTCGGCTCGAAGTCCCGCACATCCGGCATCAGACCGGCCAGATCGTCGCGGGGGATGTAAGGGGGATTGGCGACGATCAGATCGAAGGACCGGGCGGGGAGTTCGGCCAGGTCTCCCCGCACCAGGCGGATGCGCTCGGCCACCCCGTGACGGGCGGCATTGGCTGCGGCCACCGCCAGCGCCGCGGCCGACAGATCGAGGGCGGTGAAGCGCCATTGCGGCCGTTCGCTCGCCAGGGCGACCACGATCGCGCCGCTGCCGGTGCCGATATCGAGCACCTGGCGATTGTCGTTGCCGCGGGCGAGGGCCTCCTCCACCAGAACTTCCGTATCGGGACGGGGAATCAGCACGTCCGGGGACACCGCCAGCGCCAGCGACCAGAATTCGATCTCTTGCAGAATGTAGGCCACCGGTTCGTGCCTGGCCCGCCGCGCCACCCGGGCGCGAAATGCCGCCAGCTCTTCCGGGCTCAGCGGCTGGTCGTAGCGCAGATAAAGGCCGACCCGGTCGAGCTTGAGGGTTGCGGCCAGCAGCAGTTCGGCATCGAGGCGCGGCGAGTCGATGGCCCGCTCGCGAAAATAGCCGGCGGTCCACTCCAGCACCCTGAGGACCGTCCAGGCCTCGGCCATCTCAGGCATCCTGCCCCGAGAGCGCCTCGCTCTGGGTGTGAGTGACCAGGGCATCGACGATTTCGTCGAGATCCCCTTCCATGATCGCCTCGAGCCGGTAGAGGGTCAGACCGATGCGATGATCGGTGCAGCGCCCCTGGGGAAAATTGTAGGTGCGGATGCGCTCGCTGCGGTCGCCGCTGCCGACCTGGCTCTTGCGGTCGGCGGCCATTTTGGCATCCTGCGCGGCGCGCATGCTGTCGAGGATGCGGCTTTTAAGCACCTTCATCGCCTTGGTCTTGTTCTTGTGCTGCGACTTTTCATCCTGGCAGGCCACCACCACCCCGGTCGGGATATGGGTGATGCGCACCGCCGACTCGGTCTTGTTGACGTGCTGGCCGCCGGCGCCCGAGGCCCGGTAGACGTCGACGCGCAGATCGCTCGGGTCGATGGCGAGATCGACATCCTCCGCCTCGGGCAGCACCGCGACGGTGCAGGCCGAAGTGTGAATACGCCCCTGCGCCTCGGTTTCGGGCACCCGCTGCACCCGGTGAGTGCCGCTTTCGAACTTCAGCCGCGAATAGACCCGCGTGCCGCTGATCAGGGCGATGGCCTCCTTGAACCCGCCGGCGTCGGCTTCGGAGAGGCTCAGAATCTCGACCTTCCAGCCCTTGCCGTCGGCGTAGCGCGAGTACATGCGAAACAGGTCGGCGGCGAACAGGGCCGCTTCCTCGCCGCCGGTGCCGGCGCGGATTTCGAGGATGATGTTCTTGTCGTCGTTGGGGTCGCGAGGCAGGAGCAGCAGATGCAGCTCCTGTTCGAGCTGCTCCTTGCGCTCTTCGAGTTCGGGCAGCTCGGCGCGGGCCATCTCCTTGAGATCGGGATCGGGGTCGCGCAGCAGCTCGCGGTTGCCCGCGAGCGCCTCGCAGGTCTTCTGGTAGCGCTGGAAGACCTCGACGATTTGCGCCAGGTCGGAATGCTCCTTGGTCAGGGCGCGGTATTTTTCCTGATCGGAAACCACCGCCGGGTCCGACAGCAGTCCCTCGACCTCGCGGAAGCGATCGACAACCTCTTCAAGCTTGTTGAACATGGATGGAGTATCCCGGCCGAACGCGGGCAAGGCCGCGCCCGGACTTCAAAGATTTTCGAATTCGCGCCGGACCTCGGCCATGGCGCCGCAGGTCATGGCCCCTTCGGGACAGCGCCCCCCCAGGCAGCCGGGACCGGCAGCGGCGAACAGAATCGGAGCGGCCTTGCGGCACAACCGCAGCATCTCGACCGCCATGGCGCGAATCTCCCACTGGGCCCGCCGACAGCAGCGCAGCTCGAAGAAATGGCGAAGCTCGCGGGCGTTCATGGTCATCACCAGCTTGGTGGCGGCGGCATTGGGCAGAACGAAGCGGGCGTCTTCGGCCGGGATGCCCGCCCCCAGAAACGCCTGATAGGTGTCGTGAATCTGCTGCAGCAGGGCGTCGTAGCGCTCCCTGAGCTCGGGCTTTTGCGCCAGCGACGGCGGGGTCACCGCTTCGAACCGCTCCTTCTGCGCGACATAGCGCTGGCTTTGCTGGGAATAGGACGCGATGCGATGACGCACCAGCTGGTGGGAGCAGGCCCGGCTGATCCCCTCGATGCCGAAGGTAAAAGCGGCGTGCTCGAGCACCGAGAGGTGGCCGAGGCCGAGGATCTTGCGCAGAAAAGGCTCGCGATCGACGCGGCTTTTCTCCACCAACTGATCGATGGACGCATCGGAATAACACAACCGGGCGGCAGCGGCCACGGTTTGTTCCGGCTCAGGCGTATGGGTCAGAAGCTGGATGCGCATGGCGACAAAAGAGAAAATCCCGGGCGCGATGCGGACCGGGGGGATGACTGGGGCGGAAAAACGCCGCACGCCTGCCCCCCGAAGGGAGGCAGGCGGTGCAGGTGTCGATTCGCGGTGACTGCCGGCGCGGAGCGGCGACTATTTCTTCTCGCTCTGGCCATACTTGCGGCGGAAGCGCTCGACCCGGCCGGCGGTATCGAGCAGACGCTGCTTGCCGGTGAAGAAGGGATGGCAGGCCGAGCAAACCTCGGTGCTGATATCGTCTTTGTTGGTGGAGCGGGTTTCGATCACGTTGCCGCACCCGCACTTGATCTTGATCTCGTTGTACTGGGGATGAATGCCGTCTTTCATGAGTTTTCTCCTGGTGGCCTGGCAGGTACAGGCCGGATTATTTTCCGTCCGCAGGGACAAGTGGTGCTTTCTATCACTTTTTCACGGGAATTGCAAGGTGGCCGGAAAAATCCCCCCTACTGGTTCATGCTGTCGAGAAATTCGCGGTTGCTCTTGCTTTCGCTGATTTTTTCGAGCAGAAACTCCATGCTGTCCACCGCGTTCATGCTGGAGAGAACCTTGCGCAGCAGCCAGATGCGCTGCAGGGAGACCTTGTCGACCAGCAGCTCCTCGCGCCGGGTGCCCGACTTGTTGACATCGATCGCGGGGAAGGTGCGCTTTTCGACCAGGCGCCGGTCGAGGTGCAGCTCCATGTTGCCGGTGCCCTTGAACTCCTCGAAGATGACCTCGTCCATCTTGCTGCCGGTATCGACCAGGGCGGTGGCGATGATGGTCAGACTGCCCCCCTCTTCGATGTTGCGGGCGGCGCCGAAAAAGCGCTTGGGCTTGTGCAGGGCGTTGGAATCGACCCCGCCGGAGAGGATCTTGCCGCTGGGCGGCACCACGGTGTTGTAGGCCCGGGCGAGGCGGGTGATGGAGTCGAGCAGAATCACCACGTCGCGCTTGTGCTCGACCAGACGCTTGGCCTTCTCGATGACCATCTCGGCCACCTGCACGTGGCGGGTCGCCGGCTCGTCGAAGGTGGAGGAGATGACCTCGCCGTTGACGCTGCGCTGCATGTCGGTCACCTCCTCGGGCCGCTCGTCGATCAGCAGCACGATCAGGTAGACCTCGGGGTGATTGGCGGTGATGGAGTTGGCGACGTTCTGCAGCAGCATGGTCTTGCCGGTGCGCGGCGGCGCCACGATCAGGGCGCGCTGGCCCTTGCCCACCGGCGTCACCAGGTCGACCACCCGGCCCGAGAGGTTGTCGGGGGAGGTCTCGAGCACCAGCCGCTCCTCGGGGTAGAGCGGGGTCAGGTTGTCGAACAGGGTCTTGTCGCGGGCCACCGACGGATTCTCGAAGTTGACCTCGGCCACCTTGAGCAGAGCGAAGTAGCGCTCGCCTTCCTTGGGCGGGCGGATCTGCCCGGAAACGGTGTCGCCGGTCTTCAGGTTGAAGCGTCGGATCTGCGAGGGAGAGACGTAGATGTCGTCGGGACCGGGCAGATAGTTGGCGTCCGGCGCCCGCAGAAAGCCGAACCCGTCGGGCAGAATCTCCAGAACCCCCTCGCCGAAGATCGCGCCGTTCTTCTCCGCCGCCGCATTGAGAATGGAGAAGATCAAGTCCTGCTTGCGCATTCCCCCGGCCCCCTCGACGCCGAGGTCCTTGGCGATTCCGGTCAATTCCTGAATTTTTTTCTCTTTCAATTCCTTAAGGTTCATTTTGGCTCCTGAAACATTCCTCTCCCGGAACGGGCAGACAGGGGACGCCTGCCGGCGGCCCGTAGGCGCTGTTCACGCACCACCTCGAGAGGTGAGCGCGAAGGCTGTTCAATTGTGATGAGTCTCGACAGAAAAACGGGATTTAACGGCGGGTTTTCCTTTGCATGGCAAGTGCGGGCCGATCAAAGTCGGGCGCCCGGGAACTCGACAGTTTATTGCAAACGGGGCAGCGGCTTGCAGAGTCGATCGATGAAAAATGTCAATGCCGATGGCACCGGATCTGTTCTGGATTCAATTTATGAATTTTTTATGAATTCGCTATGGAAAGGAAAAAACTCTTGAACGAACGGAAGTTTTCTTGGATGTCCTTCAGAAGCTAATCACTTTTGACGGGCTTGTCAACTGATAAATTTTGCGCAACACCCCGGTTTTCCAACCCTTCCGGCCCACCTCGCCCGCCGGAAAATCATCGGGCGGGCGAGGCGGGCGAGGACGGCGGCAAGGAGAACTAAAGAACCAACCGTTTGGAATTCTTCAGCTTACCGGTTTGGCCGAGCCCTTGAAGGGGTTGCGGATGCCGGGCTTGAGCCCGTCGCGAATGGCCTCGAAGAGCTCCATGTAAATTTTCGGAAAGGCCGACTTGTTGAGAAGGCCGCCGGGGGGTTCCGCCAGGGTGCGCTCCACCCCTTCCACGAACAGGTATTTCAGGCGCACCGCATCGCTCTTGTTGTAGTGCGCTTCGGCGAAATCGGGGTATTGCAGGGCGAGAAAGGTCTCGCCGTAGCCCTGGCCCAGACGCCAGAGCACATTGCCCGAGGCGTCGACCACCGCCGCCGCGGCCACGATATTGTTATAGGGTGCCTCGAGGTAGGAGAGCTTGGTGCGATCCCAGCGCTTCTCGACCACCTCGCGGCCGTGCAGAATGACGACGACCAGAGCATCCACCACCTGTTGCCGGGTCAGGTCCCGGGCCACCGCCGCCGAGAAGGTGTAGGGAAAGCCTTCCTCCTGGCCGACCGCGGGGTTGGGCATGACGAACTGACGCATCAGGGGGCGGGGGTCCTGGTTGACATGGCGCACGTCGAAGAACGCGCCGCTGTCGCGCAGCATGCGCACCAGCTCCTCCTCGCGACCGTCGCTGTGGCGCCGCAGCAGCGCGACGACCTCTTCGCGCTGGGGGTGCTTGACGACGGAATCGCCGTCGACCAGAATCGGCAGCACCGCCAGGGTGCGCACCTGTTGCTGGAATTCCTCCTTGGGGATGCGGAAGGTGCCGCTCTGGCACCCCGCCAGAAAAACGAACAAGACGAGCAGAAACAGACCACGAGCCATGACCGACAACCTCCCTCGAACCAGCGGTGAAAAGATTAGCCTGTGACGATGCCGCCACCGGCGGCGGGAAACAGCGCCCCGGAGGCGGGGATTCGCCCCGGAGCGAAATGGTCGAGCGCCCAACGCAGGATCGCGGCGGGCTCCTCGCCCTCCAGCGCGGCTGGAACCTGCTGCCCGAGAAAACGCAGCGCCCGACACAGCAGGGGCCCGGGGCGGGCGCCCCGGGCAACGGAGACCGCACCGTGGCGCTTGCTGATTTTCTCGCCGTCGGGGGCCAGCGCCAGGGGCAGATGATAGTAGCGCGGCAGCGGATACCCGAGGCATTGCTGCAGGTAAACCTGGCGCGGCGTCGACCCGAGCAGATCGGCGCCGCGCACCACCTGGTTGACTCCGGCGGCGGCGTCGTCGACCACCACCGCCAGCTGGTAGGCGAACAGCCCGTCGGCGCGGCGCAGAACGAAATCGCCCACCGCCGTGGCCAGGTGCTGCGCCTGCGGCCCGAGCACCCCATCAGTGTAGCAGAAATCGGCCGCCGGCACCCGCAGGCGCAGAGCGCGGGAGCGCCTTTCCCGGGGCAGCCCCCCACGGCAGGTTCCCGGATAGATCGGCCCCTCCTCGCCGGGGTGAGGCGCGCTGGCGAGGATTTCCCGCCGGGAACAGGCGCAATCGAAGACCAAGCCCTTGCGCCGCAGATCCTCCAGCGCCGCCCGGTAGGCCGCGGTGCGGCGACTCTGCCAGACGATCGCACCGTCCCAGTGCAGCGCGAAGGCCTCGAGAGTGCGCAGAATGTCGTCCGCGGCGCCGGGCACCACCCGCGGCGCATCGAGATCTTCGATCCGCACCAGCCAGCGCCCGCCGGTCTGCCGCGCCAGGCAGAAGCTGCCCACCGCCGTCACCAGCGACCCCAGATGCAGGGGGCCGGTGGGGCTTGGCGCAAAGCGCCCGATCACCGCTGAAGATTCGCCCATTGCGTTCACCCCGTGAAATCCGCAGAACCTTACCGCCCCGCAAGATAATGCTACCGGTCCGGGCGCCTGTCAAGCTCGTCCCCGGACGCCTCCAGGCCTGGCCCGAGAACGGGAACAAAACCAGGTATTGACATCTTACTAAATAAACATTAATAATCCAAAATCAATCATCACCCGTATCCGCAGGAGTCCCGCCATGCGTCTATGTCGAATTTCATGTCTGCTCGTGGCCCTGATGCTGGCCGTGACAACTTCGCCCCTGGCCGACCACGGGGTTCTGGTCCCGACCCCGGAAACCCTGGAAGGGGGGACCATCATCGCCGCCGAAGAGGCCAAAAAGCTCTGGGAAAACCAGGAGGCGGTCTTTTTCGACATGCGCTCGCCGGTCAATTACGGCAAAGGCCATATCCCCGGCGCCACGGCGCTGCCTTACCGGCAGAACAGCGACAAATCGCGCGACTTCGACGCCGGCGCCGACCATTTCGACCTGCAACAACTGCCCGCCGATCCGACCCGGCCGATCGTCTTTTACAGCGACGGCCCCTTCGGCTGGAAATCGTACAAGGCCGCGGTCCTCGCCATTCGCGCCGGCTATCGCAACATCATGTGGTTTCGCGGCGGCTTCACCGACTGGCCGGCCAAGGGTTACCCGGTGGAATACTAGGACGCGGCCCCCCTTCATGCCCCACGCTCCCCTGACCTATATTTCGCGCCTCAGCCTCAGGGTCAAACTGGCCCTGATGGGCGCCGTGCTCCTGCTGGGTCTGGGTCTGCTGGTCTATTCCGGCGTTCATGGCCTGCAGCTGATCCGCCAGAAAGAGCAGATCACCGCGGCGATCGAGCATGAGAGCTCGCACCTGCAGATTTTCCTGCGGGCCCTGGCCGAATTCGCCCTGACCGAGGGCACCATCCCCCCCTACCAGATGGCCCTGAGCGCGATCGAGGACTTCGAGCGCGATCTGTCCGAGCTGCTGATCCGGATCAAGGCCCGGGATGTCAGCCGGATTCTGCGGGAAGAGACCCTGCCCCAATGGCGGCAGCTCAAGGTCGAGGCCCTCGCTTACCTCAATCAGCCCGACACCTCGATCTACAACATCGACTCCCTGATCGACTACGGACGCCTGACCAGCATGACCAACGCGATTCTCGCAGCCATGGACCGGGCCATCGCGATCGAGCGGCAGTATGCGGCACAGGTCATCGGGCGCACCTTTCTGGCCATGGGCGCTGCGGCCCTCCTCACCTTCGCCCTGACCAGCGCCCTGTTCTTTCTGGTCTATCGTTCCATCGCCCGCCCCATCGTCGAGATCGCCGCGGCGGCCGCGCGCTTCGCCGAAGGCGATCTGAGCTATGAGCGCAGCTGGACGCGGCGCGACGAGATCGGCATTCTCGGCCGAGCCTTCGCCGACATGACGGCCGCCCTGCGCACCATTCTGGGCGACGCCTCCGGGGTTACGACGAAGCTGGCCTCCGGCTCTTCCACCCTGCGCCAGACCTCCCAGCGCGTGCAGGAAACGGTGAGCCGGCAGAAATCGGCCATGGCCGACACCGCCGAGACGGTCGGGGCCATGGCGGCCTCGAGCGCCGAAGTCGCCCGGGGCACGCAGGATCTGCTCCTCTCGGCCACCACCGCCGCCGCAGAAGTGGCCAAGATCGACAACGCGGCCACCAGTATCGCCCAGGATGCCGAAGCCAACAGCGCCGTGGCGCAGGAGGCGGGCCAGGCCATGCGCAAGATGATGGCGTCGGTGCGCGAGGTCGCCCAGAGCACCCAGGTGCTGCGCGATTCGGCCCAGGAGACCTCCGCCTCGCTGACCTTCGTCGAAGAGGGCATCGCCGGAGTTCAGTCGGATATCGACCGCACCGTCGAACTGATCGAAAAAGCCGCCGCCGAGGCCTCCGGCAAAGGGCTGCCGGCGGTCAAGGACGCCGCCGGCGGCATGGAGCAGATCCGCACCAACGTGCAGAATCTGGTCAAAGTCATCAACCGCCTCGGTCAGCGCTCCCAGGAGATCGGCCGGGTCATTTCGGTGATCGACGAAATCGCCGACCAGACCCAGCTCCTCTCCCTCAATGCCGCTATTCTTGCCGCCCAGGCCCAGGAACACGGCGCCCCCTTCGGGGTGGTGGCAGCGGAGATCAAAAACCTCGCCCAGCGCACCTCCGACTCCACCCGCGAAGTCACCGAGCTGATCGGGTCGGTGCAGAACGAAACCGAGGCGAGCATCGTCATGGTGCATCGCGAGATCGAGGCGGTGGAGAAGGGTGCCGAACTGGTGCGCGGCGTCAGCCGGGCGTTCGAAAGCATCCACCACAGCACCGGCGCCGCCAGCGAAATGTCCAAGGCGATCCGCCTGACCACCCAGCAGCAGGGCCAGCAGGTCAAAGCGGTGACCGGCGCCATCAAGAAAATGGCCCAGCACATCGACACCATCGCCACCTGGACCCGGGAGCAATCGGACGAGAGCCAGAGAATTCTCGCGGCCATGGAAAAAACCGGCCATCTCTCCCGCCACATTCGCCAGGCCACGGTGGAACAGTCGCAAAGCACCGGGCAGATCACCCTGGTCGCCACCCAGACCTCGCGCCAGGCGCAGCAGATCGCCCGGGATATCGCCCTGCAACACGAACGGGAAGAGCGCATCGCGGCGTCGCTGGCGAGCCTGCGGCAGGCCTCCGACGAGTTCACCCGCAGCTCCGCCGACCTCGATCACTTCATCCGGAACCTCAACCGCGACACCGATTTGCTGCGCGGCACGATGAAATCCTTTCGCCTCTGAGCGATCGCCCCCTTCCCCCAACCTTTCCCTTGACAAGGAGCAAGGCAGGCGGTATCCATAACCCAAACGGTCAACTTTAGGAGCCCTGTCTTGCTGATTACACGCGCTACCGAATACGCCATTCGTGCGGTTCTCTATCTCTCCAAGCAACCGCCGGGGGAGATCGTTCTCAAGAAAGACATCTGCCAGACCCAGAGCATCACGCCGGCCTTTCTCACCAAAATTCTGCAGCCGCTGATCAAGGCGGGCATCGTCGGCTCCCAGCGCGGCGTCGGGGGCGGCTTCTACCTGGCCCGCGATCCGGAAAAGATCACCCTGCTCGACGTGGTCGAGGCCGAAGAAGGCCCGGTCTACCTCAATCAATGCCTGATGCGCGAGAAAACCTGCGAGCGCGACATCTTCTGCCCGGTGCACGGCGCCTGGCGCCACATCCGCGGGGAAATGACCCGAGTTCTGGCGGAGTACACCTTTGCCCGCCTCGCGGCGATCGAGGCGGAAAACCTGGTGCACCTCGGGCTGAAAAGCTCTCAGTGCGGCAAGGCGTCCTGACCTTTGCCGCCTGAATCGACAAAAACGGCCGCCTCTCTTCAGGCGGCCGTTTTTGTTGACAAAAAATACCCCGGACCCCAGGAGGGAAAGTGGTCCAGGGCAAATGGAAAGCCGCAGTACGGCTTCCCGAATTAGTCCTTTTCCGATTATAACCCCCAATTCCAACCCGTCAACGTCCTCTCCCGGACCCACTTCACCCTCCCCATCAAACGGCAAAAAGTCTCGCCGCTTCATCATTTCCACCAAACACCACAAACTCAATGTACTTTGCAAATCATTTTTCCTGGACTATTTTTGACTTTTTCGCTTGACTTATATTTACACTTTTTTTATGGTTTATAAAGTTTTTTTCTTTATCTTTTTTATAAGGAAAACGGAAAGCCATGGACACTCCGCAGCGTAGCATCATGAAGGCCGTTTCCTGGCGCCTGCTCGCCACCGTGATCACCACCAGCCTGATCTATGCCTGCACCGGCGAAGGAGAGTTTGCGGCAACCATGGGGGTAGCCGACACCCTGGTGAAGTTCTTCATCTATTTCGGCCACGAGCGGCTGTGGAACCGCATTCCCTTCGGCCGCGAGCGCAAAGAGCCCGAGTACAGCATCTAACTTCCCGGAGTCCCCCGATGAGCAATACCGTCAAACGACAGGATGAATTCCCCAACCTCACGCCGGATAATCGACCGGCCGAGATTCTCGCGGCCGGCCTTCGCGCCGCCGACGGCCCCGTCGCCCTCGCCTGCTCTTTCAGCGTGGAGGATGTGGTCCTCATCGATCTGCTGCAGCAGGTCGCCCCCGCGACCACCGTCTTCGCCCTCGACACCGGCCGCCTCAACGAGGAGACCTACGAGGTGGCCGAGGCGATCGGCGAGCGCTACGGGGTGAAGATCGAATGGTATTTTCCCGAGCGCGAGGCGGTGGAGCAGCTCGAACGCCGGAAGGGGCTGTTTTCTTTCCGCGAAAGCCTGGAGAACCGCAAGGAGTGCTGCCGCATCCGCAAGGTCGAACCGCTGGAGCGGGCCCTGGAGGGTCTCTCCGGCTGGATCACCGGCATGCGCCGCGACCAGAGCGTGACCCGCGGCGAGATCGCGCCGCTGGAGATCGATGCGGCTCACGGCGGCATCGTCAAGATCAACCCGCTGGCCTTCTGGAGCGCGGAGCAGGTCTGGGCCTACGCCAACGAGCGGCGCCTCCCGGTCAACCCCCTGCACCGCCAGGGCTACCCCTCGATCGGCTGCGCTCCCTGCACCCGCGCCATCGAACCGGGCGAGGACGAACGGGCCGGGCGCTGGTGGTGGGAGCACCCGCAGCACAAGGAATGCGGCCTGCACCGGAAATGAAAAAATCTGGCAGGGACGCGGCAAGCCGCGCCCGCAACGCGAAAAGGACGCCATAGAGATGACCCTCACAATGACCCACCTGCGCCAACTCGAAGCCGAGAGCATTCACATCATGCGCGAAGTCGCGGCCGAGTTCGAAAACCCGGTGATGCTCTATTCCATCGGCAAGGATTCGGCGGTGATGCTGCACCTGGCGCGCAAGGCCTTCTACCCGGCCAAGCCGCCTTTTCCGCTGCTGCACGTCGACACCACCTGGAAGTTCCGCGAGATGATCGAATTCCGCGACCGGATGGCCCACGAGTGCGGCTTCGACCTGCTGGTGCACATCAACGAGGAAGGGGTGCGCCAGGGCATCGGCCCCTTCAGCCACGGCTCGGCGGTGCACACCGACATCATGAAGACCGAGGCGCTCAAGCAGGCGCTCACCAAGTACAAATTCGACGCGGCCTTCGGCGGGGCGCGCCGCGACGAGGAGAAGTCACGGGCCAAGGAGCGCATTTTTTCCTTCCGCAGCGAAAACCACCGCTGGGACCCCAAGAACCAGCGCCCCGAGTTGTGGAACATCTACAACGCCCGGGTGCGCAAGGGCGAGAGCATCCGCGCCTTCCCCCTCTCCAACTGGACCGAACTCGACGTGTGGCAGTACATCGACCTTGAGGGCATCCCCATCGTGCCGCTCTATTTTTCCAAGAAGCGCCCGGTGGTGGAGCGCGACGGCATGCTGATCATGGTCGACGACGAGCGCCTGGAGCTGCGTCCGGGCGAGCAGGTGCGGCACAAGTCGGTGCGTTTCCGCACGCTGGGCTGCTATCCGCTGACCGGCGCGGTGGAATCGACCGCGGCGACCCTGCCCGAGATCATCCAGGAGATGTTGCTGACCCGCACCAGCGAGCGCCAGGGGCGCGCCATCGACCACGACCAGGCCGGTTCGATGGAAAAGAAAAAGCAGGAAGGGTATTTCTAGGGCGGAAAAAAAAGCATTCACCACAGAGTTCACAGAGAGCACAGAGTAAAAACCAAACCTTTTCTCTTTGATCTTCCTCTGTGTCCTCTGTGCCCTCTGTGGTTCAAAAGGTTTTTGAATAAAGGATTATTTTTATGGCCCATCAATCCGCACTGATCGCCGAAGACATCCACGCCTACCTCAAGTCGCAGGAAGAAAAGTCGATGCTGCGCTTCATCACCTGCGGCAGCGTCGACGACGGCAAGAGCACCCTGATCGGGCGCCTGCTGTGGGACTCGAAGATGATCTTCGAAGACCAGCTCACCGCGCTGGAGGCCGACAGCAAGCGGGTCGGCACGCAAGGGGAGAACATCGACTACGCGCTGCTCCTCGACGGGTTGCAGGCCGAGCGCGAACAGGGGATCACCATCGATGTCGCCTACCGCTTCTTCTCCACCGACCGGCGCAAGTTCATCGTCGCCGACACCCCCGGCCACGAGCAGTACACCCGCAACATGGTCACCGGCGCCTCCAACGCCCAGGTGGCGGTGATTCTGATCGACGCCCGCAAGGGGATCCTGACCCAGACCCGGCGCCACAGCTACCTGGTGTCGCTGGTCGGCATCCGCCACGTGGTGCTGGCGATCAACAAGATGGACCTGGTTGACTACAGCGCCGAGCGGTTTGAAGGAATCCGGCGCGACTACGAGGCTTTCGCCGCGGCCCTGGGCTTCGCGCAGGTCACCCCGATCCCGCTCTCCGCCCTCAACGGCGACAACGTCATCGAGCGCAGCGAAAAGACCCCGTGGTACCAGGGCCCGACCCTGATGGAGCACCTCGAAACGGTGCAGGTGCCCGACAACGCCGCCGGCAAGCCGTTTCGCATGCGCGTGCAGTGGGTCAACCGCCCCAACCTCGATTTCCGCGGCTTCTGCGGCACCATCGCCTCGGGGGTGGTGCGCCCCGGCGACGAGGTGGCGGTCACCTCCTCGGGCCGGAAGAGCCACATCGCGCGCATCGTCACCATGGACGGCGACCTGCCCAGGGCCGCCGCCGGCCAGGCGGTGACCCTGACCCTGGCCGACGAAATCGACGTCAGCCGCGGCGACACCCTGGCCGCCCCCGATGAGCTCCCCTACCACGCCGACCGCCTCGAGGCCAAGATCGTCTGGCTGCGCGAGGAGCCGCTGCTGCCGGGGCGCAGCTACCTGCTCAAGGCGGGCTCGGCCACCACCCCCGCCCAGGTGGCCGAAATCAAGTTCAAGATCAACATCAACACCCTGCAGCAGGAGCCCGGCGACACCCTCGCCCTCAACGAGGTCGGGGTCTGCCGCCTCACCGCCGACCAGCCGCTCTCCTTCGATTCCTACCGGGAGAACCGCGCCACCGGCGCCTTCATCCTCATCGACCGGCTCACCAACGCCACCGTCGGGGCGGGCATGATCCACCAGCCGCTGCTCCACGGCGGCAGCCACTGGCAGACCATCGAACTCGACCCGAGCGCCCGCGCCGGCCAGAAGGGGCAGAAGGCCAAGGTCCTGTGGTTCACCGGCCGCCCCGGCGCCGGCAAGTCGACCCTGGCCGCCCTGGTCGAGAAAAAACTGCACACCCTCGGCAAGCACACCATGGTGCTCGACGGCGACCACCTGCGCCAGGGGCTCAACCGCGACCTCGAATTTGCCGCCGCCGACCAGGTCGAGCACGTGCGGCGCACCGCCGAGGTGGCGAAAATTCTCGTCGAATCGGGGTTGATCGTTCTCGCCTCGGTGACCGCTCCCTTCCGCAGCGAGCGCCGGGTGGCGCGCGAGATCCTTGCCGCGGGGGAATTCGTCGAAATTTTCGTCGACACCCCGGCGGCGGTCTGCGCCGAACGCAAGGTCGCCCTGGGGGAATCGGATGGCGCCGGTGGCGGGGTCGCCTATGAGATGCCCGAACAGGCCGAACTGACCATCGCCGGCGACGCGGGTGCCCCGGAGGAGCTTGCGGAGCGGGTGGTGCGGGAGATTTACGGCTAAAAGCGATTCACCACCCGCTCGCCTTGCTCGCTCGAGGACGCAGAGTTCACAGAGAAAAGAGAAGGGTTATTTCTGGCTTTCCTCTGTGCTCTCTGTGCTCTCTGTGGTAAAAAAGTCTTTTCGGCAATTTTCAATTAAATTCGAGGATTCACCATGGCAACCGACACCCCCATCGACTTTCAGAAACTGCGCCTCGACGGCGTCTACCGCATGAACGAGCGCGACGAGCTGATGCTGCGCATCAAGGTGCCGGCGGGCGTTCTTTCAGTGGCCCAGGCGGCCCAGGTCGCCGATCTCGCCGACGCCTTCGCCGGCGGCCGCCTGCATCTGACCACCCGCGGCAGCATCGAACTGCACCGGGTCCGGGCGCGGGATCTCGCCGCCATCGGCCGGGGGCTCGCGGCGGTGGGCCTCACCAGCCGCGGCGCCTGCGGCGGGGCGGTGCGCGGCATCGCCTGCAGCGCCAGCTTCTCCCCCAACTTCGTCGTGACCCAGGCCCTGGCCCGGCGCCTGCACCGCCACTTCGCCGGCAATCCCCACTTCGAGGGGCTGCCGAAGAAATTCAAGATCGCGGTGGAGGACGGCTATGCCGGCGCCCGCCACCTGATCCAGGATGCGGGGATCGTTTTCACCGGCCACGACCGGGGCGCCAACCGCTTCGATGTCTGGGTTGCGGGCGGGCTCGGCCGTGAGCCCCAGGCCGCCTTCCAGTTGGCGGAGAATCTCGCCGAAGAGGCCCTGATCCCCCTGATCGAGGCGGTGGTCCGCACCTACGTCAAGCACACTCCCGCCGGCAAGCGCCTCAAGCACCTGGTGCGCAGCGTCGGCGAAGTCGGCTTGCGCCGGCTGCTGGAGCAGGAGCGCGCCGGGCGCCCGACCGTTCTCGCCGCCGGCGGCCTCGACGGAACCCCCGCCCCCGCCGGTGGCGGCGCCCCGGTCACCGCTTTCATTTTCGCCGGCGATCTCGACACGGCCACCCTGCGCCAGCTGATCGAGGCGGCCCGAAGCCACAGTGGCGGCTTTCTCGCGGTCACCGCCGACCAGAACCTGGCCTTCGCCCCCGCCGCCGAGGCCCGCGCGGCCCTGGTGCAGGAGTTGGCCGCGGCCGGCTTCGTCGGCACCAGCGCCGCGGAAAAGACCGCATTTCGCGTCTGCGTCGGCAGCCATGCCTGCCGCATGGGGCTCTCTCCCACCCGCGACCTGGCCCGCGCCGTGCTCGATGCGCTGCCGCCCGCGGCGCAAGGCCTCGAGTGGGCCATCTCGGGCTGCCCCAACAGCTGCAGCCAGCCGCAACTGGCCCCGGTCGGCATCGTCACCAGCCGCCTGGCGAAAGAGGACGGCGGCGAGCGCACCCCCCGCTTCGACATCTATCGCCGCACCGGAGAGGGCCTCGGCGAAAAATGCGAAGAAGGACTGAATCTGCAGCAATTGCTGCAATTTGCTTCCCGGGTGGCAGAATAAATATTATTTCAGTCGCTGGTCGGCGGCTGAGAACCCACAGCCATTTTCAATCGCCGGCAACCGGTGACGAACGCCAGGCACCAAACATCCACAAGGAGATTTGCGATGGCCCGCATCTACACCGACAACTCCCTCAGCATCGGCCGCACCCCGTTGGTCCGGCTCAACCAGGTCGCCCCCGGGGGCGCCACCGTGCTCGCCAAGATCGAGGGGCGCAACCCCGCCTATTCGGTCAAGTGCCGCATCGGCGCCTCGATGATCTGGGACGCCGAACAGAAGGGGCTGCTCGGCGCCGGCAAGGAGATCGTCGAACCGACCAGCGGCAACACCGGCATCGCGCTGGCCTTCGTCGCCGCGGCGCGGGGCATCCCCATCACCCTGACCATGCCCGAGACCATGAGCATCGAGCGCCGCAAGGTGCTCAAGGCCTTCGGCGCCAACCTGATCCTCACCCCCGGCACCAAGGGGATGGCCGGCGCCATCGCCGCCTCGGAAGAACTGGCGGCCTCCGACCCCAACCGCTACGTGCTGCTGCATCAGTTCAAGAACCCGGCGAATCCGGCGATCCACGAGCAGACCACCGGCCCCGAGATCTGGGAGGACACCGACGGGCAGATCGACGTGCTGATCTCCGGCGTCGGCACCGGCGGCACCATCACCGGCATCTCGCGCTACCTCAAGAACACCAGGGGTAAGAAAATCCTGTCGGTGGCGGTGGAACCGACGGACAGCCCGGTGATCAGCCAGAAACTCGCGGGGCAGGAGCTCAAGCCCGGTCCCCACAAAATCCAGGGCATCGGCGCCGGCTTCATCCCCGACACTCTCGATCTTTCGGTGGTCGATCTGGTCGAGCAGGTCGGCAACGACGAGGCGATCGAGATGGCGCAGCGCCTGGCGAAAGAAGAAGGTCTCCTGTCGGGCATCTCCTGCGGCGCTGCCGCGGTCGTGGCCGCGCGCCTGGCGGCGCAACCCGAGTTCGCCGACAAGACCATCGTCGTGATCCTGCCCGACGCGGGCGAGCGCTATCTCACCAGCGTGCTGTTCGAGGGGATCGTTTGAGCGAGCGCGGAAGAGGGTTGAATTTCAGGGCACGCCATTTTCCCAGAACTCACTGGACTTTAAAAACACCGGGTTTCTTGACGAATTCCATTTGACTTTACCGGAACAAGCCCTTAGTCTGGCACTAAATTTAGAAGCTGCGTTATCATCGAGAGTGGTGGAGGGAAAGGCCCTGCGAAACCACGGCAACCGGTTTACCTGCGGGTACGCGTCCGGTGCCAATTCCTGCTCGCCGCAACCCCGGAGGGGTGAAGGCGGGAGAGATGAGGACGGAGTCGGCAGCGAAGCCACCTCTTCGTCACCGTCCGGCCCCTTCCCGTCTCACGGGAGGGGGCCTTTTTCATGCACGGAAAACGAGGAGAAGAGATGATGAAAACCAACCAACCGCACACCCTGGCGACCCGGCTGGTGCAGATCGGCGTCGGCCGCGACGAGCAGACCGGCGCCATCAGCTATCCCATCTACCCGAGCGCGACCTACCGCCACCCCGGGGTGGGCGAATCGACCGGCTACGACTACACCCGCTCGGGCAACCCCACCCGCACGGTGCTCGAAGAGGCCCTGGGCCGGCTCGAAGGGGGGAGCCGCGCCTGCGTCTTCGGCTCGGGGATGGCGGCGCTGACCACCCTCTTTCTCCATTTTGCCGCCGGCGACCACATCGTCGTCTCCGAAGACCTCTACGGCGGCACCTACCGGGTGCTCGACCAGGTCTTCGCCAAGCTGGGGCTTGCCGCGAGCTATGTCGATACCACCGACAGCGACGCGGTCGCCGCCGCCCTGCGCTCCGAAACCCGGGCCCTGCTGGTGGAAACGCCCGGCAATCCGCTGCTCGGGGTGGCCGACCTCGCCGCCCTCGGGGAGCTGTGCCGGGCGAAGAACCTCCTCTACATCGTCGATAACACCTTTCTCACCCCGGTACTGCAGCGCCCCTTCGACTTCGGCGCCGACGTGGTGGCGCACTCGGCCACCAAGTATCTGGGCGGCCACAACGATCTGTGCGCCGGGGTGCTGGTGGCGAAAGACGCCGAGCTGGGCGAGCGCATCTACTTTCTGCAGAATTCCACCGGCGCGATCCTGCCGCCGCAGGACTGCTGGCTGCTGACGCGCTCGCTCAAGACCCTGGCGTTGCGCCTCGAGCGCCACTGCGCCAACGCCCAGCGGGTGGCCGAATGGCTGACCACCCATCCCAAGATCACCGCGGTCTACTATCCCGGACTCCCCGGGCATCCCGGCCACGGGTTGAACAAGCGCCAGGCCAAGGGGTTCGGCGGCATGCTCTCTTTCCGGGTCGAGAACGCCGAAACCGCCCGGCGGGTGCTCAAGCGCCTGCAGCTCATCTCCTTCGCCGAGAGCCTCGGCGGGGTCGAATCGCTCATGACCCTGCCGGCGGTGCAGACCCACGGCGACATCCCCGCAGCGGAGCGCGAGCGCCTCGGCATCTGCGAGAGCCTGCTGCGCTTGTCGGTGGGCATCGAGGATGCCGGTGATATAATCGCGGATTTAAAACAGGCCTTGGCCTGAAAAACCTTTCACCACAGAGGACACGAAGAGCACAGAGGAAAGGCTGAATCTTTCTTCCTGTTTTCTCTGTGATCTCTGTGATCTCTGTGGTTCAAAGAGGTATTATGAAATCAAAAAATCTTCGTCCCGCCACCGTCCTCGTCCACCAGGGGCGCGACCGCGACCCCGCCACCGGGGCCGCCAACATCCCGGTCTACCTCTCTTCGACCTACCATCACTTCGAGGGCCAGGCCGGCGAGTACGACTACGCCCGCAGCGGCAACCCCAGCCGCGACCAGGTGGAGGAGGCCATCGCCCTGCTCGAAGGGGGCGTTCGGGGCTTCGCCTACGCCTCGGGGATGGCCGCCATCGGCGGGGCGCTGGCGCTGCTGCAGAGCGGCGACCACGTCATCGCCCCCGACGACCTCTACGGCGGCAGCTACCGCTACCTGAGCCTGGTGCTGCCGCAGCAGGGGATCGAGGCGACCTTCGTCGACATGACCGACCCGCAGCAGGTGGAAGACGCCATCCGCCCCAGCACCCGGGCACTCTTTCTCGAGACGCCGTCCAACCCCCTGTTCAAGATCACCAGCCTCCCCGCCATGGTCGAGATCGCCCGGCGCCGCGGCCTGCTCACCCTGCTCGACAACACCTTCATGACCCCGCTGCTGCAGCCGGCGCTGCCGCTGGGCATCGACGTGGCGATCCACAGCGCCACCAAGTTTCTCGGCGGCCATTCCGACCTGCTCGCCGGGCTGGTCACCACCGCCGACCCGGAACTGGCCGCGCGCCTCAAGCGCCACCAGAACGCCCTCGGCTCGGCGCTGCCCCCCTTCGACTGCTTCCTCTTGGCGCGCGGCATCAAGACCCTCAAGGTGCGCCTCGAAGCGGCTCAGGCGGGAGCGCGCATTCTGGCGCAGCGTCTGGTCGGGCATCGGGCAGTGGCCAGGGTCTACTACCCCGAGCTGCCCGACCATCCCGGCCGCGCGGAACACTTCGCCCAGGCGCGCGGCCCCGGGGCGGTGATCTCCTTCGAGCTCAAGGAAAAAAGCCAGGTGCCGCGGGTGCTGGCGACGGTGAAGCTGCCGATCATCGCGCCGAGTCTCGGTGGGGTGGAGACGATTCTCACCCACTGCTGGAGCATGTCCCACGCGGCGATTCCGGCCGAGGTCAAAACCCGACTCGGCATCCGTGAAACCCTGCTGCGGGTCTCAGTGGGGATCGAAGACCCCGAAGATCTGTGGGACGATCTGGCGGCCGGGCTGGAGGGGCGCTGAGCGGCAAAGGCATTGACAGTTTCTCACCTTTCCGTTACAGTTCGCCTCACAATTACATAGCGCGACGTCTTTATCCAGAGTGGTGGAGGGAAAGGCCCTGTGAAACCACAGCAACCGGTCCGCAAGCGCGGACGTCAGGTGCTAACTCCTGCCCCGGAAGTTCGGGGGGAAGATGGGGACGGAGCCCGACGATACCTGCCCGCGCGGATTCCGAAGGCCCCTTCTCATCGCTCACGAGAAGGAGCTTTTTTGCGTTCAGGGAGAAGAGCGGGTTGAATCCATCCGTCGGCATCGTCACAACCGAATACGTCACCTTCGACACCGAGCTGCAGCTCGAAAGCGGCCGCCTGCTCGGGCCGATTACGCTGGCCTACGAGACCTACGGCCAGCTCGACCGCGAGCGCTCCAACGCCATCCTGGTCGCCCACGCCTGGACCGGCGACGCCCACGGGGCCGGCCGCCACCACCCCGACGACCGCAAGCCGGGGTGGTGGGACGATATGATCGGCCCCGGCAAGGTGCTCGACACCGACCGGTACTTCGTCGTCTGCTCCAACGTCATCGGTTCGTGCAAGGGCTCAACCGGTCCCGCCAGCGTCAACCCCCGCACCGGCAAGCCCTACCGGCTCACCTTTCCGGTGCTGATGGTGCGCGACATGGTGCGCGCCCAGAAGCTTCTGGTCGACCATCTCGGCCTCCCTTCCCTGCTCACCGTCATCGGCGGCAGCATGGGGGCGATGCAGGCGGTGGAGTGGGGCATTCATTACCCCGAAAGGGTGCGCTCGATCATCCCCATCGCCGGCACCGCCCGCACCTCGCCGATGGCGATTTCGCTCAACGCCGTGGCGCGCCAGGCGATCTTCAACGACCCCCTGTGGAAAAAGGGCAACTACCGCCCCGAGCACCCGCCCACCGACGGCCTGGCCCTGGCCCGTGCCATCGGCCACATCTCGTTTCTCTCCGACCCCTCGATGCAGATGAAGTTCGGCCGGCGCTACGCGGTCAAGGACGGCCTGTTCGACTTCTTCGGCAAGTTCGAGATCGAGCGCTACCTGGAGTACAACGGCTACAATTTCCCCGCCCGCTTCGACACCAACAGCTTTCTCTACCTGGCCAAGGCCCTCGACCTCTACGATACCGCCTGGAATTTCGACTCCCTCGAAGAGGCCTTCTCCCGCCTGCAGTGCCCGTCGCTGTGGTTCGCCTTCACCTCCGACTGGCTCTACCCCCCCTACCAGACCGAAGAGGCGGTGAAGGTGCTCAGAAAACTCGACAAACCCGTCGACTACCACCTGATCGACTCGGATTACGGCCACGATTCCTTCCTCGTCGAACCGGAAAAGTTCACCCCCCTGATCAGCGCCTTCCTCGAACGGCTGCAGAAGTGACAAAGCCCGTCGCCGCTGATGCGGGACGGGCTTTGTCAAATCCGGATTTCAGCAACTAATTAACCCACCCTGACTTCTTAAGTCCCGGGCGCAGTCAGCGAAAGAGATCGAGTTGCTCCCTGGGCGGCTCCTGCACCTTGAACGGGCGCGGCTGGAAGCGCGGGCATTCGAGCAGCAGCACCTGGTCGCTCTGACGGCAGGTGCGCACGCAGCGACGGCACAGCTTGTTGGGGCCTGAACTTGCGTCTTTGACCGCACGAGCGGGTCGGCTCATAGATGGTCGCCTTCCACGGAGGGGGAAGCATTTTTCTCGAAATTTTCTGCCAGGGCCCATTCTGGGGCGAAAGCCCGGTGAAAGTAAAGGGGATTTAGTTCTGTCGCCGGTTCGAAAAAGCCGATAAATTTGTTTGCCAGAAATATTAAAGAATGTTAGCATTTAAAATATTATTTTTTTCAATTAACGTCCTCTTCAGGAAATGCCATGACCCATCATGTCAAGCTGCGCGCGAAGATTCTCATTTCCCTGATCGGGCTTGCCGTCATCCCCCTGGCCCTCGCCCTGACGATCCTTCATTCGGAGACCGAGAACCTGATCGACGGCAACCTCCATTCGCGCCTCGAGGAGACGGCCCGCTTCGTGGTGGAAACCATGGAGGATTCGCGCCGCGAGACCCGCAACTACACGCAGATCCTCAGTCGCGATGCCGACCTGATCAATTCGGTGGTCTACGCCGATTCGCCCGACGAAATCCTGGAGCTGGGCACCGCGCTGGACGACGCGATCAACGTGTTCAACCTGGATCTGGTGCAGGTGGTCAACGCCGAGGGCAAAATTTTGCGGCGCTTGTCGGCCGAATCGTTCGCGCAACTGCCGCTGACCCCGGCCGTGGAAAGTTCACTGTTTCGCTCCCTTCTGGAACAAAAGGAGAGCACCGAAATCAGCGGGATCACCACCCTCGAAGGATATCCCGCCATCGTGGCGGTCTCGCCCATTCGCTTTCACCGGCGCAATCTCGCCTACCTGATGGGGGTGACCTTTCTCGACCGGAACTACGCCGAGCGCATCCAATCCCAAAGCGGCGCGGGCGTGACGTTCTACACCACTGCGGGCAAGGTCTTTGCCTCCGGCGAGGGGCTGAACCTCGCCGATCCTGCCGCGATCTCCGGAAAGACCATCTGGCAGCATGAAGCGGACGAGGCCTCGTACCTGGCGGAAAACATTCTGCTCAACCCCGAACAGGGGATGGTCATCACCCTCGACCGCTCGAGCATGCTGGCCGCCCGCCAGAACCTGGAACGCCTGGTCCTGGTGACTCTGTCCGTGGTGAGCGTTCTCGCCATCCTGATCGGCGTGGTGATCTCCCGCGGCATCGTGCGCCCGCTCGGCGAGGTGGTCGCCAACCTGCGGGAAATCGCCGAAGGGGAGGCCAATCTGACCCGGACCCTGCAGGTGCGCACCGGCGACGAGGTGGGGGAACTGGCGACCAGTTTCAACAGCTTTCTCGGCCGGCTGCGCGAGACCGTGCGGCGCACCCAGGTGGTGCGCGAAGAACTGGCGCAGGCGATGAAGAAAATCAAGGAATCGTCCCGGGAACTGAACCAGGGGGCGCTGCGCCAGTCCCAGTCCCTCGAGGAGTCGCACAAATCGGTGCAGGACATCGAACAGCTGGCCAGCGGCATCGCCGACAACGTCTCCAACCTGCTGATGGCGGCGGAGGAGAGCTCTTCGGCCACCCTGCAGGTCGGCTCGACCACCGAGGAGATCGCCGCCCAGATGGAGATCATGTTCGGCAAGGTCGAAGAGGTCATCGCCGCGCTGACCCAGATGTCGAGTTCAAGCGAGCAGATTTCCGAAAGCGTCGGCATTCTCTCCGGTTCGACCCAGGAGACCGCGGCCTCGGTCACCGAATTCGACGCCGCCATCCGCGAAATCGAACAGAGCGCCGAGCGCACCAACCGCCTCTCCGATGAAGCGGTGCGCGAAACCGAACGGGGCAAGCAGGCGGTGGACGAAAGCATCGCCGGCATCCAGGGCCTGTGCCAGACCGTCGAAGAGGCCACCCGGGTGATTCAGAATCTCGGCAGCCAATCCCAGGCCATCGGCAAGATTCTCACCGTCATCGACGACGTCGCCGACCAGACCGGGCTGCTTGCCCTCAACGCCGCCATCATTGCCGCCCAGGCCGGGGAGCACGGCCGCGGCTTTGCGGTGGTGGCCGACGAAATCGGCGAACTGGCCGAACGCACCGCCATCTCCACCCGGGAGATCGCCACCATCATCAAGAACCTGCAATCGGGCACCAGAGACGCCGTCGAGGCCATGACCCAGGGCAACGAAAAGGTACGCCAGGAGGCGGAAAAAGCCCGCATCGCCGGCGAAGTGCTGGTGACGGTGCGCACCAGCACTCTGAGATCGTCGGAGGAAATCCGGGGGATCGTGCGCGCCACCCAGGAGCAGGCCCGCGGCAGCCAGGCGATCACCCGCGCGGTCAACAACAACACCGACACCGTCATGCAGATCGCGGCGGCGATCAGGCAGCACAGCCACGGCATTCAGCATCTCAACGCCACCTCGGAAGACATGCGCGACATCGCCGCCCGGGTCAAGACCAGCACCGGCGAGCAGACCCTGGGCAGCCGCCAGATCTCGCAGAACATGGAACAGATCCGCGCCATGATCGAGAGCATCAACGATGCCGCCCGCAACCAGAGCGTGGCCAGCCATCAGGTGGTTGCCGCGGTCTCCGGGGTGCGCGAGATCGCCCAGAACAACGTCGTCCGCACCCGGGAACTCGACCAGGTGGTCGAGGCCCTCTCGCGCCACACCCGCACCCTCAAGGAAGAAATCGGCTCCTTCAAGGTCTGACCCGGATATCAGGTGGAGAAAAAACCGCTCAACATCACCGTCCTCGGCTCGGGGACCAGCACCGGCGTGCCGACCCTGGGCTGCCGCTGTCCGGTCTGCCGCTCGCACGACCCGCGCAACCGGCGCACCCGCTGCAGCCTGGTCCTTTCCCGCGCCGGGCGCAACATCCTCGTCGACACCGCCACCGACCTGCGCCAGCAGGCGCTGCGCGAAGACCTGAACCACGTCGACGCCGTCCTCTTCACCCACGCCCACGCCGACCACGTCAACGGCATCGACGACCTGCGCGCCTACAACCTGCAGGGCGGCGCTCCGATTCCGATTTACGGCCACGCCGACACCATCACCGTCATCCAGCGAGTCTTCGGCTATATCTTCGATGACGAGCTCGAACCGGGCTACCGTCCCCGTCTCGAACCCCATGTCGTCAGCGGTCCCTTCGACTGCTGCGGGCTGCCGGTGCAACCGGTGCCCCTGCATCACGGGGGCAGCCTGTCGCTGGGCTACCGCATCGGCCCCTTCGCTTACCTGACCGACTGCAACGGCATTCCCGAATCGTCGCGATCGCTTCTCGCCAACCTCGACACGGTCATCGTCGACGGCCTGCGCTTTCGCCCGCATACCACCCACTTCAATATTCCCCAGGCGGTGGAGGCGATGCGCGAACTGCAGGTGCGGCGCATCATCCTGACCCACCTCAGTCACGAAGTCGATCACGAACGCCATTCCCAGGCGCTTCCCGCGGGCGTCGAACTCGCCTACGACGGACTGCGCCTGGAATTTTCGATTTAGGCCACCTTCTCAGTACGCAGGCGATCCGCATGTTCCAGGAAATCAGGCTGCACGGACACATCGACGATACCGTCGAATATTTCGCCACGGCGGTGGCGGCCGACGCCTATCGCCGCTTTTTCTTCGAGCAGATGGAGGGCGGGCTGCGTCTCTTCGCCCAGGGCAACGAGCTGGTGCTGGAAGCCCGCGGCGTTCGTCACCAGGGCAACGGCGGCCATTTCTGCGAATACATGTTCGGCATCAATCAGCCGCTCTCCGACATGGTCAAGGGCCAGGTCGGCAACCGGCTGGTGCTCTACGGCACCCGCCACCAGGGAGGCGAGCGGCTCGACTTCTCCGACCCGGGCGAGGGCATGGCCCTCTACGACACCCTCTTTACCGAAGGGCATGCCCTCTACAACTACCTCTTCTTCGTCTCGGGAGCGGTCTGCGGCCCCCTGCGCAAGCAGCAGGAGGAGATTCTGCGGCTGCTCGGCAAGACCCTCAAGCGCAGCCGCGGCGTGGGCGAGGGCCGGCAACAACGCCTGATCGCGGAAACCTTCGACCTGCTTCAGGAACATAGCGCCTTCTTCCTGGTCCAACTGGTGCACAAGAAAAACCGCATGTACCACGACCTGTTCCATCATCTCTATCATACCTACCGCTCGATTCCCGACCCGGACTTCGAGCGTCTGCAGCAGCTGGCCGCCCGGCTGGAAATCCCCGTCTACCAGCAGGAGCGCATCCGCATCGACGTCATGTACAAGCATCCGACCAACCGCCCGATTGCCGACGAGTACCGCAACCTGCTGCTCGACTGCCGGCGCCGGGGCGAAATCGGGCTGGCGGAGAACGCCCGTCTGTCGCGCCTGAAAACCCTGGCGATGCGCAAAAAAATAGCGCCGGCGCTCTTCACCACCCTGGAAAAACGGCTGATGAAGAACCTGCCGGTGACCCATGAAGAGCAGGACTACCTCGCCGAAACCCGCCAGATTCTGGAAGGGTTGATGCACACCCGCCACGGCATCGACGCCGGTCTCAACCAGGAGGACATCCTCAAGATTCTTCACGCCAAAAAGCGCGCCCTCGAGCTCAACGACCGCGCCATCGAACAGATTCTGCTCGATGCGGGCCGGCTGTGCGACGAGCGCATCCGCGACGGGGCCCCTTTTGTTCTGCGCGAACATTTCCACCGCCTGCTCGAGGTCCTCAACCGCTTCGAGGAAACCGCCGGACTCGTCAACTGCCTGGCCTTCATGGAGAACTCGCGCCTGAGCGAAAAGCTGATCGTCACCATTCTCGAAACCCGCCGCCTGCTCGACGACTTCGCCCCCGCCACTTTTCGCCTGCTGCTGGTCGAGGGCATCCTGCACAACAGCTATCTCGGCCATTTCGGCCGGCGCAAGCTGAACCGCCTCACCGAGGGGCTCGCCCGCATCGCCGCCGGCCAGGCGACGGTTGCCGGGCTCCTCGCCGACCTGCTCGCCATCGACCGCGAAGAACACCTCTTCCGCCTGGTTCTCGGGCGGGTCAAAGAACGCCTGCGCCACCTCTACGGGCAGATCGCCGGCGGCGAAGAGCGCGAGGCCCTGCGGGTACAGGTCGGCCGCGAACTCGTCGAGCGCGACCTGTGGCAGGGCGACATTCCCGCCGATCTCTTCCGGGCGGTTATCGTACAACTGGAAAAGGAGGCCCTCTACCTGCAACAGCTCCTGCCCCGGATCATCGCCGGCGACGACCGCCAGCTGCGGGAGGATTTCCTCGCCAACAGCGGCCTCGACCGCTTCACCGTGGAAGAGCTCGAGCGCGAATACGGCGAGCTCAATGGCATCGCCCCCGACCTGCTGCAGCGCCTGCGCCAGTCCGCCCCGACCTGAGCGCCGCGGCCGCCTTGCCCTTCTCCCCGGACCCGCTATAATTCCTCAATCTACGATTATCATTGAACTTTTTCTCTGAGGTGGCCATGAAACCGCCGGCACTGGAAAGTATCCGCAACATCGGCATTATTTCCCATATCGACGCGGGCAAGACGACCGTTTCCGAGCGCATTCTCTTCTACACCGGGGAGACCCACAAAATCGGCGAAGTCCACGACGGCACCACGGTCATGGACTGGATGCCCCAGGAGCAGGAACGGGGCATCACCATCACCGCCACCAGCACCGCCTGCCGCTGGCGCGACCACTGGATCAACCTGATCGACACCCCCGGCCACATCGATTTCACCATCGAGGTCGAGCGTTCGCTGCGCGTGCTCGACGGCGCGGTGGCCATTTTCAGTGCGGTGGAAGGAGTGCAGCCCCAGAGCGAATCGGTCTGGCGTCAGGCCGACCGCTACCGGGTGCCGCGCATCTGCCTGATCAACAAGCTCGACCGGGTCGGCGCCGACATCGACGGCACCCTGGCGCAGATCGGCGAGCGGCTGGGGGCGCGCCCGGTGCTGCTGCAGCTGCCCCTGGGGCTGGAAAACGAGTTCGGGGGGGTGATCGATCTCCTCGCCGAAGAGTTGCTCACCTTCGCCGACCACGACCAGGGGAGCACCGTTGAACATCGCCCGATTCCCGACACCCTTCTTGAGCTGGTGGCCGGCGCCCGCGAAAAGATCGTCGAGGCGGCGGCCGATTTCGACGACGCCATCACGGCCGATTTTCTCGAAGGCACCCCGGTCGCGGCCGACCGCCTGCGCGCCGCCCTGCGCCGCGGCACCATCGAGTGCCGCATCTTTCCGGTCTTTCTCGGCTCGGCCCTGCGCAACAAGGGGGTTCAGCCGCTGCTCGACGGGGTTCTCCACTACCTGCCCTCCCCCCGCGAGACGCCGGCGGTGGAGGCGCGGCATCCCGAGGACGGCTCCATCACCACCCTGCCCTGCGATCCCGACGGCCCCCTGTGCGCCCTGGCCTTCAAGGTTCTTTCCGACGAGGGGCGCAAGCTCACCTACCTGCGCGTCTATTCCGGCCGGGTGCACCCCGGCGAGGTCCTGCTCAACAGCACCCGGGGGGGCGAAGACCGCATCGCCCGCCTGTTTCTCATGCACGCCCACCGCCGCGAGCGCATCGAAGAGGCGCGCGCCGGCGATATCGTCGCCGCCACCGGGCTCAGGGACATCCTCTCCGGCGACAGCCTGTGCCGGCCCGAGGTTGCGCTGCGGGTCGCCGGCCTCACCTTTCCCGAACCGGTGGTCTCCATCGCGGTGGAGCCGCGCAGCGTCGCCGACCGGGAGAAGCTGGCGCCGGCCCTGGAAAAGCTCCAATGGGAGGACCCCACTTTCCGCGTGCGCGAAGATGCCGAAACCGGGCAGACGATTCTCACCGGCATGGGGGAGCTGCATCTCGAAGTGGTGGTCGACCGCCTCGCCCGCGATTTCCACGTGCAGGTTCAGACCGGCCGCCCCCAGGTCGTCTATCGCGAGACCCTGACCCGCGCCCGCGACCATCGCGAGGTCTTCGAGCGCGAGATCGACGGGCGCCTCCACCACGGCGAGGTCGCCTTACGCCTGGAGCCGCTGCCGCGCAGCTCCGGGCTCGAGATCGTGCTGCCGGACGAAAACGCCCTTGCCCTCCCCTGGCGCGCCCTGCTCGACGAGAGCCTGCGCCAGGCCTGCCGCGGCGGGGTGCGGGCCGGCTATCCATTGACCGACCTGCGCATCCGGGTGACCGAGGCGCCGGTGCGGCAGGGCACAACCACCGATCTCGGCATGCGCGCCGCCAGCCAGCGCGGTTTCGCCCTCGCCTGCCGGGAGGCCGGGCCCACCCTGCTCGAACCGGTCATGGCCCTGGAGCTCACCGTGCCGAACGACTACACCGGCAAGGTTCTCGGCTCCCTGCAGCAGAAGCGCGGCCAGGTCGAGGGGATGCAGTCGCGGGGCGCCGCCGACGTGATTCGCGCCAAGGTCCCCCTGGTGGAGATGTTCGGCTATATGACCGAATTGCGCAGCGCAACCAAGGGGCGCGGCACCTACACCATGGAATTCTCCCACTTCGACCAGGCTCCCGCCGAAACGCTGAAAAAATTCAATTTTCCCTGAGGCGCAGAAATCGCAGATCCTTTTTCAAAAACAGAACTGTTCAACTTAAAATAATGTTCAAGATATTTGAATTACAGAAAATAAAAAGGCATTCGCCGCAAAGAGCGCGAAGTGCGTCGAGCCCCCCGAATTCAGTGGCCTGTCTTCGCGCTCTTTGCGTCCTTTGCGGTGGAATAAGGTTTTTTCAGAATCTTCTGAATTCAACCGGAAAAACATCATGCCAGCTATTGGCCCGAGAGACCGGAACGGCCGCAAAAACCCGGAAGGTTTTCGGGAAGGGCGGGGAATGGGGAAGCTACCCGGATCGGGCGTACCTCATTTTTTCTTCTTCTTGTCCCCTTTTTTCTCATCTTTGTCCTTGACCTTCTTCGGGTCGCAGACATGCTTCTTGTCCTCGGAGAGGGCACTGCATTTCTTGCACTTGTAGACCCCGGGGTGCTTATCGGTTTCCGATTTTCCCTTGAGGCAGTTTCCCATGATATGCTCTCCTTCGGCTTCAGTTTTTGGAAACCCTTCGATTTTACCACAAGACCGGCCGCCTGGCCCGCAGCGGGCCATCGCCAGCGGTTTGTCCCAAAAATCCAAACACTTTGCTGTTGACACCTCGGGGGCAAATTTCTACTTTAGAAAAACCCTTTGTAACGATTCAGCTCAGGGG
>NPIF01000700.1_pt1 | contig 69157 bp, 62 predicted proteins | sample 8637461 | NCBI WGS metagenome assembly NPIF01 (sample SAMN07420641, study PRJNA396082) | bioreactor metagenome | isolation source: sample BR12 brine-fed electro-methanogenic bioreactor BR | place: Japan: Kochi | collected 2016-12-09 | reverse complement strand
TGCGCTTTTTGAAGGTGATCAAAATAGATGGCACCACGTTTGCAGACATCTTCACAGCGGTGCGCGATACAACCCTGGCAGGCATCCGTGACCTCGTATCCACCCATGGGGCATTCCTCACAGGCAATATCGATCACCTCGATCACGTTGGGATTTTCCTTGTCACCACCCATCGCCAGCTTGATGCGCTCATTGACAATGGCGCGCTCTTTATAAACGCAGCATCGCATGGTAGGTTTGCTTCCCTTGACAATAATATCGGGGATATCCGTATAACAATCGATCAGATTATCATTGAATGCATGCCGCGCAACTTCGCGGAGCACCTTGTATTTGAGGTATTGAACTTTGGTATCGAACTTTCTCATCGTAAAACCTTCTTCTAAAAATAACTAACTTTGATGCGCTTCCCCATCTTGCGCAGGCAGCCTGCCAGCTCGTCCACCAGACGCATCTTGATGCTGAAATTGATCGGTAGATCTGGATTTTGATGCGCAGGATTGACAGCTTTGCCTACATAGAAATTGATGTCGGTCGCTTCCTCAAAAAGCAAGCGTGCTATAAGGGATGCACCATCCTTCTTGTAGCTCCATTGGTGGTAGCTCTCATTGTCGTCCAGATAATTCTGTGCATAGGTCAAAACCTGGTTGATGGTGATGACACCCTCCGTAACCAGGTCCACCCCATCGATCAAAGCTGTGGGCGGGATGGAGGGATCGACATAATTGAACTGCGGCACCAGCGGACGGTGTAGAAAATCTGCTGCCAGGGAAGAAGTGGTACCCCCGCAGACGATATGCTTGCCCTGCTTAGAGAAGAACAGGGACATCATCTTGGATACATCCCCGGGATCAGCCGGCGGACCGATAAGCAAGTTCATGGGTTCACGTTTGCGGATCTTGATCGTGCAAACGGTGGTATCGTCCCCGGGCTCATCCTCGTAGAGTTTGTTGCATTCATCCAAAAGAATGGTGGTCAGCGTCTTGGCCGAATAACCAGCCCGGTACATTAACTCCATCAATTCGATGATGTTCTTGCGCTGCCAGCCATAATTGAGTGTCTTGCCCAATCCGGCATGGATAGCGCCATCGCTCATGATGATGATTGCGTCATCCTCTTTAATACGCAGCCTGGATCTATAAATGATCTTGCCATCGATCTCCATACTGGTCTTGGGGATGGAGATATTCTTGCCATGCCGCAGCAGAATGATATTGGGATTGTCGTACTGGATGATCTCAGCCTCGGAATTGTTGACGATGCGCACGATGGTGAAAGTGGAGTAGGCAATGCCCCTCACTGAACACACCGGCAAGGTTGAAGCGATGGTCTCGACGCAATCCTCAATGCTCATGGAATTCGCCATCATGGTGGAAATGATCTTGGAGGTCAGTGTTGAGAGGATATTGGCCTTCACACCACTTCCCAACCCATCAGCGAGGACAACGATAGTAGCGTCTTCATCACGATCCTGCACGTCAACCACATCCACATGGTCTCCGCACAGCTCTTCACCATATTTATTCAGGCTGTGATAGCCGATATCGGCACAAAGGTCATTCATCGATCAACGACTCCTTGAGCTTGGTCAACGCCACTTTAGTCTCAGCAGTTGTCTCGCCCAGCAGGGATGCGATCTCTTGCACAACCCGCATCTGTTTTTCAATGACCTTGTCGGTAACCTCTACGGCTTGCTGGTTGAAATGCTCTTTCTTTTCACGGGCGGATTCTTCTTCGGTCACATCGCGCAATATGCAAATGAGAATATGGTAATCTTCATCGAATATGATGGTCTGAGTGACATATTTTGCATATTCCGCCAGATACACCAACTCTTCTTGCACCGGACGGATGTTGTTCATCACATCATTGAAATTCGTGGGATCAAGGATGCGGATGACGGGTTCACCCAGGACATCGGTTGCATCTTGAATGTTCATGATGGTTTGTGCAGCCGCATTGATCTGCTGTACTTCCAGGTCCTCATTCAGGACAATGATGCCGTTGGGGGTATTGCCGATGATGGAATCGGAGAAGGATTCTGCTTTCTCCTTCAAGAAAGGCAGGCACATGCTCAGATCTGCCTTGCCCTGGAATACGGCAATTGCTTTTTCACGGCAGGTGTTATATCCGCAGCCGCCGCAATTCAACTCATGTTCGGGCTTTGTCTTGCCGATCTGGCGCAGGATATCTTCGATCTGGGATTCTGTTGGCATCGCTGACCTGACGACGATCTCATCATAATCCCGCTGCAATTGAGCTTCATCTTCGAAATCGATCTTGAAATCTATCGGACCAGCATACTCGTCAATCGCAAGATAATTCCTGACAGGGGAGCGGTGCTCTTTTTCCATGGCCGGACCACCCACACAACTACCTGTGCAGGCTGACATCTCAATAAAACACTTGGATAATTTCCCATTGACAACATCCTGAACAGCACTGATGCAGTTATCCATCCCATCAATACTGACATAACGATATTCTGCTGAATCGCACTGCATGGTGCGCAAAATACCACCAGCGGTGGGGAACAGACGGGCTTTGCTCTCGTCAGTTTTCTCCGCGATATTCTCAAAGGAAATTTCTGTTTGTTCCAGCCAGTCGGTTAATTCCTCATAGGTAAGCACACAATCCACCAAACCCGGCATCTGGTCTGCTTCTGCTTTCTTTGAGATGCAGGGTCCGATGAAAACAACCTTGGCTTCAGGATATTCATTCTTCAGAAAACGTGCGTGCGCCTGCATGGGGGTCAGGACAGGAGCCAGGCAGGGAGCTGCCTCAGGGAAATGCTTCTGAATGAGCAGGTCCACAGTGGGGCAGCAGGAAGAAATGATCACATCCTGCTCGCCTTCCTTTATAAGCTCCTCGTAGCGCTTTTTCACCAGGGTGGCGCCGACGGCAGTCTCTTCCACCGCGGTAAATCCCAATTTTTGCAGCGCACGTCGCATGGAGCGGATATTGACTCTATCGTAATTTGCTATGAAGGATGGAGCGATACTGGCAATCACCTCTTTGTGATCAGCGATGAGCTCTTTAGCTTTCTCTACATCATTACGGATCTCTTTTGCATTCTGCGGACAAACCACAAAACACTGACCACATAAGATACATTCATCCTCAACGATCTGGGCCTGATTGCTGGAGAATTGGATCGATTTCACAGGGCAATTGCGAATGCACTTATAACAGTTCTTGCAATTCGATTCTTTTAATTTAATATATTCATTCATCTTCACACCTTGCGCTGGAAGTGTCTTTGTCTCTCCCAACGCTATCCATACTGCTACCCAAACCAATAATCATTTTCATCCCATGAAATCTTTTCGCCGTCATGCTGTTCGGGGTGTACCCGTATCGCTCCATGGACTTCCACACTATTTAGCCTTCGGTTGAGACCGGCAGGCGCTGTAATACTTCATCCTCGAAGAAACGTTTTGTGTTCTCCGGGGTGAGAGAATAAAGGTCATCGTCGACCGTGACACAAACACCGTTCATACAATTTCCCATGCAGAAAGTGCCGCTGAGCTCGATCTCGTCCTTCAAGTCGTGTTCCGCAACCAGCTGCTGCAACTGTTCAACGATCTCACGAGAACCTTTCAAATGGCAGGAACTACCTATGCAAATTGTGATCTTCATTTATTTTTCTCCTTATTCATACTCGACAACATCGATCCAGTGCATCAAGAATTCTTTCTCTTCGGGCTTTCCCTTCACAAGCTGTGAAGCAGCCACGATGGGCAGCCATTTATGTACATACTGCCGGGCGGTATCGCTTTTGATACAGAATTGGTTAAGATAACGATCTGCAAATTCACGATCACCTTCCAGGCAGAAGAGCAGATATGTGCGAGCAGCATCTGCGCTGGCGTTACCCTGCGTGGCGTGCGACCAGTCGATGATATAGGGCACGTTGGCTTTTCCGATGATGATATTGCTCGGATTGAAATCTCCATGACAAACCTTTTTATGGGTCGGCATCCCCTCCAAGCGCGTATGTAATTCATAGCGTGTGGTGGCATCCAACGCGGTCTCAGAGATCTTGCGCTGCATCTTGTCCTTCAATTTATTCAACAAGGGCACACGTTTGCTGTGCACCAGAAGCTGCAGGTCAACAAAACGATCCAGATATTCATCGAGTTGGTCCGGATTCTCAGTCATCAGGCGAGACATGGTCTTGCCCTCGATGAAATTAGTAACGATCGCCCATTTTCCTTCAACCTTGGCAACTTCGAGGATCTTTGGGATCGGAAGTCCGGTTTCTTCTACCCGAGCCTGGTTCAAGGCTTCGTTCAACACATCTGCCTTGGAGTAATCTTCATCAAACACTTTGATGGCAAGATCACCATCACGATATACAGTCTTTGAAGTACGTACTGCGATAACTTTTTTCAGTTCCATTTTCACTTTCTCCTGTTATTTCCCGTAGTAGGCATTCATGTACATCTGTTTGATCTCGCTCAACAACGGATAGCGAGGATTGGCGCCCGTGCATTGGTCATCGAAGGCTTGTTCGGTCATGTCATCCAACCGTTGAACAAAATCCTTTTCGTCGATGCCATAATCCTGAATGGTCTTCTTGATGCCAATCTTTTCTTTGAGGTCCTCAATAGCAGCGATCAAATTCTGCAATTTGTCCTCGTCATTCTTACCGCCGATCTGCAGCGCATCAGCAACCTGGGCATATCTGGCGAGCGTATGCGGGTGGTCATACTGCGGGAAGGTACCCATCTTCTTGGGCGCTTCAGCAGCATTGAATTCCAATACTTCATTGATCATAAGCGCATTGGCGATGCCATGCGGAATATGATGGAAGGCACCCAGTTTGTGCGCCATGGAGTGGCACACACCCAGGAAAGCGTTAGCGAACGCCATTCCAGCGATGGTGGAAGCATTCGCCATCTTCTCACGCGCTTCTGGATCGTTGGCGCCATTTTCATATGCCCTGGGTAGATATTCAAAAATACCTTTCAGCGCCTGCAAAGCCAGACCGTCAGTGAAATCCGTTGCCAGCATGGAAGCGTAGGCTTCCAAGGCATGCGTCATGGCATCAATGCCGGAGGCAGCTGTGAGCCCCTTGGGCATGGACATCATCAGATCCGCATCCACGATGGCCATATCGGGCATCAACTCATAATCAGCCAGCGGATATTTTACTCCTGTCTGTTCATCTGTGATGACCGCAAAGGGTGTCACTTCTGAACCCGTCCCGGCTGAGGTGGGGACAGCGATGAAATATGCTTTCTCCCCCATCTTTGGGAAGGTATAGACACGTTTGCGGATATCCATAAAGCGCATGGCGAGATCCATGAAGTCCACTTCCGGGTGTTCGTACATAACCCACATGATCTTGGCAGCATCCATGGCGCTTCCCCCACCGACCGCGATGATGCAATCTGGCTGGAATGCCTGCATAGCAGCAGCCCCTTCCTTGGCGCATACCAGGGACGGATCTGGGGCAACGTTGAAGAACGTCGTGTGCTGGATACCCATCTCGTCCAATTTGTCCGTGATGGTGCGCGTGTAACCGTTATTGAACAGGAAAGTATCCGTCACGATGAAGACACGTTCCTTGCCGATCACGTTTTTCAATTCATCCAGCGCAACTGGTAAACATCCTGGTTTGATATAAACCTTTTCAGGAGCGCGGAACCAAAGCATATTCTCTCTCCTTTCAGCAACTTTCTTGATGTTGATCAGATTGACCACTCCCACATTGTCCGAAGTGGAGTTTCCACCCCAAGAACCACAACCCAGTGTGAGGGATGGTAATAACTTGAAGTTATACAGGTCGCCGATACCACCTTGTGAGGAAGGGGTGTTGACTAGGACACGCCCTGTTTTCATGCGTGCCTGGAAAGCCTCAAGCTTGTCCTGCGAGGTCAGCGTATCCAGATAAACCGATGAGGTATGACCGTAGCCGCCATCTGCGATGAGATGTTCAGCTTTATCAAGCGCATCGTTGAAATCCTTGGCATGGTACATCGCGAGCACGGGGGATAATTTTTCATGCGCGAACTCTTCACTAATATCGACACTTTCCACCTCGCCGATGAGGATCTTAGTGTCCTCAGGAACTTTGACATCCGCCATTGCAGCGATGGTGTGTGCTGTCTGTCCCACGATCTTCGCGTTCAGCGAACCATTAATAATGATGACCTTCCTGACCTTCTCTGTTTCAGATTTGCTGAGAATGTGGCAGCCGCGTTTTTTGAATTCCGCTTTCACCTGGTCGTAGATCCCATCCAAAACAATGACAGATTGTTCTGATGCGCAGATCATCCCGTTGTCAAAGGTCTTGGAATGGATGATTGAATTGACCGCCAACAAGATATCAGCGGTTTCATCGATGATGGCAGGCGTATTCCCTGCGCCGACGCCCACGGCTGGTTTGCCGGAGGAATAGGCCGCCTTGACCATGCTGGGACCGCCCGTTGCCAAGATGACATCCGCAGAACGCATTACCAGGTTGGATAGATCAAGCGAGGGCTCATCGATCCAATCAATGATGCCTTCCGGCGCACCCGCGGCGACTGCTGCTTCCAACATGAGCCGTGCTGTAGCGATGGTGCACTGTTTTGCACGCGGATGGGGACTGATGATGATCGCATTACGTGTCTTAAGCGCAATGAGGATCTTGAAGATGGCTGTCGAGGTTGGGTTGGTAGTGGGGATGATAGCAGCGATGACACCCACCGGCTCAGCAATGGTCTTGTAACCAAAAACCTTGTCCTCTTCGAGTACACCGCAAGTACGGGTGTTCTTGTAGGTGTTGTAAATATATTCGGCGGCATAGTGATTCTTGATGACCTTGTCTTCGATCACGCCCATGCCGGTCTCTTCAACCGTCAATTTCGCAAGGGGAATCCGTTCTCGATTAGCCGCCGTAGCTGCGGCGGTGAAGATCTTATCCACTTGCTCCTGTGTGAACGTAGCGAATGTCTGTTGAGCGGACCGCAGGCGCAGAAGCGCTTTTTCTAACTTCTCAACATTATCAATGGCTTCACGATCTCTCATGGTTTTCATACATATACTCCTGTTCTAACTACCAGTATTTTGAGCTAATTTTTTATTCAGATGGTTGGACAACACCGCTAATGAAGATGCCATGTTCTCGTTCTGCACCAGGATATGGTCTGGTACGGATAGATGCACCGGGGCGAAATTCCAGATCGCCAGGATGCCAACCGATATCAGGGTGTTGCACACATCCTGGGCAGCTTCAGCAGGCACCGTTATGATGCCAATGGCGATTTCATTCGACTGACAGTATTCAGGCAGATCCCTAACTGGAAGGATTGGTTTCTCTTCATCCGATATTTGAGGGATATCCACATTTGCATCAAATGCAGCCAGGATGTCCATTCCATAATCCTGGAAACCCTGATACGCAAGCAATGCCTGTCCAAGTTTTCCCGCCCCTACGATGATGGCTTTTGAGGTTTTTCCGTATCCGAGAAATTGAGTCAATTCCATCACCAGGTCCTGTGTACGGTACCCTACTTTGGGACGACCGGAGGTGCTGATAGAAGCCAGATCTTTCCGAACCTGAACATGATTCAAGTTCAAGGCTTCTGCGATGGTCGTCGCAGATATGAATTCAGGTATATCTCCCTGTAGAGAACGCAGGTAATGCAGGTAATATGGCAATCTCTGCAATGTCTGTTTGGATATTTCTATCGTTGACATTTCTCACTCCTTTTTCTGAACCGCCCTGATTCTAGCAACGGATCTCGATCTTGAGAAATGCTTATTTTGCATACCGCTATATCATTATTGATATATCTTTATCGATATAGTTTTATCTATTAAGGGATTACCTTTAAAATGGTTGATTTATCTTTATAAATATTTATATTTCATATATGAAGTCCTACTATAATGGATGTTGAAAATATCTATTTTGGAGGAACGAACATGAAAGGGAATGAGAAAGTTCTGGAAGTCCTGAATATGATGCTGGCAGATGAGCTGACCGCCATCAACCAATACATCGTACATGCTGAGATGGCTGCCGACTGGGGATACGAAGCCCTGCATGAGGTCGCAGAGAAACGCGCGATCGATGAAATGAAACATGCCGAGATGTTGATCGAACGTATCCTCTTCCTAGAGGGAAAGCCAATCGTATCCGAATTAAAGGGAATTCATATCGGCGACAAGGTTGAGAAACAGATCGCCAATGACCAGAAATCAGAATTGGATGCCATCCATGCTTACAACAACGCCATCAAAGTAGCTGGAGAAAACAACGATTTCGGCACGCGAGAGATCTTCGAGAAGATCCTGCAAGACGAAGAAGCCCACCTCGATGTTCTGGAAGCACAGGAGAACCAGATCGAGCAAATGGGAATTCAGCTCTTCCTGGCAGAACAACTGGAAGAGTAGAAACCAAACAAAAAAGTCGGAGGAAAAACCTCCGACTTTTCTTATTGATCCAATAATTCGCGCAGTATCTTTTGGGTCAGCTTGGGATCCGCCTTGCCGCGCATCTCTCGCATGACCTGCCCCACAAACCAGCCGATCAGAGATTGTTTGCCGCCGCGATAAGAAGTCACTTCATCCGGATTGGCAGCTACGATCTTTTCACAAACTTCACGAATGGCAGAATCATCGCTCACCAAACCCAATCCTAATTCATCAACCAGCGCTGAGGGTGATTTACCGCTCTCGTGCACCTTTTGCAGCAGATTCTTAGCGGTGGTGGTGTTGATCTTTCCATCATCCGCCATCTGAACCAGTTCAGCGAGATAAACTGGTGTTAGGTTCATATCCTGCATGCTGATGCCCAGATCGTTGCGCATGCGCAGGACATCATTCATCATCCAATTGGAAATGCGTTTGGCATCACCCTGGTAGCTTTCCAGGGCTGCTTCGAAGTAATCCGCCAAATCACGTTCGGTGGTCAGGATATCCGCGTCATATTCAGGTAACTGATATTCCTTCATAAAACGGGCACGCCTTTCCAGCGGCAGCTCGGGGAAATCCTTCAGGATCTGCTCCTGCCAGGCAGGGCTGATCTCGAGCGGCAACAGGTCAGGTTCATGGAAATAACGGTAATCCGCTTCTGTCTCCTTGGAGCGCATCATGCGCAGTACGCCTACGTTATCATCCCAATCCAATGTCCAGGGTTTGATGGTATTCCCGTTGGTGACCTCATGGATCTGACGTTCGATCTCCTTGCGGATGGCGTCCTTGACCGCATCGATCGAGTTAACGTTCTTGATCTCGGTCTTGGTATTCAACACGCTGCTGCCCTTCTCACGTATGGAGACATTGGCATCACAGCGCAGATTACCTTTTTCCATATCCGCTTCGGAAATACCCAACCAGCGCAGGAGCTGGCGCAGACGAATGAGGTATTGCCCGGCTTCTTCGGCAGTGCGCAGATCGGGTTCGGTAACCATCTCGACCAGCGGCACTCCGCAGCGGTTGAAGTCGACAAATCGACGACCGTTCTCTTTCTTGGTCTTACCGGCATCCTCTTCTATATGCAGTTTATGGATACGGACGCGGCGCACATAGCCATCGTCCTTTTTATCGCCCGTGGGAGGGATCGGAACATCCAAAAAACCGCCCTTTGCCAGGGATTGGTCAAATTGTGAGATCTGGTACCCCTTGGGCAGGTCTGGATAGAAGTAATTCTTGCGGTCAAAGAATGACAATTCCTGAATATCGGCCTGCATGGCAGCCGCCAGAAGCACACCTTTCTCGACCACGGTCTCGTTCAGAACCGGAAGAACACCCGGCAGTCCAGTACACACGGGGCAAATATTCGTATTGGGTTCATCTTCCCAGGAATCTGCCTTGCAGGAACAAAAGATCTTGGTAAGCGTGTTCAGCTGGATATGGGTCTCGAGCCCGATAACGGCTTCGTAGTTCAATATTTACTCCTCATCATCTTTTTCAATAAAAATTACTTTTACAGGTACAGCCGGAAAATGTCTTTTAAGCCGTTCAATATCATAAACTAATTGTTCACCATAAGATACGCCAGAAGACATTTCTTTTTGCAATACATGAGAAGGTACAATTTCAATTCCAACTTCTGCCTTATTTTCATTAAAAAAGTATTGAAATTTTGCTAAATCATAAAACATAAAAGCATACTTACCAAATTGAACTTCTATTAAAACTCGTTCTTTACAGAAATCTATTTGCTTATATGCGTTCCGAATTTCTGTTCTATAATTTGGTATTTTAATTGTATATGTATCTTTCAGTTCCTTATAACCCCGCTCGAAAAAATAGTGCTTGAACTGGGAGTTCATGTCCTTAGGAGAATAGAGTAATTTCCCTTTTTTTGTCTTTTCTTTACTAACTTTATTACGTTTTGCAACAACATTATTTATTACAAAATCAATTTCTTCGTTTATTTTCGGATACCGTACCTGCAATATTTCAGACCCACCTAAATGTGAATACTCATACACTTTTTTCATCGTACTTTCCCTCCATCTTTTTTTCAAATAATTTTTGTTGATCAACAACCCCAATCTTCACTTTTTTTGGTGGAATATATTTTGAAGGCGAAGAAGGGTCATATACTTCTCGACTCATTGGGCGAACTCGTAATTTCCCCTCCTCTGCAAGATTGATTCTTTCTAAAGTAATTTTGTGATAATCTTCTACAATTTCCGCTCCAATTGCTTTTCTATCATGCATAAGCGCCGCGATCGCAGTTGACCCTACTCCTAAAAATGGATCGAAAACCCAATCCCCCTTTTCGGTAAAAGCTAAAACTAACCTCTCAACAAGTTCGATAGGGAACTGGCAAGGATGCTCGGTTTTTTCTACGTGATTTGCCTTAACATTTGGAATATCCCATACATCTGAAGGATTTTTCCCAAGAGGATTTCCAGATAATTTGCCTTTATTTGGTCCCTTAAAATGTTTTTTATTTGGATATTTTTGAGGAACTCTTACTGCATCAAGATTAAATATGTAATCTTTCGTTTTCGTGAACCAAAGAATTACCTCATATCTCCCTGAAAATCGGTTTTTCGCATGAAGACCATGCCCAAAATGCCAAACTATACGATTTCTAAGTTGTAATCCATGATTGGAAAATAACGGGAATAAAAGGATGTCTAGAGGGACGATTTCTCCATTATCTATATAGTTACCAACTTGCCAACATATACTTCCAGTTGGTTTCAATACTCGAACACACTCATCAATAATCTCAGATTGTTCATTCAAGTACTCCTGAATATCAGTCTTTGTTTCATATGATTTACCGATATTGTAAGGTGGTGAAGTTACAATAAGTTGTATAGACTCATCAGGTATACCTGTAAATAGTTCTTTCACATCCCCATTAAAAATTACACAATTGGAGTTTGAATTAAAATTATCTGAAATTACAATTTTTTCCATGGTATCTCATTGTATTATATTTGGTTTCTTCTTGCGCCAATCAGCGTCTTCAGTCGCTTGCTCAAAAGTGCGTGCGATGCGCAAAAGTTTGTCTTCTGTAAAGTCAGCACCCAGCAATTGAATACCGATCGGTAAATTCTCCGATGAAAAACCAGCCGGGATAGAAATACCGGGAACACCAGCATGGTTGGCGGGGACAGTCAATTGGTCAGCATACTGCATCATGACCGAATCTCCGTAAAGATCTGCCATACCAAAAGCAGTGGTGGGGGTCGTGGGTGTCAGGAGTGCATCCAAACGGTAATCGCCCTGTGGATCGTAGATGGTCTCAAAATCCTGGCGGATAAGCGTGCGAACCTTGAGCGCGCGCTGATAATACTGTTCTGAGTACTGCGCCGCGCTGACATACATTCCCATCAATATGCGCAGTTTCGGCTGCAGTCCAAATCCCTCGCCGCGCGAACGGCGGTACATTTCTTTGAGATCAGCTATTTCTTTTTGAGTGCGGTAGCCATATTTCACACCATCAAAACGGTGCAGGTTGGAAGCAGCTTCCACGCGGCTGATGACAAAGTAGACCGGTATGCCGAAGCGCGTGTTTGGCATGGGTACATCCTCAATGATCTCGGCACCCAACGCGCGATAATGCTCGGCGGCTGCATAGACCGCGTCCTGCATTTCCTGCGGGAGTTCTTTCTGGATATAATCTCCGCTCTCTGGATCAGGGAAAGTGATGCGGAAATAATCAGGTGAAAGACCGATACGCATACCCTCGACACCACGTTCGATATTCTGTAAGTAATCCGGCACCGTACGAGTGGCTGCGGTGGCGTCGGCGCGATCAGCACCAGCGATGACTTGCAGCATGAGAGCTGCGTCTTTCACATCCCGTGCCAGCGGTCCGGGACAATCCAACGAAGAACCGAAGGCGATCAAGCCGTAGCGTGAGACGCGTCCATAGGTTGGCTTCATGCCGACCACACCGCAAAAAGCGGCTGGTTGGCGAATGGATCCAGCAGTGTCAGTGCCCAATGAGAGAGGACCTTCCCCAGCTGCTACCGCAGCTGCACTGCCACCTGAGGAGCCGCCGGGAACCTTACTGAGATCCCAGGGATTGCGCGGGCTGGGCTGGAAAGCGGAGGATTCACTGGAGGAACCATAAGTGAATTCATCCAGATTGACCTTTCCCAACATGAGCCCGCCTGCAGAAAGCATGCGTTCGACAGGTGTGGCTGTATAGGGAGCTTGAAAATTGGCTAATATGCGCGACGCGGCGGTTGAGGGAGTGCCGCGCACGCAGAAGATATCTTTGACAGTGAAGGGAACCCCTGCCAGTAATCCAACTTCTGAGCCTTTGGCAAGCGCTTCGTCGACCGCATTCGCTTGCTCGCGGGCGATGTCTTCCGTGTGAGTGATGAAAGCATGCACACTGGTCTCATCTTCAGGGGATGGTTCGGCATCCAATGTCCCGGGGCGTCCATCTACATGGGATATGCGCTCCAGGGTTGCATCCAGAACCTCGTTGGCGGATACTTTTTTATCCTTCACCAAATTAGCTAATTCAAGGGCAGAGTAATTCAACAGGTCCATGTTCACTCCAACTCTGTGGTGGGAATATCCGGAACCACGATGTAGTCATCATGCAATTTGGGAGCTTGCTCCAAGATCTCCTCTGTGTTCTCACACGGAACCCATGTATCCTTGCGCAGGGCTGGTTTGCCATCCTTCCCATATTCCACGCCATGCGTGGTGGTGGGCAGGTCGGCGGGGATGGAAATGGCTTCCAATTCGCGAATGGAGGTCAATTGAAGGTTCAACTGCTGGTGGAGATAATCTTTCTCGTCCTCTTGCAGTGCAAAAGCCGCCAGATCGACCATATGTTCAAACACATCTCGGGGGATCAATTCATTTTTATTTTTCATCATCACTCTCTCAGGAAATTTCCTTAGAGGTGAGTATAACCAAGATTGAACGCATGTCAAGTTGGCGAGTTATGGGTGCTGGTTTTTATTGTTGTGGAATGCCAATCATTCCTTACTATTCAAGAAAATCAGGGAATACTCTCCGTCGACCCGGGCTCACAATTCCCCACCCGCAAAATACCGCGCTGGTCCATGTCGAGCGGGCAAGCATCAGCAGAGATCAAGTCGATCGCCGGGCTTGCTTCGGGCAGAAGATGAGTTGGTGAAAACCCGCCGTTCATCGAAAGCGGAAGCAGTACGATCTCTCCCGAATATTCTGCCCCGCAATTACCATCCGCCACCCAGTTGTGGAGGTTGATCGTGATCTCGCCATTGCGCCCCATTAGGCAGTCGGCTGTACCGTATTGTTCCAAACGGGTGTGGTTATTGGCGATAAGCGTATTCTGATACTCCAACCTGCCGCGGATAACATCATGTTCACCGCTGCCCTGGAGGACGATGCCACCGCCGTTGGTGCCCAGGTTCTCGGTGATCGTACAGTGGGTGAGCGATGCCATACCATTGATATACAGCCCACCTCCATCTTCCATACTGACATTACCGCTGATGGTCGAATTGGACGCGTTCAACTCTCCGAGGCAGGCAATATGCACGCCGCCGCCCTTGCCCTTGGACTGGTTGCTGCTGATGGTCGTGTTCTGCATGATAACCGAGCCGGTCATGATCTTCATACCACCGCCAGTCTTGCACTCGGCGAAATTACTTCCACCTCCTTCAGCGATATTGTCCGTGATGGTGCTGTTGCGGATCGCCAGCGTACCGTCGTTCAGGATTCCACCACCCGCGCTGGCGTGGTTATTGCGAATGATCACGTTCTCCAAGATCAAGTCGCCATGATTGCGTAGTGCTCCACCTGAGTTCAATTCATCTGTTGTCGGATGCCCATGCTGCATTGCAAGGTGGCGGATCTGCGCCTGTACACCCTCTGGGATCAGGAAGATGCGCTGTGTAGATTCATCGAGAGAGTTCGCCGCCTGGATGATGGTCGTGTCTTGACCATGCCCCTGAATGATGACATCCTTTGAGAGGAGGATGCCGCCTTCGGTATGGATGGGATCTTCGATCGAAATGGCCATGCCCGGCTGCGTGCTGCTGGCGTCGATCGCTCCCTGCAGGGTGACGTAGTCACAGCCGGAAGCACAGACGGTGATGTCATGGGGTGGGATCATGGTGGCAGTTGGTGTGATTTGTTGAGGGGAATCCTGAACTGGAGCGGAACCCCTACAAGATGAGATGAACAGTGCAGCCAGCAAGCATAATAGCCAAATAAACCGATATTTCCTATCCATATTAATGATCCTTTCCACCCCTTAATGATAGGAAATATCGGTCGCTTCGATACTGGTCAGCTATCCAATTTCCACCCCGCAGACACAGGTTATCAAAACGTCATGCATGCATGAGTGACTCCACCAGGCGCACAGCTTTGCTAGCATCGGCTGAGTACCCATCAGCCCCAATTTCATCGGCGAACTTCTGCGTCACCGGCGCACCACCGACGATGACCTTCACCGCTCCATCAGCATTCTTTCTGACAGCCTGCACCACTTCTTCCATACTGCGCATGGTTGTGGTGAGCAGCGCTGACAGAGCCAACACATCTGGCTTTTCCTTTTCGATAATTTCCAGGAAGTGAGCCGTGTCCACATCCACCCCCAGATCGACGATCTGATAGCCAGCCCCTTCCAACATGATGGAGACCAGATTCTTGCCGATGTCGTGCAGATCGCCTTTCACGGTTCCGATGAGCACCTTTCCCTGCGGCTGGATGTTCGCCTGCAGCAGGTAAGGTTTCAAGACCGCCAGCCCTTCCTTCACAGCCCGAGCAGCGATGAGCATCTCAGGGACAAAGAACTCGCCTTCTTCAAACAAGCGCCCCACTTCACCCATCCCGGCTATGATCCCATTGTGCAGGATCTCCTCTGGTGAGATCCCTTCTGTGATACTCGATTGGATAGATTGAAGCACACCTTGTTTATCGCCATCAATAACTGCTTCGAATAGATCGTTTACTGCCATCATTCACCTCTTGTTCCCAATTGATGGGAATAATTTCTTTAGTCCAATATGCAGATCATTTCTCCAGGTCGTGTAGTTGTGCCCGCCGTTATTGAGCTTGAACGCAACCTGGTATCCCTTTTTCTCTAGAACTTCGACCATACGCTGGTTTTCTTCCAGCAAGAAATCAAAACGTCCCACGTTCATCCAAATGTTCACAAGGCAACTTGACATGCCATCAAGCACTTCATAAATAGAAAAATCATCCCCGAACATTTTGAAAGCCCCCGCCTGGCAAAGCACCTTTCCGAATACTGTTGAAGTACGCATGGCAGTATAAAATGCCATCAAACCGCCCATCGAAGCGCCGAGAATGCCATATGCACCCGGATGCTGGTCAATATCAAGAAGAGGGATAAGCGATCGCGCGGTTTCGACCACATTGTGTGCCAGGAAAGAGACCGTTCCATCATTGCAGGCATATTCCATGAAACGGTTGCGATGGATATTTTCTACCAGGGCAAGTGCTACGGGAGCTATTTCATTTCGGCTCATCAGGGAAGCGATGAGCTGCACGATATGACCATAACGGGCATACTCCTGCCCATCCAGAACAACCAGCAACGGAAAATCGCCCTCTTTGCGGGGGATGTAATAATTCACTCGGCGTTTGCCATTGCTCAAACGCAAGGAATCATGGATCACACGTGATTCTCTTTTAAAAACTGTCTGCCATGGGAACTCATGCCAACCGCGATCATCCCGGTATTCCGGCATGCAAAAATAATTATTCCAATCGCCGATACCATTGCGGACCTTGCGTTTATTGAGCGGATCTATCCTTCTTTTTCCGTTGATCAATAAAGCATATTCCATATAGGCATCCGATGGAAAGGTAAGGCATAATCTCCAGCTGTCTTTTCCCATGGATTGAAAAGGAAGGGGATTCTGAGCATCCCATCCATTAAAATCCCCCATCAAGCAAGGTCGTGTATTGCCATGGTAATGCCATATCACTTGATCGCCCTGGATAATTGGATTGCTCGTACGTTGCAGCAGCTTTGTCATCGGCATCTCCATCTATCCGTATACGATCGTCGCTGAATAAGCTGGCAAAAAGATACAAACTCCCTGATCAGAGGTAGATGTTTTTCCCTCAGGTGAACTGCAAAGAGCTTTCGAAAATCCATCGCCGCACTCTACTTCAATACTGCTGCCGGAGCGATTAACAAGGAGTTGGCAGGTCTGCGCACCGCATAGAGTAAGGGCAAGGTGATCGATACTTGCAGCATCCACATGTAATTCTCCAGGAGCGGACAATCCCAATTCTTTGCGCAGTGCAAACAACTGCTGGAAATAAGCATACAGTTCACGATCCTGCGCAGCCCCCCACAGCATCGGCAGACGAGCCTCCCCGAGATGTCCAAAACCACCGTATTCATCACGAATACCAACATTTTGTGAAAGACCCACCTCAGTACCATAATAGAGCATGGGCGGGTTGGGGAGCGCGCATTGGACCATGGCAGCCATACGCAAGCAAGCGGTCTGGTTGTCTGCGATCCATAGAAAGCGATCCATGTCGTGGTTATCGAGCATGGATGGCAGAATGAAATCACGGTCAAAATAATGGAAATGTTTCTGCAGGAACGCAGCGAATTGGGTCATATCCCATTTCTTTGTCGCAAAGACCTGGCGCAGGTATTCCAGCAAATGGAAATCGAGACAACCATCCAGTAAACCGACCAGAGCCTGCTGTGAGTCTGGCGGATCGATCACTTCACCGAATATCCAACAATCGGGGCTGGTTTCTTTGGCAGCTGCTCGCAGGTCCGCCCAAAAATCGGGTGTGGGTCCGATGGCATAATCGATGCGAAACCCATCCACACCAAACTCAAGCCAGTAGCGGGCAGCATCCAGAATGTGCGCACGGGCCTGCGGGTTGCGCAGATTGATCTTGGGCATCTCACGCACCTTGAAGAAGCAATCGTACTCTTCGGGGTACTCCTGGAAGATATACCAATCACGATAAGGGCTGTCTGGGTTGCTGAGAGCATCCTGGAAGGTGTGGTGACGGCAGGACCAATGATTGGGTACAAAATCCATAATGAAGCGCATACCACGTTCGTGCAAAGCGTCGAGCAGCGCCTTGAACTCCTGTTTTGTACCAAAACGCGGCTCGATCTCAAAATAATCCGTTGAATCATAACCATGATGCGAACTGCAGGGGAAAAGCGGACTCATATAGACCGTATTGGCGCCCAAACCGGCTATATGATCCAGATTCTCGTGTATTCCCCGCAGTGTCCCCCCATAGACATCTTCCACATCATTGACAGCCTGCCAGGAATTACCATCTCCGGGTGAGAAGCGGTCAACCAGAATATGATAGATGATAGCTTCTCTTGCCCAGGCAGGCGGTTCATACTCATCCACATGATATGCATAGTAAGCACCATCATCTGCGATTATTTCCTCTCCACTGGGAGATACAACACTCATGCGATAGCGCACAACAGTGCCCGATCTCTGCGGTGGAACCTCAGCCTGGAAATCCTGTATATATCCCCATTCGGGCATGTTCCAAGCTGTGGAGATGGGGTTCATCTTCACAACACTACCATGCTCAGCCACGCCAGCCGTCCCCAAGGGATCAGTGCCATCTACTGTGTAATAGAGAAAAGCATCCTGCACCACAATGTTCGGGCCCACTGAAAGGGTGAGCCTGACAGCGTCCCCAGGACGCGCACGCAATGGTTCCCGCCGCGAAAGGTGACGCACTCCACGTACTCGTCGGCGGTATTTCTCAATGCGTTCCTGGTCTGCGACCATATCGCCAAAAATAAAATCCAGCATACTTACTCTCTTTCACGCACCCAGCGCACGATCCGCTCGCATTCCTGCACGCTGTCGGCTGCTGAGCCAAAAACGATATTGTATTTCCCTGCTACTACTCCTATATTCTCTTGCATTTCTTCAAAGGTAGCGGTGATGGTCAGTGGGACGCCATTCGTTCGAGAAAGGATCTCTTCCAGGCGATCCATCGTACGGGGCGTATTGGGATCTTCCGCGATCTGCACACCCAATAGGTTATCCAGTTTGGTGATCTCGGGCAATGTTCGGATACCGAGTGAGTGGGTATGGATCTGACCTGTACCGAATGCGTCGATCACTTTTTGTGTGAATTGACGCACCTGGCGGGCATAAATACGCGGGGAGATGAGACAGGCGATATCCTCCGACATGCAGATGGTGCCCGGTTTCAACCATCCACCTGCGATAGTGCCATCAAAATAAGTCCCATTGATGGAATGGATACGCTTTGCCAGCCAAATGATGGCATCAGCACACAGGTCCAGCAATCGGGCAACATCCTGCGGTGAATCATAGAAATCCATAAAGATGGCTTCGCCGCGCAGCGCATGCGCCAGGTCAAGAGGCGAATAGAAACCGCGCACGACCGGGATGCGAGCAGGATGCGTGTGCTGCAGCACATAACGTAGGGTCTCTTCCATAAAGCGCACCCAGCGATTATCTTCCCGGAGCCGCAGCATGGAGAGATCAGAAAGGTCCTGGACCACTGGCGCTGCCCAGGATGTATCCTCGGTGAAAACGATCTCACCCGCCACAAACGCACTGTATTCCCCCGTACCGAAATTGACTCCAAAAGTCGGGATCAGATCATCCTCGACCGGTCGGCACACCTCCAGATAATGTGCATAATTTATCATGCAAGTATCCAGGTATGCCTGGCTATCCTTATCCATATCCAGACTGTTTAATGGAGGAACAGACAGCTTATTCTGAAAAGGCGGCATGGCATACACCAGCATCTGCTTGCGATCAGGATGATCATAGAGATCCTGGTAGCGTTGAATGACACGCTGCAAATTTGGTTTGTAGTATTCAATATCTTTAAAGATCATTTGTGCCTCTTGCTTCAGCTTCTTTGAGCTTGTTCACTTCACTGACCAACGCCATGAAGTTCTCAAGCGGGACGTAGTCCGCGATGGAGTTCCCTGATCCGATTGCATAGCGCCCCTTTGAACTGCAGTCGCGTACCAACTGTCTGACCTTATTCCGCACAGCATCTGGGGCAGCGGTGGAAAGGAAGTGCATATCCATCCCGCCAATGACAGCGATGCGTTCGGCATAGATACTGTAGAATTCCTCCACGGGCATGATCGCATCTTCATAAGAATGTTTTCCATCGATATGAACGTCATCGATCAGGTCATCCATGATCCTGCCCAAATTACCGCAGCTGTGCAAAAAATATGGAAGACCTTTCTGGTGCACCTTTTCAGCAACGCGTTTATGCCAGGGAAGGAAATAACTCCGTAGGTCCCTGGGAGAGATGAGCGTGGCTGTTCTGAAACCCATATCGTCGCCTGGAAAAATTGCGGCGATATTGGGTAGATCCAGGATCTGCTCATAGAACTTCAGCTGGAGATTGCCAATGCGATCCACAACAGCTTTGACCAGCGCCGGGTCATCCACCAGTAAATAACATAGATTCTCCATCGAGAGGATCCAGGATGTACGCTCCAGTATTCCCCCTCCATGCGAAGCGATCAATCCCATGCCCTCAGGCATGTGGGAGGTCAGATATTCAAAAGCGAAGAAATCAAAGTTCTTCACATCCGGAAAAGGGTAGGTTTCAAGATCATCCCAGGAAGTGATCCAGCCGTGCGACTCATCCACCCAAGAACGCTGCTCTCCATTGGAAGAAGCAGTATTCTCTGTGCTGACCGAGCGGCTTGGGAAAGGCAGTGCCATTTCGAGACGAACATAGTCATAACCAAGTTCACGCCAGAAGAAGATGACATTATCGAGGTAAGCGGTCTGTGATGCGCGATCTGGACCTGGTGAGACCCAGGGACGAGCAAAAACTTGTTCCAGCACCCGTTTGATGGCAATATCATCTACCAGGAATTCCATCAACGGTGGTACGGATAGTGTGTGATTTCCTTTCAGATGATCAATCAGTCTTGCAACGTCTGGACAAGGTTTGTTCATACCAGTATGAAGAGAGTTCATTGTTTACCCTTTAATTGCGCCGCGTGCCAGCCCTTGAACCAGGAAACGCTGCAGAGAATAGAAAATGATCATGATCGGGACACAGGCGATCAGAGAAGCAGCCGCGAACATGGACCAATTTTCTGCATAGGGCTGCGTGAAGAAGCGCATACCCAATGCAACCGTATACATCTGATTCCCGCTCAATAAAATACTGGCAAGAAAATAATCGTTATAGAAGCTGATCAGATTGAATAAGAAGACCACCACGACCATGGGTACACATAATGGAAATGCGATGCGTGTAAACGCCTGCCAGTGGTTCGCCCCATCCAGATATGCAGATTCCTCAATATCGATCGGCAGCGCATCGAAATATCCCCGCATCAGCCAGGCATTAAAGGGAATAGTCGTTCCGGCATAGATAAGAATGAGTCCAATGAAGGTATTTTGCAAATGCACAGCCACAACCAATTTATAGATAGCCACAATGGTTACCGTGGATGGCAGCATTTGAAGCAGAATGAGAACCAGCAGACCATTCTTTCTGCCACGAAATTGAAAGCGCGAGAAGGCATACGCCATGGTTGTGGTCTGCAGCATCGCCAGCAAACTACCCAACAGACAGACCACACCGCTGTTACGCAGCCAGATCAAGAATTTTGTCTTTTGGAAGAGTTTGGCAAAATTGCCAAAAGAAATTTGTTTGGGGATCAGCGATGAAGAGAACAAGGATGAACCCTTGGAAAAAGAGGAAGTGATCATCCACAGCATAGGAAAAAGAACAAGTGCACAGATCACAATCAGGCATAAACGTACCAGGTTGGTCTTGATCCACTCGCGCCAGATCCGTCTGCGTTTCGAACTGCTCATGCGTGTCATTTGCGCACCTCTTTGAACGCTCCGGTAAGTTTCAGGTTCACGATCGTCAGTACTCCGACGATCAAGAAGATCATAAGTCCATTGGCAGAAGCCAATCCATAATCAAAGTTGGTAGCACCAAATGCCACCTTGTACATATAAGTAGCCAGCAGATCGGTCGCGCCTGCCAGCGCAGATGGCGATCTGAAAGGTCCGCCCTCGGTCAACAGATAGATCACTCCAAAGTTCCCAAAATTCATCGCGAACCCGGATACGAACAAGGGCAGCACAGCTGCGCGCAGCATGGGGAAAGTGATGTGGCAGAATGTCTGCCAGTTGTTAGCACCATCCACACGACAGGCATCATACAATTCTTCCGGAATGCTCTGCAGCCCGCCCAAGAAAGCGGACATCATAAAAGGATAGCCTATCCAGATGTTCACCAACAAACAGGTTGCTCGCGCCCAGGTAGGATCAGAAAGCCAGGGAACCGCCGCTATTCCCAACATGCCCAACATGCGGTTGATAGGCCCAAAGGATGAATTGAAAAGACCGCGCCAGATGAGAATGGTAATGGTAGAAGGAAGCGCCCAGGGCAGAATGAGCAAAACACGATAGAGATTGCGCTCCACCAGACGTTTGGTATTGAGAAGTAAAGCCAGCAGCATGCCGAACAAACCCGAGCCAACTGTTGAAATGAGCGCCCACTGCATGGTCCAGGAGAACACGCTCAAGAATTCTCCCTGATTGCTGCCAACAAATATCCGCTTGAAATTATCCAGACCGATCCAACCCCAATCTTGCAGATGACGCAGCGAGTAATTGGTAAAAGAGAAGTAGACCGTCATAAGACCGGGAATGATGATCGAAAAGAGGATCGCCAGGATACCGGGTAGTAAATATAGATATGGATACCAGCGCCTGGTTTTTGTATTTCGTTTCCGAGATGAGATCATCTTCACTCCACATAGGGACAGAGCTGGACCAATGATCCAGCTCTGTCTGTGTACATTGATCTATTGATTTGCGGCGAGTGATTCCAGGATCAGATCCTGCGCCTCTTGCATGGCAGTAGCGACATCTACCTCACCATGAACCGCCGTTTGGAATGCTGTAGTGGCAGGAGCCCAAACAAAATTCATGGCATCAATATTGGGTAGAGGATCACTGGCTTCTAGCTGGCTCATCCAGGCAGCCAGCTCTTCGTCCGAAGATAGTTCTGCATCTTCGAGGACTTCCAGGTAAACAGGAATGTTCCCAGAATTGAAGGTGTAGAGCGGTTTGCCCACATTCGCTCCAAGATATTTCACCAGGTCGATTGCCTGATCCTGATACTCCGAATAGGCACTCACAGAAAAACCAGTATAGGTAGCCAATGGCTTTGGAGCATTCGCTCCCTCAGGAGCAGGGATGCGGGCTACACCCACATCGATACCAGCGTCCTTGAAGGACGGCACCATCTGCGGGTTGGTGATGATCATGGCAGATTTCCCCTCGGTGAAGAAAGCGTTCATCACTTCCCAGGTAACATCCGCTGGCATCAACTCTTCTTCGGTAACCAGATCACGCAAATACTGCAATCCCGCTATGCCCTCAGTTGTGTTGAAACCTAAATTGGTGGTATCCCATCCCGTACCGGTCCAGTCAAATATATATCCGCCAAAGGCTGAGAAGAAGGGGTATGAATACCAAAAACTATCGATCTGATACAGCAGACCATACTCATCCCCGGTTGTCAGATCTTTCGATAGCGCAACCAGTTCTTCCATGCTTTGCGGCGCTTGCGATACTTTAGCTTTGTTGTATACCAGTGCGTTCACATCAGCCGCAATTGGGATCCCCAGCAATTGACCATCGACGATAAAGGCATCCAACGCACCTGGTAGATACGCTTCCGATGCATCGAAAGCATCGCCCATGGGTACGATCAAGCCACCCAGGTAATGTCCCCCAACGTAATTATTGACCGTCATGAACACATCCGGACCTTCGCCTGCGGGGATGGCAACCGGGATGTTATTCAGCATCTCAAATTGATTGCCTTCGGTGATATTGACTTTGTTTCCCGTTTCGGCTGCCCAGGCTTCTACTACCTCTCGGGCAGCTGCCATGGCATCCGTCCCCACGCGATCCAGGAGCCAAACTTCCAATGTGACCGGATCGGCTGGAGGAGCTTCGCTTTCCACTTCAGGTTCAGCTTCTGGAGCAGCCGCTTCGGCCTCCACTTCTTCTTGCGCAGTGCAGCCAAGCAAAGATCCAAGCACAAGCATGGCAAGCACAAAAACACACAACCAACGATTCTTCTTCAACATAAACCCTCCATATATTGTCATTATTTTTAGAGAAGCAAAACCAATTATTCCGATGGCACCTCCTGTATGCGATGTTAAGTAGATTGACGAAGAACAAGTTCCGGTGCTACCAGAACCTGTTCCACTTTGCGTTGCGGGTCCGTTAGTCGGTTTAGGAGAATATTTGCAGCCAATTGCCCCAACTTTTCAGCCCCATTGAAAACAGCACTCATGGGTGGGTCAAGATGTGGATAGATCGGGCTATCCGCGTACCCAATAACTGCCAGATCCCGGGGGATATTTAATTCCAACATGCGCGCCACCTTGAGCGTACTCAAGACAGCAATATCAGAAACGGCAAAAATCGCGGTTGGGCGATCACTTGAAGAAAGAATCCTTTTTAACGCTTCGATGAGATCCTGCGATGTGCGAGCGTTGTCAGAGCACCAATCTTCGTGGAAAGGTAGTCCTTTCGCTTGGATGATCTTGGTGAACTGATTATTCAGTTTGATGGAAATGCCTGCCACACCCCGTTCGCCCACCAGGCAGATCTTTTGATGACCTTTTTCCTGCAGGTGATCGACGGCCAGGTTTACAGAACTCTCCACATCGGCATCCACCAGGTCCAAACCGCGGTTATCCTGAGTTCGACCGATCATTACAAAAGGAATGTTCTCTTCCTTGAGGACATCAATACGTTTATCCTGCATTTCAACATGCAAAAGGATGACCCCATCCATCTGTCTGCTGCGCGCGGCTTCTTCCAATTCCATCCATGATTCAGGACGATTGAGGGTGGGGTGCACAAAAAGACGATAATCACTTGCTTCGAGTGCTTGCCCAACGCCGCGGATCAGCACATTCAATGACACTTGATGTTCGTAAATGGAAAGAGGGGAAACCAGAGAGATGGTGTAGGTACGCCCTTTGGCGAGTGCGCGAGCGACTGCTTTTGGCTCATAATGCAGGTCACGGATCGCTTTTTTCACCCGTTCAGCTGTTTCAGGGCTGACACGCCCGCTGTTATTGATCACATAGGATACGGTTGCGATCGATGTTCCTGCTGCCTTGGCAATATCATAAATTGAAGTCATAGTTTTACTTAAGCGCTTAAGCTTTGGTTTAAAAAAATATTTGCTTAAGCGCTTAAATTATAGAGGGGAATCAACAAAAAGGCAATACCCAATTTGAATATTCGAGCGCTTGTGACTATGATTAATACTATGGATGCAAAACACCCCACCAATAACAGAGAAAAAGAAGTTAAATTTTATCTTCATGAGATCGATCAATATATAGAAAAACTGACCGGCATGAAGGCAGTGCTGAAGAAAAGAAGGGTACACGAAGTGAACCTGCGTTTCGATTCTGTGAATGGCACTTTACGAGCACAACACCATGTGCTGCGGCTGCGCAAAGATGACCAGGTGCGCCTCACATATAAAGGAGCTGCAAATCTCGCTTCGGAAGTTGCCGACCGCCAGGAGCTGGAAGTGGTTGTACAAGATCTCGACACCACGCGAGCCATCCTGGAAGCGCTGGGCTTCCAGGTGTTCATACTTTATGAAAAATATCGCACAACGTACAAGCTACGGGATTGTGAAGTGGTTGTCGACGAAATGCCTTTTGGGAATTTCACCGAGATCGAGGGAAATTCTGTGGAAGCTATACATGCGCTGGCGGCAGCCCTGGACCTTGACTGGGAAAAGCGCATCACCGCCAGCTACCTGCAATTATTCCATCATCTCCAGCAGAAATTTTCTATGAATGCTACAAATCTGACTTTTGATGAATTACAAGGCTGTACATTCACCGAGACAGATTTTATAGAAGTCCAGGAATCCTAATCTTCCAGAATGCGCAAGATCTCGCGGCAGGTGTCTTCGTCAACCACCAGGTCGCTGATATAGCCCGCCCGGCTGGCGCCAATGATGGAGCGCGCTTTGCGCACACCTCCCGCCGCCGCGATCACACGCGGTGTATTCCGGAGCACATTCAACGGGACACTGATGATCTCCTGTACAAGGTAATCGATCTCCTGCCCATTGATATCAAAGAAACGCATGCAAATATCACCGATGGCGTGTTTTTTTAGCAACTGCTCCTTCTCGACATCATCTACATAGCTCTCAAAAATAATGTTGCGCTTGAAAGGAGGTGCTTCACCGATCCCCACCAATGCAAGGTCAAGATTCTCCCAGTTTGAGATGACGTCCTGCACATCGGGGGGTTTCAGAAGGGCATCACGGATCTGTTTATTTTGAATGATGCCCGGGACGTGCAGCTGCAGCCAGCTGCCCCCACACACCTCAGCAATGCGCTGGATGATCTGGTGAACCTGAAAACTGGGTTTGATCTGCCCCACCCCACCCAGGAGAGGAACAAATTGCAGATCATCGCGGATATGACCTTCCATAGCGAGAGAAGTCTGGTACATGGTACGTCCCCATCCAATACCGATCTTACGTATTGTGTCATCGATGGATTGAGAAAAATAGAAAGCTGCATTGATGGCAATATTATGCTGCGTGATGCCTGGATTCTTGTTATTGCTTTGCACCACCACAACATGATGCAAATTCAACAGTTCACGAATCTGACCAGACAGATCGTCATTCTGATAGAGCGGATCTTGAACGCTAATCTGCACAATGTTCAACGCTTCTGCCTCTTGCAACAGTTTTGAGATCGTCGGGCGTGACAATCCAAAATCTGCAGCGATCTGCGCCTGTGTTTTTTTATTTAAATAATATTCGCGCGCTACTGCAACCAAACGGTTAATTTCATCTCTCGATGCCATCTATCATCTCCAACCTAAAGCATGTTTTATTTTAGCATGTAAGAAAATTCAAGATCATCCAGAATCTTCATACTATTCATTGTCGGCTTTCCTGTATCGGGATCGATACCGGCAATACGATAATATTCTTGCAGTGCTTTCTCCCATGCTGCACGATCAACTTTTGATCCGTCTGAAACGCCTCCCTTGAGAGGGCGGAAGATCTTCTGTGGTGCATGGTCATCCAAAGTGGTGAATCCCTCACGGCAGTTGAACAAACGCATTAAAACCAATCTGCGTCTTCCAATATCAAGCAGATCCGAGAGGGTGATCTCCCATCCGGTCACTGCATTGACAACGTTCACCAGGTCTTGTGGACCATATAACTGCCAACCAGCACCGTAGACAAATTGGCACGCGCACAGCGAATCCATGGCCGCATACAAACACTGTGTGAGGTAGGCAAAGCGAACCTTTTCCACGGATAGAGAATCCTCAGTTTGGGGATCGGTCAAACCCAACTGCTGCATACGCTCGGTTGCCTGCATGTATGCTGCATCATGTTCGCTGGATTGGTGATCTGCACCAAATGGATTGACCGCGTAGATCAGGCTGAGGCTGGCTTTCTTTTGCGGCATGTGGGCTGGCATTTCCTGTCCCTTGCACGTGATCAGCAGCTCTTCTGTTCCATTCTTGAAGTGTTGTGCCGCCTTTGCAGATCCCTGTGCCAGGATCGCACCCACTCCCTCAGTGTGAGCGATCTTTTCTACTATTTGGATAGCACCCTCCCAATTCCCAAAATGCAAGTCTATGCCATCCAGATCCTGTATGGTGAGCAGTCCATTTTCATAACATTCCATCGCCCAGGCAATCGTTGCTCCACAGGTTATGGTATCCATACCATACTTATTACAGAGCTGGTTCATATAAGCGACCGCGTGCAGATCATCGATTCCGCAGTAACTACCGAATGTGGCAACCGTTTCATATTCCGGCCCACCATAGATCTGCTCAACCGGGAAGCGCTCTGATCTCACTTCGACCACCGGTTTGCAGCGCACAGCACACGCATAACATGTATCCCGTTTTACGAGGATCTGCTCATTGATGGTCTGACCATCCAGGTTCTTCGCTCCTGCAAATGTCCCACTGGAATAGTTGTGCGTTGGCAGCCCTCCCACCTGATCCTGCCAGGCAACCGCACCCGCAGTGCCTGCCAGGTGCAATCCAAAAGACCCGGAAGATTTCAAGTTGTCCAATCCCCATCGTGATAATTCGCGCAGTTTATCGGGATCAGCAATCTTTATTTTCTGTTTTCCACGTACCACGACCGCTTTGAGATTTTTGCTAGCCATCACGCAGCCCATACCAGTACGGCCATTGGCGCGATTGGCGTTGGTCATGATTGAAGCAAAGCTCACCCCATTCTCAGCCGCTATTCCACATTGAGCGATCTGTACGCGTTCATCCTGGAGTTCATCTTTTATCATTTGCTCGACATGCGCCGTTGAACGTCCCCACAAATGAGATGCATCTCTTATTTCGGCATGCCCATCATGGATATATAGATAGACCGGTGAAGACGAACGCCCAGTAAACACCAATGCATCATAACCGGTAAATTTTAACTGGGCAGGGAAAAACCCACCGCTCTGTGAGTCACCGATCGCTCCAGTCAGCGGAGATTTGGCTGCCACATTCATGCGGCTCAATCCAGATATTGGTGCACCAGTGACAGCACTTACCGAAAAGACGAGTGTGTTTTGTGGTTTCAAGGCATCCACACCGGGTGGAGTGTGGCGCAATACCAGGCATACACCCAGTCCACTTCCCCCACCTAATTTGCGGTAAACGTTCTCATCCAATTCCGTAGTTTCGAGCTTATGTTGGCTGAGATCGATCCTCAAGATCTTCCCCATCGGTCCCATTGCATCCTTTCTAGTGTATCAATCTTGTTAAAAAAAGAGCTGCAAGACAACTTATCTGCAGCTCTCAATCCAATGATCAAAGATCAACTCAGATATGCAAGTGCATCTCCAATGGAAGATCCATCGTGCACAACAGCAGATAACGCTCTGGTTATGGCACCGGGATCTTTATGCCCCCAGATGTTGCGACCGATCGCCACACCAGTTGCACCTTTATCCAGACAGAGAGCGATCCTCTCAAGTAGCGGGCGAGCATCATTTGATCTCACACCACCCAATACCACTAGCGGCACCAATGCATTCTCAACCACGCTGGTGAAATCACCAGTATTATCCAGGTAGAAGGTCTTGATGACATCCGCGCCCGTCTCAGCAGCAACACGGACTGAGGAGGACAACTTTTCAACGGTGTTCCATTCCTCTCCGGAATTCATCCCACCCGGAAAAACTTCAGCCATGACAGGTAATTCCCACTTATCAGCTGCATTTGCCAATCGCCCAAAATCCAGCATACTGTTGGGATCTTCTTTCGAGAAAGGGTAGACCATGCATTTAAGCATGTCCACATCCAAACGCAAACCCTGTTCAACAAAATCCTCAATATTTGGATAGCGACTTTCCATACTTAAGATGACCGGGAAATCTGTGATCTTATCATGGATCTTCTGGATAGTACCCAGAGTGGTCATGACCGCATCCGCACCCGCTGCATGGATATCCTGGATATATCTACCAGGATCCTGTAAACCCAGCACTACATCCGGCATATAAGCTGCATGATCCATCGCGACAATCAAGGTACGACCATCTTCTCGGAAGATGCGATTCATCCGTCTTGTTTTCCCAATTCCCATTTACAATGCCTCCTGTTTTTCGATAGAACCGAGATAGCGATAACACTGGTCTTTAACTGCCAGTGATGCTTTCAATGTTTGCATGACATCTCCATGCTGCGCACGGAAATTCAAAAGTTCAAGATAGAAGGGTAGATTAACTCCAGCGATAATATGATCAACATCCCTCTTTATTGCCACAGATGCATTCCATGGAGTGCCAAAGGGAATATCCACCAGGAAGATGATGCCATCCTGGTCATTCTGCAGCTTGTTTCGCTGTTCTTGAAGTTTGGAGATGAAGTTCGACAAGCCATCACCCTCCTGCAAACCGACATAAGCGATATTCTCCTGCTCACCCATGATCATCTTCCCGGCGTTGACCAAAGCCTCCGCCAGTCCATCATGGCTCACTAAAAGGATAGGGGGTAATTGTGAGCCACTCATCAGTCTTCCTCCACGATCATCGCTTTTAGCACCTGCTGTTGTTCCACCGCTTCGATCGCTTCACCAACTCGATCGAGTGTGAAAGTAGTTGAGATCAAAGGCTCCAGATCGATGAGCCCCATATTGATCAGGTCTGCTGCCAGTCGATAATCTTTTGTCCGATAACCGGAACTACCTACCAAAGAAACCTGCTTGTAATGAATGACAAAAGAAGGGATAGTGATGGAACTATCCTTTGGCAGACCGCCAAACATATGACAGTAACCACCAGGTCGAGGGAGATCCATGATAGATTCCAAAACCTTGGCATTCGCGATCGATGCCACTACCACATTTGGTCCTTTTCCATCAGTATTATCTTTTGCAAATTGCTGCAGATCAGTTACCTGCGTTGGATCAACGACCGTCGCTCCAAGTTCCTGTGCCAATTCCCGACGTTGTGCATTGGGTTCACTCAATAAAACGGTTTGGGCGCCCCATGCTTTCGCCAGGATAACATGCAAGATCCCCATGAATCCCCCACCCACCACCATGAGCGACCAACCCGGACGCCAATGGACTGTTCTCAACGAGAGAACAATACACGCCAATGGTTCTGCGAGCGCCGCATATTTGTAAGGTACATCTTCACCAATCTTCCAACCGGTCTTTTCAACCAGATCACGCGGAACGAACATCTTTTCCGCAAAACAGCCATTGGTGGTAAAGATCTTATCTTTACAGAGTTCTTCTTGCTCATTCAAACAAAAATCACATACCCCGCACCCCGCATATGGAGCCACAGAAACACGATCACCCTCTTTATACTCAGGCATGCTCGATTGAATCACTTCTCCAGCGAATTCATGTCCCAAGATCATGGGTGGTTCCATGCCGTGCCGCAGACCCTTGAAGGCTTTTATATCTGTTGCACACACTCCGCTAGCTTTCACACGCAACATGATCCCATCTCCCATCTGAGGGTCTGGATATTTGGTGTCATACTCTATTTTGCGGGGTGCCGTGTAGACTGCTGCTTTCATTCATACTCCAATCTTTAGAAAGGGAGCACCACTATTCGATGCTCCCTTCTGTTTACTTATCCAACCCAACCGAGAGCTTTGAAGCCTACTGTCAATACAAGAAGAATGACCATTACCCATAAAGGATTGAGTTTTTTCTTCAGTAACCAGTAAACAAAGAACAATAGACCTAACGGTAAGAGATTTGGAAGGATCGAGTCCAAAATTCCTTGCAAGTTAATGCCGCTTCCCTCTGCCTCAGTTGCAAACAACACCACCGGGGTCGACAAATGGATCAGTGTCGATACCATCACACCCGCCACAACCATAGCCACGATCTTGGCACCTTCAGTGAACTTTTCGATCAAATGGCTGGTGCGGATCTTCTCGACGATCTCGGTACCACTGTTGTAACCCCACATAAATGGGTAATAGGTTCCCAGGATCGCTTCAGCGGCGATCAGGAATGCAAACACAAAACCCAAGAAATTGCCCTGGAGTGCCAGGTTAGCCGACACAGCCAGGATAATGGGATGTACTGTTCCCCAGAAGAATGAGTCGCCAATGCCTGCGAAAGGACCCATGAGGGCGACCTTGAAACCATTGATCGCTTCTTCTGAAACACCCTCGTCGTCGTTGGCTTTCGCCTCTTCCATGGCAACCATCGCACCCATGATCAAAGCCCCAAAATAGGGATGGGTGTTGTAGAAAACCATATGACGCTGCAAGCCCTCTTTTAACTTTTCTCCGGTGATTCCCAGGCTTCGAAAAACAGGCACCATAACCTGTGTCATACCCAAAGCCATCAAACGCTCGAAGTTATAGTTTCCTGCGAAGTTATTTACCCTCCACAAAGCTCCGAATAAACCATTTTGGTCAAGTTTTTTCATTTTGTCGCTCATCTTAGATACCCTTTGCGTCCTTTCCTTCTGCACGCCCGGATTTAACCTGAACATAGATAATGGCGATCACCACTCCCAGGATAGCTCCGGCAACAGCGTTCAAATTCAAATACACAGCGGCAATGAAGCCAAGGAAGAAGAACGGCCATACCTCTTTGGATGCAATGATCAGCAAGAGCATGGCGATACCCAACGCAGGAAGAACACCACCGGCGTAGCCCAAACCATCTGCCAACCAACCGGGGATGATATCCAACAACTTTGCAGCTGCATCAATTCCCAAACCCACACCGAGGAATGCAGGGATAACATTGGTCAATGTCCATCCCGTACCATCAAGCGTATTCAAAATATCAATACCTTTTGAATTCCCTTCAGATGCCATCTTGTCGCCCCAGTGCAAGAACACAACGTTCAAGCTCATGAAGGCGAGCGTGAGCAACTGGCTCACAACTGCGATCGGTACTACCAACGCCAGTGCTTCACCAGTAGTTGCACCAGTGAGAATCACGAGAGCAGTTGACAAGATCGCTGCCAGATAGGGATTTGGTGGAATGGAGGCGCCAACGATAAAGACACCAATGAACATTGCCTGTACCGTACCGCCAACCATCAAGCCTGTCTTTAGATCACCAAGAACCCAACCGGTTAGTGCAGCAGGAATGACCACCGCATATGTGAAAGCATCGTTCACTCCACGCATGAGCAGCAACCACCAAGTCATTGCTTTGCTTTCTTTTTTTGTCAATACGGTGATAAGTTGAGGAAGATAATATAGAACAAGCGCCCAACCACCAGCTACGGTAGCTACTAAAAAAGCTTCCCTCCACATAAGTTAATTCTCCTTAAATAATTTTTTTTGATGTTTACAAATTGAGTTTTGATACTTTTTCAGTTGGTACCATCTGCACCTCCATTGCTACCTCACGATTTTTCAATTCACGGAAGGCGTTAATCTCTTCGTCTTTTGCATAAACCACTTTTGCTAAACGGGTCGTACCCGGTCTGTTCTGTAAACCACCGATATTGATCTTATCCACATCCAAACCGGCATCCATCAGATGCACAACATCCACCGGGGTTGGGGTTATGATCAGGAATTTTGTTTCTGGTTTTTCATCCTTGATCATTTTGACTGCATCCACTGGAGAGAGCAACACGATATCTTTCCCTGGGATCTGAGCAACAGAGAATATCGCTTTATACATCGGGTCGTTGGCGATCTTCTCATTTGCGATAATAATTACATCAGCAGGGTACACACGCAGCCAGGCTGTCGTCACCTGGCCATGGATCAAACGGTCATCAATTCGAATAAGGGATATATTTTTTTCCATGGCTCGAATATATCACAATATTTACAATTGTCAAGCACATTTGTAATATTTTTTCCACTATCAATTTCTATCAAGTCGCTCCACCCCGCTTGAAAGCTCTATCATTTTGTATATAATATGTCGTATCACGTCATATAGAAAGGGAACCAAATGCCAAAATCCACACAGCAACAAGATCCATTGAGCGAAGCTGTTTTTTTCATCCTCCTCAGCATCCATCAATCACCCAAACATGGATATGCCATCCTGCAAGAGGTCGCATATCTGAGTGATGGAAGGGTCAAATTGAGCACCGGGACGCTATATGGGGCTATCAAACGCTTGTTGGATAAAAAGTGGATCGTACGAGTCATCAATGATGAAGTATCGCCCAATAAACGAGAGAAGAAACTATATGCACTCACAAACAGCGGAAAGCAAGCTCTTGAAGTGGATATCTCTCGCATGCGCTCCCTATTGCTTACAGCAGATCAAATACAACAACACAGGGGGTTGTAATGAAATCTCTCTTGAAAGCTAGCAAGCGTACTTTCGGGGCATTGTTAAAGCTCTACCCAAGCACATTCCAGGAGATGTTCTCAGAGGAGATGCAGCACGTCTTCAATCAAACCGTACAAAATGCATCCAAGCAAGGTTTATGGAAATGCATCAAAGTGATCTGGCTCGAGGTTCGAGATCTCCCCTTACTGGCACTTTATGAGTATGTGAGTCAACCAGGCATCGATCAAAAAAACCCACAAAGTGAACCATACAATAGGAGGATCATCATGCAGGAAAAAACAAATAAATGGACTATCGATAATCCACGATTGGTATTGATCAGTATATTACCGCCGATGCTGCTTGGATTGGGTATATCCCTCACCTGGTGGATCATTGGTGGTCCCTGGTTTGAAGCAGCAGAAAGCATACGCAAGATCGCCATTTATGTCGGGTTGATCCCCGTCATCATCATCGTACTAGCTGGTATATATGGCCTGATGAAGCGACTTCCAAAATGGAGTGCGCTTTGGCTGGGCACCAATATATGTGGAGCAGCCCTTGTATGTCAATCATTGATAGATGAAAATATGGAACTCGCGTCCAATCCAGCAGTGATCATCATTGGAATCCTGGCCGCAATCGGCGCAATCGCAATTGGAATTGTGATCTCTATGCGTAACTGGAAGCAAGCTGGACTGCTGGGAATTGGATTATCATCAACCATCTGCATTTTCAACGCCCATCTCCTTTCTGTAGGACCACTCAATCGGGTGGAATTCGGTTGGCTCGCCGTGGCAGCTGGTTTCATATTGAGTGTGCTCTCATACATCTTCGTAAGGAGCGAGAAGACATATACAGCCATCACTGCATTCATTACCGTCGCGTTACTCAATACGATCAGCATTTTTGGCGTATCGGATATCTACAGCCAGCTTCCAGCTGCAGGGGAGCAATCCTTCTTCATACCGTTGACCATCATCGCCATGGTTGCATTGGGAAGCGGATTGATGGTGCAATTGGCAAAATATACCTACCAGAGAACCTTCGCAAAATAATAAAAATGATAAAAGTTGGGCAGGATGTTCTGCTCAACTATCTTTCTATCAAGTTAAGCATCATGCAATCTGATCTTCCTGTGATGTGTCCTTTATAATTAGTTAATAGTCATGGGCTGGCATTTTTTAGTTTCATAATTAATTCAGTAATATTTATTATTTTCGTATCAGATTCCCAAGCCCTTACAATTCAATAACATTTCACAAGGAGTAAGCAATGAGCGATGATCGAAGAAGCATTGGGCTTCCAATTATGAGAGAAGAAGAGGGCGAGAAAAGAGCTTTTCTTCCAGATTTCATCAACTACCTTGTGCAAATTGGTTTCGATGTTTTTCTCGAGTTCGGCTATGGACAAAGCATTGGATACAACATAAGCGATTACAAGAAAGAACACGCTGACATTCATTTTGTCAGTCGCGAGGAGACATTCAACAAAAACTACGTTCTCATTCTCCGTTCACCACACGAAGAAGAATTTAAGCTTATTGGAGAAAATAGCTGCTTGATCAGTATGCTGCATTTTCCAACTCGGTCCATAAGAATGAATAATCTGCGAGACATGGGAATCAAAGCCATCTCTCTCGACTCCATAGAGAATGATTTTGGAGTACGCCTGGTCGAGAATATGAGAGCGGTGGCATGGAACGGAATAGAAGCAGCATTCGATGATCTCGAAGAGAAATATCCTCACCTGCTACGCGAGCAGACAAGACCCTGGTCTGCGCTGGTGGTTGGCAGCGGGATGGTAGGTAAACATGCGGTTGATGCAGCCACTAAATTCGGTAAACGCAGCCGAAATAGAAAACATATGGATCTTGAGGGAGAGGGAATTATTGTTCAAACGGTTGGGAGGAATATCAGCGCTCATCCAGAACGGCTTCAATCTTTAATGACAAAAACAGATGTCTTCATCGACTCCACCCAGCGTTATGACCCATCACAGCCTATCATCAAGAACGAATGGATCAAAGCGCTGCCTGAACACGCCATCATTGTAGATCTCTCAGTTGATCCATACCTGCTGGATGATAACCCACCTGTTGTGAAGGGCGTAGAGGGAATACCGCATGGGAATCTGGATCAATATGTGTTCCACCCCAATGATCCGCAATGGACAGAAACGATCCCCCGGGAAATACCTTCGCAAGAGCGCCGGACGACAGTGACCTGCTATTCTTGGCCTGGCATCCACCCAGAAGACAGCATGCGCCACTATGGCCAGCAATTGCGCCCTTTCATGCGCGTCTTGGTTAAAAAGGATTATGCAGATCTCAACATTAACTCACCTTTCTTTGAACGAGCCTTATATCGAGCTTCGCTCACCGCCCAATTCGAGAACCAGTAAATAGTTACATCCACTCTAGAGAATTAAACAAAGAAGAGGCTTTCATAATCAGAAAGCCTCTTTTCACATCATTCTAGTTCTAATCAGGAGTTGCGGTTGGAAGCGGGATCGCGTTCACATAGTAATAGAATCCGCAAAAATCCGCACCGTTATCATTGACCAGATACCACTGTGTTCGATATTGACCAGGAATGACCGGAACATCCACATCGATCATAACCTGCACAGTTTGATATGGTGCCACATCCTGTGCGAGCATGATGGTTGTCACCGGGCTCAGATCATCATATCCGGTCCAGTAGTAATAATACACGCCAGCCTTCCAGGTCGCAGCGCCAGTGTTCTTTAGAGTCCAGGTCACATCCAGATTTTCACCAACATATTGATTGCCGTCCAATGGAGATTGTCCGACCACCTCACAGCCATAAACGACGGGGGTCCAGGTTGGAATGGGTGTCCCTGATGAATAGGTTGTGCTGCCGCCAGAGGAAGTGCTGCCACCGCTCGTGATGGTGGTCGCGGTTGGTTGTGCTTCTTCTGCCGCTGGTTCTGCGGGTGTCAATGGAGTAATAGTTGGTTTTTCTTCTTGCGGTTCTGCCTGAGCTGCAGAAGCAGCATCGGCTGTCATTTGACTTACCGCGGTCTGAACTGCCTGAGTTTTCACTGCACCAAGATCAGGAGTGGCATCCTTGGGCTCAGGTTCCTGGGCACAAGCAGCTAGCAATCCCAAAGTCAGGAGCATAAAAACTACTACAGTTGTCGTTCTTTTCATTATTTACCTCCAGTCTCCCTTATTCCATTAGTAGGCGTGGGGGAGTACATGAAATTGTCAACGTTTTTCCACAAAATGTCAAGTCTTCCTAATATCCCAATTATATACTTTTACGAGTTGAAGTGATGAAAAATAATTCTCGTTCTGGATAAATGATTAAAACTTTTACATGAGCATATGAGTATAGATCAATCTTACACCGATGAACAGTAACACCAGGCCGCCCAAGATCTCTATCCGCTTACCAAATTTTTGGCTAAGTTGTTTTCCAAAGCGAAGTCCGATGATGGTAAACACGATCGAGACCACAGCAATTATCAGACTGGACAGCAGGACATCCGAACTGAGAAGAGACATGCTCAATCCAACACCCAGGGCATCGATACTGGTCGCGATGGACAACATGACCAGGGATCCACCTCGGGTTGGATCATCGCGATAAGCCACCGGTTCATCGGATAGTCCTTCGCGGATCATACGGTAGGCGATCCAGGCGAGGAGGATAAAAGCCACCCAATGATCGTAGGCTTCGATATACGGAAGAATGGTATTTCCTATCAGCCATCCGACCAATGCCATTCCACCCTGGAAGAGTCCAAAATGAAAAGCAAGTCGAAAATAAGTCCTTTTCCCACATGGTATTGGCGCACATCCAATTCCCAGCGAAACTGCGAAACAATCCATAGCAAGTCCGATCGCCAAAATAATGACAGTTATCATGAAGCTCCCTTTTTCTAACGACCTTGAATTTTACCAGATGTGAATATTTCCTTGTACAACTTAAAAGACACATTAAACCAAAAGCAGCTGGAGGGTGATCCGTCCCCAGCTGCCTGGTTTAGGTCCGCGTTCTCGTCCGATTTACGATCACGCGGACCCATTTTTCATTGAAAGAGTTACGAATGCTCTTTCAGGCTATATGCTTTTTTAATCTTTCCACATTGGGTAGTACCACTTGTTGGAGTAGGCAGCATTTGCATACCAACCATGCGTGTAGCGCTGTTGATAGCTGCGGTTCTTGAGATGGAACAGCAAGATGGCAGGTGAAAGTTCGTGATATTTTACATTGAATACTTCTTTATAGAATGCATCACGTTCTTCGGGATCTGCGATCTGCACACCCTCTACAGCAATCTCATTGAATTCCTGGCGGATCTCATCCGGGAAGGCTTGCTTGAAGGTGTAATAACCAACTGTGAAAGTGTTGACCCAGTTATGGGAATCATAGTAGTCGCTGATCCAACCGATGATGAAGATCGGAATCTTGCGAGCATTAATGTTGCGCAGGAATGAAGGCCAAGGTAGACCAACAACCTCTACTACAAATTGTGTTCCAGCTTCCTGCATACCAGCCTGGATGATCTCAGCAATGGTCTGGCGCAGGGTGTTGCCAACGTTATAGACAGCTGAGAAGCGGAAACCAAGATCGAACAATTGGGTCCCGTCTTCAGATACCCATGTAGACTTCTTCAGTTCCTCACGGCATTTTTCAACGTCGTAGGTGTATTGAGGCGTATTCTCATCGTAACCAGCCATACCGGGCAGCATCAATGTTGGAGCACGAACACCCTCACCCTGGAGAACTTCTTCCAGATAGGTGTCGTAGTCGAAGCAGTATGCGAAAGCACGGCGAACTGCGGGATCAGAGAAGAAATCAGCGGGAATACCGTCGCCATCCAATTCTCCACTGCCAATGAATGAGTTTCCGCCCTCGGTGTTTACCGAGAATGCGAAACCAACATCGGTGCGGTTGTTGACGGCCAGGATATCAGAGATCTTGATGAAGGGTTTCTCTGGATCCATTTCGACGGCAGGTTCACCAGCCATGTACTCATCATAGGTTAATTCTGCGCCAACAAAACCGTCCAGGATGGGCCAGTCTTCGGTTGAGCCGATCTGCAGGTTATCTGCATCACCAGCTTGTGCCATCGCCAGGCGTGTGCTGAATTCGGTAACATTCTTCAGGATAACGGTCTTGAGTTGCGGCGCGCCAGTGGGCATACCTTCCCAAGCGGGTTCGCTGAGCCAGAAATCTTCATTGGCGGTAAGGACAATTTCTTCACCAGGTGTCCAGTGATCGAATTTGAAGGGGCCGGTTCCCATGGCAGCATTACCAATTGGGTACTGGTTCAATTCTTCTGCAGACCAGGCATAATATTCTGGCCAGGTGGCGCAATCGCCATCCCAACCACCATTAGCGCCAACCCATTCAGCACTCTGGATGCTTCCCCAATAACCGAGGAAGGTTGCCAGGAATGGTGCCCATGGTTGAGCCAATTTATAGGTAACGGTGTTGGTTTCGGCGTCTGCTACAACACGAGATTGCAAGAATTCGCATACGCCTGTGATGGTCTCAGGTGAGTAAGCTTTGAGAGCTTCGCGATCATCATAGGGAATTTCAACTTCGCCGCTGGCAACAAAATCATAGACCGCCTGGGGATCATTGAGGTCAATACCTGCATCATAGGCAGCGGTGATCTCAGCAATATCCAATAATCCAGCGCCCATAAATGGTTCCACCCACATCCATTGTGGTGAATCGGTGCCGCCGGCCAGAATGCCGCGCACCATACTGAAAGCCACATCATCAACTGTCATGTCGCTTCCATCGTGGAATTTGACACCTTCGCGGATCTTGAATGTATAGGTCATACCGTCTTCTGAAATACCACCATTCTCCAGTGATGGGATCTCAGTGGCAAGCCAGGGAACGAACTCAGAAACTGAATCCTTCTTGTACCACAGCAAGCGGTCGTACACATTTTCGATGACCTCACCACCAGCAGATTCATATGCATGAGTGATATCGAATGTATCGGGGTCGCCGAAGGATGTTTCGATCCATACGGTGGGGTCTTTGGATGCCCACACCTTGGCTTCAGCTTCACTTCCCGCATCCTCAGCAGCGGGTGTATCCGCGTCGGCGGCAGGTTGTGCTGGGCCACAGGCGACTAGCAGTGTGGACGCAATCACAAAGACTGTTAATAACAAATACCATTTTGACTTCGTCATTTCTCTCCTCTCAATTCTCTTATTCTTAGGGTGTTCTTCTAAAAAATACACGGTCGAATATCCACCTCCTCTTGGATTTCAAGCAATTCTAATTTAATACAAACTCCCCCTATTGGCATTAGCCATAGGGGGAGTCCAAAGCATAGACTGTTGTACTAATTAATCTACGCTACTTGACCAATCTCTTGCGCAATGCGATGGCAACTGCTTCTGCGCGATTCGAAACCTGCAACTTCGCCAGGATATTGCTGACATGCGCACGCGCGGTTGATCGGCTTATTACCAATCTTTCCGCGATCTCCGGGTTGCTCAATCCCTCCACCAGGAGTTTCAAGACTTCTTTTTCACGATCAGTAAGATCATCTCCTGTGCGAGGTTTCTGCATTCCCATCACAAAGTCACGGGTAACTTCCGGCGCCAGAGCCGGTTCGCCACGATATACCGCGCGGATGGCTTCTGCAAGCTCTTTTCCGCTCACATTCTTCAGTAAATAACCCAGCGCACCTTCCCGCATCACATCCTGCACCATATCCGCTTCCTTAAAACTGGTCAGGGCAATGATCTTCATCTTCGGGTAGAGTGCAAGAATATCCTTCGTCGCCTGAATACCATCTTTTACCGGCATAACCAGGTCCATCAACACAATATCAGGTTCAGTTCTCTCACAAACTTCTATCGCTTCCTGACCGTTGCTGGCTTCGCCAACGATAATGATATCTTTGGTTATATTCAGGTATGACGATAAACCTCTACGAACAACATCATGGTCATCTACCAACACTATTTTGATCTTTTCACTCATTTCCCTGAATATCCTCTCTTTCCTTCCAGATTACTGTTATTGATGTACCTGAACCAGGCTGTGTTTTTACCTTTAATGCTGCGCCTATGGCACTGGCACGCTGCTGCATGTTCACCAAACCAAAACGACTGCCCGATACCATGCTATGGTCAAATCCTTTTCCATCATCTTCGATGACCAATTTCACTTCCTCGATCACATCAGAATCATCGACCATTGTTGAAGAACACATTAATTGTATACGAACATTACGCGCACTGGCATGTTTCATAATATTGGTGACAGCTTCCTGTGCGATCCGGTAGAGACCAACATGTACATCCTCAGGCAAGCGGCAAATCCCCTTGACCTTCACCTTCACCTGACAGCTAGCCCTTCCACGCAGAACGTTAGCCAATTGTTCCAACAATTCATCGAAATCAGTTTCGATCACAGAAGCTGGACGCAGCTCCAAGAGAAGCGTACGCATCTCAGCCAGGGCGCCCTGATTCAACTGCCGCAGTTCACCAATCAGATCAAGCGCTTTTGTACGATCTTCATTCCATGCGGCATTGATAGTTTCAGCGATCAGATTCGCTGAAAACAGGGTCTGCGTGATGGAGTCATGCAGATCGCGCGCGATACGGTTGCGTTCTGAAACGACCGCCATTTCCTCCGCCCTGGAGCGCAAAAGGTCATTAGCAATCGCTAACCCAACTTGATCAGCAAAGGATTTCAAAAGTTCCAGGTCTTCATGGTTCATCGGAAGATCGCCATGCTGTATGATCAAAGCTCCATATACACCACCCGCCATGAAAATGGGGACACCGGTAAAGGTTTCCTCCTCACCGCTATCTACATTTAGATATTGGATCGATATCTGCTTTTGGCTCCTTACCTTTGCTGCTATCTTGTTCACCACTTCTTCGGGAATTTCATCCTTCTTTGAGACTGCGGCATCATTCTCTTGACAGTTTTCACTGGCATAAGCTGCTAATGTTCGCATGCGTTTTTCATCCGTCGAACGTACAATGAGTACATTACGAGCGGATAATAAAATCCCAACCTGACAGGCAATGTAATCGATGCTCTCACGCACAGGCAAATTAGAATTTAAGCGGATCAATATCTCCCGCAAACCTTCTGAAACCCGGCGCCTTCTTTCTATATCATGTGTTCGCTCCTGGACCTCATTCGCCAGGCGGCGGTTGTAGCGTTCAATATTCCCGATCTGCAAACGATAAAAAGACAATGCCGCCAACGCGATCAGCAGCACGCCGGAAATTCGGAACCATTGCGATTCCCACCAGGCAGGTATGACACGGATCTGGATGGTCTTGCCATTCATATTCCACATACCGTCATTATTCGAACCGACAAGATGCAGCTGATAATCCCCCTGGGGAAGATTGGTATATCTACCATAAGCACGAGTGCCAACGTAATTCCATTCATCCTCAAAACCCTCAAGGATGTAAGCATATTCATTCTGCTGCGGCTGCACATAATTCAAGGCTGAGAACTCAAACTCAAAATAGTTGTCTGGCCATTTTAGTGTAAGCTCTTCCAGGTCTTCAATACCAAGATCAAGGTCCAGTCGTTCGCCACTCTGTGTCAGGTCTGTCAGGATGATGGGGGGGACATAGGTGTTTCCACGCAATTGATCAGGATAAAAGAAGTTATAACCCTCCAATCCTCCAAAATATATCGCTCCATCTTTCCCAAGAGCTCCAGAACCACTCACGAATTCACCACGCTGAAGTCCATCCCGATAGGTAAAAACAGTTGTATCGTCAGTTTTAGGATCCAAACGAGTAAGTCCATTGCTGGAACTGATCCAGATGATTTCTTCGGAGTCAATAATGACCTCAAATATCAGGTCGCTCGCCAAACCATCCTGAATAGTATAGGATTTGAAAGATCCATTTTGGGGATCATACACATTGAGTCCATTATAAGTACCTACCCACAACGAACCTGAAGAATCCAGCTGCAATGCGGTGACATTATTATCACTTATGCTTTGCTGGTCTTCCAGGTCATTCAAGAAATAAGAAAACGCACGGGTCTCCAGATCAAGATAATTCAATCCACCACCAATTGTACCGATCCAAAGACCATTGGTTTCTGCACGAAGTACACAGTTTACAATATTGCTGCTAAGGCTTGAAGGATCACTGGAATCATAACGATAAGTTTTAATTCTTCCCGTGTTGGGGTTCAATTCCAAGACGCCCTGGCCATATGTGCCCATCCAGATATGCCCATCAGAACCTTCAAGTAAATCGATTATGCTTATCTCTTCTAACTTTTGCTGAGAATATGGCATCTCGAAATCATAAGAAAGATAGGTGTAGAACCTGTTCTGTGCATAATTAAAAATACTCAAACCCCGTGACGTCCCTATCCACAATCTGCCTTTTGAATCGCGTAAGATTGCATAGACACTATCGTCCTCATCTCGCAGATCTTCATAATGCGGATCATAATGGATAAAATATTTCCCTCCCTGGCGCATCATATCAACACCATCATCATTGGCAACCCAAAGAGCTCCATCATAATCCTGCCAAAAATCCCAAACCGTATCACTGCTCAGCGAAGAAGGGCGATTGGGATCATTCCTCACATGTTGAAAACGGTTCATGCTTGGGCTGAAAATATCTATTCCACCTCCAGCAGTCGCGATCCAATACATACCAGAGCTATCCTCAAGAATAGAGGTTACCTTCCCATTGCTGATGGTATTGAACCCATCTTTGATCAATGGATCGGCCAAGAACTGTTCAAAATCATCATTCTGACGATCATATAGATTGAGCCCATCACTCGTTCCAAACCAGAAATTATTTTTAGAATCCGCCAGAATAGTGGTCACATTATTGTCGCTCAAACTCCCACTGAAATCGTCGATCTGATAGACTTCTACATTCCCGTTGATAGGATTAAACCTGCGTAAACCGCCACCCAGGGTTGCCAGCCAAAGCTTCCCATCAATATCCTCATTGATATCCATGATCTTGTTGGCAGGTGTGAACGCAGAGGAATCGAATTGAGTTTCAGAGGTGAAGATCATTTCCGTAACAATATCTCCACCCTTCATACCGCTCCGCAAGTTATTTGTGCTGGGAACACGGCTCACATCGTTTGAGAGGTTGAAATGGAAGAACTTTTGGGTTTCATAATCAAACCTGTCCAAACCATTCCATGTTCCCACCCACAGATATCCCCGTGAATCTTGATAAAGGTCACGCACGATATTGCTTGCTACGCTATAGGGTTCGGATGCCTGATGAGTAAAGCGAACAAATTCTCCAGTCTCCGGGATCAAGCGAGATAGTCCTCCACCTGATGTCCCAACCCATAAATTTCCCTGGGAGTCTTCGAGAATATCGCGTACAAAATCATTGGAGAGGCTGTTTACATTGGAGGGATCATGGACAAAGTGGATAAACGAGTCTGAAGCACGATCATATTTTTCCAAACCGCCATCTGTTCCTATCCAGAGGTTTCCATCATTATCCTCATAAATGACCCACACGGAATTATTAATCAAACTGTCTGGAGCATTGCTTTCGCGTTTATATACTTTAAAAGTTCTACCATCGTATTTGTTTAATCCATCAATCGTTGCGATCCAGATGATCCCAAACTGGTCCTGGTAAATATCATTGACCACATTTGATGAAAGACCTGACAAAACATCCAGATTGTTAAACTTAATGGGTTGAGAGAAATAATCATATTCTGGTTGTTCCTCTGCCAGTACCGTGGATGTGGCAAAATCTAGTGTACTTTCTTCAATAGAGGAAGTACCATTTTTCACATGGCATGCGTTGGCGAACAGGAAGGCGACTAGCGTCAGGATCAGAGGGATATAGGATAATTTTTTTTTCATGCAATCTTCGATAAAAATGTTTTATGGTTTCAACAGGCTGTAATTAATCAGCCAATTCAACGCTTTTGATCTCTGGGAAGAACTGCTTGATGGTCCCTTCAACCCAGCCCTTCAAGGTTGCCATTCTCAGAGAACAACCCTCACAAGCACCACCCAAACGGACAGTTAACGTGTCGTTATCCAGATCAACAAACTCGATCGAACCGCCATGATAATGATCAATGTAGGCATCCAGCTGGTCCAACAACCCACGCATTCGTTCTTCTAGTGTGTATTCTTTCTTTTCCATATTTTGCTACTTTCTTCGATTATTATCACCTAGTTGTTGCAGAAATTGTGCTGTGTTCAATATTCTTTCATTGATATAGGTTAAATAATACTGCATAACCTGGTTCATTTCGGCACGTACTGCGTCATTGATCCGCGCTCGTTGAAGTTCATCATAAGGACTACGTTGGATGAAACGCAGGTATTTCAAGGCTGTCATGCTTATCTTTCTGGAACCAAAGTGCTGCTTACCGCATTCAGGGCACAATACGCCTCCTTGTTCAGCAGAGAAGTATTGGTCTTCAGGTTGAATGTTCTGCCGGCATGCAACGCATTGAACAAGATCCGGCATATACCCTGTTAATTTTAATAATTGGAATTCAAAAAACTTTATTACAAAGAATAGATCATCCTGCTCATCAATTCGTTTAAGAGTATCACGTAAGGTGTCGAATAATAAAGACTGCGGTTCTTCTTCGGGAAGGAAACGATCGACCAACTCCATGCAGTACAATGCTTTGGCGGTCTTTTGCAGGTCATTCTTGGTCATGACCATTGGATTAACCGTTTCAGACTGTGTGACGATCCAAAAGGTCTTCCCCTTCGCCAACACAAGATGGATCAACGAAATTGGCTGTAAATGTCCGGCTTTTCTCGATCTGGCTTTACGGACACCCCTGGCAAATGCTTTTATCTTCCCCTTTGATCTGGAAAAAATCGTATAAAGTCGATCCGCCTCCCCAAAATCGGTTTGCGTGATCACAAATGCTTGCGACTTGACTACCCGATCATTATCTACCATCAATGCTTGCCATGTTAGCGAACAAGACTCTCTGGACCAAAGTATCCAGGAAGGATATCTTTCAAGGTTGTCTCCTGCATTACCGTTCCAAGCTCATCAGCAATGTAGATCTTCATATTTGGATTGAATTCTGCCATTACCTGACGGCATGAACCACATGGAGTGCCACCGTTCTTGGTCACAACGGCGATGGCCTGGATATCTTTTTCCCCTTCAGTCACCGCCTTAAAAATAGCAACCCGCTCCGCACAAATGGTCACGGGATAAGCGGCATTCTCGACATTTGCACCCAAAAAGACTTTGCCAGAACCTGTCAACAGTGCGGCACCGACCGGATACTTTGAATACGGCACATAAGCCTGCTTGCGTGCAGCTATTGCCGTCGCTATAAGAGCATCTCTCTGTTCTTTTGTTATTTCTTTCATTACCTGCCACCCTTTCCATTGATAGGATGCGCTGGAACACCAACAACCTTTTCACCATCAGCGACATCTCTGGTAACAACAGAACCCGCACCTGTAACTGCATTCTTGCCGATCGTCACAGGAGCGACCAACATCGTATCACTACCGATGAATGTTTCATCACCGATAATGGTCTTATTCTTATTCTCTCCATCATAATTGCAGGTAATGGTACCTGCTCCGATATTCACATTCTTCCCGATCTGAGCATCTCCGATGTAGGAGAAATGACCCATTTTGGTTCCTTCACCCAAATAGGAACGTTTTACCTCACCGAAGTTACCCATATGGACATGATCGGCAAGCTGTGCGCCAGTTCGCAGACGGCAGAAAGGCCCCATCTCAACATGGTTCCCCAATTCGGCTCCTTCGAGTACGCTCTTCAAGACTCGACAATGATCTCCTGTCTTTGAATCTGTTAAGATACTACCTGGACCGATCTCACAATTCTTACCGATGACAGTGCTCCCGCGTAAATATGTATCAGGCATAATGGTTGTGTCCTGCCCAATGGTTACCTCCGCTTCAATATATATACGTTCAGGGTCAATGAGCGTCACGCCTGCTAACATCCACTTTTCATTGATTCGACGGCGGATGTGTTTTTCTACTTCAGCAAAATGGATACGATTATTGATGCCGATCGCTTCTGCAGGATCCTTGATGGTGATGACTTCCACATTCTGCTTTGACTTAACGGCGATCTCCAAAAGATCGGTCAGATAGTATTCACCCACCTGTGATAACTCGACCTTTTTGAGCGCATTCCACAACCAATCAGACTGAAAACAATAGACACCAGCATTATATTCTTGGATAGCTAGCTGAGCCGGTGTTGCGACTTTCTCTTCTACAATACTAATCACACGTTCTTTTTCATCTCGGACAACCCTGCCAAAACCACGGGAATCTTCGCCTTTGATGCTAACCATGGTAAGTGGGCCGGTATTCTTTTCCTGGAGATTGATCAACTTTTGCAGCGTCTCAGATGTGATAAGGGGCATGTCGGCACTGGTGACAACGACAAGATCCACCTTCCCGTTCAATTCTGATTCAGCCATACTGACCGCATGTGCAGTCCCTAGTTGTTGTTCCTGCAAAACAAAGGTCACCTTCTCTTGGATAGCTGCTTTGACCGCTTCAGCCGCATGGCCAACAACAACCACCGGAGGGATTTCTGTAAGGGCACCAGCCGCATCAATGGAATATGAAAGCAAAGTTTTTCCCAAGATAGTATGGATCACCTTTGGTTTAGTTGAATGCATGCGTTTGCTCTTACCAGCTGCTAGTATGACACTTCCAACTTTCATGTTTCACTCCGATCTACTTTAATAAAATAACGAGCTAAATGATCGTCATTCAGCTCGTTTCTATTCTTTGTTTCCATAAGAACTCTAGCTGGGGCGCTCGGATTCGAACCAAGATCAACAGATTCAAAGTCTGCTGTGCTGCCATTGCACCACGCCCCAAATTTTCCATTCTCACCAAGAGTTAGATATTTTAACATACTTTCAGTGTTTAATAAAACACAGGGTTTCGCTGTGATACGAAACCCTGTTATTTTCATCAATGTAAGCGTTTAGCGATTGCGCATTCGAGGATCCATGATATCACGCAAGGCATCACCAACCAGGTTCCATCCGAGCACGAATAATACCAATGCCATACCAGGATAGATAAGGATCCACCAGTAATTGGATAATTGTGGGATCCAGTTTCGTGCAAAGCTGACCAACTGTCCCCAATCCGCATAGCCGATCTCGGTACCGATACCAAGGAAGCTGAGTGCGGCGAAGAAAACAACGATGGTACCGATATCCAGGGTTGCAACAACCAATGTCGGATAGATCGCATTTGGAACGATATGTTTGAACATTATGCGGCTATCCTTGGCGCCAACCACACGGGCTGCCAACACATAGTCTCGCTCACGGACGGATAAAATATCACCGCGTATCAGACGCGCATACCCCATCCAGCCAAATGCAATCAGGGCGATCGTCGCAGGCCAGATACCTTTTCCAATGATAGGCGTCAAAATCGCTGAGAGAGTCATGGCTGCCATGATGAAGGGGAACGTCTGGAATATTTCCACAATGCGCATGATGAGAGTATCCAGGAAGCCACCATAAAAGCCCGCCACACATCCAATTATGATACCCAGCGTCAGGGTAATACCCTCGATAATGACACCGACCTTGATAGCGGTACGGGTTCCCCAGATCACACCATAGAAGATATCCCAACCGCCAGAAGCGGTTCCAAACAAGTGAATCCATTCATCACCAACAAACGTGCGATACCACCATACCATCTCAGGGGGTTTCTTCTTCCAGATCTCACCAGGTGCTTTTGGTATAGTCCCGAATCCATCACGCATGATCTTATATGGATCTAACGCTCGTTCGTCGGGAGGGATGATCTGTGGAGCAAATATTGCTACCAAAATAAACATTGTGATCAATGCAAAACCAACAATGGAAGTTGGTGTAGTAAAGATCCCCTTCACGATACGATACAGTTCAGGGCCCAGGATGCGTTCAGCGCGAGAGATCTTTCTCTCGGTGTACTCACCAATGAGACCTTCTAGTTTTTTATCTAATACTTGTGCTTCTGCCATTCATGACTCCTTATAGAGTTCAGGATAACCTAACGCGTGGATCTAGGAATGCGTAGGTAATGTCAACTATCAAGTTCGCGATCAACAGGATGAAGCCAGTCAATAGTACCAATGAGAGAACGGTAACAACATCCAGTTGTGCAGAGGCTGCTGCAGCTGCCGATCCAATTCCAGGATAGATGAAGATGGTCTCGGTGATGGTCACACCACTCAAGAGGCCTGCAATTGTCATACCACTCATGGTGACAATGGGGATCAACGCATTTGGTTTGGCATGTTTGTTGAACACATCTTTCTCCCGCACACCTTTTGCACGCGCAGTCACAACATAATCCTGGTTCATGGCTTCCAACATTGATGAACGCATGATACGCAGGTATAACGCCCAGTTTATGTAGGAAAGTGTCAAAATCGGGAGTACCATATGCCGCAATGCATCCAGAAAGATATCAAAGCGCCCATTGATCAACGCATCCACAGTTACCAGACTTGTATAGCTAACAAATGCTTCACTTGATACTTCTAACATAGCCCAGTTTGAAAGTCGGTCTGGGGGGAATATCTGATGCTGAGCATAGAAGAACATGAGCATCAGCAAACCAAAGACAAAGGAAGGAAACGAATAACCCAAGATACCAAATAGTCTCGCTATTTGGTCAATGATATTGTTATGATTTCTTGCAGCAACAATACCGAGCCAGGTACCAACCCCAATAAGGGGGACAATTGAATATAAGGCTAATTCAACTGTGGCGGGGAAACGCCGCTTGATCAGGTCAACAATATTTTGGCTTGCAGACCTTGAATACCCAAAATTACCTCGGATTATCCCACCAACCATCTCGCCAGTTTCGGGATCTTCATGTCCAAGTAACCAATTGAAATACTGCACGAAGAACGGGTCGTCTAAACCGTAGCGATCGATAAGAGATTGCATCACATGTTCATTTTTGGGGATATCACGCACATAGAGAGACGCTCTCTCGGCGGGTGATAGAAATGAAAGCATCCCAAATATCAATAATGACACACCCATCAGGATTAGAGGTATTAGCAGAAGTCTGCGAATAATATATTGGGTCATTTTTCCTTCTCGTTTCGTCTAAATTTTAGCTGGGGGCAATACTGCCCCCAGCTAATTACACATTTACCGAATCTAGTCTTTCGAAAGTGCGTAGTACCACTTGTTGGAGTAGATCGGGTTTGCATACCAGCCATTTTCCCATGGCTGTGCATAGTGGCGACCCTTGAGCGTGAAGAGCAGCATCGCGGGTGCATTTTCATAGTACTTGGTGTTGAATTCTTCTTTGTAGATCTGTTCTCGTACTGCAGGATCATTTTCCTGAACAGCTCTCGAGTTGATCTCAGAGAACTCAGCGCGCAATTCATCGGGGAAGTTCTGCTTGAATGCATAGTAGCCAGAAGTGAAGGTGGCTGTCCAGTTGTGGCTGTCGAAGTAGTCAGAGAGCCAGCCAATGATGAAGATCGGAACTTTCTTGGCGTTGATGTTGGACAGGAAGGTTGGCCACGGCAAACCTACAACCTCAACCACGAATTGTGGGCCAGCTTCTTGCAGACCAGCTTGCAGCAATTCAGCAATAGTCTGGCGCAAGGTGTTGCCGACGTTGTAGACTGCGGACATGCGGAAGCCCAGATCGTACAATTGAGTTCCATCTTCTGAAGTCCATTCAGCGAGTTTCAATTCTTCTGCACACTTTTCAATATCGTAAGTGTAGGTGGGGGCGTCTGGATCGTAGCCGATCATACCAGGCAGCATGAGGACTGGAGCACGGTTGGCTTCGCCCTGCATAACTTCCTGTGCCAAAGTTTCGTAGTCGAAGCAGTAGCTGAAGGCACGGCGGACATGTACATCGGAGAAGAAGTCAGCGGGAATACCGTCGCCGTCCAAGACACCACTACCGATGAATGAGTTTCCGCCCTCTGTGTTGACAGAGAATGCGAAACCAATATCAGTTCGGTTGTTGGCGAAGAGAACTTCGGAAACCTTGTAGAAAGGTTTGGTGGGATCGGTGATGACGATTGGTTCACCAGCCATATATTCGGCGTAAGTGATCTCGCCACCGATCATCTCATCGAGGATCGGCCAGTCTTCGGTGGAGCCGATGAGGATGTTATCGGCATCGCCTGCTTGTGCCATTGCCAAGCGGGTGCTGAATTCAGCAACCTGTTTGATAACAACGGTCTTGATGGCGGGAGCGCCAGTTGGGGCGCCTTCCCACATGGGTTCGGTCATCCAGTAGTCTTCGTTGGCTACCAGAACGAGTTCCTCACCAGGTGTCCAGTGATCGAATTTGTAGGGACCGGTTCCCATTGCGCTGTTACCAATACCGAGTTGGTTTAATTCCTCGGTGGGAACGGCATAGTAATCTTGCCATGTTGCGCAGTCGCCATCCCAACCACCGTTGGCGCCAACCCAAGCCTTGCTTTCAATCGCTGCCCAACCGCCGTTGGCGAGTGTAGCGATGAAAGGAGCCCATGGTTGTGCAAGTTTGAAGGTGACGGTGCCAGCTGCTTCGTCAGCAACAATAGCTGATTTCACAGTTTCGCAAACACCAACCAAAGTCTCGGCATCGTAGGTTTTTAGAGTTTCCTGATCGTCGTATGGGGGATTGTCGGGGTCGACCAATTCGGCAACGTCCACAAGGCCAGCGCCGAACAGAGGTTCAACCAACATCCACTGAGGTGAAATGGTGCTGCCAGCCAGAATTCTGCGCTGGAAACCGAAAGCAACATCCTCAACGGTTAAATCGGAACCGTCATGGAATTTCACGCCTTCGCGGATCTTGAAGGTGACTGTCAGGCCGTCTTCAGAGATACCACCATTTTCCAAGGAAGGAACCTCGGTCGCCAACATAGGTACAAATGTTGAAGCCTGGTCTTTTTCCATGAAAATAAGGGTGTCATACACGTTTGCAATGATCTCGCCACCAGCGGTTTCGTAATCGCGTGAGGTATCGAGAGTCTCGGGATCACCAAACGTTGTTTCTACCCACGTGGTAGGATCTTTGGACGCACGCCAGAATGCCTCAGCATCTGCCGCTTCCTCGACTGCTTCCTCTGCCGGTGCAGCTTCTTCTTCAGCTGCTGGTGCTGCCGGCTGGCAAGCAACGAGGAGTGTCGCAAGGACTACCAGTGCGGTTAATAATACATACCATTTTGAACGCATCTTGCTCCTCCATATATTTTTTTCTTTTGGTTTAACAGCTTAATGTACAATATCTCCTCTCTCCTTGACATCACCTCCTTTGTAGGGATTTAGTATTATACCAAAAGTGGCATGCCACATAATGTCCAGGCTCCACTTCCTTCCATTCAGGTCGTTCTTCTGCACAAATGGTCTGCGCTAATGGGCAGCGTGTGCGGAAACGGCAGCCTGATGGCGGATTAATTGGTGAAGGTACATCTCCTTCCAAGATGATCCGTTTTCTCTTCTCTTCAACTTTCGGATCAGGAATGGGTACTGCGGACAGCAGAGCGATCGAGTAGGGGTGCATGGGATTTTTATAGAGCGTATCACGATCGGCCATCTCAACAAAAACACCCAGGTACATAACAATGACGCGGGTGCTGATGTGACGTACCATGGAAAGATCGTGGGCGATGAAGAGATAGGTCAATCCGATCTCTTTCTGAAGATCTTCCAAGAGGTTCACGACCTGAGCCTGGATGGATACATCCAAAGCCGAGATCGGTTCATCACATACAATGAGATCTGGTTTGAGCGCAAGTGCACGGGCGACACCAATACGCTGTCGCTGACCACCAGAAAATTCATGCGGGTATCTATCAACATAGGCTGGGTTCAATCCAACCAATTCGAGTAGATCTTTTACTTGCTTGCGGATCTCTTTACCATGGGCAAGGTTATGGACCAACAGAGGTTCCCCAATGATCTCTTCAACAGTCATACGGGGATTCAAACTGGCATAGGGGTCCTGGAAGATCATCTGGATCTTACGTCGCGTCAAGCGCATCTCTTCACTCTTGAGAGAAACGAGATCCTTATCTTCAAAGATCACTTTACCACCAGTGGGTTTATAAAGCTGCATGATCGTGCGACCGGTAGTGGTCTTTCCACAACCCGATTCACCAACCAAGCCCAGCGTTTCACCACGATAGATGTCAAAAGTGACTCCATCAACTGCATGTACATGACCAACCGTTCGTTGAATAACGCCCCTCTTGATCGGGAAGTGCATTTTTAGATCTTCAACATGAAGAATGACATCTTTCTCAGGCATTAGCGCTCCTTCTCAGTCTTGGGGTCAACCCAACAAGCTACTTTATGATTCTCACCAACTAACATTAATGGTGGATTCTCTTCGAGACATTTTTCAACACGATATGGACAGCGGGAAGCAAATGGGCAGAACGTTGGTCGCTTGAACAATACCGGCGGAACTCCATCAATTGAGATTAATCTTTTCTTCTCATCCATATCCAAGCGGGGAAGACTGCGCAGTAACCCCAATGTGTAAGGATGCTCGGGGCTTGCATAGAGGTCTTTCACACTGGCTTCTTCAACAATGTAGCCTGCATACATGACCACAACTCGGTCAGCCAACCCGGCGATAACACCCAGGTCATGAGTGATCCAGATAATGGACATACCCAGTTCTTCACGCAAACTGTGAACCAAATCCATGATCTGAGCCTGGATGGTCACATCCAGAGCTGTGGTTGGTTCATCAGCGATCAAAACTTGTGGAGAGCAAGATAGTGCCATTGCGATCATTGCACGCTGCCGCATACCACCTGAGAATTGGTGGGGATAATCTTTCATGCGATCTTCGGCATTGGGGATACGTACAAGATTGAGCATCTCAACCGCACGATCCCAGGCTTGCTTCTTGTTCATGCCCAAATGAAGAATAAGGGGTTCCATCAATTGTTTGCCGATGGTGTGTACTGGATTGAAAGAAGTCATGGGATCTTGGAAGACAAAACCGATCTGTCCGCCGCGCACGTGGCGCAATTCTTCACGGGATAATCCGAGGAGGTCTCTGCCTTGGAACATCGCTTCGCCTGAAACAATTTCACCAGGAGGCTGAGGAATCAACCTTAAGGTTGAAAGCATGGATACACTTTTACCGCATCCGCTTTCTCCTACGATGCCCAGGGTTTCGCCCTCATTCAGGGCGAAAGAAACCCCGTTGACAGCATGCACTGTCCCTTCCCTAGTATGAAATTGCGTTTCCAGGTCTTTTACACTAAATAGTTCTGCCATTTATAATGCCCTTTACTGTGGGATTTTGTCAAACAGATCGAAAAAAATCTGTTGGACCTGGTTAAAAGTTGGATTATTTTACAATACATGAATTTACGTGTCAACTCTACACCTGTCCAATGGGTTTTCAACACATTCCGTATCTATTCATTGTATCCGTTTTTCCATTATACATCTAATTACAAGTGTCATAAATTTCCCAATTCTCAATTGATGAATAAGGATATTTTTCACTTTTCAAGTTTTGCACGCCACATAATGTATTGCGGTAGATAACAACCTCAGGATTGAAATACATAGCAATGAAAGGTATGTCGTTCTCCAGAATCCCTGCCGCTTCTACTTGCGCAGTCAAGGCTTCACGGGGATCGTCCATTGTGAAGCGAGCCATATAGCACAACTGATCAAAATTTTGATTGCTGTATCCGCTGATATTGCCGCCGCCGTCATTGGCACCGATCCAGTAATTTTCTTTGGAGGGAATTTCTTCACTCTCGAACAATTGACATGGAAGATTTGCTCCCACCTGCCATGCTACCAGCGCCAAATCAAAATCACGTCCGAAAAGAATTCCGTTCTCTCCGCCCAGATAGAGTTCCTCAACCGGTAAATAATTTATGTTGACCTGAATTCCGCAGTTCATCAATGAAGCCTTGATCGCTTCGGCTTCGGAAACATTGACAGGATCAGGAGATGCGACCAGGTCAAGGGAGAGCTTGGTCCCATCCGGAACATTCGCTACTCCGACCGATATGCGTGCGGTCGCGGGATTGGCATCATAATCCTTCCATCCCAATGCGTTCAAAGTGTTATTTGCATTTTCAATATCAAACAGATGTGCTGTCGATACAGCGCCTTCTGTTTCAAATGGGAAATACGCAAATGGATCCATAGTTCCGTTCACGCCTGATCCAGCCAGTATCTGATCAAGATCAAGACATTGACTGACAGCTTTGCGAAATTCCAGATCGCTCAAAATATCCGGTCGATCTGTTCCATAGGGATAGTACCCATCATCGTAGGAAGCTGGAGTGATCCCGAATAGCAATACTTTCCAATTCTTCCCTGGAAGAACATCAAGGGTGTATTCAGTATCATTCTTGAGCGCATCCAGTACTCCTTGTGAGATGGTGGTGGTCAGGGATGTATCCAGAACATCACACGTCCCCTGTGCCAGCAGATCACTCAGCGAATTATCTTTTCCAACGAAGCGAACTTCAATCCGATCCACGAATGGCAATCCTTCATCTGCACGGAAGTAGTAAGGATTCTTCTCAAGTGTTATAGATTCTCCCGATTGCCAGGATATGATCTGGAAAGGACCCCAACCAAGCGGCGTCTGTGAAACCTCCGCTTGTGTGTTCAAATCAGAAGCGGGATACTGCGACCAGTTATGTTTTGGGAGGGGATGAAAGAAATATTTTTCATAGGAAGAAGTGATCAGGCCAGGCAAAGTTGAAACTTCAATGGTGTGATCGTCGACGACCTGATATGCAGCAATGCGTTCCACGGTGGAAGTAAAAGCACGAGGAGTTAATTCAGCAGCTAGTTGGTATGAGTACTGTGAATCAGAAGCAGTGACGTTTGTTCCATCTGCCCATGTGACCCCATCCACAAGGGTGAAGGTCATCACAACCTGATCCATCTGGATCTCGCTAATCCCATCCCATGTCACTGCACATTCCATTGACCGGCAATCGCGCGGAAAAACCTGTACACCCTGCACCAAAGGAACAATATTTCCATTTACATCCAGAACTGTGTCGCCTGCATTGATACCAACTGGTTGATAGGTTGCACTTCCATCATCCATATTGGGTATTCCTTTTAATATGACCGGTTCGGGTAGATAAGCATTCATATCATAAGGACCATCATAGATAGCTTCATAAATGAAAGTAGCGTCTGAAGTCTGGTCAGCGTAGTAGAAGAGAGATTTCGGTTCTTCAGCCATACAAACCGTCAACTCAGTGATCGGCTCTTCGGTTGGAGTTGGAATGACGACTGTGGGAGTCGCAGAAACCTCGCTGATCACGGAACAGGATGTTAACACCAAGCCCGTTACCAATAAAAATAAAATTGAGCGTTCAATCAATCTGCCTGACATATACAATCGCTTCCTTTTTTAATAGGTTTGTGTACCTTCTATCTCTTTTCGTAAACGTAAATAGGAATCGTAACGCGCCTCACTGATTTGCCCATCTTTCACAGCCTGGAGCACCGCACAATTGGGTTCCCCTTCATGGCGGCAGTCGCTGAACTGGCACTCAGCCACATACGGTCCGAACTCTCGGAAATATCCGTCCAATTCCTCTGGTTCAACATCCCAGATAGAAAGGGCGCGGATACCAGGTAGGTCAGCCACATAACTCTTATCATCCAAAGGGAATAACTGCCGCACAGTAGTGGTGTGCTTTCCTTTACGCGAACTGGTCTTTAATGCCCCCACCTCCAGCCCAAGACCAGGGCGCAATTGATTCAAGAGACTCGATTTTCCAACTCCCGATGGACCGGCAAGCGCAGATATCTTCCCCTGCAAATGCCCTCTAAACTCTTCGATTCCCACACCTCCTTTGGCGGAAGTGTAGATAACCGGATAACCGATGGCTGTATAGATGGAGAAGATATCCTTTGCCTGTTCATGGCCCAACAAGTCCACTTTATTGGCAACGATGAGCGCATCCACTCCCTGCTTTTCTGCGATCACCAAGAAACGGTCAAGCATGCGCACACTGGGCGCAGGGTCAGCACAGGCAAATACGAACACGGTGATATCGACGTTCGCCACCAGGATCTGTTTATACATTCCCCTTGCGGTTGGCGCCATTCGAACCAGGTTTCTACTGCGCTCAAAAATTTCTTCGATGACGCCTGTGCCATCTTCAAGAAGGCTGATGTGCACCTGATCTCCAATAGCGACCAGGTCTTCCATTTTTTTAGTTTGTTTAATTCGGCCACGTAATTGGCAGGTATGGGTATCATTATCCGTTCGTACTGTAAAAAAGCCGGATTGCATACGGGTCACGATCCCTTTGATCATTGTCATCATCCTTCGATCGGTGTTGGAGCAGGAACGGTCGGTTCACGGTATGGGGTTTGTGTTGGAGTGAGCGTGAACTCGAGCGTGGGTGTGCGGGTCACATTGAATTCAGCTTCCCATGGATACAATTTTTGCGGCTCGCCGAAATAATATGTCTCCACAATCCGTCTAAAAATGGGAGCAGCGATCTCTGATCCCTCACCACCATTCTCAACAAAAACGACCACAGCAATATCTGGTTTATCCTCACGGTTGGTTTCAGTAAAACCAGTGAACCAGGCATGCGCCTCACCCAATGGGTTTTGTGCCGTACCTGTCTTCCCATACATATCAATGTTCAAGCCATTCAACTCATCATGGGCGGTACCACGACTGGCTTTGACCACCAGCCACATTCCCTCACGAATTGCCTCCAGTGTGGTATCACTGATCGGTAAGGTGCCCTGTTCTTCAGGTACGAATGTGAAGGTCGTAACCCCGGTTGAAGTAATGGAACTCTCGATCATTTGCGGACGATAGAGCGTCCCGCCGTTGGCAATGGCAGCGATGAAGCGTACAACCTGCAAGGGGGTCGCCAACATTTCACCCTGGCCAATCCCCTGTTGAACTGCATCACCATCCGTTGCCGGATCAGGTATCGACCCGACATCTTCCGCGATCTGTCCGATCCCGGTTGCAGAACCCAGGCCAAAGCCGCGCGCCATATCCGAAAGGTAAGTCGCACCCATCTGCCTGAAAAGATCCAAGCCAAGATGATAGAACCACGGGTTGCAGGAACGCATCAAACCTTCCACAAGGGTCAGATCGCCGCTGGGATCAAAGCCTTTATCCAGCGTCCAATCCTCGAAGCGTTCGCCTTGCAGTTCCTCGAAGTAATGTCCGCAATAATATGAGGATTCTGGTGTATAGAGATCACTTTCCAGGGCAGCTGCCATGGTGATGATCTTGAATATCGATCCTGGTGGATAGGAGCTTTGCGCAGCCCTATTCAAGAGGGGCTTGCGCTCATCGCTCAACAGGTCGCCGAGAAGTTCAGCACTGTTCAGGTTCTCCGGTTCAAACAAGTTCGGGTCAAAACCAGGAGATGAAGCGATAGCCAGGATACGTCCCGTTTCCACTTCCATGACCACTGCAGCACCGGTGAAGCCAGAGATGGCTTTTTGTGTCTCGATCTGCAGGTTCGTATCCAGCGTAGTGATGATAGATTGCGGCGGCTGCGGATCTGCCTGGGAGATACGGGTGACAACCTGTCCTTCTGGGTTGACAACATACAATGAAGCGGATGGTTTACCGGCAAGAGATTCCTCTGCATATTTTTCCAACCCGGCTTGACCAACGCTCTCATCCCCCAGATATCCGCGTTGATAATACTCTTCTAATTGTTCTTCTGAGATTCCCAATACATATCCGACCGATTGGGGTGCAACACCGCCACTAAAATAGTAGCGCGAATCATATTCTGAGAGAACCAATCCCCCCAGACCAGAAATTGCATTCCAACGCTCTCCCACCTCATCCGCAGAAGCTTCACCAACCGGGACATACCAGGTCGGTCCAGCATCTTCATAAAGCTCATAGATAGATTGTTCAGTTTTTCCGGTCAGTTCTGAGAGATAGTAGACCAGCAATCCTTCTTTACCATCCTCTATTTCACCGGGTGTGATGCCAAGCGAATAAGCCCGAGTTTCTTCAACGATCGGGACCCCGTCCGCATCATAGATATCGCCACGTTCCTGGCGGCGCAGTTCCAATGCCAATGTGTTTCCACCGCTCAGTTCAGGTAATAGGGCACCGTTATCCCAAACGATCTTCCAGCCGCCATCCTCCATGACCCAATTGGTCTCCGACTCACGTACAAATTCGCCGAATAGGGATGTGACATAATTCGTGCTGTATTTAACCAATGCAGTAGAGGGACCAGTTGCACTCGAAACAACGGAGGCAGATAGTGATTGCATGCTCATATTTTTAGCGAAATCTGTCATCAGTTGAGAAAAATCTTCTTGCGATAGGGCTGCTCTACTTTCTGAAGATAAGAAAGCATACATTCCTTCATAATCCCGATTTTGCCAGGTTTCAAGATACCTAAGAACAACATCTTCCACATCGGGTGCCAGAGTTTTCTCGACCATTGGGGTAGGAAGTACTTCTGGTTCCTTGGGACCACATCCAGCGATAAAGAAAGTCAGTATCGCAACGATCGTAATTGCATTAATTATCTTTTTCATTCTTTCTTTCATCCTATATCTTCACCATCCAGAACGCGCTGATGAATGGGACAAGTATAGTGAAGATTCTTTTGGCAGATCCCCGCCACTGGTAGACAATTATACCCATCTATTCTTCGTAAGTTCCGTTCGATATGACAGAAGGGAAAACCCATCACGCTGGCAAAACAGCCAGAGAAATCAGGCACGGGGTTGAAATCTCCATTTTGAATAGCATACGCACCAGCTTTATCCATCGGATCTCCGGAAGCAATATATGCATTGATCTCGACATCAGAATAATCGCGCATCTTGACCTGCGAAACACACACATCGCGATGAGCAGATTTATTGGGTGCAATGAGCGCAATTGCAGTAATAACCTGATGGGTCTTATCGCGTAGACTACGTAGGATCTGCTCAGCATGTGCCGCATTACGGGGCTTTCCAATGATAGCGCCCTGATGGACAACAATAGTATCAGCTGCCAGCACGATCGCATCTATTTCTGTTCCAGCAATCTTTTGCGCTTTCTCCAGCGCCAGACGCTGCACAAGTTCAAGAGGAGTCTCATCGGGCATAACCCGCTCGTCGATGTCCGCCGGTGCGATCGAAAACGGTATACGCATCCAGGATATCAATTCTTTGCGACGTGGTGAAGAAGAAGCGAGAATAATTTTGTATTGCTTCATATCGCAGAGATTTTATCATGATGTACCCGGTATAATATCGACACCCTATAATGGATATCGCAAACATGATCGAGATCAAGACCCTGCATCATTTCCCAAACAAGCTTCAGAAGGAATGGGACGCGCTGGCTTTCAACAACGCGGTCAATGTTCCCTTTTTACGCTTTGGCTACCTGGAGCAATGGTGGAAGACAAGAGGTGGGGGCGAATGGGAAGATGGGGAACTCATTCTCTTTCTTGGTTATCAAGAAGACACTCTCATAGGCATCGCACCTTTCTTTACCACAATTGATGATGGAAAGACCATCTTCAGATTAGTTGGGAGCTTGGAAATATCTGATTATCTGGATTTGATCGCTGCTCCAGCGCATTACATTGAGTTCTTCCAAAGCGTCCTTTCATATATAGAACACAACTTAGCATGGGATGAGATCGTCTTTGAAAATATCCCAGCACAATCTCCTCTGTTGCAATATATAAAAGAACAACAAGATCGGGAAAACCACTCATTAACATTTGAAAAAAGTTATGTAGCGCCCGAAGTAACACTTCCGGAATCTTGGGAGTCCTACCTGGCAAACCTGGACAAGAAGCAGCGGCACGAGGTCAGGCGTAAGATCAGACGGGTGGAACAGGATGAAATACAATCCCGTTTCTATCGCATTGAGAACGAGACCGAGTTGGATCTGGCTGCTCAAGCGTTTCTTGACCTGATGAAACAAGACCCGCAAAAATCAACCTTCTTGACGCCAGATATGCAAGCTCACATGCATGATCTGATGAAATGGAGTTATCAAGAGGGGATCTTGTACTTATGTTTTCTGGAGATCGATCAGGTGACAGCCGCTGGCTATTTTTGTTTTGATGATGGGAAAAAGATATACATTTACAATTCAGGATTCAACAGTGATATGCGCAGCTTCTCACCGGGTTGGGTTTTGTTAAGCTATTTGATCCAATGGGCAATAGAAAACTCCCGCACAGCAGTGGATTTCATGCGCGGGAGCGAATCCTATAAATATAAGTTTGGCGGTGTTGATAAGCTTTTATATCGTGTCAGCGTCTCGCGCTGATCAGAACTCGGCTTCTCCCCAAACCTGTATAATCCGGGCATAGAACTGCACCATGCCCTCAAGAGCATCAAGACTGATCCGTTCATCAACACCATGCATTCGATTCACATCTTCTTTTCCAACGATAAGCGGAGAGAAATGATAGATCTGTTCGCTTATATCTTGATAATGACGCGCATCGGTAGCAAAACTTAAGACATATGGTGTTATCGGTATATCTCCAAAAATTTGCCTTATTATTGATTCCAGTGTTGCGTATGATAGAGTATCAGTCTGAGATACTTTACTTGGACCCCACGCATCAGCTAAGTCTATTTGTATCGATAAACGAGGATCCCTCACGGTTTTCTTTATATGTTCTACAACAGAATCTTGTGAGTCGCCCGGTAAGAGGCGGAAATTGATCTTTGCGCTAGCTTCAGATGGCAAAATATTATCTTTTATCCCGCCTTTTATTATTGTTGCCGCATGTGTCGTTCTAACCAAAGCATTTGTCTGTGGTGTTTTTTCAAGTTCTCTGACTAGCAGTGGCTTTAATAACCATGTATTTGCTAATACAAAACGAGTAGAGAATGGAAAAAGGAACGCGATGCGCTTCAACATTTCAATCGCAAGACTTGGATCTGAGGGAAGTGGATTATCATCCAATAATGCAATAGCCCGTCCCAAAATCCCGATTGCTGTCTGGCGTGGAGGATTAGAGGAATGCCCCGGAGTACCTTTAGTTTTCAAATTTACAGTCAGATATTCTTTTTCTCCAATGCCAATCAAACCGATTGGCCCTCTCACCCCTGGGATTAAATTATCACCGATCATCCCCCCCTCATCCAAAAGTGCAACAAAGGAGATACCTTTTTTCTTCAATGTTTCCGCGATGAATCTCGCGCCATTTCGCCCTGAAATTTCCTCATCATGACCCAGCCCAAAATAAATATCTCGCCTGGGACGAAAACCCGTTTTAATCAAATGTTCTGCTGCGGTAAACATACAAATCGTATGGTTCTTCATATCCATTGCCCCTCGACCCCAGACAAAACCTTCTTTAACCTCTCCTTTGAAAGGATCGGCATGCCATTCCTGTAAAGTGGATGCGTCCACCGGAACCACATCCTGGTGGCTGGCAAAGAAAACTGGTTTCAGAGCAGGATCCGTCCCTTTCCATCGATAAAGAAGGCTATGTTCATTGACCACTTCCTTCTGCAGACTTTTGTGGATGAGTGGGTATGTTTTTTCCAGCCATTGGTGATACACACCAAAGGGAGCATAGTCAGATGCCTGCATTTTCTCTTTGGAAATGGTCTTGATCTGGATCGCTTGCGAGAGATGTTGCGCAGCCTTATCAACATCCACATCAACCAGATCTACACTTGTTTGCTGGTATTCAGGGGAAGATATTTGCAGTGTTCTCAACAGCATGACGAGAAATAGCAAAAGCAACAAACCAAGTAGGATTAACAAAATCATCATAGAAATTACCCTTCAGCAATGTAATGTGGTTGATTATAAAGGTGTTTATTTAAATAGAAAAGCCAACTCTTGTTCAAATTGGCTTTTCTACTAAACGCTACTTGCTCAGCATGCCGCTGAGCATTTGTAGCACGGTGTTGGTAACTAATTCACTCGATTGAGCGCGATAGGGCTTGCTGCCCATCTGGCTGCCGCCCACAAGAGCCTTTGTGAGAGCCTCGATATCAGAACCGCCACTTTGCTTGGTCTGCATATACGAAAGACCAGCGCCTAAGAGATCGGAAAGGTCCAATCCCTGATCGGCATCACTGGCTTCTGAAGCCGGAGCTGCGCCGCCCAACAGAGAACCAAGTATATCACCCAATCCGGAACCGGACTTGGTCTGGGTTACAATCTGCGCTTCACCCCCGCCGAGGAGCATCTGCATGAGCGGAACAACATTATCGAGGTCGAGGGCTTGCTTTCCCGATAATTCTTTGGATGCCTGGGTGAGCCCTTTCACATACATTTGCGCAGAACCACTCTGAGATTTGTTGCGCAGGAGCTGCGCGGCATATTCCAACTGATCGGCTGGATCAGCGTTCTTCTTTTCCTTCATGGCTTCGGTGATCACTTCAAAGATCTCCACCATGTGATCGCCATGATCATGGTTGTAATCATCCGCATCATTTAAAGTAGATTGGTTTTCTTTCAATGAAGCCGATACATCCTTGAAAAGATCCAGTAAATTAATTTTTTCGCCGCTCATATAATTTCCTTTTGAAAAGTTTTAATCATTTTACAATCTTTTTTCCCCCTTTTCATTAGAAGATTATTAGTGTTAGATTCGCTTCCAGATCTGGTAGAGCCCTAAGTTCCCTTCTTTCCCATCTGAATAAAAACTTTGAACTATCTCACACCCCACTTCATCAGCGATCTCGATCAGTTCTGTTTCCTGGAAGATATGCACATAGCGATATCCAGTTCTCTTTGCCGATGATTGTTCCGCCTTCCAATCCAGTAATACATCTCCATCCTCCATATCCGAGGAAGAGAGTCCAATGACATCCCAGGGAAGAAATCTTTTGCGCAGCCGTGGGCTGTTCTGCGGCTGCCATACACTGAACATGAAAAGAGTGGATGGGAGCATAAGTTTTCTGATATCACGAAAGAGATCAAGACGATGATGCGATCCCGGTATATGATGAAAAGCAGCAAAAGAACAAATCACATCCCATTTCATCTTTTTAACGGATTGGTTCCAGTCTGGGGTAAGTAAATTCATCAATGAGAAGCGAGTCTGAAAAGCTGCCGCTCCGGGGAGATCTGCATATAACTCTCTAGCATGTTGCAAGAGGTCTTCGCTGAAATCAAGTCCATGATAGCTGCCCTTGAAATCGATGCTGACAAGATCACGAAGAATATTCCCATTTCCGCATCCCAGATCAAGTATCGCCACTTTTTGCGGGACCATCTCTAGTACTCTTTGTACACCCGGCTGCGTATGATAACGCGAGGTGGAGAATGAGTCTGAAAAAGTCTGATAAAATTCGCGATTGAGGCAATCTAGTTTTTTAACAATCCCAACATCCATATGCAAAATTATAGTTTATCGCTTAGAAAAAACATATGAAACAGACCCAGAAGCGCTGGAAGAACAACAGACATTATTCTGAAGAAGAAATGGCAACAGCCAGGATCGTCCTGCATGAGATCATGGAGGGCGATGAGGTGATGAAAGCTGTACGGCGACATCCTCTGCAAAAAGGAGGATATATCGCCAAACACACGTTGGTGGCAGCCTATAACCAGCTCATTGAATTGGGTGAGATCAAGCGAGATGCGGGATTGTTGAGCAAGATCCGCATGAAACCCATCCGCTCCCTCTCTGGGGTGACCACGGTAACGGTGTTGACCAAACCGCATCCCTGTCCTGGAGAATGCATTTTCTGCCCGGATGATGAAGAATTACCAAAGAGTTACCTTAAGCTGGAGCCGGGGGCTGCACGCGCTTATGAGAATGAATTCGACCCCTTCCAGCAAGTTGCTTCACGCATTGCCTCGTATGAAGCGATCGGACACCCCACCAGCAAGATCGAACTCCTCATTCTGGGCGGTTCCTGGACCGCGTATCCTGATGAATATCGAGCATGGTTCGTCCAGCGTTGTCTGGATGCGATGAATGAGAAAGAAAGCCGCTCTTTGGAAGAAGCACAAAAATGGAATGAAGAAGGGAAACATCGCAATGTTGGACTGGTTGTTGAAACAAGACCGGATGCCATCACTGCACAAGAATTAGCTTCCATGCGGCGCATGGGAGTGACCAAAGTACAGATCGGGGTGCAGAGCTTCAATGATCACATCCTGGAAATCAACAAACGAGGACATCCAACTGCCACTTCACGTAGAGCGGCGGCGCTTTTGCGTGCGGCGGGATTCAAGATCGTCATGCACTGGATGCCCAACCTGCTGGGAGCCACCATCGCCAGTGATAAAGAGGATTTTGCCAAGATGTGGGCAGATGGGTACAGCCCGGATGAGTTGAAGATCTATCCCACGCAGCTTGTCGAAAACAGCGCGCTCTACCAATACTGGCTGGATGGTGAATTCACCCCGTATACCACACAGCAGTTGATCGATCTGATCTCGGATCTGAAGACCAGCATTCCGGAATACTGCCGGGTGAACCGCATTATTCGCGACATTCCTGCAACGTACATCGTCGCAGGAAGCAAGCGCTCAAGCCTGCGGCAGGATGTCCACAGAGCAATGAAGAAGCGCGGAGAACGCTGTCGCTGCATCCGCTGCCGTGAAGTACGCGGAAAGAGAGTATCCGAGGAAAGCTTGCTTCTTAAAGATCTCGTATATCGACCGAACTACGCTGAAGAACACTTCCTCAACTACAGCACAACAGATGACCGACTGGCTGGTTACTTGCGCTTGTCTTTCCCGGATATCAAAAATCCGGAAAGTAAAAAGATCCATGAAGAAGTGATCACAAATATTCCTGAGCTGGAAGGCTGTGCCATCATCCGTGAACTGCACATTTATGGTCAGTCGCTGCAATTCGGAACGGAGAAAAAAGGTGCAGCACAGCATGCCGGGTTGGGGAGCAATTTATTAGAAGAAGCTGCACAGCTTGCACAGGCAAAAGGGTACACAAAGATAGCTGTCATTTCCGCCATCGGCACCCGAAAGTATTATCGAGCGCGAGGTTTTACAGGGGGAAACCTGTATATGATCCGATCACTAGAGTAGGTATTTTTCTACTGTTGGCGATAGTCACGCAGCTGCATAGAGCGCTGCGGTTGGCGCAAGCGGCGCAGTGCCTTGGTCTCCAATTGACGGATGCGTTCGCGGGTAAGCCCAAATTTCTTGCCGACTTCTTCGAGCGTGTAGAATTTTCCATCCTCCAAACCAAAGCGTAGTTTCACAATGCGTGCTTCGCGGCATGGTAGTGAATCGAGTACATCGTTCACTTTTTCCCGTAAGAGTTTGGAATAGACCGTTTGAATGGGAGTTGGGGTGTCCTTATCCTCCACAAAATGCCCAAGCTCCGATTCATCTTCATCATCATTGATTGGACTTTCCAATGAAAGTGGGAGCCAGGATACTCGCAGCATCCAGGATACTTTCTGTTTATTTATTCCCATAGCTTCCGAAAGTTCATCGATATTGGGATTCCTTCCCAATGTTTGCTCAAGTTCATGGATGCGTTTATACATCTGGCGGATGCGATCGACCATATGAACAGGTACTCGGATGGTCCTGCCCTGGTCGGCAATGGCGCGGGTGATCGTTTGTCGGATCCACCAGGTGGCATATGTTGAGAAGCGGAAACCTTTTGTGTAATCAAATTTCTCCACTGCCTTCATCAGCCCCAGGTTTCCCTCTTGAATAAGGTCAAGGAAGGGGACACCACGATTGTTATAGCGTTTTGCGATGCTTACCACCAGACGTGTATTGGCTTTGATCAGGTGTGCACGTGCATCTTTTCCGCTCTGGATGATATCTTCCAATTCCATCTTGCGCTGCGGGGTAGCATTCCCATCCAATTGGCTTAATTCAAGCTGTGCTTCTTCGCCTTTTTCGATGCGGATCGCTAACTCTTGTTCTTCCGACTTGCTGAGCAGTGGCACACGTGACATCTCCCGCAAATATAACGATATGGTGTCATCACTGGATATATGCGTGATCCCGGCATACGGGTCCATATCTGTTATCGGTTCTTCTTCGGATGTTTTGGTAACTACTTCGGTTTGTTCGCTTAGGATATCGACCCCTTGTTTTTTCAGCGACTGTACGATCTCAACGACAAAATCTTGTTCAAGCTCATTTTCCCCAGGAAGCGCATTGTAAATGTCCTCCATTGACAGTTCATCGCTGCTTTCAGACTGTTCAAGAAGGATCTCGAGTATGTCGTCTTTTATCTTCTCTTGGTTATACGACAATGCCTACCTCCGTTCATCTACCGGTATGTCTGGTTATTAAACTATGTTTGTTTCACATGCTCACATTCACATTCATTTAAGTTAGCACCGCAGATCGAACACAATCCCCGGCAATCCACTCGACATAAAGGTTTGATGGGGATCTGTATCGCCAGGTAATCTTTTATGGATTCCTCAAAATCTATGTATCCGTCTGCGCGGATACTTTGTTCATCTTCTGAAAGTGGGGTTCGTGAAAAAGTAAAGAGTTCCTGGAATGAGGTTTTAAGCTGCTGCTTAAATTCATCCAAACATCGGACACATTGCACATTCATTTGCGCGGAACAATCGACCATCGCTTGCACCCCTGATTGGGTTCTGGTTAAGACAATTTTACCAGACAGGTTTTCCACTAAATTGTCCTCATCAAATTTAAATTGTTCCAGATTAAAAGGGAACTCCCTGGTGAATCCAATTGGTTGATTAATTAAAAAACCAACATTGATACGAAATAGTTGCTGGGGTTTTTTCACTCTTTATCCGTTACAATACTTAGTGCTCGTTCGATTATAGCACGCCAGTTCTACATGGTCAAGTTTTTATGATAATATTCATAATTATTAAGGTGAGAAATCATGAAGGTCCTTATCGCTAGCGGTAACCAGGGGAAGATCGTTGAAATCAAAGACATCTTGCTCGAAATGGGAGTGGAGGTTTTCACCCCAAATGACATTGATCTGCAATTGGATATTCCAGAAACAGGGAAAACCTACCAGGAAAACGCCAGAATAAAAGCGCTCGCCTACAGCACCGCCAGCCAGATGATAACCCTTGCGGATGACACAGGATTAGAAGTGGAAGCATTGAACGGTCTGCCGGGATTGCACTCCGCACGGTTCGTGGAGAAAGAGAACGCAACCGATCGCGATCGCCGACAGCGTCTGCTGGAGATGTTGGCGCCAAAACCACGACCCTGGCAAGCGCGCTTCGTGTGCGCTGCCATCCTGATCAAACCCAATGCGGATCCGATCTGCACATGGGGAGAATGCAAAGGAGAGATCATTTCCGAAGAACGGGGAGAACACGGATTTGGTTATGATCCTATTTTTCTTCTTGAGGGAACGGGAAAAACCATGGCAGAATTGGACTTAGCTGAAAAGAATAAGATCAGCCATCGCGCGAAAGCTGTGCGAGCATTGGAAGCATATCTACAGGATTGATCAAGCTGTTTTTTTATTGTTGAATTGATCTTTCAGGGCGCCGCTTTGCATCTCCCGCCATTTTTTCAGTCGTTCCGCGACCTGTTTTTCCTGACCCTGTGCAGAGGGTTGGTAGAAGCGAGTATTGATCAGGTCAGTTGGTAAATACTGTTGGGGGACGAAATGCTCGGGAAATGAATGCGGATATTGATATCCCTTGCCATGCCCAAAAGCCTGTTTGTCGCGGCTGGCATCCATGAGATGCGTTGGGACGGGTCGCGCTCCGTGCTGCTCGATCTCCTTGAGTGCATCAAAGTACCCCAGAGCGGAATTCGATTTGGGAGCATTCGCCAGATAGAGAGTCGCCTCTACGATGGGAAAGACACCTTCCGGAAGTCCCACATACTCATAAGCATATGCCGCGGATGCGGCCACCTGCAGCGCAGTGGGGTCAGCCAATCCGATATCTTCACCAGCTAGAATGAGCAGCCGGCGCAAGATGAAACGGGGGTCCTCGCCAGCATAGAGCATTTTTGCCAGCCAATAAAGGGCGGCATCCGGGTCTGATCCGCGGATGGATTTGATGAAGGCAGAGATGGTGTCATAATGTTCGTCGGCGCTTTTGTCATAGCGCACTGCGCGCTGCTGGATGGATTCCTGTGCATCTTTAAGAGTAATAAGCAGTTTGCCATCTGCCCCGCGCGGGGTACTCTCGACGGCTAGCTCCAGCGCATTCAACAGATTGCGCGCATCTCCTCCACAGACATGCACCAGATGTTCGCGCGCGTCATCATCCAGAACGATGGGGATGCCACCATAACCGCGTTCGTCATCCTGCAATGCATTATCAAGGATCTTGTTCAATGCCGCTTCATCCAGCGGTTTCAATGAGAATATGCGCGAACGTGAGACCAGTGCGGGGATCACATCAAAATAGGGGTTCTGAGTAGTTGCACCGATGAGGATGATGATCCCATTCTCGATGTTGGGCAGCAGGGCATCCTGCTGGGCACGATTCCAGCGATGCACCTCATCCACAAAAAGAATGGTGCGCTTTTTATAGAGACGCCGCCGTTCCAGTGCCTCATCGATCACGACGCGCAATTCACTTTTCCCGGCCATGACCGCAGAGATGGTCACAAAATAGGATTGGCTGTAATTGGCTATGATCTTTGCCAGAGTGGTCTTGCCTGTTCCTGGCGGCCCCCACAAGATGATGGACGAGAAGAGCTTATCAGCTTTAACCGCGCGCTGCAGCATCTTGCCATCCCCAACTATATGCTCTTGCCCAAAAAATTCTTCAAAGCTCCGTGGGCGCATGCGCGCAGCCAGCGGAGCCTGGTTCTGTAGATCCTGCGATAGGCGGTAGTCAAATAGGTCCATAAATCACATCCGCCCTAATTATAGAACATATTTCCGAATTTATGCGAAAGGAAGTAGGAAGGATAAATTCAATCCATCTATCAAGCTAAAGATATATTATGCAACCACCAATTCCGTCCCTGCCTCACGGATCATCCTTTGATGTACGTCAGAGCTACCACTGTCAGTAACGACCACATCCAC
>NPIF01000566.1_pt1 | contig 69247 bp, 62 predicted proteins | sample 8637461 | NCBI WGS metagenome assembly NPIF01 (sample SAMN07420641, study PRJNA396082) | bioreactor metagenome | isolation source: sample BR12 brine-fed electro-methanogenic bioreactor BR | place: Japan: Kochi | collected 2016-12-09 | reverse complement strand
TTCTTGTCCAACCATTGGGGGTCAGAGGGAAATGCAAAATATGCGGAGAACTTAGGACGGCCAACGGTAATCCATCTTTTCGCTCTTCCAACCTCCGATCAGCTACCCGCAAACCCTGGCTTTAGAAATCGCATTTGGCTTAGTGTTTGAGGAAATTGATGAGACCGTATTATAATGTATGAGGTTTTTGTAGTATTATTGCACAGAAGTCATCGTAGGAGGTGGTTATGTGAGCTTAGAAAAGAGGCTTTACAAGTCCAGAAAGGACAAAGTGATAGACGGTCTTGCTGCAGGAATAGCAGAGTATCTTGGAATCGATCCTGTGATTGTCAGATTAATATTCGTGGCACTTGTTTTCGCAGGCGGAGCTGGCTTGATAATATACATTATTGGCATGTTTATTGTACCCAGAGCTCCGATAAACAGTGAAAACAACGTTGTAATAATGGATGAGGAAGGTAAGCCGATTGAAGAAGGGGAGAAGACGGCCATATCCGATGACAAGAGCAAACTGATAATTGCAGGAATTCTCATAGTCTTCGGAATAGCTCTTCTTTTGGGATCCTTCACTCCGTTGAACATTTTCAGTGGTGTTTTCTGGAAGTCAGTAATTGGAGTGGTTTTGATCGCAGGCGGAGGTTTTGTCATTTACAAATCCATCAGCAGGAGATAATTCTATGAAAATTGCGATGGGACTGACCTTTGTATTAGTTGGGGTCTTGCTGATTTTCGGTATATTCACTGGTGATACACTCTTAAACGCTTTTGTCAACCTTGTGAATTTCTGGCCAATCATCCTTGTGTTTGTTGGACTGAGTATTCTCTCAAGTATAAAGGGACTGAGATGGATCAGATATTTGAATGCCTTGCTGATCATAATTTTTGTGCTTTTCACTTTCTTCTGGCCGTCTCCGTTTTTGTCTGGCGAGAGAGCGGTGAAAGATACTGTAACCCTCGAGGCTTTTGATTCTTCCAGGAGTATTGAGATTCAGTTCAACCTTGCGATGGCAAATATCACCGTAGAGCCCTTAGAAGAAGCGGCATCTTCAACGGCTGCCGTCATCGATTACACTGTGCGTGGTTCGAATCTCAGGATCGAAGAGGATAATACGCAGCTATCTCAAAAGTTTGTGATAAGACCAGATTCGAATATTTCGTGGTTAGGAACAAGTACTGTTGTGATGAAGTTGAACCCCAATTATAACTATGTCCTGAAATTTGACAGCGCAGTTATAAACAGTAGGTTCAATTTGGAAGAACTGAAAGTTGATGAACTAAAACTTAACGGAGCCATTATCAAGGCAGAACTTAGTATGTCTGAAGTTGGACCCGCAGATATAAAGGTCAATGCGGCGATAATCAACTCTGAGATTTTTGTTCCGGATAATGTCAGATCAATTCTAAGAGCAAACGCCGCGATCAAGAATATCAAGGCCGATCTGCCATACACAGGCGATGGGGAGTATGTATTTGAGGGTAAATCCTTTGATTTCAGCTCTTACATTTCATTTGACAGCGCAATTATGAACCTGAAGGTTTCAGACTGAGGCGATCTTTAGAGCTTTATCGCAAATGGAGACTTCCATGGGAAGACTTCCGACAACTTCTCCGTCCATCTGAATAATGACATCTCTGTCGCTCCTCACGGAGATATTTTTGGCGGTCCGATAGCTAACGGTGTCAACTGCTAGATGTTCCCCGCGGTAGATCTTTGGAAAATGGTAAAGCAAGCGAATTTTCGACATCTTTGACACTCCCACGACATCAACAAATCCATCATCCACGAGGGCTTTGGGTGCTATTCTCATTCCCCCGCCAAAGTAATTCCCATTAGCCATTGTCAGAAAGAAGAAACTACCAGAGACTTCTTCCCCATCAACATTGAAACTCAAAGGATAGGTCTTTGAGGTAATGTACTCTATCAGGAAGGAGAGCAGATAAGCCATCTTTCCGCTTGTCTTGAATCTTGATTTGTTCATTCTGTCTGTTATTGCGGCATCGAATCCCGCTCCAATGACATTCACTGCATACCTTAGGGACTTGTCGCCGCCGAAGTCTTTATAGAAAACCTTCAGCAAGTCTACTTTACGAGTCTTCTTCCCAGAAGCAATCTTGACCATTTCCTTGTAATCGTGTTTGAGATCAATAGCTCTTGAAAAGTCATTGCCCGAACCAATGGCGATAATTCCTACTGAAGCTCCAGACTTGCCGACAATCATTCCGTTCACTACCTCGTTTAGAGTTCCGTCTCCTCCGACACTGATTATCCTTTCGTAGTCGGAGTTGCGTGAAACATAGTCCATAGCATCTCCTGGACACGTTGTCACGTGGAGTTCGTAGTCACCAATTTCCTCACGAATCATTGTGGAGATACTGTTCTCAAAGTCTCTACCGGCTTCACCATGACTAGCATTTGGATTAACTACTACGAGGGTTTTCAAATCAGTTTCCCTCCACCCATACTTCGATGGTAGATTCTATCACAAGTTTTCAGGCCATTGACTCGAGTCTGTGAACTATAAAGGAAGCCACGTCTTCTGCGAAAGTTCCGGGACCGAATCCGGCATCGTATCCCAATTCTTTGGCCAGTTCATGAGTTATTCTTGCTCCGCCGGCTATCAGGATAATTCTCTTTCTAAGGTTTTCGGCTTCAAGAAGCTCAACCAGCGAAGTCATATTCTTGAGATGAACATTCTTTGCTGTAACAGTTTGCGATATTAGAATTGCGTCTGCACTAAGTTCAATTGCCTTTGCCACCAGTTCCTCGTTCTGAACCTGACTGCCGAGATTATAGGCATCAATATTCTTGTATCGCTCCAGTCCGTAATGACCCGCAAAACCCTTCATATTCATTATCGCGTCGATACCTACTGTGTGGGCGTCAGTTCCGGTACTAGCTCCTACTACAACTATCTTTCTCCGTATTCGCTCTTCGATGAATTTATCGACCTCTTCCATAGACATTTTCTCTAAAGCAATCTTGGGGACCCGGATTGATGTGTAGTCTAAAGTGTAGGAAGATTCACCATAAGCGACGAAGAATGTGAAGTCAGATGTCATCTCCTTTGAAAAAACAATCTGAGGGTTCTTCAACCCCATCTTTCTCATCAACAGCTTTGCTGCCTCATCGGCTTCGGCACCAAATGGAACAGGAAGGGTGAAACTCAGCTGAACTTTGCCGTCGTTCATTGTATCCCCATATGGAGTTATTCTGCTCAGGTCGATTTTCGAGACTCTCTCCTCTTTATTTACTGAGAATTCATCCATTTTGTCTTCCTCCAAGCATCTTCTCTATAAATGGGTTTCTGTACATGGAACCTTTTTCGACGACTCCGTCCAATCCTTTTCCACCATGCTGAGATCTTCTAACATTGGCAAATGTACCTTTTTCCAGCGCTTCAAACAGACCTACGGAAACGATTTCTTTGAGCAGGGCCAAAGCTTCGTTTAGCACAGTGGAGGCTCTTGCCTGGATAATCCCATCTTCTTTGAATGCTATTTCATTGCCAAGATCACGTAAATTATTGAAAACGTAGCGCGCATTCTCAATCGCAAGATACCTGTCACTCATGAAAGGAGTGTGAATTGCTTCGGTAAGCATTCCCAGGAGTTGAATGCCTTGATTAGTCATGATGGAAATCACATTGAAAAGAGTATCCTGGGCGTAACCTCTAAAAATGTTTCCTGTCATGAACTTCGTAGGAGGCATGTACTTCAGCGGTGCCTTCGGAAATATCTCCCGGCTCATCTGCGCTTGAGCAAGTTCATACAGGAAGCCGTTTTCTATTGATGGATCCATCTCGAAGGCGTGTCCGAGTCCCATTTGTTCTTCAGGGATACCGGCCATCAGCGCCAGCCTTTCGTTTATGAACTGGGAAGCCAGTACCGTGTGGGCTTCTTCATAAGCATCGGCAGTAGTCAGGTAGTTATCTTCACCGGTATTGATTATTACTCCGGCGAATCCATTAATGACCCTTGAAAAGTATTGGTCGATTATGGTCCTTTTCATGTTTATGTCTCTGAACAGGATGCCGTAAAGGGCATCGTTCAGCATGACATCAAGTCTTTCCATAGCTCCCATTGCAGCAATTTCAGGCATACAAAGTCCAGAGCAGTAATTGCAAAGTCTGATATATCTTCCTACCTCTTCTCCAACTTCATCAAGCGCAGCCCGCATTATTCTGAAATTCTCTTGAGTGGCGTAAGTACCCCCAAAACCTTCTGTTGTAGGTCCATACGGAACATAATCAAGCAGACTCTGACCAGTGGATCTGATCACTGCCACTATGTCTGCTCCCTGTCTTGCGGCTGCCTTTGCTTGCACCACATCTTCATAAATGTTTCCCGTAGCTACAATGACGTAGAGATACGGTCTTCTTCCTTCACCAAGTTCGCGAATCAAAGATCCGCGCTTATCGCGATTCGATTGAATTTTCTCAACAGTCTTACTCACCAATTCATCGATAGCATCGAAAACCTCATTGTGGGGCTTATAATCAATGCTTCTGAGATCCATTCTTCCAAGAGAGATTTCCTCAGCAATCCTCTGCGGTGTAAGGCCGGTTACCAGCAGGGCATTGCCTACAACGTATGCGGCACCTTCCTTTATTAGATTCGCCGATTTGAGGTGATCTACGACAATATTGGGCATTGGGATTCCGTAATCGTCGACTCCATCTATTCCCAACAGCCTGCAGACTGCTCTCTCAACGCTAACCGTAGTGTGTTGAATAACAAAATCATGGATACCGTCGGAGATTTTTTCGGCGTAATACCTGGCCTCTGCAACTTTTCTCCCGTCAAGATTCAATTTCCCTTTCATTCACAACCTCCCTTCATCTTTCTTTTGATAAGCTGGATAAACTCTCTGTCAAGTCCCATTAGACGGGCGATTGTTATTGCCTCTTTTGGAAAAGACTCGTTACTTCCCATTTCTACCAGTGAGTGATCCACGTAATAAGAGACATCCCTTCCCTTTTCTTTGATTACCTTCTCCTGATCCACTCCTTTAATTATGAATATCTGGGCATCTTCAATTCCGAGCGCCTCTTCATAGTGAGATGTGAAAACTGATCTGCATTTTTCGCTTTGGCATAGGTACTCCGCAGAAGCCATGAGAAAGGCAGGTCCTTCAACCGGGTTTGTGCTTCTTCCTATTTCGTCGAAAAGGAACAGGCCACTAGTATCGGAATCGACAATTTCTATTGCCTTTCTAAGGTGTTCGATTTCCCCTGCGAACGAAGAAAGCCCGTCCACGAAAGACTGCTTGTCTCCGCTGAAATAAATGACCGTATCATATACAGGAATGAGTGCGTTTCTTGCTGGAACAAAAAGGCCATGCTGGAACATTGTTTGAAGGAGTGCGACTGTCCTGAGAAGAACGGATTTTCCGGTCATATTTCCACCAATGATCACGACTTTCTTTCCCAGCTTTGCGGAAAAGGGCTTGAATTCCTTGCCCCTCAGATTAAGGTTTCTAGATATTTCTGGGTTTACAAGTTCTTGAAACTCATACTCCCCTGAGCTTATATCCGGCTTCTCCAAGCCTAGTTTCCGATTGAGTTCAGTGAGAGCGACTGTGAGATCTATCTTTCCAATAATTTTCATAGCTGCATAGAGAGCTTCGCAATTTTCGAGAAGTCTCTTAGAAAGTCTGGCTCTCACTCTGTTCTCAATCTCGACGTTTTCTTGTAGAAGCCGGTTAAGTTCCGATTCCTTATCTTCAACTTCGATTCGCTGAAGTCTGTGGATCTCCTTTCTGATTCCGCCTAGAGAATCGTCGCAGTCGTCGGAAATATAGAAGCTTTCGGTTCCCGAATTATCTGGATCTAGAACTGAAAACACAACAGAAAGATCTGGAAGCTTCATCCAAGAAGCACATCTCCCCAGTTCCTCCTTAAGCTTTCCGCACCAATAAGCGAAGCTCTTTATTTCGAACAGTTCAATATCATCTAGGACAATTCCCGAAGAGAGATTCGAAAGCGTACCCCTGATATCTCTGATTCTTGAAAGAATTACTTTAATAGAAGCAACCTTTCTTTCCTTTTCAGCCATATCAAGCTGTCTTTGATGAGATTCAGTTATCTCGTTTGCACTCGTCATAAAGGGTAGATTGCGTAGCTGCTCTCTTCCCATGGGTGTTATTGGGTCAATTAGCGAAACAATGTATTCAAATCCACAATCTAGATCTTTCACTTCGAAATCTCCTCCAGAACATTGACTACGGGTACATCAATCTTCTTCTCGAGTGCTCTTATTAGTTCACTTGAATGAATCTTGAATCCTGTTGGAGAAAATGGATTCACGGTTACAGCGATAAGATTGGCCGGATGAAGAACTTCCAGTCGACCGCCGGCTCTTTCGTACTTCATTAGGCTCCGTTCGTCGACAAAGATCCGTGAAAAATCCTTCACCACCACTCTCGTTCCTCTTTCAGATAAAGAGAGAAGAACGGAAGACGTCAGCGATCCATCGATGAAGATCGTTTTCCCTGCAATTTTCGCCCTTGGGTACGATGTGGTCAATGCAGAGGAGGACAGTTTTTCGAATGTCCCGCAGTTTTCTATCCACACTCCGCCCTCGAGTGCGAGCATGCGATTCAGTAGCTTCGGTTCAGTTGCCTTTAGCGAAATCAACTTGACGGCAAAGAGAGTCTTTCGGCACAATTCCTCCATATTCATTGAGAGAGCAGCACCGGTGGCGAGAATAACTCCGTCGGAAACGAGAGGCGTACCTGGACTCATTCTTGAAGTTGAGCCGTCGATCAGTATCTTTTCGCAACCGTAGGATCTCATTGCGTTTACAGCTTCTCTCAGATATTCAAGAATAGATGGTCCCGATATTATGACTTTCCCGTCAGCTTCTGCCTTCGCAAAAACCATTCTTCCTAGAGGAGATCTGTAGTCTCTCAAATCAATTACTGTAGCAGAAAAACTTCGATGCCGGAAATCCCTCTCAGATGTGACGAAATAAGTGCCTTTGCTTACAGTTATCTCCGGTTTCTCATTAAGGTAGACTTGGTCTCTCTTTTCACCCTCTAGGCCGGTAGATGTCACTCCTGTAGTTGTGCCCTCTTCTCGAAATTCTTTTAGCATTTGGTTCAAAACAACAGTCTTTCCCGTATTCTTTTCAAGGCCGATCACGGATATTACTTCAATTCCCTCGACCAAATCTGATATTCTGATCCGACGCTTCATTCTCCCTCGAATAGTAGAAGGGCCTCACCGTCAACGGCCTTCTCTCCGTTATTTTTCTCGACAGTTGTCTTCACCAACAATCTCTTTTTCTCAGAGATTTTCTCCAGGATCTCTATACTTATCTTCACTTCCTCTTCGAGGAAAATGGGTTTCAGAAACTTCACTTCCTGTTTCATGTAAATGGAACCCGGTCCAGGGAATTCGTTTCCGAGGATGGCCGAAATAATCCCTACCGATAGCATACCATGAGCAATTCTCCTGCCAAACCGCGAATTTCTTGCAAACTCATCGTCTGTGTGAACTGGGTTCCTGTCTCCCGTCAATTCTGCAAAGGAATCTACCATCGCTGACGTGATCCTTCTTTTGGTGGAGAAGCTCTGGCCTACAAAGAAATCTTCGTATCTCATTTCTTCACCTTCTTCTCCTTCCACTTCCTTATTCTGTCTCTTCTCTGTAGTGTCGTAGGTTCGAAACTCATCGAATTGCCGTAAAGAAGATCAGAGACGCCGGTGAACTCGTACTTTTCCCTGTAGAGCCTGTCATCAACGTCACTGGAAGTATCCTCCGGCTCATGATATGTGGTGATTACCCCTTCATAATTTCTTAGAACGACTACCCTATCTGATTCTGAGATGTTGTACTGAGGCATCACTCTAATCTTACCGCCTCCACCCGGGGCATCGACCACGAATGTCGGAACACATAGTCCCGAAGTATTTCCAATCAAAGACTCCATGATCCCTATTCCTTTCCTTATGGAAGTTCTGAAATGGCCAATTCCTTGAGAAAGATCACACTGATATATGTAATAAGGTCTAACTCGTATTTTGACAAGCTGATGTACGAGTTCCATTATTGTGTACGGGGAATCATTCACTCCTCGAAGGAGAACAGATTGGTTTCCCAACGGTATTCCTGCATCTGCAAGCATTTCACATGCTCTAGTAGAATCGGGAGTAATCTCGAGTGGATGGTTGAAATGAGTGTTTATCCAAATTGGGTGGTATTTTCTCAGCATCTTTACGAGTTCGGGAGTCACTCTTTGAGGAAGTACAACAGGTGTCCTTGTTCCAATTCTTATGATCTCGACGTGGGGAATTTCTCTCAATTTGCCCAAAATATACTCTAGATAATCGTCTCCAACAAGTAATGCGTCCCCTCCTGAAAGTAATACATCCCTAACCTCAGGTGTTTCCCTGATGTACTCAATTGCTGCATCGATTTCCTGTCTGGTTCTCGGCCTGTCGAGTTGTCCGGCAAACCTTCGCCGTGTGCAATGCCTGCAGTACATCGAACACTGGTCTGTAATTAGAAAGAGGACCCTATCGGGATATCTGTGAGTAAGCCCGGAAACCGGAGAGTCTTCATCTTCATGAAGTGGGTCAATCATATCCCATCTGTCGATTTTCAGTTCCTTGTCCGTAGGAACTGCCTGCCTTCTAATTGGGCATCTCTGATTGATTGGATCCATAAGAGTTGAATAGTAGGGTGTAATTGACATTCGAAGCGTTCTAAGGCACTCGCCAATTCCGAGCGCTTCTTCTTCGGTGATTTCAATTATCTGTCTGAGAGCTTCTACAGTCTTGATTCTGTTAGCAACCTGCCAGCGCCAATCACTCCACTGAGCAGGAGTAACATCTTTCCACATTGGAATTTCCCTGTAATCTCGCATTGCGTCACCTCAAATGTATAGCTTCTGAAAAAGCCTTCTAATCTCATTTGATTCTCTCAAAATATCTAGTGCAAGCTTAGCGTGACCCTTGGTGTAGCCATTTCCAATAATCATTGTAATATCCTTTCCCACACCTTCTGCACCAAGAGCTGCTCTTGTGAAAGAAGTCGCCATGCTAAAGAAGTAGACAGTACCTTCATTCTTTACCGCTAGAATCGACCCCATTTCTGTTCCAGGAACATTAACATTGTTTATAACCACATCGCAGAGGTTCCCTTCTGTAAGTCTCTTAATTTTCTCATATACTTCAAGCGGCTTAGTTGCATCGGCAATCACTACTTCATGGGCCAGTTTATGCTCACGGATCCTCTCAGCATTCTCTTCTGAATATTCTACTACAATCACTTTTCCCGAGTCGCGACATTTCTTCATAGCTTGATAGCAGCATAGAACGCCTGATTTTCCTCCGCCTCCCAGTATAGCTACATTCATTCCTTTCTCAACAAGTTTGTTGACCTGTGCAGGGGCCCCGGCAACATCCAGAACTGCAAGGGCCATCTTCGGTGGAATATCCGAGGGTAGCTTCGAGTAGATGCCACTTTCAAACAAAACGGCTTTTCCCACAATGTCTACCTGATCCTTTTCAAGATGGACTTTTAGAATTCGTTCGATTCTAAGGGGTGTCAGAGAAAGAGAAACAAGTGAAGCTATCCTGTCGCCGACTTTCAAATCCCTTTCCAAAAGATCTTTTCCGATCCTTGATATCCTTCCTATGAACATCCCTCCGGAGCCGGTGACGGGATTTTGTAGCTTTCCCTTCTCCTTAACTATGTCCATTATCATATCGGAGATTCTGGATTCATCATCCCTGCAAGCTTCTCTTATTTGCGTAAAGCTCGCAGAATCAACGTTCAGAGTCTCCACATCGACGAGAATTTCGTTGTCATATAGCTCCGTTGAATTATCGATTCTTACAGCTGCCTGAGGAAGGAATCCGGTAGGTTCAATTACTCTGTGGCTTCCATAAGGACATCCTCTCATTAGTCTTTCCTCCTGATTCCAAGTAATGCCCTTGCTTCCGAGGGAGTCGCGACTTCCCTGCCCAGCTCTCCTGCAATTCTGACAACTCTCTGGACTAGTTGCGCGTTAGAAAGGGCAAGTTCGCCTTTTGCGTAGTAAACATTGTCTTCAAAACCTACCCTGACATGTCCCCCAAGAAGGATAGCGAATGTAGCTAGAGGAAGCTCATTTCTTCCGATCCCGGCTACCGTCCATGTGCTTCCTGCCGGTATTGCATTAACCATATGGATCAAATCTTCGATGTTTCCAGGGCTGGCACCAGGGACTCCAAGAACAAAGTCAAAGTGTATCGGGCTCTCAATCAGACCCTTTTTCTGCAATCTGAGGGCGTTTTCAATCATACCTCTTTCAAATACTTCAATCTCGGGTTTGATGCCTCTCTTCTTCATCTTATGTGCGAAATACTCAATAGTTTCTTCCGAGTTAAAGAAGACATCATGCCCGAAATTGCACGTACCGGTGGAAAGAGTGGCCATCTCCGGATCCAGATCGAGAGGCTGAGCTCTCTCCTCCACCTTGTGCCACACTGCCCCGCCGGTGGACGGCTGAAAGATCAGATCGCATTTGCTTCGAATTCTTTCCATAATATCTCTATACACTTCGCGGCTCTGTGTCGGTCTTCCCGAAGAATCCCTTGCGTGAATATGGACTATGCTTGCTCCTGAAAGGAAGCATTCATAAGCTGCCGATGCGATTTCTTCGGGAGAAATCGGAAGAGCAGGTTGTTGTTCTTTCATCACTTCCGCGCCGGTCAGGGCCGCCGTGATTATCAGTTTATCCATTGCTCTTCCTCTGCCTGTTCTTTGGAACGACGCATGTTCCGGTGGCTTTGCACACAAGGACCGGCTCGGGAAGGATTTCGGCCGCAGAATCACTGATATCAGGCCTTGCCTGAGCGACCTTGAAGGCTTGGAAAATCATCTTCCGTGATGTGTTGCCATTTGAGACGATTTCTCCTGTTGCTTCGATGTAATCTCCTGCATAGACTGGAGCAAGAAATTCGATGTTATCATAGGCCTTGAATAGGCCTTCATCGCCGTCATTTCTTATCAGCAACTCAGTAGCAACATCGCCAAACATCTGGATAACTCTTGCTCCATCAACCAAATTACCACCGTAATGAGCATCGTGAAGGCTCATTCGGATTCTGACCATCGCCGTTGTCAAGATAATACCCCCTTTATATACAATCTTGCCTCTAAAATGTAACTGCATCAAGGGTTGCAGCCGCTGATTAAACCCTAACAGAGTCGAACACATCTTTCTATGTCTCTCTTACTATTCCGTTATACACGATTTTTCAAGAAAATTACCTACTTGCCTTCGCCAGGTAAAGCTCTACCTTTCTGGTATGCTATAGATAACAAGATGTTGCGGGAAGGAGAGATGTGTGTGGTCAAGACACTTATTATGGCTGGCGGAATAGGGGAGAGGCTATGGCCGGTTAGCGTAAAAAAGAGACCTAAGCAGTTCCAGAAGTTCGGTTCAAAGAAAACTATGATTGAGGAAACTATTGAACGAGTGGAAAAGCTTACCGATGAGATAATAATCATCACAACAAGGGAGCAGTATCCACTAATGCAATACTACTTGCCCCTCTTTCCAAGCGACAACGTCATATTCGAACCCATGAGAAGAAATACAGCTCCCGCCATTGCTTTGGGCAGCAGTAGATTTGCAGCTGAGGATATTATGGTTATTGTTCCTGCTGATCATGTTATCAGAGATGAAGAAAGCTTTCTTAAGACTTTAAGAAAGGCAATTAAGTATGCAGAATCAAATGAATCGCTCGTTACAATAGGAATAACCCCGACTCACCCCTATACTGGTTACGGCTACATTGAAAGGGGAAACGTTGTAAGTGATGATGAAGAGGTCTATTCGGTGAAGAAGTTCCACGAAAAGCCTGACTATGAAACTGCTCAACGATATTTTCAGTCTGGCAGGTTTCTATGGAATTCGGGTATATTTGTGTGGAGAAAGGACGTCTTCGACTCGGAGCTTTCAACGAACTTCCCGGACCTGTTTTCCGCAATCTCAGAGATTGAAGAGAGGCCTGAAGACATCGAAAAGATATACGAGAGACTTCCAAAGATCTCTATAGACTATGGTTTGATGGAGAGATCGACGAAAGTTGCGACTGTCCCGGCCAATTTCTACTGGAATGACATTGGATCGTGGGATGCGGTCTATGATCTGCTGCTGAAAGACAAGAATGGAAATGCAGTAGAAGGCGAATTTTCTCTGAGAAACGTCAAGAATTGCCTTTTAATCAACCATACCCAGAAGAAACTCGCAATTTCGGGGATTGAGAACTACATTGTGGTGGCAAGCAGTGAGGGAACACTGGTTTGCAAAAGAGGAGAGTCACAGGAAATAAAGGAAATAATAGTGTAAGGAGGAGAAAAAGTGGATAGGAAACTCGACGAAATTGTGATTTCTCTTAAGGAGGAACTGGTAAGATCAATATCTGATTCAGTTAAGATCAAGTCAGTTCAGGATGCTCCGGTAGATGGCGGCCCCTTTGGCAAAGGGGTAAGGGATTCACTTGATCAGACTATCAAGTTGGCGCAGAAGTTAGGTTTTGAGGCAAGAAACGCCGATGGATATGTGGGCATAGTAGACTATGGATCGGGCGAGACTTTCGGCGTTCTTGGTCATCTTGATGTAGTTCCAGAGGGAGAAGGCTGGGAAGTTCCACCTTACAGCGGCCTGGTGAAGGACGGAGAGATTTGGGGAAGAGGAACTCAAGATGACAAAGGCCCTATGATGGCGGCACTTTATGCTCTCAAGGCAATAAAGGACTATGTTCAGAAGCCCTCCAAGAGAATTAGGTTGATTTTCGGAACAAACGAAGAAACTGGTTGGGAGTGCATGAAGTACTATGTGAAGCATGAAGAGATTCCAGATATGTCCGTGACTCCCGATGCCGATTTTCCTGTGATATTTGCGGAGAAAGGGATAGTAAATTACGGAATTTCAGCTCCTGCCAGCAGTGGAGAGAAAGGTCTGGCAATCGAGACCTTGACTGCCGGTGAAGCACCCAACATGGTCGCTTCTTCAGCAAAGGTCGTTCTCAAGGGAGCAGACGACGATATTCTAGAAAAAATTAGTTCCTTTTCACCGAAAAATGATACTAAACTTAAGATAAATAAGATAGATAGAAGAGTTGAGATTTCGATAACGGGAGTTTCTGCCCACGGATCTACCCCAAATAAAGGGCAGAGCGCAATGGCAGCTCTAATAGATCTTCTCGTGGAGCTTCCTCTGGAAGATTCTGAGATGAAGAGGCTCTTGAGTACAATAAGAAACAAGATTGGTTACGAATTCTACGGTGAATCGCTAGGAATTGCCGGGAAGGATTCCATGTCTGGAGAATTGACTCTTAATATCGGAACTCTCAAACTTCAAGCTGGAGTCCTGAAGCTGGTAATTAACATCAGATATCCTGTTTTCTTCAATGAAGCAATGATAAGGTCGCAGATTGAAGAGGCTTTCAACGGATTCCGGGTCGAAACCTACCATCACCAGAAGCCGCTTTATGTATCTCCCGATTCGGAATTGGTAAAGATGTGCAGAGAAGTATACAAGGAAGTGACAGGACACGATGAAGAACCAATAGCTATTGGTGGAGGAACCTACGCCCGAGCAGTACCAAATGCCGTAGCCTTCGGAGCTTTATTGCCAGGAAATGTTGAGCTGGCGCATCAGCCAAATGAAAGGATATCAATTGAAGATATTCTTCTCGTGGCAAGAATTTACGCTCAACTCTTCCTTAGGTTCCTGCAGACCTGAGCAAGAAGCCGCTTGCGTGACAAGTCTATCAAGGGCCGAAGAGGCTGGTACTCGGCCCTTTTTTGATCCCAGACGTTGCTAATCCACAACGTTTTTCAGCCATTTCCAGGTCAAAGTCCTTCTGATCCCCAGAATTGCCTTGAAAAGCTCTTCGATCATCATCGCGACGTAGACGAGAGTGAGTGGCCATTTCAAAACCAGTCCAGTGACAGCCACAAGAGGGATTCCCACTCCCCAAAGCGATGCAATCTCGATAATCATAGCTGCTCTGGTATCTCCTCCGCTTCGAAGAACTCCAACGATGTTCACTGCATTAAACATTTTGATTGGCTGGAAGATGCCCACAATGATAATTACGTTAAGGACAATATTCTTAAGTCCCTGATCTATATTGTAGAAATTCACAATAATCCTCGAAAGCAGAATTATGATAAGGCCGGTCGCCACAGCGGTCATCACAGTAAGCTGAAGCAGCTTCTTTGCGTTATACTTTGCCTGAGTGAAGTTATTTCTTCCCAGTTCCGCTCCCACCATGACAACTGTCGCTGAAGCTAATCCACCAAAAATGACGAATCCGAAGTTTTCGATGGTGCTGGAGATATTCCTGGCCGCTATAAACTCAGTACCCATTCTTGCCATAACAAGCGAGTACATTGTAATACCCAAGCTCCACAGAAACTCATTTACGATCACCGGAGTAGCATATTTCATAAGCCTTCTGAAAAACGGCGCTTCGAACTTGAAGGCGAATTTTGAAAGCCTTACAGGCGTTTTCCTTCGTAAGACAATATTGACAAATATCACGAACTCCACAAGTCTTGACAGAAGAGTTGCAAGTGATGCTCCAAAAACGCCTAGAGGTTGAATCGGCCCAAAACCAAAGATCAACATGTAGTTCACCACTGTATTAATCGAGAGAGCGACAAGACTAACATACATAGGGATTCTGGCTTTTTCCACTGTTCTCAAAGCCATCGCGATAATAAAGGAAAATGATGTCAGGAATGTTGAAAAGGCTACAGGCCTTGCATATGTCGCGCCGGTTCTTATTACTTCAGTATCGGTAGTGAAGATCATCAATATTCTTTCGGGCAAAAAGAACAGCAGTACAAAGAATACAACGGCGGCTCCCATGGTTATGAAAAGAATATGCCCGAGCGTCTTTTCGATGTTCTTTTCGTCTCTCTTGCCCCAGTACTGCGAAACGAATATTCCGGCTCCGCTAGACACTCCGAAGGTCAGAATATTGAGGATAAAAACCACCTGATTCACCAGACCCACTGAAGCTATTGCGGTTGTACCTAATTGACCAATCATGAGATTGTCAACAAGATTGAGGCCGGTAGATATCAGATTTTGAAGTGTAATAGGTATCGCAATGGAAAGCATTCGCTTTGTGAAATCCTTCATAACGACCTCCGAAAAAAACGAACCGTAGAATTATACAGCTATTTCTTGAGATAGGCAATACGACGAACCCTTTTGAAGTGCTGGGAGACCCCGCTGCGTATGCCAGAGAATTTATTGAATAGAAGAAATCGACTTACCCCCAGGTTCGCATGAGGTTTCTCGGACTTACGGTATCAAAGCCTACTCCGGTTATGAGTTTATCTCAAAGAAGACCATTGCAGTTCTGCCAATAATCCACATTAATAAGCGTCCGTTTGGAGTCGCAAAAGGCATTATTGCAGTCTGGAATGTGGCAGTCGGATTGTTGGCCATTGGCGGAGTTTCAATAGGACTATTCAGCTTTGGAGGGGTGGCGCTTTCTCTTCTACTTTCTCTGGGTGGATTATCTGCCAGTCTTTTCTCTGTATTCGGCGGATTGGCAGTTGCGTTGTATCTGGCAGGAGGGGGACTTGTGGTTTCTTATGATTTTGCAGTGAGGGGAGCAGCTATTGCCAGGAACTATTCGATAGGAGGCTTTTCATCTGCCAAATTCCGGCAGAGGCTGGACAATGATGGTTCTCGGTTTTCTCCATATCAGCTTCGATTTGATCATAACCTTTTTCATTAGAATGACACTTATGAAAAACAATGGCAGTTGCTTTGATGTAAACTATTATCTGTTGGATTGGAGGTAGATTATGATAGAGAGATACGCGCTTTCTCCCCTGAAAGAACTGTGGGAACTGGAAGCCCAGTATGAAAGATGGCTCGAAGTGGAACTTGCCGTCGTCAATGCCTATGAGAAGACAGGGCAAATACCTCAAGGGACACTTGAAAAGATGAAGTCCGCTGCAAGAATCGATTTGGAAGCGATTTCCGAAATTGAAAAACAAGTAGATCACGACGTCATTGCCTTCATAAAGTTCGTGACACAGGGAATGGGGGATGAAGCTCGTTTTTTCCATCTTGGAATGACTTCATCCGATGTTGTGGACACTGCCCTTTCGCTTGCCGTTAGAAAGTCCGGTCGTTTCATTGTCAGTTCTCTTGAACAGCTCTCGAGAGCACTGAAAGAAAAAGCAATTGCCTATAAAGATGTAGTATGTATGGGTAGGACTCATGGCATACATGCTGAACCTACTTCGTTTGGGCTGAAGTTTCTATCGTTTTTTGTTGAAATAGAGAGGGCAATCCTTCGCTTGAACAGAGCTATAGATGGTTGCTCAGTTGGGAAACTGAGTGGAGCCGTAGGAAACTACGCTAATATCTTGCCGGAGATCGAGAGTATTGCTCTGGGCGAGCTTGGTCTGAGGCCGACTGCCGTTTCCTCCCAGATCATCCCGAGGGACATTCACGCCGAGTTTCTTTCGGCACTGGCAATTGCGGCCTCTTCAATAGAGAGAATGGCTGTGGAGTTCAGGCATCTCCAGAGAACAGAGGTCCTGGAAGTTCAAGAGCCTTTTAAGAAGGGGCAGAGAGGTTCTTCCGCTATGCCTCACAAAAAGAATCCCATCATATGTGAAAGGCTCACCGGTATGGCACGTTTGATAAGAAGTTACGCAGGTGCTTCACTAGAAGATATCGCCCTCTGGCATGAAAGGGACATCTCTCATTCCAGTGTAGAGAGAGTAGTGCTGCCTGATGCGACAATGCTTCTGTACTATATGTCTGAGAAGTCTGTTTATCTGGTGAGCAATCTTGTTATCTATCCCGAAAGAATGAGAGAAAACTTCAAAGCCTCCAGAAATCTCGTTTTCTCCCAGAGGGTCATGTTGGCCCTGATTGAAAAAGGTATGTCGAGAGAGGAAGCTTACCGGTTGGTTCAGGAGTTGTCAATGGATTGCTGGAATGGCAATCTTGATTTCAAAGAGTTGGTTCTAACTAATCAAGTAATCGCCGGGCTCATGGATTCAGAAGAGATTGGTAGACTTTTCAGTCCTGAGTATTTTTTGAGAAATGTTAATTGCGTATTTGAGAGAGTTCTTAATGGAGGTTGATTGAGTGAAAAAACTGGCCGTTGTTGGTGCCCAATGGGGCGATGAAGGAAAAGGAAAGGTTGTCAATTACTTTTCCAGGGATTTTGAGTGGATAGTAAGGTTTTCCGGTGGCGCAAATGCCGGTCACACCATTTATGTTGGGGATAAAAAGTATGTGAACCATCTTTTGCCCTCAATAAATCCCGTGATCGATTCGAAGGGCTTTCTTGGTGCAGGAATGGTAATAGATGTTGGGCAGTTGATTGAGGAACTGAAAATCCTGGAAAGAGATTTCCCGGGCATCTCCAGTAGATTCTATCTTGATCCCGAAGCCTTCATCGTTCTTCCTTGGCACAAAGAAGAAGACTTATTGCTTGAGACGATGCGCAGGGTACCGATCGGGACAACGGGAAGAGGGATAGGACCTGCTTATACAGATAAGGCATCAAGAGAGGGGCTGAAGCTCTTCGTTCTCTTTGACGAGGTACTCTTGAAAGAAAGACTTGAAGCGATATATCACATGAAGCGAAGCAAGTATAACAGGGATTTCGCTGTCTCCATAGAGGAAATGTTGGTCTATTTGCAGGGTCTTAAAGCTGAGCTTGAAAGGCTCAGCGTCAATTTCACAAGTGCAATAGATATGTATAGAGTTTTCAGAAGCACTTCCGTCTTGTTTGAAGGAGCTCAGGGTGTTCTTCTGGACCTGGATTTCGGAACATATCCCTTTGTGACATCGGGGGCATGTATGGCTCATGGAGTATCCTCGGTAGGGTTCTCTACCTTTGAACTGGACAGTGTCTACGGGGTTCTCAAAGCTTACACAACGCGAGTAGGAGCTGGCCCCTTTCCGACAGAAGAGCTCTCCGAGGTGGGTGGGCTTCTGCGGGAAAGAGGAAAGGAATTCGGCGCAACAACGGGTAGAGCACGAAGGATAGGTTGGCTGGATCTTCCCGCTCTGAGATATGCAAAAATAAGGTCTGGTCTAACGGGCTTCGTTATAACGAAAGGAGACGTACTGAACGGACTGGATGAAGTGAAAGTCTGTGTGGCGTATGATGTTGATGGAGTCATTAAGGAATTGCCCTCTACTTCGTATGATTTTTTCAGAGCAAAACCAATTTACGAAACTGTTAGTGGATGGCCCGTTACTGATCACATAAACTTCCTGAAGTACATGACTTTTATCGAAAGAGAAACCGGTGTCGAGATTGACTACATCTCATATGGGCCGAAAACGGAAGAGATGAAAACCAGAAACGATCTTATAATGAACATATAGCACAGTTTTGGGGAAGTAGGGGAGGCAGAGAATGGAAATTAGACTTACGAACACAATGTCTCGAAGAAAGGAAGTCTTCAAGCCGCTAAGGGAAGGCGAGGTGGGGTTATATACTTGTGGACTCACAGTTTATAACTTCGCTCACATTGGCAACCTGAGAGCGTACGTCTTTGCCGACACCCTCAAGAGGATGTTTCTATTCAACGGCTATAAAGTGAGACATGTAATGAACATAACTGACGTGGGCCATCTTACGGGAGACGAAGACGAAGGCGAGGACAAGATGGAAGCCGGTGCAAGACGCGAGGGGAAAACCGTCTGGGAAATAGTGGACTTCTATACCAAGGCTTTCTTCGACGATCTGAAGAGATTGCGGATCATCTTCCCAACTGTAACTTGCAGAGCTACAGAACACATAAACGATATGATTGACATGATACTCAAGATAGAATCCAACGGATACACATATATTGCTGGTGGAAATGTATATTTCGACACTTCGAAACTGCCGGACTATGGCAAGCTGGCAAGGCTTAAGCTTGATGAGGACAAGATGCGTTCTAGAGTGGAAAGCGACCCCTATAAGAGGAACCCCTTTGATTTCGTCCTGTGGTTTACTCGATACAAGTATGATAGCCATGCTATGCAGTGGGATTCTCCGTGGGGCAGAGGTTTTCCCGGATGGCATATCGAGTGTTCTGCGATGTCTTCGAAGTACCTCGGTGAAAGGTTTGATATCCATACGGGCGGCATAGATCATATTCCAATTCATCACACGAATGAGATTGCCCAGAGTGAGGCCGCTTTTGGTCATGAATGGGTTAATTACTGGCTTCATTCGGAATTCCTTGTCATTGGTGAGGGGGAGAAGATGTCCAAATCCCTGGGGAACTTCATTACTTTGCAGACGCTGATCGACAAGGGCTACGATCCCGCAGAGTATCGATACTACCTTCTGGGAGCTCACTACAAGAAGCAGTTGACTTTCACGCTCGAGGCTCTTGATGGAGCGAAAAGCGCCATGAAGAAGCTTGCCACTAAGATAGGAGAACTGAAGGAATCAGAAGCACCAGTTGGTGAACCCAATTCATTACTTCTGAATGAATTTCATGAAGCAATAAACGACGATCTGAATACACCTAGGGCGCTCGCTGTGTTGTGGAAGGTAGTTGACAGCGAGGATCTCCGTCCTGGCGAAAAGCTCTCTTTGATCGACGAATTCGACAGAGTTCTTGCGCTAGGTCTTTCCGAAATCGAAACTGACGTAATTCCCAAAGAAGTAAGAGAGCTTGCAAACCAGAGGGATCAGGCTCGAAGTGACAGGGATTGGAAGAAAGCAGATGAACTGAGGAAAATGATTTCTGAAAAGGGGTATGAAATTCTAGACGAACGAGACGGATACAAAATAAGAAAGAAGTAAATCGCAGTGAATACCCGCAAATGAAGAGTTTTAAGCAAATTCAACCTTTCTTGATGTCACGTTTGTAGCAAGAAGTTAGTCCAAGATCTGTGTTCGGGCAGAGTTTTTTGACTTGTGAAGAGAGATCTTTCTTTCATGTTCGTCTTTATTCATGGTTCTCGCTTCAGACAACGATCTTTCCATCCATATCGTTTCGAACGAGAGCAATACTTCAGTATTAGAGCTTACAGCCAGGAGATAGATAGCGAGCGCACCTCTGTTCATTGTTTTTTACAGCCATGGTCTGTCATTCTTGTGAGTATTTAACGGATAATTTATATCGGCTTAACCGAGAAAGGTTTCAATCCTGTTAGAATATATGTGAAAGATATAACAATTTAGGAGGTAAGTATATGCCAGATGCGAATTTCAGAGTAAGAGCAGTTTCGGAAAGTCGGGCGAGAGTTGCCGTAAAAGCAAGAAATTTCACTATGATCGTTGATGAGCCACCTAATCTCGGTGGTGACGATAAGGGTGCCAGTCCAGTTGAATACGTTCTCGCCGCACTTGCCGGTTGTCTGAATGTAGTAGGACATCTCGTTGCAGATGAGATGGGTTTCAAGATAAAAAGATTGGAAATAGACGTCTATGGTCCGCTGAATCCGGCCAGATTGTTTGGTAAATCATATGAAGACAGAGCGGGTTTCAAGGAGATAACCGCAGAGATGAAAGTTGAGACCGATGCAGATGAAGAGACACTCAAGAAATGGGTCGAGGCTGTGGAAGATCGTTGCCCAGTCACTGATAACCTGGTAAACCCAACGCCTGTTAAAGTTCTGGCATCCAGTCTGTAGACGAAAAGAGTTTCCAGAAAAGACCCCTGAAGGGGTCTTTTTCATTCTTCGGCAGTAGCTCAGATTATCGGAAAGAAATATATGACGTTATCAAGGTCATGATGACCGTTTTCAAAGAAGCTAAGAGTCTGAGCATCGTTGAAAGATGGATTCCAGGTTTGGGCTGGATTAATCGCTCCATTGCCGAAATACCCTATCAAATCTCCTTTGTCGATCTCTTTGTTTCCATTGAAATCCCTCCAGATCCTTATTTTGATGTAGTTTTCTGTGAGTCCGGTTAAGTAGAATGAACCGTCTCTCTCAACCTCGGCTTCCTTTAGAACCTGGCCCGAAGTGGAGAGGATTTGAATCAAGAGAGGTCTCCGCTCTTCCTTATTGGAGTTTAGAGCATCGAATGCCTGAATAAGGCCGTATCCATAGTACTGATCAAATCCCCGATCTCCTAGATCAAGGGCCGTTTCCCGAAGGATCTTCCTGATAATCTCTTTGCCAGAAGAATCTCTGCCTGCGTATCCTTGTGCCATCAGGAGAGCTGCAAGCCCCGTTACATGTGGCGCCGCCATGGATGTTCCAGCCATATGTGAGTATGTATTCCCCGCGTAAGCTGAGTATCCTGTACTAAGTATCTGAACGCTGTTTGAACCGCCTGGAGCGACAAGGTCAAGAGAATCTCCGTAATTCGAATAACTCGCCCTTTGCATCTCATTGTCGACTGCTCCAACTGATATTACTTCCTCGTAAGAAGCCGGATAGTATGGGCTTGAGGAATTGTAATTGCCTGATGCAGCTATCATCAAAACTTCATTTTCCGACGCGTATTGAACGGCCGCCGCTACAACAGGAGAGTCCGGCCCTGCAAGGCTCATATTTATTATCTTGGCTCCATGATCAACTGCATAATGAATTCCCTTCGCAAGAATGCTCACCGTTGTGACGCTTCTTCCGTATTCATTGTAATCGAAGACTTTTACTGGAAGAATGACTGGATAATCACCCCATATCATTCCCGAAACACCTTCGAGATTGTCGGTCGACGAAGCTATAGTACCTGTCACATGAGTTCCGTGTGAAAGCTTGCCGGCGGGGGGTTCGTCTATTGGGTCATAATCATCATTGTAGACGTCGTATCCAGAAAGCAGTTTGCCTGATAGATCGGGATGGTCAGGTCTTGTACCTGAGTCGATGACGGCCACCACAACCGTTGACGCTCCCTTTTCAATCTTCCAGGCCTTATGCATCTCAATCATCGGATAGTTCCACTGTTCGGGATACAGCGGATCGTTGGGGACACTCTCCTCGGATTGAAGAGTGAAAATCCTCTCCGGCTCGATTGACTTAACTCCTTCAATTCCAGACAGCGAAGATGGATCTCTTGTCTTCACAACGGCATAGCCAAGAGAGCCGTCTCTTGAATAGAACTCATCAAGGATCTCTACTCCAGAAACTCCTGAGATTATTGCTGAATCAAACCCTCTATCGAAGAGGATAACAAATTGATTACTCAGGAAACCCTGCTCGATGTCTTCACTGGAAAATCTGGGAGAGTATGCTGTGGTTCTTTGAAAACTATCAAGAACTGAGGTTTCTGGAAAGTAAGGAACGACCTGGCCTGAAAGAGAGTAGTAAACCTCGGGTTTAATGCACCCGGTTAGCGAAAAACAAAGAACAATAAAAAGCGCAATCAAAAGCGCGAAAACTTTTCTAAGCCGCATCTTGAACCTCCGGATCTAGATAGGAAGATTGTACCATTATCTCTGAAGCATCGGATTCTTCTGATAAATCGGTTCAGACAACAACCAAGAATGGAAACATGCAAAAAAAGAGCGGCTGCAAAGCCGCTCTTTCTAATTACTATCTCAAGTTTTCTTTCCGAGTTCAGATGTACAATTAGGACACCTTACGGCATCGATTGGAATCGAAGTGTAACAGAAAGGACAGGTCTTGGTTGATGGCGCTGCCGGAGCCTCTTCCTTCTTTAGCCTGTCACGCATTTTGTTTATTGCTCTGATTATCAGGAAGATCACAAAAGCGAGAATAACGAAATTGATGATTGCGTTGATGAAAAGACCGATGTTTATCGTTGCGGCACCAGCCGCCTTTGCCTCTGCGAACGTTGCATAGGCTTCCCCTGAAATGTTTATGAATAAGTTGCTGAAATCAATGCCACCTGTGAACAAACCGAGAATCGGCATTAGTATGTCGTCTACAAGAGATCTTACAATGACTTGAAATGCACCACCGATAATAATACCGACAGCCAAATCAATAACGCTGCCGCGGCTGATGAACTTCTTGAACTCTTTCCACACACCGCTCACCCCCCTCTACTATGAAGCTGTAAAAAGATTATAATTTAGTCTAGTTCTAAAAACAACCGTTTAAGGCCCTCTTGATCCATCTTTTCTTTTATTGGATCTCTTGTTTATCTAAAGTGATTAACTACCTTCTTATGTCTTTGTATGTGTGAAAACCGTATCTGATTTTCAATAGGCGACAGCCTGCCCGTCTCTTCTGGGGTCGGCTCCTCCAAACAGTATTCCTATATCTCTGTTGAACAAAACGGCATGAACCCCGCCGAAGTAAGGATCATAGTCGTTTCTTACAGTTATTTCATGTCCCATTTCGATTAGCCGATTGTAAGCGTTAATTGAGATCCTTCCTTCTATAGACATCGGGCCAGTCTGCATCCTAAATACTCTGGGTGCCAGAATTGCTTGCTGTACAGTCATTCCGTGGTCAATGATGTTGCTTATCGTTTGAGCTACAGTAGTGATAATCCGTGTACCGCCTGGCGCACCGATAGTCATATATGGTTCACCTTCAGGGTCTATAACCAGAGTAGGACTCATGCTGCTGAGTGGTCTTTTCCCGGGTTCGACTGAGTTTGCTGAGCCGGGGGTTTTTACGAAGTCGTCCATGTGATTATTAAGAATAATTCCTGTTGTCGGCACAACAACGCCAGAACCAAAGAAGTAGTTTATGGATTTTGTCATAGCAACCATGTTTCCCTCTTTGTCCATAACAGAAAGATGAGTAGTGCTTCCGCTTTCGAACTTCCAGGGGTCACCGGGCTCAACGAATTCAAGTGGAATGCGCTTATCGATTTTCTCGGCAAGGGTCCTGGCATAATCTTTCGAAGTTAGTCCCTCGAGAGGAACATCCACAAAGTCAGTATCGGCCATATATCTTGATCTATCGGCAAAAATCAGTTTCATTGCCTCTGACCAGATGTGGATCGTCTCGGCAGTGTTGTCTCCCATCGATCCGACATCGAAATTCTCCATGATATTTAGAAGTTCAATAACGTGAGTTCCTCCCGAGCTGGCAGGTGGAACTGATAGTATAGTGTAACCTCGATATGTTCCAACAACTGGTTTGCGAACCTTCACTTCATAATTTGCAAGATCATCCATTGTCATTACTCCACCGCGTTTCTGAACTTCGGCCACAATTTTCTCGGCAATTTCTCCAGAATATATCGCATCTCTCCCGTTCTCTACGATAGATCTTAGGGTATCGGCCAAGTCCTTTAGTACAATAGTCTCGCCCACTTCATAAGGAATACCCCCATGCTTCAAATAGAGGTCGACTCCATTTTCCATCATCATTATCTTCTCGTAGTTATCGCTAATAATTGAAAAAAGATTAACTGTTACAGGGATTCCCTTCTCGGCCCAGTCTATGGCTGGCTGAATTACTTCTTTTCGAGAAAGCGTTCCGTAGTTTTCGAGAGCGTATAATAGGCCGGCGACTTCACCCGGAACCCCTATGGCCTTTCCCCCGATGACGCTCTCATAGTTTACTGGGCGATTATTCTCGTCAAGATTGAAGAAAGTCGGGCTTGTAGAGTTCGGTGCAGTCTCTCTGAAATCAATGACTACTGCTTCATCCATATCGGCCAGTTTAATTATCATGAATCCTCCTCCGCCGATTCCAGAAGCATTCGGTTCCAGAACACCTATCGCAAATGCGGTGGCTATAGCAGCGTCTACCGCATTCCCGCCCATCTCAAGAATCTTGACGCCTACTTCTGAGGCTTCAGGTTTTGCGGCAGCAACAACTCCGTTTCTTCCCTCTGCATCCCTTCCATAAAGGTTAAGTGGGTTCGATGCCAGGACGGTTCCAGCAATTAGTATGGCCATAAGAACAAACACTGATTTTCTCATTTTTCACTCCTCCTACTCCAAATATGAGATTGCTCTAACAGATCAGTCTAACATTTCTGGAAACTGAAACTTCTTTGTTGGCAGACTTTCCAGTGGGCGTTTTGAGTAGAATATTCAGTTTTCAAGAATGAAGGAATAGTTTAGTATAATCTTGTTGGTGATCATATGCGAGAAATTGTCGATTTCATAAGAAGCACTGTTCTGAAGTGGGGCTATCGAGGGGCTGTGATAGGAATAAGCGGAGGAATAGACTCCGCAGTGGTAGGTAAGCTAGCCGTAGACGCCCTAGGCAAGAAAAACGTATTTGGCCTTCTCATGCCCGAGCGCGACTCTTCGAAGGATACCCTGGAGGATTCGAAGCTCGTAGCTGATTTCCTGGGAATAGACTTCAAAGTCAAGAACATAACTTCAGTTCTCCGTTCTGTTGGCTGTTATAGACTCCAACCGCCGGCCCTTTTAGTACCTCAGTCGGTTAAAGAAAAGTATGTAAGGGATAAGTGGAAGAAGCTTTCTTCAGATCCATTTCTCGACGACCTGGCCGACAGTGGCAATGAAGAATTCAAAAGGGGACTGGCTTTTTACAGAGCTAAACACAGAGTCAGGATGGTTTCGTTATATCTGGAAGCCGAAAAAAGGGGTTACGCAGTACTTGGCACGACAAACAAGACCGAATGGCTTTGCGGACTCTATGTGAAGTGGGGAGATGATTCAAGCGACATTGAGCCGATAAAGCATTTGTTCAAGACTGAGGTAATGGATCTTGCAAGAGACTTGAAAATCCCGGCGAGGATCATTGAAAAACCACCGAGTCCCGATCTAATTCCGGGAGTCAATGATGAAACTGCCTTTGGACTTCAAATGAATGAGCTAGATGAAGTGCTTCGGGAAATCGAAGCCGGCAAAGCCCCAAACCCTCACGACAGGAAGGTCATGAGGGTTATGGAAATACTTCAGGCGGCTGAACACAGGAAGCTCAGGAATCTTTCAATTATTCAGAAGAAGTGAGAGTTTTAAGCCCGTTACTCCAAGAAATGCTTATCAGATTAACTACGGCTCTTTCCAGTTGATGATCAGCGAATTCCGGAAAGTCAGTGAAAACTTGTTTCTTTGCTTCCCCAGGTCCAACGCTAAGTCCATCGAGTTCTTTTTCGGCAACGTAGAGCTCTTTACCCATTGGATCAAGTAGTCTGAAAGAGATGTGCACTCCTTTAACCGTTCCAAGATCTGAATTGTTCTTGACTCTTAGGACAACGCCCTTCTTCTTGCTGAAAGTTCCAATCTTTTCTATGCTTGACTGAATAACGACTTCGCGATGGAGAGAGTTCGTTGTTTTTCTGTCTCCTGCAAGGTAAAGGTCTGCACTCTCTGGAATACTGTCTTCCAGATCGAGATCGGATACAGATATTTCTTCTCCAAGCGCTTCTGGGAGCGATTCATTCTTAGTTTCAAAACTCTCCAGAGATTTGTACAGCTGATAAAGATCCCACAAGTTGTCGTTGAAGACTCTGTGTTTTTTCAGTTCTTCAATGATTATTTCGGTGCTAAAGGAATCCAAATCTATCTTCGAATTTTCCTTGCGAATCTTCACGCCATCCTGGCCAAAGTGGACACCAGAAAGAATAAACCATTCATCGGGCAACGGAAAGACGAATCTTCCAATATGCTCTTCCTTTGAAGAGAACTCTATCGCGTTAACGATAATAGGAACGACGTAATCGGTCTCTCTTTTTGCAGGGATCTTTGATGCTTCTCCGTCTGACACCACTCTCATAGTCTTGCCAAGCGTCCTCGATTCGAAGGCCCAAAGCGGAACTGAATCCTCATAGAACTTGTCGTCCACAACTTTTACCCCCTGAAGCTTAACAGAGCTAAGATCGAGTTTGCTTTTGGTAAGAGAAAACTTGGACGATTCCATCTTCACTTCGACTACTGTCATAAGCCGGTCCTTGTATTTCGCAAAGACCGGATCTGAAGGAAACGTGAACGTTATTCCGTCATGTTTTGATTCCTCAATAAACACAGAACCAGCATCGCTTATAAGAAAAGCCGAGTAACCCATTATCTTCATAATTATTTCCCCCTTTCTTTTTTGTTATCTCTGATAACAGCATTATACCTCATTCCATTGTCATGACTTAAGCAAAGTCGACTGGCAGGCAGATTTTGAGTTCTTTCCAAAAGTGAAGTAGACGACCCGGATTGTTCATCGAGAGGGATATATCGCTAGTAAGTAGGCTTGAGATAGTTGTTCTGGTTTTCTGCCAAAAGGGGTGATTGCGTCGTAGCATTGAGATGGAAAATCCTAAAGGAATCTTGAGTTTTTACAAATTGAGAAAGGAGGCCCAGCGTCTCCGAGCATAAACTGTTCGATCCTATCTTTCCAGAAGAACCTGCTGTCAAGTCTATTTGGAGGAAGGTGTCTATTGCGGCGTTCTGCAAATAAGTGGCTGTTCGAAAAAGAAAGGGGAAGATTCCCCTTTCTCGTTTATTTTCTTTGAGCAATTTTATGGCTCATGTATTGAAATCTCTCTTTACGGTTGATTATCCAGTCCAAAGTAAATTCCAAAACGCGAGTCACGGTACTTAATGCCTATCTTGGGGAAAATGTCTCCGATACCTATTGTTGAACCTACATTTATGAAAAGGTAAAGCGCGGAATGATCGAGACTGGTGTTTGTTCCGCTTATCACAGCGCCAATTCCCAGCTCTTTCAAGAAGAATAGAGGACTCCAACCCCAGTCTATCCTGTACAAGAGTTGAGCTCCGTTCGCATACCAGTAGAAATCATCGTAGAAGCCGACACCAAGACCGACAGATGTACCCAGAGTTGGGGAGAATCCAGCATCCACGGCAAGCAATGGCGAGATCTTTCCTTCAGAAAGTCTTATCCCGGGTTCCAACGAAATCGAGAAGAGATTTCCTCTCAGACTTAAGGGAACAGATGTAGTGATGCCGCCTGACGTGTCAAATCCAATATAAGCGTGTGATCTAAACCTTGTGGAAGGATTCAAAGGCATCTGGAAGAGCTCAGAAGATAGTCCTGCGGTTAGCATAGGCACGCTGGGGGTGCCTAAGCTTACTTTCAGAGAGACATCTACTCCTTCCAAGATCTGTCCCATATACTCCCCCTGGAAAGTAAGCTTGTTAGTACCAAAGGTAAATGAAGGCATCAGCTCCATGGAATGCTTCGAATCATGTGAAAGGTGAATGGTAAGAAAGCCAAGGGAAATGTTCTCGCCATCGTATGAGACTAACGGAGCTCTCAACACAGGCTTCAGAAAATGAAGGAATGCCTTCTTCAGGTAATTGCCGCTTGTATACTCCACAGAAGTTGGCTCGAAGTCATCGGGTTCAACTTCTTTAACGCTGTATGGAGTGCTTTCAAGACCGAAAACATAAATAGACATTCCCTTTTCTCTTCGGGAGTGTCCGAATCCGTACACTGTAGAATCTAGCACCACCGCCTTTTCAAGATTGGCACCTTCGGTTAGTCTGAAAACCTCTCCCGATTTTACCTCAACAGCGAAGGCATCCATATACCCTTCTTCATAAGCGGCTGTAAAGACTACCTTCCCCTCTTGGTAGTCAATACCCCTTCCCTTGAGATAGGGATCGTCTAGTATTACTCTGAATTCCCCTTCGGTGAAGGTCGCGATGGCTCCGTTAATGCCATTCCTTGATAGCAGCATAGCCAGGCTTCCGTCTTCAAGAACTACGATATCTTTGACTAGCCATGGAATTGTTATGAGTTGCATCCCATCGAAATAGATGGTTGATAGTTCAGTCTTTGCGTCGTATAGTGCTTTGATCAATCTTCCGTTGTAGATATCAAAGGCAGTGATCATTCCTTTGTCCAGAAGTCCCACAGAAAGAGGAGGCCTGTGTGACCAGATTTCTCTGGACGTTGTGTTCCTTTCGGTTACCGAAGTCATCAAGTAGATATTCCCTTCGTGCCATTTCAAGCTCAGGGCGCCAAAGTCGGAAAGCCTCCTGGAAAAGCCGCCATCTACATATTCTTCAATTCCTCTTTCTACAGAGCCATTCCATGAGCTTGCTTCACCGAAAACCGAATAGGAGAATAAGACACCGTTTTCAGTCTTCGTCATATCGTATATCTGACCGTTGGCCACTGTTCTGACTTCAGTTAACGTGGCATACTTTGTGGCTTCGATTCCGACTTCTTCTTTCCAGTCATTATAGAGCCCGTCCAGGGTTTCACCGAATGCAATTTGTGAGGCGTTGATAGGTCCGAAAACGGGAAGTCTTCCCGAGACTTCACCATGAAACTCCTTGACTGATTCTATGCCGAATCTTCTTACGAGATAGTCATAGAAGCCGGCCATATAGTTATAATAGAGAGCTCCTCCTCGGTAGTCCTCCCTCGATACAGACAACGCATAGTCTAGTGCTGGGAAAGCGTTTGCTTTCATGTTCTGATAGGCCATTTCCCTTCCCCACATTGGATTGTTCAGTCTTCCCTCAGAGAAGTAATTTGACGATTCGGCGAACAAAGTAACTCCCTCCACAAACGGCGAAAGCTGCTGAGGAGAAAACATTTCAGTTCCTAAGAGCACTCTGGAGATGAAAGCGGGTACACCAGTTGTGTAAGTGAGGTGAGCAATATGAGTAAACTCGTGGATAAGAAGCTGTCTGTAAAGATTAGATACATTCATTCTGGTCGACAGTATTGTGTCGGCAGGCCACACGAAGATCTGAATTGTCTTATGGTTCTGGACTTGAGCCAGTCCATTGGTGTTTGTCCCAAAATCGGCGAGGACGATGTTTATTCTTCCCGGATCGTTGCCGACGACTTCGACTGCCTTTGGCCGTATCGATTCGAAGGTGTTACCTATATAAACGGCAACTTTCTCATATCCCTCCGGGTAGTAGATATCAGCATTCGGGAATTCAAGTACGTTATTTGCAAGGATAGGGACTGCAAGAAGAGCCACAATTGCCAAGAGCAACATTATTATTTTTTTCATTAGTATACCTCCTACCTCAGACCATAGGCGAACGGGATTCATCCCTTGAAAGAAACGCTATATGCCGAATGTGTCTTCGAAAAACCGCTTTGTTTCTTTCACATTCAAGTTTTTACCGAAAGTCAGTTTCATTTTGCCTTCTGCCCAGACAATCTTAATTATCGTGCCATCTGTAACAGTAGTCTCCCTCGAAGAGTCCGTCTTCCTAGAGATCTTCACCTTTTTTAGTGATGCTTTCGGAATTAAGATATTTCCTGGCGTCTCGTTAAGTATTTCTTCCATTGACTTTTCACCATATCTATCCAGCAAAGTTGAACCAGAGGACATAACGGATGCCATCTTCTTAATAAAACCTTCATTTCTTTCCTTTGAAGCTTCCCTCGCCCTATTAACGGCTTCACTGGTGAGTGCTTTTGTTATCTGCACCAGCAACAGGCCTTCTGGAATCGCCACAATGTCATATATCTTGTTTCCGAAGAATCCAGAAGCCCCTCCTGGAAAGATCTCCAAAATATTGTCCATCTAGAAAACCTCCAAATGAAAAGTCTGCTTACGGTTCCGTTATATTCTAACATTGATCAGCTGTCATACCGTAAATTGATGATCTGTTTGATGCATAATAGTGTCAGGAAGGCACTAAAGCTCAGGGAGGTTTCTATGTGGGCATTTCTTGATGGTGATTTTGTACAGGAGAAAAGTAGAGTTATTCAGTTGGAGAACAGGGGACTGACTTTTGCAGATGGACTCTTTGAGGTTATTAGGACGATCGAAGGGAGAATTCTCTTTTTTGAAGAGCACTTCTCGAGGATGAAGAAGAGTGCTGAGTTTTTCAACATCGAGATGCGATTCACTCCAGAAGAAGTAAAGAAAAGTGCACTTGAACTCATAGGGAGAAATTCAATCGAAGATGGGGAGCTTTATTTAGAACTAACGAGAGGTACAGACCCTCACAGAGAGCATAGATACCCTCCGAAGGATACATCTAGCACGTTTTTTATGCTTGCCCTTCCATTGAGAAGAATTGATGCAGATAACTGGAAGAATGGAGTTAAGCTCTTCGCCTATCCTGATCTAAGACACAAGCTATGCGAGCACAAGACGATAAACTTGCTGCCCAACGTTCTTGCCAAGAACTTCGCATATGCCAATGGAGGATATGAGGCACTGATGTATCGAGAAGAAGATGGAATGAAATTCGTGACCGAAGGGGGTAGTTCAAACTACTTTCTTGTAGATAATGGGATCTTCTTGACGCCCAATGTCGACAATATCCTTCCTGGCATTACCAGGGGAAAGGTAATTGAAATCATAAAAAAACTCGGTCACAGGATTATTGAAAAGCGAGTCACCGTCCAGGAGTTTCTAAGCGCGGAAGAGGTTTTCCTCGTGAGCACGGTTTCCCGTGTAATGCCAGTTAAAGGCATCGATGAAGTCACTTTCGAAGTTCGCGGCAGATACACCGAGGAAGTTATGAGCGCATATGAAGAACTCTTCTTCTCAGCCAGGTGAATGATTTGGTATTAACTTGTATTAAGAAATAAACAATACGTAAAATCTGCCCTTGAGGGGTAATCTTTTGTGTGACTGGTATATAATTGCAAAAACTTTTCGTGTTTCAAATAATCTTTTTTGGAGGTGTTCGGGATGAAGAAGCTCCTCGTTTTCTTTCTAATTATTCTCTTCTCAGCGATCTTGTTGGGGCAGGTTTTCCCGGAAGAAGCGATTCCTGTAATCGAATCAAAAGGGATCATGTCTTCTGTTGATGAATCATTGTTGACTTATTCAGAATTCAAGAATGCAGTTGAAAAGGCCTTTCCAGGTAAGGGAAATCTGATCTCAGGAACAGGCGAGGTCTTGAGAGCGGATTTTGCCGTTGCGATGATCGAGGTTCTCGGTCTGAAGTCTGAATCTGAGTCCTACGAAGAGATTTGCACCACCGCACTTGACGAGTGGGAAGCCCCAAAGGAGGCCTGGGGAGCCCTCACGGTTGCTTACAGGAGCAATCATCAACTACTTGATTTCAGATATGGCCACTTGATAGAGGCGGATTCCCCCATTACAAGAAAGGAAGCTGCGATTTCCATCTACATGGCTTTGAATCCTCCTGTGACTGGCGGTATAGCAACGACAGCCGTCACTGCTGATGCTCCAGGTTTCAACACTTTATTCACTTCTGCCGGTTTGACCTGGACTATTTGTAATATCATGGGCGATGGTATTACCGGTACAGATAAGGACGGTTTCTACTTTCCCAGAATGGTCAAGAGATTACCAAGTCTTGAAAACGGACTGATGGTAATAAACGAAGACGGTTCACTTACGATAACTTACGAGTTAAGAAAGGGAATGAAGTGGCACGATGGAGAGCCTGTGACTGCCCATGATGCGAAGTTCCAGTGGGAAGTTATGAACAGCGGCGCCCCGGTTACGACAAACTACTTCGAGAGTTCAGTTTCGGAAGTAGAGGTTATCGACGATTATACTTACTCCATTACTCTTCCCGAACCTTTGAGTAATGCAGAGCTGGGTTCTTCTGTTTACGCTTATTACTTTGGGTGGTTCCAGCTTCCAGAGCATGTTTTCAGGGATAGTTACGAAGAGGCTAAGGCCAGTGGAAACTGGGACGCTTTCGTTGAAGAAGCCAACAAGAACCCTATAATGACCGGTCCTTACAAATTCAAAGAGTATGTCGAGGGCCAATACGTGATTCTGGAAGCTTTTGATGAGTTCTATATGGGTAGACCTAACATTGATGAGATAGTTATGCGAATCATTCCTGATATGGACGTAATCTTCGCTTCTACACTCAACGGAGAGATAGATTTCGGAAGATATACTCTTACACTGAAGCAGTCGGTTCAGCTTGAGAATCAGCGAGCCGACATGTTCAACGTCTTCTATACACCGAACATTGCTTACGACAATTTGAACCTTAACCTGAGGGATCCTGAGGATACAACAAAACCCCATCCGATCTTTGGAGATAAGAGGGTAAGACAGGCCGTTCTCTATGGTATCAACAGAGAGCAGATTAGCAATGTTGTATATGCCGGACTGGCCGAAGTGGTAGATACGTGGATAACAGATCTGCATCAGATGAGAGAAGCGCTCAAAGGTCCAGATGTGAAGCATTACGAATACAATCCCTCAAAGGCAAAGGCTTTGCTCGAAGAAGCCGGCTGGAAACTGAACAGCAAAGGCATTTACGAAAAGGATGGAAAGCCTCTGAAGTTCAGTCTTTCACTTGCTTCGGGAAGCGGAGATTATCAGATGATGGCCCAGATGATTCAGGGTATGCTTAAGCAGATCGGCATGGAAGTAGAAATAGATATGAAGCCGGCGCTGGTAATCTGGACGGAAACATTCCCTTATGGCGCTTACGATGCTCTTCTCTCCGGTTGGGGGTATGGAGTCAGTGATGAGGCTGCGAACTACTGGACAACCGACCAGATACCTTCTGAAGAGAACTACTGGGGTGGTATGAACTACACCGGTTGGGCAAATGCCGAAAACGATGAACTAATAGTTGCGGCATCCAAAGAGCTTGACCCGGAAAAGAAAGTCGCTCTCTATGAGAGACACTTTGCGCTCTGGACGGACGAACTCCCAGTTCTTCCTCTAGTTGTTGCGCCGACTCCGCATTTTGCAAAATCGTATATCAAGAGCTTCAATTCAGGCTACGACAACGGTCTTGGTTGGATAATTCAGAACTGGTACATTGACAGGTAATAAGCTCTCAAGGGGAGAAGTCAGGCTTCTCCCCCATATTCTTTCAAACTATCTTTCGGAGGTTTTGACATGAAATTCACCGAGCTTATAGATTGCGTTCCTGACTACAAGGAATTCTTTACGGTTGAAGAGATGGACCAAAGGTCTTTAGAGCTTGCAAAGAGGTATCCAGGGAAAGTCAAGGTATATGAGGCGGGGAAATCGCGCAACGGAAATCCGATTTACGTTCTGGAAATCGGAAGCGGCAAGAAGAATGCTCTATTGTTCGGCTGTCCCCACCCGAACGAACCGATAGGTGCTATGATGCTGGATTTCCTGAGCGAAAAACTTGCCAGTGATGATGTTTTTCGCGATCAGTTCGACTACACTTGGCATTTGATAAAAGTTATTGATGTGGATGGGACGAAGCTTAACGAAGGATGGTTCAAAGACTCTTCCTCTATAAGAAAGTATGCAGGTAATTTCTACAGGCCGCCCGGTCATGAACAGGTTGAATGGACCTTCCCTGTTGATTACAAAACCCTGCATTTCCACTCGCCTCTTCCGGAAACGGAGGTGCTTATGAAGCTTATTGAAGAGAAGAAGCCCGAGTTCATGTACTCTCTTCACAATTCCGGTTTTGGAGGGGTCTATTATTATGTGAGTGACGCAGTTCCAGAACTCCATGAGACTTTCAGCAAACTTCCAGGTTTGTTTAGTTTACCACTTTCTCTTGGAGAGCCGGAAGCACCTTTTTTGGAGCAGCTCGAACCTGCTATTTTCAAGCTTTTCGGAATGGCTCAAGAGTACGATTATCTAGAGAAGAATCTTGGTCCAGACAAAGACCCAGCAAACGTCATCAAAGCCGGTACTAGTTCAGATGATTTTGCTTCATCCGTAGCCGATACGTTTTCCTTAGTTTGTGAGATGCCATACTACTATGATGCAAGGGTCGAAGACATGTCTGAAGCCGACATTACGAGGAAGGAAGCGCAGAGATTCAATTATCAAAGGTCCGTCGAGAATTTTGAGTTTGTCAGCGAAGTGATGAAAGTGTTGGATCCGTTCGTCATAGACAGAAATTCCCCGTTCTACAGAGTCTTCAAGAATGTTCTTGAAACCTATCCCGATCAACTGCAAGCGCAGAAGAATTGGATTGAAAACGACCAGTCTCTTGAGAGAAAGGCAAGTATGGCAGAGGTCTTTGATAATAAGATAGTCAGCCAGTTCTATCAATCATTGATGCTCGGAATGCTAAGAAGATTGGTCAGGGAGAATGATGACGGATCGGAAGAGCTGTCGGCAATCGCGAAAATGGTGGAAGAAGCATTCGAGAGAAAGATTGAGTATCTCGAGAATAATCTTGATTATACGACTATTCCAATAAAGAGTCTGGTCAGCGTCCAGCTGATTGCAGGGCTTAATGTGGCAGACCATATTCAAACAAGGAGAAGCTAGAAGTTGTGAAAGTCTATTTCCTGAAACGGTTTCTGGAGCTTATTCCGATATTTTTCGCAATCTCAATGATCATCTTCGTAATTATGAACTCTATGCCAGGCGATCCTCTCTTGCAGATGAGAATGCAGAATCCGAGGGTAATGACTAACGATCCTGAAAGGATGAGGGAGCTTAGAGAGTACTATCATCTTGACGATCCGCTTCCGGTCAAATACTTCACCTGGCTTAAGAGTGTTATGACCGGAGATTTGGGGTATTCCAGTATGTACAAAACGCCTGTAATTGATCTCATAACTTCTCGCTTGCCGAATACCCTTATTCTCACCGTTACGGCCTGGCTTATAGGGCTTGTGGTCGCTCTTCCGATTGGAATCCTCTCTGCAGTAAAGAAGTATTCGGCTTTCGACTACACAACAACTGTTTTTGCCTTCATAGGCATCTCTTTGCCGGGATTCTGGTTTGCTTTAATTGCGATAATAATCTTCAGCGTAGGTCTCGGGTGGTTACCCGTTTCCGGTATGTCGACCTATGGAGTTACAGGGACCTGGAATATCTTTGTTGACAGACTGAGACATCTTGTACTTCCGGCTTTTGTACTGGGATTAGTGCAGGTTGCTTCGTGGGTGCGATACATAAGAACATCCCTTCTGGAAGTCCTTGATCAGGATTACGTCAGAACTGCGTATGCAAAAGGTGTTCCCGATAGAAAGGTCATCATCAAACACGCTCTGAAGAACGCGATGATACCTATTATTACAATAATTGCACTCGATATCCCTTACTTCTTCGGCGGAGCATTGATTATTGAGACAGTATTTTCCTGGCCAGGAATGGGTAGACTTATGTACAATGCAGTGATTTCGAGCGATTACAATCTGGCGATCAGTTGTCTGATGTTCCTGGCTATCATAACTCTTATTTCAAATCTCGTTGCTGACTTCCTGTATGTGATGGTTGATCCAAGAATCAGGATGGGCGGGAAGGGAGCTTAGTCATGCCAAAATTCTTCTACAGAAGGGAACTCGATGAAATCGAAGACAAGGCGCGGCCGGTTCATATAAATAGCTACAGGCAGTTGGTGTGGGCGAAGTTCAAGAGTCACAAACTTGCCATGTTCGGTGCGGTTGTGCTTGTTGGTGTGATTTTATTCACCGTATTTGGTCCGCTTTTCGTCGATGTGGGATACGAAGATATGGACTTCTCTTATCTCTTCTCGCCGCCGTTGACAGAGGGTCATCCTTTTGGGACAGACGAGCTGGGTCATGATGTACTTGTTAGAGTAATGTACGGCGGAAGAATCTCTCTCTTTGTCGGGTTTGCCTCTGCGGTGATAACCACCCTAATTGGAACAGTTGTCGGACTACTTTCGGGCTTCTATGGAGGCCTTGTTGACAGGTTGTTAATGAGATTTGTCGATGTAATGCTTTCTATACCAATGTTCCCGATTTTGATTACTCTTACCCTTGTCTTTGGTTCGGGAATTATGAATATCATCTTGGTCCTGACCGTTTTCGGCTGGATGGGTGTTTCCAGGTTGGTCAGGGGACTTGTTCTCTCGATAAGGGAGACCGAGTATGTCATGTCGGCCAAAGCTATGGGGGTCAGAAACGTAAGAATCATTCTAAGGCACGTTTTGCCTAACGTAATACCAATCGTAATTGTCTCTGCGACACTTAACATGTCATATGCAATACTTGCAGAGTCATCTTTGAGTTATCTCGGTCTTGGAATTCAGCCTCCCATGCCGTCTTGGGGTAATATGCTTCAGAGAGCTATGAACTACATACTTGGTACAACTACTGGGGTAAATCCGTGGTGGCTTACCGTCTTCCCAGGATTCTTCATATTTATCACAGTACTGAGCGTGAACTTCCTGGGAGACGGGCTCAGAGATGCTCTAGATCCCAAATTTGTGAGTGAGAGTTGAAAAACATGGAAACAATTCTCGAAGTTGACAACTTGAAGATTTCCTTTAAAACTCAGCTTGGAAGGATAACACCTCTAGACGGAGTCTCCTTTAGTCTGTCAAAGGGAGAGACTCTCGGGATCGTAGGGGAATCTGGCTGTGGCAAGACAATCACAGCTTTCTCAATAATGAGGTTGCTCCCAAAGAACGCCTTTCTCGGTGAAGATGCAAGGATTGCTTTCAGAGGGAAGGATATTTTAAGTCTTGGCAAGGAAGAGCTTCAGAAGATTAGAGGGAAGTCGATATCTATGGTATTTCAGGAACCCATGACTTCTTTGAATCCCCTCTACACGATCGGATGGCAGATTTCCGAAGTTTACAGGCTGCACGAAGGTCTTAGTGAGGAGGAGGCAATGACGAGGAGCGTGGAAATGCTCCGGCTTGTTGGGATTCCAGAACCTAAGAAGAGAGTCACGGAATTTCCTCATCAACTGTCGGGAGGTATGAGGCAGAGAGTAATGATTGCTATGGCGCTCGCATGCAGCCCGGAGCTACTCATTGCCGACGAACCCACTACAGCGCTTGACGTAACTATTCAAGCCCAGGTTTTGGAACTAATGAACGAGCTGAAAGATAAGTTTAGCACAGCCACGATAATCATTACGCACGATCTGGGAGTAATCGCCGAAATGTGTGATAGAGTTCTCGTAATGTATGCAGGTCAGATTGTTGAGAGCGGGGACATATTTGACATCTTCGACAAACCCATGCATCCTTACACAAAGGGCCTGATCAACTCTATACCAAAGATTGAGATTTCCAAGAAAGATCAGAAGAAGTTGAACGTAATAAATGGGTATGTCCCCCATCCGTCGAATTTCCCCGATGGCTGCAGATTCAGGCCGCGTTGCCCGATGGCATTCGAGAAATGTCTGGATAAACCGCCGATGATTGAATCCGAAGGCCATCACTCAGTTCGTTGTTGGCTATTTGAAGGGGATGATGTGTGATGAAGGTTTCCCCAATGGTAGAGATCAAGAACCTGAAGAAATGGTTCCCCATAAAGAGCGGGTTCAGGTCTAGGTCCAATCTGAAGGCGGTAGATGGGGTTGACCTGCATATTTATAGGGGTGAGACTCTTGGGCTGGTTGGAGAATCGGGTTGTGGAAAGACCACAATTGGAAGAACCCTCATAAAAATCTACCAGCCTACCGATGGAGAATTTCTCTATAGAGGAGGTTCGACTGATAAAAATGTAGATATCTTCTCTCTTTCCGAATCGAAAATGAGACCCTTCAGGAAGGAGATACAGATGGTATTCCAGGATCCATATGCGTCTCTCAATCCGAGAATAACAGTACACGACATAATCGCGGAAGGGCTAAGGGTGCACTCCGTTGGCAGAAGCAAGCAAGAGAGAAAATCAATGATAGCAGAGATCCTTGAAAAGGTAGGTCTAAGGCCAGAGTACATGTACCGATACCCTCATGAATTCTCAGGTGGACAGAGACAGAGAATAGGAATTGCCAGATCGATGATCCTGAATCCTGCACTCGTCATCTGCGACGAGCCTGTTTCGGCGCTTGATGTATCTGTCCAGGCACAGGTTATTAACCTGCTTGAAGATCTAAAGCACGAGTTCAAATTGACTTATCTATTCATTGCTCACGATCTGGCAGTTGTGAAGCACATTTGTGACAGGATTTCGGTTATGTACCTGGGAAAGATAGTAGAGACAGCGGAAACAGACCAGCTCTTTAATGACGCGCTTCATCCCTACTCGCGCGGATTGCTTTCGTCGATTCCTGTTCCGAATCCTCACATGAGAAAGACCGGAAAGAGAGAGATCGTGAAAGGAGACATTCCCTCTCCCGTTGATCCGCCTGAAACTTGCAGATTTGTTAAACGATGCCCCAGGGCATTCGATAGATGCTGGAAAGAAAGCCCTTCATTGAAGCAAGTAAGTGATGGTCATTTTGTTTCGTGCTTTCTTTATGATTAATAGATTCTTTAGCAGAAGTTCTCGATATGTATGGAGTTGAGAACAGATGTATGCAAGCCTGTCAATCAAAAATATAAATCCATGAAAATAGAGCATCTATGAGACGACCATCGACATGTCGAAACTCATAGTAATCGTCGGGCGTTGATATCCCACCCTTTACAGGCATAAAGTAATGATCGAGACCGGGTAGCAGCTGAAAATAAACATTCAATCGTGTCCATAGTGCGTTCATGAACATTATGTAGTCCTGAACCGTCGATTCGAAATCGGCATCGCCCTGAACAATGAGCACGGGGATCTCCAGTTCTCTTATAATTTCAATAGGATTCATTCTGTCAAGCTCATAATAGTATCCGGCTGTTGCTGCCAGGACGGGGGCGCCGGGAGGCAGCTTACCATCAAGAGCTGTCTGCAGGTAGTCGGTGAGAAGTTTAGTCTGCTGTCCAGTTTCTTCTCCATAGAGCGATCCAATGTATTTATGTTTGTCAATTATCACCTGCAGTTCTCTCCTGGCGGGTGTAGCCAGTAAGATAATTCCATCGACCCTGGAGTCTCTGGCGGCGATTGCTGGGGCAACTCTGCCTCCAAGTCCGTGTCCCGCAAGAAATATTGATGAGACTGAGGGTATTCTCGATGCGGCAGTTATCGCATTGATTACATCTTGTATTACTTCCGTCTCGATACTTGGAGAAGTCTGGGACAAACGCTCTCCGAACACGAATGTTCTCTTGTCATAACGAAGAACGGCCACACCCTGGGTTGCAAGGCCCCAGGCAATCTGCCTGAAGGGTTTGTTAGGACCTATTGTAGAATCTCTGTCCATAGCTCCTGAATCATGTATGAGAATTACAAGTGGATACTTGTCAATCTCTTTGGGAACGGTAATTACTGCTGGAAGCCGGTTCTTATCATCTCCAATCGTGATTTCAAACTCATCGAATTTTCTCGTATCGATGTACTCGGCAATTGCTCCTGTTTGCAGTGTCGGTTGAACCAGAAATGTGTCAACTCTGCCTTGATCATCAACCACTACGTTGAAGTCGATAAACCCTCTCTCAAACTGAGCGTGAAAGATGAATACTGTGAATCCTCTTATCTTGCTCGTCTCGGTTGAGAAAATGAAGAGATATTCGCCGTATTCCTCAGCAAGCTGCTGAAATTCCTGACTCATGTTTTCGACTGTATAGAGATTTTTCGCCCTTAGACTTTGCATCTCGTAAGCAAGATAATAGTTTCCTCGTAAGAGAAACTGAAGATACCTGTCAGCGAGTACCTCGGATCCAAAGAGCATTGTGAAAACCAGAAAAGCAAAAATCCCGACTGATACTATTTTCCTCAACCTAGACTTCTCCCGACAAATGATTCTGACTATTTATCCTAACTCAATGATAAACCATAGACCTTGATTGGTGAAATTAAAAGGAGGGCATGGCCCTCATTTGTTTCTAATATCTGAAGATTTCCCGGGAATAAGTTAAGCTCCAGAACTGTCCATGATCTTCTCGCTGTTGAAGACTCTAGTAAGAAAGTAGATGAACATTGATACATAAACGAGGTTGCTCACAAGCATGAGGGAGAATCTCGAAAAAACAAAACTGGCGGTAATGATATCTTTCATGAGGAAGATCGAGTTCACGAAAGGAATCAAGTAAAGAAGGGGATTATCTGGAGATTCCATCTGCATAGTTGCAACTCCCAGTACTATTGCCATAATATATATGGGCATTACGTAACCGCTTCCCTCTTTCATATTTCTTGCTAAGGAGCCAAGGAGAACAATTAGGGCGGCTGCTAGCCCGGACATTGTCACCAGTGTAATGAAGAGACCGAAGAGATTTGTGGCCGACAGAGATGAAAAATTGAGCTCACCACCCCCAAATGCAGGTCCTCCAACTTTGAAAGCGATTATCAGGCCGATGAAAGTGAATATGCTGTTCAAGATCGCAATAGTCATCACATACAGAATCTTCCCTGTTGCAATTGATGATCTCGACACCTGATTAACAAGCAGCACAGGCATGCTCCCTCTCTCTTTTTCACCAGCAGTTGTGTCGAGGCCTATATTCATGGATCCGGCGAAGATGTATATGAGCAGGAAATATGGGATCAATGTGGCCAGCAGCTCTGTTCCCTGAGACTCTTCCGGCGCAACATCTCTTTTCTCTACACTCACGAGATTGAGATCTTCGAGTGTCAATCCATGTTCGAGAAGCTTTTCAGAAAGAAGCAGAGATGAATACGCCGATAGGGCATTCTGAACTATTTGAGCCCCATACGAAGAACCTCTTGAAGTCGAATTGTAGAAGAGACGGACATCTATCTTCTCTCCACCACTAATTCTTTCCGCGGCATCTGCTGGAAACTCTAACATGATTGAGTTCTCCTGGTTTCTGATCGATTCTTCGCTAAGAGTTTCGTCAATTTCAAATGACATCATCTGATCTAGAAAACTAAGGAACCTCCCGTCTGGCATGTTAATTATCTTCAGCTTGTAGACTGTGTTCTCGTAGGTTCTGGTTTGGGATGTAGACACCGTGTTCATTACGAGGAAGATCACTGGCATGATCAACATCGGCAAAATCAGAACTGCGAAGACAGTTCTTGCGTCCTTGAATATATTCTTGAGTTCCTTTCGAAAGATGATTAGAGCATCCCTAAACAAGCTCGATCACCCCTTCTCTGTCGGCAATCTTAAAGAACACGTCTTCAAGATTGTCTTCGCCAAACTTCTCATAAAGCCCTTCAAGAGTGTCGTCTTCGACAAGCCTGCCCTTGAAGATAATTCCAACTCTATTGCATAGCTTTTCGGCAACAGTCATGATGTGCGTGGAGATGATTATAGTCTTTCCCTGGTTGCGGTAGTCTTTGAGAAAGTCGGTAACTGTTCTTGCCGTAAGGATGTCCAGACCGTTTGTAGGTTCATCAAAGATTATGACTTCGGGATCATGAATAAGACTGACTGCGATCGCAGCCTTTTGCTTCATTCCTGTAGAAAGCTTCCCGATTCTCTTGTCAAGGAAGTCATTCATATCCAGATATTCTGATAATTCCTTTGTCCGTTTAGAGATATCTGTGTCCCTCATATGATTGAGTTCGCCGTAGAATCTAAGCAGTTCCTTTGGTGTAAGGTTTCCCGATAGTTTCATGTCGCTTGTAAGGAAACCTATTCTCTTCCGAACTTCTGTGGGCTGAACTACGGAGTCGAATCCCATTACGCTTGTCTTTCCTCTGTCTGGCTTGAGAAGAGTTGAGATAATTCTGAGAGTTGTAGTCTTTCCGGCACCATTTGGTCCTAGAAGGCCAAAAATGCTTTTTGGCTCGGCGGAAAAGCTCAACGAATCGACAGCTACCACCTTTTTTCTTCGACTTTCGAAAGTCTTTGAGATATTCTCAACCTTAACCATTTTTTGCCTCCTAATGACGGTCTTTCCAGGGTGTAGAATAACACCCCATTGTTAATTCGAAGTGAAGAAATAAAAATCGTGTAGAAATATTTCATTATAGCATGGAGATTGATTAATTATATTCACTACAGAATTCATTTATTTCAATACGTGATGAATTATAGTATAATTTGTCATAAGTACTCCGCTTAGAACTCTTGGAGTCGACTCTTCGGACCAAGTTCTTGCTTAGTGATGAGCAAAATACGCGTTAGGAGGTTCTAGATGAAGGTAGAAGATTCAAGATATCTCAACGACAAACGGGACATGATGAAGAAACTTGTGTGTTCTCTGGAACGTGACTTTCCTTACGTTTCAGTTCTCGGCACGGATGTCAGAGGTAAACAGTACCAAGTGATGACAACAGGGATTAGCGTGAACGATTCGAGATGGTCCGAAAGAGGGTTCGTACTCAGAATTCATGATGGAATAGGTTACTTTGAATTCTCGTTTAACGAAATGGGGAATCAAACAGTTGAAGAGATTGTAAAGTATGTAGGGAGAAAGTTTTCTGCGTTCAGGAATAGTATGAATGAGAAAAGTTTAGATGCTTCAGCAGTACCGATGTTCGAAGAAGAGGAATCGAAACTCTGTTTCAATGACGAAGTTGGAATTCTTCCGGGTTCTCTCTCGGCAGGAGAGATAATCGATAGACTGTCTTCCTTTAAGGATAGGGCTCACGAACTCTCCGATGAAGTAGTAAACGTAATGGCCCTCATGGAAAACGTGCAAGTGAGTAAGCTCTTCATTTCTTCCAGGAAGGAGCTCTCACAATCCTACATCTGGTCTCAAGGATATTTGTACGTCGTTGCCAGAAGGAACAAGAGGACCAAGTATAGTATGAAAGGTTTCTCGGGATTGAAGGGTCTGGAGGTTCTGGACGAGATGGAAGCGTTCGTCGGGAAAGTGGTCGAGAATGCTCGACTTCTACTCTCGGCCGAGAGAATAGATCCAGGTGAGTACGACGTAATTTGCTCTCCCGATGTTGCAGGACTGATTGCTCATGAAGCTTTCGGACACGGAGTCGAAATGGACATGTTTGTGAAGGGAAGGGCGAAGGCAATCGAGTATCTGGGAAAGCGGGTTGCGTCTGAGCTAGTCACGATGCATGATGGAGCGGCCGGTGTAAGAGAAGTTTCATCTTACGCATTTGATGATGAAGGCTGTCTGGCAAAGGACACAGTGATAATTGAAAACGGAATTCTCAAGAGGGGAATTTCAGATTTGATTTCTGCATCTGTTCTTGGAACTGAGCCGACCGGCAACGGAAAAAGGGAGTCATTTGAGAGAAAAGCATATACACGCATGACAAACACTTATTTTTCTCCGGGAAAAGATGATCTTAAGAGCATGATCGAATCAATAGACTATGGTTTTCTTCTTGAAGACTATTACAGCGGAATGGAGGATCCCAAAAACTGGGGGATTCAGTGTGTCATAGCCTACGGACGTGAGATTAAGAAAGGCCAGCTTACGGGTCGCGTCGTATCTCCAGTAATGATGACAGGATATGTACCTTCTTTGCTGAAGTCGATTTCCATGGTATCTGGAGATTTCAAGCTCTCAGGAACGGGAGCCTGCGGCAAAGGTCATAAGGAGTTCGCGAAAGTCTCTGCAGGTGGACCATATATTAAGGCAAAAGCGAGGTTGGGATAATGATAGAGACGATTGTAAAGAACCTTGAAGCAAATTCAGTAGATGCATGGAGAATAAGGGAAGAGAACATTGAGAGTGAAGAGTATTTCTTTGTGGGGAACAAGGTCGATCTTGGAAGGGCGAAAAAGGTGAAGAAGTACGAAGTAACTGTCTACCGCGATTTTGAAGAGGGCGAAAAGAAATACAGAGGAAGCTCTACGGTTACCATGAGCCCGGGAACAACGGTTGAGGAAATCGTCCATTCAATACAGGAAGCTTTTTTTGCTGCAGGTTTCGTAAAGAATCCCTGGTATCCAATGGCGCCGAAATTTTCGCGGAGATTCGAAACAACAGAACATGACCTTCATGATCTTTCAAGAGATGCTATTGGAGCAATCTTTGACAATGAAAAACCGTCCAATTCATGGTTGAACTCTGTTGAGATTTTTGTGACGAAAAACGGGTTCCGCATTCTCAACTCTGAAGGTCTCGACGTGGCTTTTTCAAAATACAGAACATACATTGAAAGCATTGTAAGTTCTTCTGGCAGAGAAGAAGTCGAGCTGTACGATCAGTTGCTCCTTGCACTTCCCGATGTTGAACGTATAAGGGAAAGGATTTCCAGATTACTTCTGTTGGTCGGTGAAAGAGCTAATGCCGTTCCTACGCCAGCTTTAGGCAGGATACCGGTAGTACTTACCGGAGAGCCGGCGAAAGAGGTAATGAGATACTATTTGAAACAGGCAAATGCACGTCTTAAGTATGACAGGATATCCGAAGCTAAACCTGGAGACTCTGTTCAGTCAGGAGAATCGGGAGATAAGATAACGCTTGAAGTTGTGCCGGAACTTGAAGGTTCATACTTCAGCCTTCCTTTTGACAATGATGGTTTTCTAATTGGGAAAAGGACGGTTATCGAAAATGGGATTTTGAAGAATTACTGGGGTGACATCAAATATTCTCACTACCTGGGAATCGAACCAACGGGTGCTGTTCTGAACTTCTCGGTTGGTCATGGAAGTCTCAGCATTGATGAGATGCGAAAAGCCGATCATCTGGAGGTTACTCATTTTTCGGCAGTTGACGTTGATGAAACAACGGGCGATTTCGGAGGAGAGATCAGATTGGGCTGGTATTTCGATGGTTCGGAGAGAATTGCGGTAACGGGAGGTTCAGTGACCGGTAGTCTAAGAGAGCTTGAATCAATCTATCTGTCGAAAGAGACAGAACTGGACGAAGATTACTACGGACCGGTCTCAATCGCAATAGAGGGGTTGAAGATTTCGGGTGAATAGTTTTTTTGGAGGTGCACATGATTATTGAGACAATAAGAATGAGGCATTCAACGAGGAAGTTCCTCGATTACGACCTGTCTGTAGAGGAAAAGGAAAGGCTAATGAACTTCTTCAGGGAGCTTCCTACTCTTCATTCTTTGCACCTGAAATGGACCCTAAGAGATCTGAACAAAGGATCGGGCGTTATATTTGCACCGTGTCCCGCCAAGCCGAGCTGCCTTGTAGAATACGGATTCCAGGGAGAAATCATTGTGCTGGAAGTGACCAAGATGGGATTGGGTAGTTGCTGGAATGCCGGGATTAGAGAGGAGGGCTCCCCGGCCGGGATTATCATTGGTAAGGAAGATTCAGGGAAGGTAACCCTAAACGATATTCTTACCGGAATGGGGAGAAGGAAGGAGTTGGAATCTCTTGTCGAGGGACCGTTGCCCGAAGATGAGAGGCTGCTTCAAATATTGGAATCATGCAGACTTGCCCCTTCTTCGATGAATAGACAACCCTGGAGATTCAACGTTCAGAAGGGTGATCTATACATCTGGGTCAAGGCAAACATGATTGGGGGCAGTCACTGGATAGATCTTGGAATTGTCCTTTCGCATGCCTACATCACTGCACAGGAATTCTTTTCGAAGGTTTCTATAGGGAGGGCAGCCGGAGAAAAATACAGATTGATTATGAAGTAACCAATTTGGTCGTTTCTATCATGATCCACAAACCTTTTTTACTTACTTCGGTTCAAGGCTAGAAGAGAAGGCTGATACGGCTGGGAAGATCAGAGTGAAACAAATTGCGAAGCATCCCACTCTGAGCTTATTTTCCGAGCAATCTAAGTGAATTGAGAACGGCCAATAGAGTTACCCCTACATCGGCGAATACTGCTCCCCACATGTTCATCAAGCCGAAGGTGCCTAGCGTCATGAAAATAATCTTGATCCCTATGGACATAACAATGTTTTGAACTGCGGTGATGTTAGTGAACCTCGATATCTCTATTGCTCTTGCAACTTTCGAGAGCGAATCATCTGATAGAACGATATCTGCCGTTTCGATTGTTGCGTCAGCTCCCGAAGCTCCCATGGCAATGCCAACATCGGCCCTTGCAATTACCGGTGCATCATTTATTCCGTCGCCAACAAATGCGGTTTGTTTCCCACGTGCTATTGCTGACTCCACTGCCTTCATTTTGTCTTCGGGAGTCGCTTCGGAAATCAGACTGTCAAGGTCCAGTTCGGCCGATATGGAAGCAGCAATATCATAACTATCACCCGTAAGCATTACTATCTCATTAATTCCGAGTTCTCTAAGCTTGATGATGGCATCGGCAGAATCGTCCTTCAGAAAGTCGGACAGAGTAAAAACTCCCTCTACTCTGCCATCGATGGAAAGAAATATCTTTCCGGATACGTCTCGTTCTTCATAATCAACTCCGAGATCTTCCAGGAGAGAGGAGTTACCAATGCCCATTTTCATGCCGTTGATTTCTGCTGTGATACCTTTTCCTGCGATCTCTGTGTGGTGGGAGATTTTCACCTCTTCGGGAATCTCTGGATTGAGGCCTCTGAAAGAACTTGCCACTGGATGGGTGGAGTAGCTTTCCATTAGGGCTGCGTATTCCAATAACTCCCTCTTGTCATATCGGCCGGAAGTTTCTATTTGAGAGATCTCTGGCTTTCCCTTGGTCAATGTCCCGGTTTTGTCTATGAAAATCGAATCAATCTTGCCGAGAGATTCCAGATAATTACTTCCCTTGAACAATATACCCTCTCTTGAGGCCTTTCCAATACCGACGAAATAGCACAACGGAACAGAGATGACTAGTGCGCATGGACAAGAAATGACAAGAAGGACCAACGCCTTATGAACCCAATCTGAGAGTTCCCCTCCGAACAGCAGAGGGGGAAACACCGCTATTGCAGTAGCGATGGAAACCACAATGGGTGTATACAGCCTCGAGAATCTAGTGATGAACCGCTCCTTGCTAGATTTTCTAGAAGTCCCTTCTTCAACTAACTCCAGCATTCTGCTAGTATAAGATTTCTTGAGATTGGTTGATGCAGTGACTTCTATTACACTTGACTTGTTTATGGTTCCGGCAAGAACTGTATCGCCTTCCTCTACAGGTACGGGACTACTTTCTCCTGTGAGAAGTGATTTATCTAGCCAGGTCCTTCCGGAATTGATGAGTCCGTCAATGGGAATTCTCTCTCCCGGTCTGACAACAAATCTGTCACCCGGTTGGATCTGACTTGCCGGTACAGTGCGAAGTTTTCCGTCAATGATCTGATTGACTTCTTCAGCCCTTAAATCTATCAGTTCCTTCACTGATCTTCTTGATTTTCTCAAGGCCATTGCCTCCAGAAGCTCTCCGAAACCGTAAAAGATCATCACGGCAACAGCTTCCGGCAATTCGTGGATAACAAAAGCACCCATAGTGGCGACGGTCATGAGGAAACTCTCGTCGAACAAGTCCCCCTTGAGGAGATTCCTGGAAGCCTTTAGGACAGTATTCCCCCCAGCGACAAGATACGCAGTCACAAACAAGCCATATTCCAGCAGTTCATTGTTCCCGTGGAGAAAGGGGGAAAAGACCAAAGCAATGAAAAACAGGACTCCTGAGAAAAGTAGTTTTACAAGTTCTTTGACGGGTAAGTCTTTCTCAACACCCGGAGATTCCAGCAACGTTATCTCCGGTGAATGTTTGTGAATTATTTCTTCGACTTCTTCGAAAGTTTGACTATCGATTATTAGTGTCGAAGAAGAGAAATCTATTCTTGCATCAACTCCCGATCTCTTTAGCTGGCCCTCCAGTTTGGCTGCACATTTCGGACAATCAAGTCCTTCTATTCTGTATTTCTTCATCCTAATCGCCCTCTGATAGTTCCTGGAAGTGCTCTCTGGCAATGTGTATTAGGTCAATAACGTGATGGTCACCCAGAGAGTATAAGACTGACTTCCCTTCCCTGCGATTTCTTACAAGTCTATAAGATTTAAGCTGTTTCAGATGGTGAGAAATCGTCGGGAGAGTCAATCCCAGAATTTCTGCCAGATCGCAAGTGCATAATTCGGCCTCAGACAGAAGAAATATAATCTTTGTTCGCGTCTCGTCTGAAATTACCTTGAAAAGTTCTGATAGGCCTGAAACTTCCTCTGCAATCTCTCTAAATTTGTTTACATCAACATGTACTTCTCTACTCGGACAAAGGTCGCTCACTACCTACCTCCCAATCAATTAGATGGGTGTCTAATTGATTGTACTTCGAATATCTGCCTGAGTCAAGTCACTTTCCAAACACTATCGCAGGCGTGGAAATGAGAAGTTACTTTCCGCCAAAAGTGAAGACACCCTCGATGTAATAGGCTGTAGGAAGTCCAAAGGAAAGTTCGATTAATTGGTTTTCGTCTATTATTTCAAATTCGAACCTGGACTTTCTAAAGTCTCCGTCTGGAGAAGATGACGTGAAAAGTCTGAGTTCATTCAGTTTGGCATCTCCTATCTTTACAACTGGATGAATCCTCGCACCTTCTTCGAAAGACACGATTTTGCAGCTCAAAGCGGGAAGTGCATCACCGGTATTGATATGGTAGATCATTGAACTGATAGCCTGTGTCACTCTGAAGACCTCAGTTCCATGTCTGGCGTTAGGCGCATAAACCATCGAGAAGTAACCAGGGAGATCATCCACGTATAGTTTGGAAGCGTCTATGGGCCAGTAGGGATCGTTTGTACCGACAACGATGAGTTTCGGCACTTCTAAATCCATGAGATAGGTGAAAGGATCTATGTATTGAAGGAGATCTCGCTTGACAGGGTTATCGAGATCGTCGAGTATCCCTCTCTCGACGTATTCTCTTATCGAAGGGCTGAAGCTTCCCCAGAAACTAAGCTGGTGTTGCATTTGTTCAGCGATATTGAGATTATCAAACGCGATAAGAACGATTCCTTTGACTCGCTCATCCATTGCGGCGGTAAGCCATGTAGTCCAGCCGCGCTTTGAACCTCCAGTCAAAATGAATCCTTCAATCTTGTCACCCGTGTTCTTGATATAGTCATCAAGAAGGTTCATCGAAACAACAGTTGACTGTACCATTGGCAACAGAGTCGGCCAGCTATGGTCACCTGTTTCGATAAACTTCGAGAAGGAGTAGCTAAGCAGCCAATCCTCTCTTAACCCGCCGAAAAGTGGCTGATTTGGTATATCGAAAAGCACGGCAACGTATGCTTTGTTTTGCAGCGCTAGCAGCCTGAAAATGGAAAGCTCTTCCTGCGTATACTTGTAATCTCCGGCAATGAATATTACTGCGACTGTTGATAGTACACTTGGTGGTCTTATTATCATCAGATGATTCTGCCACTGGATATTCTGCCATACAACTGAATCAAACTTCATTGTCTCAATCTTTATAAGCCCTTCCGATGGCGATTCCACGATCAAAGCCTTTCCGTCTTCAAGGTTTGAGGGAAGAGAATCTGAATCGATAAACGCGTCCATTGTAAACGCTGAAAGTGTGGTTGCGACAATAAGGGTAAGAGAAATCGCGGCAGTCTTCATTTCATGCACCTAAGTCATGCACCTAAGGTCTTCAATAGACTAGCGGCGACTTCTTTCAGTTTCTCAACTACATCTTCGGGTCCCGTAATTCTTGCTTCTTCATTTGAGGCAAGGAACATAACCAGGTCCCCAAAGTGAAAAAAGTGATAGACACGAAAGTCCTTTTGAAAGTCAAAGCGAGCCTCACTGAACTTCGCCCCACGAGGGAACAGCTTCTTCCACAGCATTGGCTCTTCAATGTATCTCCTGCTTGTGATCTTCACTTTGTCGACTTCATCCGACCTGACAAAGCAAAGTTCACCATCTTCTTGAACACCACAGAATCGCTCTTGTCTTTCGTCAAAGCAGGCAGGACTGAAGAAGAACTCATTACCTCCTCTAAGAACAACTTTCACAGCCTTCTTTCGATTAATAGCCTTAAGAAAGATTGAGCTGACGAGATTCTCGCTCTTTGTTTGCGACTTCATGCTGTCTTCAAAGAGGGAAGGTAGCCGATACGTTTCGGAATAGAAGTATTCTTTAGTAGTGCGGGAGTATTTTAGCGGAGCGCCCAGATTTGTTCTCATGTACTTGAAATCTCTTCGAGCCTGACGGCTGGAGATGCCGAACTTTCCAGTGTATTCATTCATGGAGGCCGGATCATTGCTTGACAGGCGGTCATGTAGCCAAATGATTCTCATTTCTCTTGACATATCTACCACCTCCTGGAGTTCGGACGAAAGCCAGCCAATCTTCTCAGATCTCAATTCGAAGATGTTAGAATTGCAATTGTATTATACAGAATTAGATAGACTAAATCTAAGAGCCCGATGATGGAGAACAGGTATGATTAAAGGAATCATTCTTGATCTATTCGGTACTATTGTGAGTAACAAAAGGCTCTTCACCCCTATTTGCTCAAAGATGGCGGCAGACTCTGGAACTGAAGTAGAGGAAATCGAGCGAGATTTCGTTGATCTTTACAGACGCCACTTCAAGAATTGTCATCGTTTGCCATTTCGGCCAGAAAGATATTACTATTACCTTCTGATAACGGAACTGATCGAAAAATACGATCTGCCTGGGGATGTGGAATCATACTGTAATTTCATGTATGACTCTTTTTCAAAGCTTCCCGCTTATTCAGATTCTAAGATACTTAAGAAGATGTGCAAGGAGTTCACCACTGCGATTCTCACTAACGCCGATGATGTCTTCGCCAAGAAAGTGATTGAGAGAAACAGAATTCCTCACCACGTGCTGTTGACTTCGGAGACTGCGAGATCATACAAGCCTTCTGAAGAGATCTTCGAAAAGATCTTATCACTTATAGGACTTGATAAAACCGAGGTGGTCTTTGTTGGCGACAGTATTCAGGTCGATATGCTAGGAGCTTCCGGCGCCGGAATAAAGGGAATACTTATCGATAGATCAAAATCCTATTTTGACTACGTGCCCAGAATAGAAAGCCTAGAGGAGTTGCCTAGCCTGCTAAGGCAACTTTGAGAGCTCTTTCGAATTCTATGATGACTCTTTCAAGATCGTCTCGTGAAACGTTCAGATTCGTCACGAATCGCCATTCGCCACCCTCGGGAGGATTGATCTTTATACCCTTTTCTAGAAGCGTCTCAACTATGAGTCGTGAATGTGCCTTGTTAGTTAGCTTGAAGAAGACCATGTTTATGTCGAGCCTTTCAGAGAAAACTTCGATGCCAGGTATCGTTGACAGACCTTCGGCGAGAAATCTTGCGTTTCTGTGATCTACTGAGAGACGATCGATCATTCTCTCCAGAGCAAAAATCCCTGCAGCGGCAATAATCCCGGCCTGGCGCATAGCACCGCCCATAATCTTTCTTCCCTTTCTAGCCTTTTTTACGAACTCTTTCGTGCCGACAAGCATTGAACCTATCGGTGCTCCGAGACCTTTAGATAGACAGAACATGACTGAATCGGACTGAGCGGCGATTTCTGCCGGGCTTACTTCAGCAGCAATCGCGGCGTTGAAGATTCTTGCACCGTCAAGATGGAGAGGAATACTTCTCTTTCTCGAAAGTTCGTACACTTCCTTCAAGTATTCCATGGGGATTAAACGTCCGCTGGAATGTGCATTCTCAAGGCAGATTAGTCCCGTTCTAGGATAGTGAAGATCTTCAGACCTGATCGCTTTCCTGATTCTTTCCACCGAAGGCATGCCGTCGTCACAATCAAGAGTTCTCATTTGAACTCCGGCTATCACAGCAGAAGCACCTGCCTCGTGAACAATGATGTGATTTGAAGCAGGTATGATCACCTCATCGCCCCTTAACGTATGTGTCAGGATTGAAAGTTGATTTCCAAAGGTTCCGGATGGGACAAAGAGTGCGGCCTCCTTTCCGAGTATTCCCGAGGCTATCTCTTCCAGCCTGTTTACTGTCGGATCGTCTCCATAAACGTCGTCTCCCACTTCTGCATCGGCCATTACCCGGCGCATTTCTTTGCCGGGGACCGTAACCGTATCACTTCTGATGTCTATCCACTTCACGACGGCACCTCCAAAGGTTTGTTATGAAAACAATTATAAACCAGAACCGTTAAGTAAAGAAAAAGCCGGATCTAATGATCCGGACTATATGGGGTTCCTATCTAAGGGGGATAGGGGGGTTATAAACTATAATAATTCTAGTTTGTTTTCATTAATATCACCTTGTGTTAATAAGGCGAAATAATGCAGGATCAGTTGCTTATAGTTTAATACCCACAAACATTATTAACATAAGTTCATTTTTTGCCAAGACATATGACATGAACAATGGATCCTGAAAATACCAAGGCCACAAACGGAACAAGATAATGTCGGGCAAGAGACAGAAGCTCTCGAAAGGCGACCCTCTTAAGGTCTTTCAGAATTGAGCGACACACCTAGCATCTTTGATTTACGTTCCTGATCGGAGGAACCGTGTCGTTGTTCATGAATTAAATCCAGTCGTCGCTTCGCTCCGGGTAATGATCTCAAGAACCTTTCCAAGGTTTTACACGGATACTTGTCGCATAGAAATTCCTTTCTATTCACAACAGCTCTTCAAGGGGCATCAATCGCATAGTTTGAAGCGTATTTCTCTGTGACAGCCGCAGAAATTGATTTCGGAGAATGCAATATCGAATCCGGAGTCTTTCGACCACAAATTTGCAGTTTCTCTCCTCAACGAATCATCGTTAGCTGAAATGCCTCTTTATGTCTCGCACTGAGTGCAGTCTATGCCACAGAATGCTATCATATTCATACCACCGTCCTGACCCGCTACAATTAGAAACATCTGCTCACAGATAGAGCATACATTATGTGAAGCACAGAAATAACTTTGGAGGGAAGATTTGAAACCATTGGTAACTGAAGAGGTTTACAGAGTAAGGTATTATGAGCTGAAAAATGATTGGAAGGCTTCAATTTCATCTATTATGGACTATTTCAACGATGTAGTGACGTTGCAAACGGTGCAGATTGGCCATGGCGTCGACGTAATGAGCAGGGGAGAATATGCTTGGCTTCTGCTTCGCTGGGAAATAAGGGTCGACAGGTACCCTGACTACATGGAGAGTGTCGTTGTTCGAACTGTTCCGCATTCGATGGACAGGTACTACGCTTACAGGCGTTTCGAAATCCATGATACTTCAGGTGCATGCATTGTAGAAGCCGATTCTCAGTGGATTTTGATCGATCAGAAGAAGCGGAGACCAGTGCGGATAGGGGAAGAGTTCTACAGAAGATACGGTGTTGACACAGACTTCCATCAACCTCTCTCTTTCACGAAGATTCCCGAACCGGAAGCTGCGGATAGGGAAGTCTCTCTAAAAGTCCGCCAGTCCGATTTAGACACAAATGGACATTCAAACAATGTATCGTATGTCAAATGGATAATTGAGACAGTTCCGAAAGAGATCGAGAACAGGCATCTGCGAAGGCTTGCTATTAGATACATACACGAGTCAAGAAGAGATGATGAGGTTGTAATAACTGGCACGTTCAGAAAATGCAGTAATTTCGTTGAGGGAATGCACCGGATAAGCAACGGCGAAAGATTGCTGACATTGGCCAGGACTGAGTGGATATGAAGGACGGCTGAAACCGCCCTTCTAGACCACTCTATTAGACAAGTGAATCCGGGTCCACGTAATCTTCTAGCCAATAGGCATTTGGGTTTCTATCGAAGGCCATGAATAGATCATATCGTCTGGGATCTGCCGCTCTATGGTACTTCATGTATATTTTGTTCTCATCGAGTCCTACATACTCTATTTTTCCAGTTGCATGAGACATTACGAATCTAGCTCTCTTCGCAAGGCCAGAGACTCTGTCAATAGACTTCTTGAAAATTGCATAACCCTTTTCGGCTGGAACGGCGTAAGTATGATTTCCCTTGGTTGGTCTGCACTGGAAGACATAGTAAGGCGGTATTCCTATGAATGAAAGCTTTCTGAATAGTTCTGTCATTACCTCAACGTCGTCGTTGACTCCCTTTATCATTGGAGTCTGATTGCAGATCACGGCACCTGCATCCCTCAAAATGTTGAGGCCCTTTACCGCTTGATCCGTCAGTTCTCTTGGGTGGTTGAAGTGCGCCATTATATAGATTTTCTTCTTCTGAGTACTGTACTTGCTGATCATTTCTGGCAAATTGGGATCGTTTATGATTCTGTAAGGATTGAATGCGACCATTTTACTCCCAAACCTGATTATGCCAACGTGGTCGATTTCTCTTAGCTGTCTCACGATGTTACCGAGTCTTTCTGTGGACAGTATTAGTGAGTCTCCTCCAGTGAGAAGAACATTTGTAATCTCCTTGTGCTTCTTAATGTACTCTATACCTTGCGTGACGTCATTGACAACTTCTTTGTTTTCTACTGAAAACAGTCTCTTTCTGAAGCAGAACCTGCAGAAACTCCCGCAGACCTTCGAGACAAGCAGCAAAGCAGTGTCTGTATATTTGTGCTCCATACCGGGAGCTACAGTGTACTTATGCTCCTGTGAAGCATCTAGATCTCCCCACTCGTCAAGTTCTTCGAGATCGGGCACGATTATCCTCTTTATTGGGTCGTGAGGATCTTTCCAGTCAATCAGTCCCAGATAATAGTCGTTGGCCCTAAAGGGATAAACTTCCGTCACCCTTCTCATTTCTCTTATCTGTTCTTCACTAAGGCCTTCGATTTTGTCCACACTTGTGAGATATTTAGGACTATGCAAATTCACCACTCCTTACTTTTGATTTAATTTCAGTGAACACTTCTCTTCAGAATCGAGAAGATCTCGAAAAACTAGATTCCCGAACAACTGGATCGCTCGGCGACATCCATGAAACTACATTCATCCTGAGAAACACAAAACGTCAATGATATTAATCATACGAGTAAGCCAGCTCCGCATTCAGAACATAAGTCTGTGCACAAATAACGATAAATTATAACACATGAAATATTCTGCGCCCGACTAAATTACTGCGCAATCTCGCTATGGATCTTCAAATAAGCTTTACAAGATCATACATCTCGGGGGTATAGAGAAAAACAAAAAACCCCTCCTGAAAGAGGGGTCATTATTAGTGTAATATCGGAAGTTCTATTCGGTCATTAGAATGATATTTCCCATGTAGTTGCCTGCAGGAGAGTATATCTTTCTGTTGAGTTTAGAATCAACATCATCAAATACCGCAGTACCGATTAAAGTATCTCCCAATTCGTTGACCGCGAAGAAGTGAATCTCATAAAAGTCGAAGATCCAGTCTGTTTGAACTACAGACTGTTTTTTCTGGGAGAGAATCTCGTACTGACCTGCAACGATTCTTACCGAATCACTATCAACTGAGCGAAGTGCATATGAGATTCCCGTTACCCTTTCTGAGGTTTCAACCATAACTGTGAATCGATTCTCCGTTTTCATTCCCTTTTCGTCCAAGACTTCCAGAAGGATCTCATTCTTTCCAATATCCCTTCTTGTGGGAACGAATGAGTACGTTCCTTCAACTATTTCGCCAGGTCCCGACAAAAGCCTGAATTCTAGACTATCGCCATCTGGATCGCTCGCGAATCCTCTAAGATACAAAGAATACTCGCTTCCTATCTCCGTAGTGGCGTCGGGTATGAATAGCTCGGGAGGCCTGTTCAAGTCTCTCACCAAGATACTAACGGTCAGTGTCTCCGATAAGCCCATCGAGTCTATTGCCGTTATAGTAGTTGTCTTCATGCCCTGATCATCGTAGCCTGGATTGTAGACAAAACGATCTTCACTGATTATTCCAACGCCCTCAACAGTGAATTCGAGATCATCTCCATCGGGATCGAAAAAGAGAGTACTCAGGTCCAGGTTAAGGGTGAATGTCTCCATGATTGTTGTATTCAGCGAAGGAATGACTTTTACGGGAGATCTGTTCACGTTCTCAACCTCTACTGTGAATGTGCCGACACTTTCGAGTCCCTTGTCGTCTCTGGCGAGCAATTTGACTTCATGAGCGCCTTCTGAGTCAAAGTCGGGAGTATAAAGATAGTGACCTTCTTCGATGGAGCCGGGTCCTTCAACGATCTCGAAATCCAAATCATCACCATCAGGATCGAAAATGAAGGCCCTAAGATAGACCCTCAGGGTCTCGCCTTCCCTAATATCCCAATCTGGTATTGATACTGTCGGCGGTCTGTTGACTTTGTTCACTCTTATTCCAAAAGAAGCGGTACTTGTTCCTCCCTTTTCATCTTCTAGAAACACTTTGATTGATTTCTCGCCAGCGTCTCCAAAGTGTGGAGAATATAAATATTTGCCGCCGACCAGTTCTCCCGGTCCTTCGATGGCAAAGCTAACCTCGTCTCCATCGGGCTCGATAACCCTTTCGAGTAGATCAATTTCCACTGTTTCCCCTTCGTTCAAAACAATGTCACTAAGAACAAGCCTTGGTGGGCGGTTAACGTCAATGATTTCAATCTCAAAACTAGAAAATTCTTCGTTCCCGTAGCTGTCTAGAGCTTTGATAGTCACGTTCTTCATTCCAGCATCTGCAAAGGAAGGCTCGTATACGAACAGACCGTCTTCAAGCCGTCCAGGACCTTGTACTATTCTGAAGAAGATTTCATCTCCGTCTTCGTCGAAAGTAGAAGATGCAATGTCAACCAATAGTCGTTCTCCTTCATTGACTACCTGATTTTCGATTTGCATTACTGGCGGAGCATTGACATCAATGATTTCAAGTTGAATATCCCGAGCAGTCTCGTTCCCGTGACTATCTCTAGCAGTTACTCTCAAGACGCTAGTACCTGCATCGCCGTAGCCTGGAGAATAGACAAAGACGCTTCCTACCAGCTCACCGGGTCCCTCAACCGAGAATTCCAGGCTATCTCCATCAGGATCAACAGCGATTGAATTCAGGTCTATTGAAAGCGTCTCTCCCTCACTTATTTCAACACGAGATGTGTTGATTTCGGGAGGCCGATTCACTCTTATTACATTGATGAGCATTTCATCTTCAGAGCTCTTTCCTTGTTTATCAGTTGCGCGAATCCTAACTGCGATCTCTCCGGCATACGAAAAACCTGGTTCAAAAACGTATGAGAAACCAGATAAAACGCCAGGTCCGTCTATCAGTTCAAGAACAACCTCATCAATCTTTTCATCTTTCACAAACTGCTTCAAGCTTAGGGTCAGTGTTTCACCCTGGTTGACAACCTGTACGGGCAATTCCAGTTCAGGTTCTTTATTCATAAGTCCAGGAAGCGTAATAACCAAGATTATTGCAGCAGCTGCCGCTGCAATAAGAACGTAGATCATCCATCTTTTCATCATATCTCCCCCTTAACTGTCGGGAACTACAGCAAACTTTTTTACGCTGGTCTAGAACTTGTCACATCAAGAGTCTCAGATTCATTGACTCAGTTCCCTTCTCGGATTATCGATTTTATCCGTCGGCATTTCAGCCTTTGACACGTCATCCTCGTCAAAGAGAACGACTACCTCATCGAAGCCCATGCCCAGGAATAGTCCATGAAAGAAGTTTCTTGCACTCTCTCTTGACGTCTCATCGACACCCATTTCAAAGGCGTTTTGAAGTGCCTGTTTTTCAATCTCTTCACTGTATGACTGAAAGGTTTTCAGCATATCCCTGTTGCCGAAAATTCTTACTAGCACCCCGCTTTGATTGATCACCCTGATATCTGGAATCTTATTCTGTGGGATAGTTACTTCAAGCTTAGGAGAGGGAAGAGTGAGTTTTATTCTCCTTGCTTCACCTTCATGGACCTCTATAGCATCTTCCTTTAATCTCCTCAGGTCAAGATAACCGCGTACCTGGAACGGGACTATGAAGATGAAACGTTGAACCGTTCCAGGAACAAGACTTCCCCTCTCTGGTTCAAAAATCAACAAGGTAGTCATCCTGGCAGTACTTAGTTCAGAAATTCTCTCTACCTTATGAATTATCGATTCCGATCTGAAGCTTGTTTTCTTTCTCGATTGGAGAAAGAGGAGAAGAAGCAAAGCGATTACCGCGAAAAGTACGATATTCAGAACGAGCAATGAGTCACCTCCAAGAACCCGAATGTTTCAGAAGCTATTCAGTAATTCACCATCAGACTGCCCATAGCAGCCATCGCAACTATCGTTATCACCACGAAAACAAGGGCCAGGATTATCAGTATGCCCTGAATTCTGAAGTAATGTCTAAGGCTATCAAGAGCAATTTCCAAGTTAACTGATGCTTTTGAATGGACAAACGAATCGAATTCCTTCTTCGAGCTCCTCAGTTTAAGCCCCATAATCAAAGCAATAAGTGCGCTAATGACGCCGAAAACCGAGAAGGGGTTTGCCACCATACCGACTATGGACCCGATAATTCCCAGAATAGCACCCACAATCGTCCATATGCCGACAAATCCTGCCCAATAGCTTAGGCCGCTCAAGGTTTGATAAGAGATACCTTCAATGTCGGAAGTCTCATTTGCTCTTCCCAACATGATGCAACACCTCCTCTTCTTGACCCACTCCAAGTTTATCAGAGAAGAAAGGAAATCCATTCAATTAGGGAAAATCTATTCAATTAACCTGCTATATGGCTTCCTTTATGTACTGACAACTGCTTCATTAGGAGCATCAAGAATGATATAATTAAAACAATCTATATCGGAATTGAAAGAGGAGGTTCGATGGGATATGGAATATCGTAGAGTTGGAAGAAGTGGTCTTCTTATTAGTGAGCTGAGTCTCGGATCATGGCTTACTTTTGGAGCCCAGCTTGATATTGATAACGCAAGAGAAGCTATGAGAGAGGCATATAAAGCGGGAATTAACTTCTTTGATACGGCTGAGGCGTACGCCAGTGGTATGGCCGAATCAATGATGGGCGAGATCCTGAAGGAATTCAAGCGCGAGGAAGTGGTCGTTTCCACCAAGATCTTCTGGGGAGGAAGTAAACCAAATCAGAAGGGACTCTCAAGAAAGCATCTTCTTGAAGGAACCTGGAATTCTCTCAAACGACTCCAGCTGGACTATGTAGATATACTATATGCTCACAGACCCGATCCAGAGACTCCGATGGAGGAAGTTGTCCTTGGAATGGATTACATTGTCAGAAACGGTCTTGCCTTCTACTGGGGAACATCTGAATGGAGTTCAAAAGAGCTGGAAGAGGCTCATAAGGTTGCAGACAAGCTGAATGCAGTTCATCCTGTAGTCGAACAGCCTCAGTACAACATGTTCGTAAGAGAGAGAGTTGAGTCTGAGTACTTGCCAATATACGAAAAGTACGGTCTAGGCCTTACCATCTGGAGCCCTCTGGCAAGCGGACTTCTTACAGGAAAATACAACAATGGGATCCCCGAGGACAGCAGATTGGCAAAATTTCCCGGTCTGAAAAAGCATCTTGAAGAGAACAAACTCTTGTCGGATGAGAATCTTAAGAAAGTTGCGAGGTTGGCAGATATCGCTAAGAAACTTGATACAGGACTCGCTCAACTGGCACTTGCCTGGATCCTCTTAAATAAAAATGTTAGTTCGATAATTCTTGGAGTTAGTAGGGTGGAACAGCTGAGGGAAAACTTAAGGGCTCTCGATCTAAGAGATAAACTGACAGGAGATGTGATAGAAGAGATAGATTCAATTATTAAGTAACCTCCGTTTGAGCCGTTTCATCTGGGGATTATGAAGAGAGGAGTTGTCGGTTTGAAAAAGGCATTATTGTTTCTATCGTTTCTATTGATAATCGCTCTTGGAAGTTCATGTCTCTATATAGTTTCAGTGCCCATTCCAATAGTTGAAGGAACGATAGAACCAGTTGTTCTTAAACTTGAAGGAAGCCCAGTGGCTGTTTCAAGCTTTGATTTTGGAACTGAGCAAATTCCGTCGCTAAGATGAAATCATTATTGAAGCGAAGAAAAGGACACAGCTGAATCTTCCGGACAATTTCGTAGTTACGGATCTTGAAGTTAAGGCGAGAGTTGTCTGGACTCTCGAAGATCCCGAACCAGATGACTCAATCAGTATCGACTTCTATGCATTCAGAGAAAGGCAGACAGAGGGAGACTTCCTGAATTTCTTCAAAAATCCCGATTCAATAATGGAGCACAGACTCTTCAATGATGTGGTTCGACCGGGAGAAAATACCTTTGAGATTGACTCGAAGCATTCTGGCTCACTGGAAATGATCCTCGAGATAATCAACGAAGGATCTTCTGAAAACATAGATTGGCTGGCTCTTTACGACTATGAAGCATCCTCGGATTCTTCAGTTACGATCTATCTGAGCGGAACCGTCTGGGTCAAGAGGGTAGTTGAGTGAGAGTCTTCATCAAAGACCAAAGGTCCCCCTAGAGGGGACCTTTGTTATTTCTTGAATGAACTAGAGAATCTTCTCACTGATGGACTTTGCCTGAAGGAAGAGCAGGAGGTAATCTCTCCCACCTGCTTTAGAATCAGTACCGGACATGTTGAACCCTCCAAACGGCTGAACTCCAACAAGCGCCCCGGTGCACTTCCTGTTGAAATAAAGGTTTCCAACATGAATTTCTTCTTTTGCTCTCTCTATCCTGTCTCTTTTCTTGCTGTACAGCGCGCCCGTAAGTCCATATTCGGTTCCGTTGGCGATCTCAATAGCATGATCGAAATCACGCGCCTTTATTATAGCCGTGACGGGTCCAAATATCTCTTCTTGAGCGATTCTTGCTTCCGGTGGCACATCGGCGAACACTGTGGGTTCAATGAAGTATCCCTTTCCACGAATATGATTGCCGCCCGTTACTAATCTGGCCTCTTTCTTCCCTATATCAATGTAACTGGTTATTTTTGTCATGGCGGCCTCATTGATAACAGGACCCATATAATTGTCCGGATCGGTGGGATCTCCGACGGTAAGTGCCTCGGTCTTCTCCTTTATGAGTTGAATTATTTTGTCATACACATTCTCTACGACGATTATTCTCGATCCCGCCGAACATTTCTGCCCCTGAAAGCCAAACGCGCTAGCTACAGCCCCAGTAGAAGCAGCATCGATGTCGGCTGTTTCATCGACTACTACGCAGTCCTTACCGCCCATTTCCAGAACTACTCTCTTTATCCATTTCTGTCCTACATGGTGCTTTGCTGCTAGTTCGTTAATTCTCAATCCGACTTCTTTGGAACCCGTGAATGAGATGAACCTCGTAAGAGAGTGTTCTACAAGATAATCGCCGATTTCGCTTCCCGAACCTGGCACAAAGTTGACTACTCCATCTGGAAGTCCTGCTTCCCTAAGAATCTCGACGAACTTGGCGGCTATCACGGGTGAGTCTGACGCGGGCTTTAGTAATACACAGTTTCCCGAAACTGCTGCCGCTGTTGTCATGCCAGCCATTATTGCGCTGGGGAAATTCCAGGGTGGGATTACCACGCCGACACCAAGAGGAATATATCTGAGCTCATTGTATTCGCCCGGGATTTGAACAACGGGCTGAGAGACGCCATATCTGAGGGCTTCTCTGGAGTAGAATTCAAGAAAATCTATCGCTTCTGCAAGATCGGCGTCTGCTTCTATCCAGCTTTTACCGACTTCGAGAATCATAGTTGCATCGAGTTCGAACCGTCTTTCCCTCATAATACGTGCAGCTCTCAGGAATGGTTTGACCCTTTCTGAAGCTGGCAGCCTGCTCCATGTTCTGAATGCAATGTAAGCAGTTTCCATTGCTTTGTCAACAAAGTGCTTGTTGGCTTTCGAAACCCTCCCAACGATTTCATCTGGATTTGCAGGATTTGCTGAGATGATTTTTTCGTCGGTCGAGAGGTACTTGCCTCCGATTAAGAGATCATAATCCTTGCCTTGAGAACGAATCTTCTCAAAAGCTTGATTCATCTTAGATTGCACGTCGTGGTTGTTGGGATTGATATAAGGTTCGTTCACAAAAGGCGGGATTATCTGGAAATCTGTTGTCTCAAACATGTTCTAACCTCCTATACTACGTTCTTTTCTCTTGTAAAGCCTTGTTTGAATCTATTCAAGCTCAGGTTTGATATGTCAACACTTCTCGGTTCTCCATAAACTATCCATTCGGCGACAGCCTCTCCAACAGCAGGAGCCAGCATGAATCCGTGGCCTGAGAACCCAATCGCACAGTAGAAGTTCTCAATCTCGCATGACCTGTCGATGATCGGCAGGGCGTCAGGAGACATATTATACAGTCCGGCCCAGTGTCTCAGAATTCTCATATCACTGAGGAATGGGAAGAATACCGGCATTTTCCCAGTCATCTCTCTCAAGAACCTCCATGTTGGAGTGATATCGTGTCCGGGGAGTTCTGTTCTGTCACCCTGCCCCATTATGAAATTCCCCGATTTCGTTTGTCTTATGTAGAAGTTTTTCTCGAAACTTATGACAAGCGGATCCATGAAATGCTCTAGAGGTTCCGTAACGAATATCTGGTGTCTGTAGGATTCAGTTGGCAAATCTATGCCTGCCATCCTTCCCACTTCGTGGGAGTAACCGCCGGCTGCATTTACGACTACTTCGGCTTCAATCTCGCCTCTGTCTGTGAGAACACCGGTTATCCTCCCGTTTTCTGTAAGAATTCTTTTTACAGAAGTATGGGTTAGGATATCTACACCCATCCTCTGAGCGGCCCTAGCGTATGCAAACGTCGTCAAATGCGGATTTGCGTGGCCATCACTTGGACAGTAGGCTGCAGCCTCAACATTTGTCAAATTTATGAAAGGAAATATCTTTGCCGTTTCTTCTCTTGAGAGGAGTACAACGTTAAGTCCTTCTTCCTGTTGCATCTTGGTGTTCTTCTCGAATAGTGAAACCTCTTCTTCTGTATATGCTAGAAGAAGATAGCCTCCCTGAAAGTACTCTATATCGAACCCTACTTCACTTTCGAATCTCTTGAAGTGATCAACACTCCGCATTGCAAGTCTCACATTCATTCTTTCAGACCATTGCTGCCTTATGCCTCCTCCGCATCGACCGGTCGAGCCAGATGAGAGATAATCTTTCTCTAGCACAGCAACGTTGCGTATCCCACTCTTCGCTAGATAGAAGGCGGTTGCCGTACCGATTACACCCCCGCCTATTATCACAACTCTGTATCTATTCTTCACAGTCATCATCCCTGCTTTCAGCTACCGCTCTGAAACTTACCGGAACCGCTGGTGGTCTGAAAACCCCGGGAGAAAGTTTCTCAATAGATATGCCTGTCTCCTTGGACAGAATCATCAGGGTGTTCAGCCTGCAGGTTCTTCCGCCGCAGGGTCCCATGCTTATTCTCAAGTATCTTCTAAGTTCTTCAAAATCTGTATATCCCTCTTTAATGGCTTTTCTAATTTGATCAACCGATACTTCTTCACATCGACAGACTATGGCTTTTGCATCTTCTGAGGTCACAAGAATACTTCGCACATCCGATGCAACTTCGGAAGAAACATTAATATAGACAAGGTTTGTATTGTTCGGAGATCTGGTTACTCTTTCTACACGAGCAGAGCAGAGAAACTCTCCGTTTCTTCCTCTAGCGGTCACATGCTGTCCCTTCGAAGGGATCGGAAGGAACTCGTAAGGAATTCCTATTGAACAAGTTCCGTCTTCATTCTCTTTGAACATGAAGATCGCCAGTCCCGGACAGCTCGTCGCGCAGATACCGCATCCAGAGCATTTCGAGTAGTCTATAGCCGGAATATTATTGACGTTTTTTCCGACAGTTATTGCTCCGAATGGACAGCTTGTTTCACAGGGATTGCAAGGGATCGCTTCTAAGCACTCGATTATTGGACGCAACTTTCCCACATATTTGTCGAAATCGCTCGTCTGTCTCTTGGCGAAGGGTGACCCTTTGACTCTGATTCCAAGTCTTCCAAGTCCATCTCTTGTCCTAGAAGACTTGGGACCGCTCCTGAAACTCGCCAGAGTATCCTTCAAACTGCCGAGAAGCTCCTCGTCGCAGTTTCCGGTCAAATCCTTTATTATGGATAGCCCTGCAATCTTACCTTCCATCATGGCCGTAGTGGCTTCTTCGATCCCGGAAACATCGCCGGCGACAAAGACATCAGGTACCGATGTTCTCATATTCTCGTCTCTGGAAGGAACATACCCTCCCAACTCCTGGATATATTCTATTTTGCAGCCTGCCTGTGCCGCGAGTTCAGTCGATGGGGAGAGCCCTACTGCAATACATATGGTGTCTACCGCAAATTCTCGTTCCGTTCCTGCAATTGGTCTCCATCTGTCATCGAGCTCGGAAACCACTGCTCCCCTGACAGTGTCTTCTCCGATCGCTTTCAAGATTGTGTGCCGCAGTTCTACGGGAATTCCCAAACGTTTTACTTTGTCTGCGTGAACCTGATAACCACCCACTTCATTTGAGGCTTCGATTATCGCTCTTACTTCAATTCCAGCCTGCATCAACTGATAGGCAACTATCAGGCCAATATTGCCTGATCCGATCATCAGAACGCTTTTGCCAGGAATGATACCATACTGATTCATAAGAGTTTGGACGGCGCCAGCTCCGTAGACACCTGGTAGATCGTTGTTTTCAAACTGAAGGAACTTCTCCGAGGCGCCAGTTGCCAGAACTATCTTTTTAGGTCTGAAAACAGTTGTAGAATCCCGCCTCATGTCCAGTACAGGAACTCCGTCTGAATAGACAGCCATCACTGAATTCTCGCTCAATAGTTGAGCTTTCTCAAAAGCACTAAGCTCTTCAATCAGTCTTTGAGCAATCTCTATTCCCCTCACAGACGCGAAGAAGCTCTCATTGCCGAAGAATTTGTGAGTCTGTTTGACCAGCTGACCGCCTGAAGAAACGCCCTCGTCTACTACCACTACCGACAAACCGCTCTTAGAAATTTCTATTGCAGTGGACAGCCCGGCAGGTCCGCCTCCTACTACGAGTACATCGAGATCATTCACTAATCTCACCTCTGCCATGCTGTCTTCTAACAATCATTCCAGGTCTCACGGGAGTTATGCAAGTACGCACGTTAGGTTTTCCGTCCACTTCCATCAAGCAGGAGGAACACTTGCCGATCGCGCAAAACAATCCTTGTGGACGCCTTTCCTTCGTGCTGTAACGCAAGACCTTAATACCGTTGGCATGAAGGGCGGCAGCAATCGTCTCACCTGAGTATGCTGAAACTTCTCTTCCTTCGAAAAAGAAAGTGATTAACTTTTTCCGCTCGAAAGAAAGAAGCGGATGCTCCTTTATCCTTTCCAAGGTATCGCCTCCATATAATATCTATTACAAGTATAATTCCTTTTCTTTCCCTGAAGAAAACCAGCATAATTGCGCATACTCTTGAACAGGCAACATATCCTGCTATAATTATGGATATACGCAGTTGCTGGAATCGAGGCCGGTTAATTGGCATTTCAGTCGTCAATTTCCGTGGTCTCGACAGAGGTTGATTTGTTAAATGGAGGTTTCTATGAATTCAAGGCCTTTGATTCTCGGACACAGGGGTATGGGAACAGGTGCGGGGGAAAATTCCCTTCTCTCAATAGTAAGAGCAGTTCAGGTTGGTGCTGACGGAGTCGAACTGGATGTACAGCTTACAGGAGACGGAGTGCTTGTCGTAAACCACGACTCTAATTTAAAAAGGACTCTGGGTGTAGATGTTGAGTTAAGAGATACGAGCTTCAAGAGACTCAAGAAGATGCATCTAGTTAATCCAGAAGGAATTACGACCCTCGAAAAAGTTTATCTTGAGCTTCCTGAAACGGCTTTTGTCAATGTAGAGATCAAGGATCCCAGAGCGGCCGATCTTGTTGTTCCTCTTGTCAAGAGCTTTAACGCGATTGATAGGACACTCTTCTCATCTTTTTATCATGCCTGTCTAAGAAAAGTGAAAGAGAAAGAAATTCGAGCAAAGATAGGTCTTCTTGTTGGAGAAGATGCAAGAGGAAAGGATCCTGTAAAGTATTTCGAAGAGCTTCTCAAATACGAGCCTTTCTCTGTTAACCTACCCGTCCAGTTGTTTGATGAGATCGGTTTCGAGTTGGGGATGCGTTTCATCAGATTTATAAGAAGCAGAGGAGTGAAGGTCGCGCTGTGGACATTAGATGATCCCGGACTACTTATGAAGATCAGGGGTGAAGTTGACATAATAATTACCGACAATCTTCAAGGTATAATGGCTGCACTTGGAGGAAAAAGCGAAAGAAGGTGACGGCGTTGCTGTATCTTGAGAAATTCGCTTCGGCTATTCTGACACCACCGGGATTGTTCATCCTAATCTTTCTTATAATTGCAGTGATTCTTATTAAGAGAAGCGAAGAACGACGCACAAAGATCTCTGGAGTAGTCATGATTATTCTGTGTTTCTTCGCGTATCTTCTCTCTACAGGATTTGGAACTCATCTGTATCTTCAGCCGCTGGAAAATGCATATTCCGTGCCCCGCACAGTGAGTGGACAGGCGATAGTGGTCTTAAGCAGCGGTATAATCATCTCTCCGGAAGGTCAGGTGCTGGATAATCACAGTATTGCCCGGCTGTCAAAGGCTCATGAGCTTCATCTTCAGACGAAACTTCCGATCATTGTGACTGGATCGTCCATGCCGGGAAGATCAACTTCAACAGTTGCGGAGCTAATGAGAAACTGGCTTCTCGATCGCGGAGTTGCGTCTGCCAGGGTCATTGTTGAACCACGAGCTCAGACAACCTGGGAAAATGCTCGTTATGCTTCAGATATCTGCAGTCAATTCAACTGGTCAAGCGTGGTTCTGGTCACTTCGGCCGTCCACATGAAAAGGGCGGTCAGTTCGTTCGAGAAGTTCGGTTTGAGAGTAACACCATTCCCAACTGACTACATGTATGATCACACGAAACTAAGCTATGTCGATTTTCTGCCAAACCAGCGGGCTCTAGATGCTAACCTGGCCGCCCTGCATGAGTATTTCGGACAGTTGAGATATCTGATCAAGAGTCCGTAGGGTGTGAGATCATGTGTGACACTTTTGTGGTTCTAGGAAAGTCATCTGCCGATGGCATAACTCTCTTCGGAAAGAACAGCGATCGTGAGCCAAATGAACCTCAGTCAGTCTATTTCTTTCCACGTTCTTCAAACAATAGCGATGAGCTATTCACAACTAATCAAAGAGTGGATCAGGCAAGTGAGACTAATGCCATACTCATTTCAAGACCTTCGTGGATGTGGGGCGGAGAGATGGGTGTCAATGAAAAGGGAGTCGCTATAGGTAATGAGGCGGTATTCACCAAAGAGAGCGTCAGAAGAGACGGGCTGCTTGGAATGGACATTGTGAGAATTGCTCTCGAGAGATCAGAAAACGCCGAACATGCTGTCAAGATTATTGTAGAGCTGATTGATAAGTATGGCCAGGGTGGGAACGGAGGTTTCACCAAGTACCTTTATTATCACAATTCCTTTATGATAGCAGATAGAGAGAACGCCTGGATTGTTGAAACCTCAGATCGATACTGGGTTGCAAAGAGAGTTAATGGATGCGCCGCAATTTCGAACTGTCTTACGATCGGAGAGGAAATCGATGAGAGCCACCCTCAAGTTGTTAGTAATGCTGAGAATCGAAACTGGCACAAGAGGGGTGAAGAATTCAATTTCGCCCAATCATATGAAAGAAGACTGATTAGCAATTTCTCTGGCGCAGGGGCGAGATCAAAGAGAATGAAGAGCCTGATTGAAGAGAGAAAAATGGACATAGAGAGTAGTTTCGAAGTTCTTAGAGATCATGAAAGAGGCAGGTTGCTTGGCTCAATGAGCAACATATGCATGCATGCGGGTGCAGGCTTCGTCAGCTCTCAGACCACATCTTCTATGGTGGTTTCACTGGGAGATAGAATTGAGGTGTGGGTTACAAATAGCAGTCTTCCTTGTCTTTCAATCTTCAAACCGGTGTGGTTTGACGGTTTCAAATCAAGCCTTCCCTTTGAAGAAGAGGGAATCAATTACTGGGGAAACTGGGAGATATTCAATAGACTGGCATTGTTAAGGAATTCGAAGGCGAAGGAACTATGGAAGGAATACTGTCTGCCTCTGGAGTTGGACTTATTGCTCAACCGGGGGAAGATGTCAGAAGAAGTCCTTACGAGTCAGGCCTTCGAAAAGAGCTGGAATATTGCGAGGAAGATGACATCTCTACTTAGAGAGGAGAAAGAAGAGGTTGGGTTCCTTGATAGGAACTACTGGAATAGGCAGAACAAGAAACTTCAACAGTTGAAGTCAAGGAATTTCAAGAAAGAGCTTCCTACCTAAAGAAGGGGTTTTCTCTCAAGATATCTTGTGCAGTAGCTTCCGGTCCGTGGCCCGGGAGGACCCGCAAATTGGGAAGTTCATTGAAAAGCTGCCTGAGTCGCTGAATGCTTCTATCCATTTCGATTTCATTTCCACCGGGAAGATCGGTTCTTCCAACGGAATTCGAAAAGACTGTATCTCCAGAAAACAATTGCTTTTTCCCATAAAGGAAGCAGCAAGAACCCTCTGTGTGCCCGGGAGTATGGAAGCACTTCCACTGACCATCAAGAATCTCAGTTGTCCTTATCTTAGCTTCTTCAATCAGTAGGGCCTCTTTTCCGAAAATGTACAGGAGGCTTTTCTCGGGATCAATTAACATATTTCTATCCAGCTCATGGATAACGATCTCATCTGAGACTATTTTGTCAAGGTCAAAAATGTGATCGGCGTGCCCGTGAGTTAGCAGAACGCGTACCTTCTTCCTCCCGACTAAGGGGAGAAGTTCAGCAGAAACTCCACATCCAGGATCGATGATGGTCACCCTTTCTTCTTCCTCTACCACATAGCAGTTCTCATCCATAGCTCTAGCCAAAAGCCTCTTTACGGTCATCTACAACGCCTCTCTCTTAGATATAACAAATAGTCTCATACAAATGTATCGATGAGCTGCGAAAGGCCAAGTCGTTCTAAAGAAAAGTTTTCTCATATAGAAAGGTCTTAGCCAAACTATTCGCATCTCTTTTGATTCCTCAAGATGTCCACAATCATCCATTGTTCTGATCGTAATGCATCATAATTAAATC
>NPIF01001468.1_pt1 | contig 69970 bp, 60 predicted proteins | sample 8637461 | NCBI WGS metagenome assembly NPIF01 (sample SAMN07420641, study PRJNA396082) | bioreactor metagenome | isolation source: sample BR12 brine-fed electro-methanogenic bioreactor BR | place: Japan: Kochi | collected 2016-12-09 | reverse complement strand
CTGACCAGGAAGGTGGGGCAGGCCATCCGCATTGTGCCGGACGCAGACCTCGACCCCGCAACGCCCATCGGCGAGCTGTTCGTTGACGGACCCATCAGCGTAATCCTCGCCGGCACCGGCGAGGGACAGGCGCGCATGGTCATCTACAGCGACAGCCGATTTCTTGTGGCGGAGGATGAACGTTTCAGCGGGTTGGATGATGAAGAGCTGGGCGAGGTAGAGCCGGGATAGCTATACAAAGGGTCGGACTCGAATTGATACACGGCTATCTGTCCCAATCGAATGGAAAGGTCAGGAATTTGGAGTTAATTGGAATCTGACCGCAAATTTCACGTAATTGACATGACTCTTTCCCGCCAAGTAGCATTCCGAGCGTGGACCACTTTTGTTTAGAGATGGAGCTCTAATCTTATGTTCAATTCTGCCCCCAATCTGAACCCCGGTGAAAAGCTGATCGCAAAAGAGCGTGATGTCACTGGCGGTGTACTGAAAATCAATGATGCATACGACTTGTTTCTCCTTCAGAAACAAAACGGAGATTACGAACTTCGCCTGTTCATGAAGGTGCAGTTCTTCTTCAAGGATGATGGCATGTACAAGTGGTCTCCGACGGGTAAGAAAAATTTTATCCAGACCTGGGAGGCTCGCGTCAGGCAAATCTGGGATGGACACGTTCTGAGGGTACTGTCCGGTAATAAGCAGGTGAAATTGGGGCTGGCATTCCAAACGCAGATTGACGGCATTATGTTTGATCACTGGGAAATTACAGTGAAGAAAGTGCCTCCAGGTTCTGTATTCAGAAGTTTTGTGCGGCCAGGAATGAAAGACGTTACCCTGACAGAGAATGACAATGGGGTCACGGTACGTAAAGAGCGGAAAGCGGGTAGCTTTCAACAAATAACGTCAGCACATGAGTTTGGACACATGATAGGCCTGGACGATGAGTACGGGCCTTTATTCGGTGGTGCCGCCGGCCCACACAACAACGATTATGCAAGCCTCATGAACATCGGTTCGAAAGTGCGTAAACGCCATACCATGTACTTGCTGAATTGGCTGAACAGTGCGCTTTCAAGGCACAACATCAAATGAGTAGGTTCAATATTCTGATCGTCGCATGCTGGTTTGTGATCGTGTTAACGGCATGTGGTAGCGAATCGAAGGAATCCGACATGTTTATTGATAGTGTTAAGAATCTGACCCAGACAACCAATGCAGATGATGAAGAGCAGGCTCTTGGTGAACTGCTGACCATCGCGCGCCAGACGCACGTCAACTACGGCTATCGCGTATTCAATAAGACCAAAGACAAGCGTGTGATGCCAGATGAGCTTGAGGGTGCACTCGGTGATGAACTGGTTGTTACGATCTTCGTTGGTGAAGAAGCACCCTACAAAGAGTTTGAGTGGCGACCAAATTACAACGGGCATATTACCCGGCTAGTCATGCCATAGTGCACTTTGCTACCTGCCGCGGCGCGTATGGCAGCTAACCGCAGACTGACAAGAGTTAGTCTGATTGATAAGCGAAAAGGGGGCCATCGGCCCCCTTTCTCGTTTCTGCGATCAAAAATCTCAGCGGTAGCTGTTGAACACGCACACACCCTGCTTGCTGAACGCGACCACGTCGTAAGGCTGGGTGATGACTGTCCTGCTCCATGCCGGTCCCCAGGATCTCTGCATATTTCCATGTCATTCCGTTCCTTGGCCCCGCCATGGGACGACTGTGCCGGTTATGCGGCGCCCACCTGAGGGTTGACAGCCGTGTCGGGGGCGGCCAAACTGACCGGCAATATATACCGACCGGTCTATTTATGCCCGAGTACAGCGACAAGGCCCTGCAAACCCGCGACCGCATCCTGCGTTCTGCCGTGGATCTGTTCTATCAGCACGGCTACAACGCCACCGGGCTGGAGCGGGTGATCGGCGCGGCCGGGGTGGTGAAGGGCAATTTCTATTACTACTTCAAGAGCAAGGAGGCCCTGGCGGTGGAGGCGCTGCGCTGGCATCGGGAGCGGGTTGCCCGTGAGCTGGGCGTGGACAGCGGGCTGGGCGGCGGCAGTCCGCTGCAGCGGCTTTTCACCCTGCTCGAGGGGATACGGGACCAGGTGGTGGGCGAAGGCCGCGATTGCGAGGTCCGTGGCTGCTTTTTCGGCAACCTGGCCTTGGAGATGAGTGCCGCGAGCGAGGAAGTGCGGCAGGAGTTGGCCGTGATTTTCGACAATCTGCGTGCCCTCATGGCAGACCTGATAGCCCAGGCGCAGCAGGCGGGCGAGGTATCTGCGGCCATAGAGCCCGCCAAGACGGCGGCTATGGTGTTGAGCCTGCTGGAGGGCGCCGTGCTGCTGAGCAAGACCGCCCGGAACCCGGCGGAGATCGACGGCGCGCTCGATTTCATTCGCGGCTACCTGACACGGTAAAAATTTTTTGCCCCTAAAATAGACCGACCGGTCGACCGAAACGGCGATCCGGCGGGAGGGGGACTGGATTTACCCACCGGGTGGGCACGCCCACCTTTCAACAAGCGACAAGGAGATAACCATGAACGAACAAGTCCGTCCGCTGCTGCAGCCGGTTCCCCCCGCGGAAGACGCCGGCCGCGTCGATGCCATCTTCGCCGGGATCAAGGAGCGCTTCGGGTTCGTGCCCGACGGCCTGCGCCTGTACAGCCTCAGTCCCGCGTTGCTGGAGAACTTCCTGGCCAACGTCGGCTATTTCATGGCCCATCAGCGCCTGAGCCAGAAGCTGCTGGGCATGATCCGCTACCTGGGTTCGGCGCGGGTCGATTGTGCGTTCTGCATCGATTTCAATGAGGCCTATCTCGCCCAGCTGGGTGCCGACCTTGACCAGGTACGGGCCGCGCGCAGCGATATCACCAGGGCGCCGGTGGAGCCGGGCGAGCTGCCCCTGTTGCGTCTGGCGATGAAGGGCTTGGAGGCGCCGGAGGCGGTGGGCGAGGCGGATCTGGCGGCGGCACGCGCCCACGGCTGGACCGATCGCGACCTGTTCGACGTGGTCGCCATCGCAGCCCACAACCGCTTCTTCACCACCCTGCTCAAAACCTTCAAGGTCGAGCACCAGGGGGCCTACGCCTGACAGGCACCGGTGGTCATCCGCAAAGGAGCTGCAGGCAAGTTTCGACCAGGCAATGTAAGAAGAAGGGGGCTGCGGCCCCCTTCTTTTTTCTGCGATCAAAAGATTTCAGCGGTAGCTGTTGAAGACGCGCACGCCCTGTTTGTCGAATGCGACCACGTCGTAGGGCTGGGTGATGCCGTCCTGCTCAATGCGAAAAGGGCTACCCCCGTCCGTCCCCGGCTTTCCAGGTCATGGGCGCTGTCCTCAATGAATTACAGCGGCCATACGATGAGCAGCAATGGCACCGCCACCACCACCACCAGGATCTCCAGCGGCACGCCCAGTTTCCAGTAGTCGCCGAAGCGGAAGCCGCCCGGTCCCAGGATCAGGGTGTTGTTCTGGTGGCCGATTGGCGTCAGGAAGGCACAGGAGGCGCCGATTGCCACTGCCATCAGGAAAGAGTCGGCGCTGACGCCCAAAGCCGCAGCGGTACTGATGGCAATCGGGCACATCACGGCGGCCGTGGCGGCGTTGTTCATCAGGTCGGACAGGAACATGGTGACGACGAGGATCAGTACCAGGCCGACCACGGCATGGCCCTGGGCCACGTTGTCGAGCATGGCGTGGGCGATCAGGTCGGCGGTGCCGGTCGACTCTATTGCACCGGCGACAGGAATCAGCGCTCCCAACAGCACGATCACCGGCCAATCGATGGCCTCGTACACGGCGCGCGGCGGCACGGTGCGCAGCGCCATCGACGCGAGTACACCGGCGGTGAACGAAATCGCCGCCGGCAACAGGCCAAAGGCGGCCCCGCCTACCGCCAGCGCCATGATGATGCCGGCTTCCCACGCCTTGCGCCGGTTCGGGATGCGCAGCTCACGCTCGGCCAGCGGCACGCAGCCGTTGTCGGCAGCGAATTCCGAAATCGCCTCGGGCGGCCCCTGCATCAGCAGCAGATCGCCCGACTGGAGCGCCACCGAGCGCAAGCGCTTCGTCGAGCGCCGCCCCTGGCGCGACAGCGCGAGCAGGTTCAAGCCGTAGCGCGTGCGCAGCAAGATGTCGCTGGCCGAACGGCCGACCAGTGCGGCCCCAGGCAGCACAGCGAGTTCCATCAGGACGACATCCCCCAAACTCACGGCATTGTCCTGCTCCCTATCGGGTTTCGCATTTGCCGCTTTCGCGTCCGCCGCATCCTCGCCCGCTGCCGCGTCGGTAGCTTCATCCTTTTCCGGCGGCTCCACCGCTTCCTCGAGCGCCAGCCCGAGGGTGGACAGCACACTCGCCAATGCCTCGGCGTCGGCCTCAATGACCAGGATGTCGCCAACTCGCGCCTTGCGCCGCGGGTTTGGCGCGGTCAAGCGAACGCCGCGATGGACCATACCGATGATCTGCGCGTCGCTCTCCTCCAGCGCTGCCTCAATCTCGCGCAGGTTCATACCGACTGCCTTGCTGTCCTCCGGCACACGCGCCTCGGTGATGTAGGCGCCCGACTCGAACCCCTCTATGCCGGCCTGCTTGCGCGCCGGCACCAGGCGCCAGCCCAGCACGACGACAAAGATCACCCCGGCCGCGGCAACAGCCAGGCCGACCGGCGCGAAATCGAACATGGCAAAGCTGCCGGCACCGGTCTGGGCGCGGAAACCGGAAACGATGAGGTTGGGAGGGGTTCCGATCAGCGTCGTCATGCCGCCGAGGATGGTGCCGAAGGCCAGCGGCATCAGCACCTGCCCAGGGGCCAGGTCCAGGCGCTTCGCCAATTGCATTGCCACGGGCATCAGCAGCGCCATCGCCCCGACGTTGTTCATGAAACCCGACAGCACCGCACCCAAACCGATCAACGCCGCCATGCTGAGGGCGATGCCGGCCCGCGCCGGCAACACGACGTGGGTCAGCGCATCGACCGCCCCCGTGGTCTGCAGCCCGCGGCTCAGCACCAGCACGCAGGCCACCGTGATCACCGCCGGATGGCCGAAACCGGTAAAGGCCACGTTCGCCGGCACCAGACCGGCCAGCACGCAGGCGACCAGCGAACCGGTGGCCACCATGTCGTGGCGCCAGCGGCCCCAGAGAAACATCGCCACCGTGGCGAACAGGATCACGAGAATAAGCAGTTGGTCGGCGGTCATGGATATTTGCCGCAATTCACGGGGAAGGCCCCCTTCATGTTTCTATAGCTACAAACTACAACATCCCGGCGATGCCTGCTGGAAGACATAATAGGTGACAGATTAATTTTCCATAACCAGGCTGAGAACACAGAACCGGCTAATATGGAGATTGCACAGGAATAGCCACGGTTGACCCGCGGCTGCATAAGCTCCCCCGGCTGACTGACGGACCATCACCCTATGTCGGTGGGATATTTGCCAAGGAGGTAGAGATGAACGGATTGAAATGGATGTTGGCACCGCTGTTTCTTGCCCTTGTATCGATGGCTGCATCGGCGGATCAGCCTGCCGATCAGCAGCTGGGCGAGAAGCTGGTGCGGGAAGTCTGGGCCGGCATGAAGACGTCGGATATGGCGGCGATCGATCGCATCATGGGCGACGGGTTCCAGGCGGTGCATGAGTTCGGCGCCTATGACGCCGAGCAGGAAAAGAAGTTGATCCGGGGGCTCAAGCTCGGCGACTACACGCTCAGCGATATGGTGATCACCCGTAATGGCCCGGTCATCGTGGCGACTTACAAGGTTTCGGTGGAAGAAGTCATCCAGGGCAAGAAACTGGACAAGAAGGCGGCGCCGCGGATGAGCGTCTTCGCGGAAACCGCCCAGGGCTGGGTATGGATCGCACACGCCAATCTCAAGGCAATGAAGTAGCCCGGAGGAAAGGTTGCGACTGCGGGCAGATTATAAATCCAGATAATTTGAAACATTGAATTGACGGAAGGTGCTTCGCGTCCAATACCGGCCAGCTAGCAACACTGCAATATGTAGGAGCCGAGTCCTCTCGGCGAGTATTCGTCCAGGGACTGGGCTCCTACGCGCTGTATTCGTCGGGCTACTCATTGCGGCCAGCCTAAAAAAGTGTTCCGACAACGACCCTATCATCCCTTAACCCGGCCTTGAGAAACGTGCCTCCCTGCGTTTCTAACCGACTACATCCATGTAGTCGTCTCCCTGTGGGAGAAGGAGCAACCGGTGGTGGACAGCATTTCGGAACAGCTATTTTTGGCGTATTTGTCCGGCATCGATAAGCCGGTTTCGTATTCCAGTCCCCGTGGTCTTTCAGCGCATCCCGCTGGGTAGTTATTTGTCCTATGTCGATGACCGATCTTGTTTTCTATGCTTGGTGGGTACTGTAGGTCTTTAGTAAGGGTGTCCCACCCATGGCCAGTCCCTCCCTCCAGCAATACCGTCACAAGCGCGACTTCCGCCACACCCGGGAGCCGTCGGGCGCGATGCCCGCAACAGCCGGTCACCTGTACGTGATGCACAGGCATGCGGCGCGGCGCAATCGGCAAAGGTGGCCCGGAAGCAACGTGAGCTGGAACGGCGCAGTGCACAGAAACTGTACGAACAGGCGCAGGCACTGGACATCCCCGGCCACAGCCGGATGTCGAAGCAGCAACTGATCGATGCCATCACCCACGCGCAGAAATAGACGGTGGTGAAGATGTGGGTTACCGCGCAAGTGGAAGCCGCGTATGCCGCTCGCAACCGGACCATGCACTACGGATTGATGGCCTGGTAGGGTGCGCATTGCGCACCGAACAACTGTATGGTTCGAAGATAAACAAGAAAGGGGCCGATGGCCCCTTCTTGTTTCTGCGCTTGAGGAATCTCAGCGGTAACTGTTGAAGACGCGCACGCCCTGTTTGTCGAAGGCGACCACGTCGTAAGGCTGGGTGATGCCGTCCTGCTCCATGCCGGGCGAACCGAGGGGCATGCCGGGCACCGACAGGCCGGTGACTTGCGGGCGCTGTTCGAGCAGGGCCTTCACGTCGGCGGCGGGTACGTGCCCTTCCACGACATAGCCGTCGACGACGGCGGTGTGGCAGGAGGCGAGTTGCGGATGCACGCCGTGTTCGGTCTTGATGGGCGTCATGTCGTTCACGTTGCGGGTCACGACCTCGAAGCCGTTGTCGCGCATGTGTTCGACCCAGGCGCCGCAGCAGCCGCAGGTCGGGCTTTTGTAGACGACGACTTGCGGCAGGGCCGAGCTTGCCTGGCGCAGGGGCAGGGCGACTGCGGCGGTGATTGCCAGGGCGGCGATGCCGCCGGCCAGCCACCAGCGTTGCGGTTTGGATATGTTCATGGGGGTCACCTCTCAATGCATGGACTGGCACCGCCGTCGATAGGTTCCATGCTCCCTGCCCGGCCAGCCATTGCCTGCTATGTTTACTCTCACAGTCAACTATAGTGGAGGCCGTCATGCAAACCCATGTCTTACGTGTGCTGTTTTTCCTTTGTATTCTGACGCTTGCAGGTTCCGCGCTGGCTGCGGCGGGATCGGTGACCATACTTTCCCCCACCGAGGGCGCCAAGCTCGATGCCATGGGCGAAAACCGCATCAGCTATGAAGTGGATCCCGGCCCGCGCGGTGATCACGTGCACCTGTACGTGGACGGCAACGAGGTGGCGGTGCTGCGCCAGCTCAAGGCCAGCTATGCCCTGCCGGCGCTGGACAGCGGCACGCGGGACATCTGCATCAAGGTGGTGAACAAGGGACACACTCCCATCGGTATCGAGCAGTGCGTCAAGGTGATGGTGGAGTAGGGTGGACCTGCAAAACCTCGCCTATGCCCTGACCCAGGTGGCGCACAACTTCGGCGCCGTGGCCGTGGTGGGCGGACCGTTGTTTGCACGCTGGCCGCTGCGGCTGGACGAGATGGCGCGCCGTCGCCTGGCGTGGCTGGTGCTGGTGGGCTGGATGGTGCAGGGCGCCAGCGGGGCCGGCTTCGGCGCCATCAGCTATGCCTATTACGGCGCCTTTCCCGACATTCACGGCATCGCCGTGGCGGCGCTGCTGCTGAAGATGGGCTGTGCTGTGACGGGATTCCTGCTGGTGACCGTGGTGCTGCGCAAGGGGGAGCGGTGGCCTGCGCCGCGGCATGATGCCGCGTGGACCGGCCTGCTGGCGCTGGGTGTGACCGCGCTGACTGCGGCGGCCTTTCTGCGCTGGTTTTCCTGAGCGGTACGGTTCAGTGCCGACCGCTCGCTGTGGGCCGTAATCTCAGCCGCGACCCTTCTTCTCCACCTGTTTCGGCAGCTTCTGTTCGCCCTTGCCGAGCAGGGCCGGGCTTTCCTTGATGAGGTAGTCCTTGAAGGTCTGCGCGACCACGGACAGGCGCTTGCCCTGGCGGTGCACCACGTACCAGTAACGCATGATGGGAAACTCGGCGACGTTGAGGATCACCAGGCGGCCGAGGGCCAGTTCCATTTCCACAGTGTCGCGTGACAGCAGGCCGAGGCCGAGACCGGCCTGCACCGACTGCTTGATGGCTTCGTTGCTGCCCACTTCCATGCCGGTGTTGATGCGCACGTCGTGCTGGGCGAAGAAGCGCTCCATGGCAATGCGAGTGCCGGAGCCGGGTTCGCGCACCAAGAACACTTCCTGCTCCAGGCGTTGCAGCGAAATCTTCTTTTCCTTGGCCAGTGGGTGTTCGGGCGGGGCGACGATGACCAGCGGGTTCTCCATGAACGGCTCTGCGCCGAGATCCATGTCGCCCGGCGGCTGGCCCATGATCACCAGATCGACGTCGTTTTCCGCCAGCTGGTTGAGCAGCGTTTCGCGGTTGGTGACGTCCAGGCTGACGGTGACGCCCGGATAGCGCTGGCAGAAGCCGGCCAGCAGGACGGGGATGAAATAGTTGGCGGTGGAGGCGACGGAAATCTTGAGGCGGCCCTTGCCCAGGCCCTTGAGGCTGTTCAGTACCCCTTGCAGCTCGTCGATTTGCTGCAGCACGCTGCGGCTGTAGTGGTAAACTTCCTTGCCCATTTCGGTCAGGAAGATCTTCTTGCCCAGGTGCTCGAACAACGGCACGTCCAGCTGGTTTTCCAGCTGCTTGACCTGCATCGATACCGCCGGCTGTGTCAGGCACAGCTCCTCGGCAGCGCGGGTAAAGCTCAGATGACGGGCGACCGCGGAAAACACCCTGAGTTGACGCAAGGTAATATTCATAAGCTAATTCTTATGGTTTCCATCACTACAATTTAATTTACATTATGCGTCTGGAGTCTACACTAGTTTCACTGCACGGTTAAAGGGGCTTTATCAAGCGGCCCCGGCGGAGATTCCACGGAAAACCCGCCTGCCCTAGTGTAGACCGCGGCGCATACAACAGATTTTCAATAAGCCTGCGGTGGCAGACGAATATCAGTGAGGGAGCCCGGGGCGGCGCATCGGCAACGATGCGCCGCCTTTTTAATTCCGCGGTTATCGACAGCGCCGCTGCAAATCCGCATCATTAGCCCCTTTCCGGCCGCGTCATTACGGTGCGGCTATACAGTCAACGGGAATCAGGTTATGTCCGAAGTCGTTTTCAACTCCGAACTGAAGAGCCTCAAACTTATCCAGCGCGGCAAGGTGCGCGACATCTACGCCCTCGACGACAGCAAAATGCTGTTCCTGGCCTCCGATCGCCTGTCCGCCTTCGACGTGGTGCTGCCGACCCCGATTCCTGGCAAGGGCAAGGTGCTCACCGGCATGTCCAATTTCTGGTTCGAGCGCACCGGCCACATCGTCGCCAACCACCTCACCGGCATCGACCCGGCCGGCGTGGTGTCCGCAGGCGAGGCGGCCCAGGTGGCCGGCCGCGCCGTGGTGGTGCGCAAGCTGAAGCCGCTGCCGGTGGAGGCCATCGTGCGCGGCTACATCGTCGGTTCCGGCTGGAAGGAATACAAAACCAGCGGCACCGTCTGCTCCATGCCGCTGCCTGCGGGCCTGCGCGAGGCCGACAAGCTGCCGCAGCCGATCTTCACGCCGTCGACCAAGGCGGATGTGGGCGATCACGACGAGAACATCAGCTTCGAGCGCATGGTGGAACTGGTCGGTCGCGAGCTGGCCGAGCAGGTGCGCGACGTCGCCATCCGTCTTTACAGCTTCGCCGCCGAATACGCGCTGACCAAGGGCATCATCATTGCCGACACCAAGTTCGAGTTCGGCCAGGACGAGGCCGGCAACCTGGTACTGATGGACGAAGTGCTGACGCCGGACTCTTCGCGTTTCTGGCCGGTGGAGTCCTACGCGCCCGGCGCCAATCCGCCCAGCTTCGACAAGCAGTACGTGCGCGACTACCTGGAAAGCCTGGGCTGGAACAAGAAGCCGCCCGCGCCGGAACTGCCCGCCGAGGTGGTGGAGAAGACGGTGGAACGTTACCGTCAGGCATTGCGCCAGCTCACCGGCGGCGACATCGAGTAATTCCTCTCCGGAAACCTGCGCCTGAGGCGACGCCGTCTGTTGCGGACGGCGTCGTCACGCAAACGGTGCAAGGGTTTCTGTCACATAACGGCGTCGCACGATCCGCGGAACACGGATCCGTAGTTCATGCGCCGCAGCAATGCCAGCGCGCAACGAAATTCACCGTAGTTTTGTTGCGCAGGGGACGGCGCGCATTGCGCGCTCCTCAATCAGCGACTATGTATATTCAATATCGTGGTGCGTTGTGCGGGGTTCATCCTGGCATGAAATCCAGTCTGCCCAATCTGCCGATTCTGAAGTCGCTTCCGATGCGCATGGAGGCCGTGCATTACAACAACGTTTTTCTTGCGTTGCGGCGTCTGGGTGAGCCGTTGCGTCTGATGTTGCCCGGTATGCGCGGATTCGATGTACAACTCGATCACGATGCCTGGGTCTGTTTCGATCGCACCAGCGACAACCGCCCCCTGCTGGCCTGGACCAATTTCCGCGGCAATGCCCGCAGCGGTTTGTATGAGTCCGTCCCCTGCCGTCTGCTGCTCTATCATCCCTATGCCACGCTGCTGATGCGCAACCTGCCGGAGGAAATCAGCCGCCTGCTGATCCGGCGTCTCAGCCATCGCAACGAGCCGGCCACGGCCCGCGTCATCTCCCTGTAGTTCCCCCGTTTCCCGCCCGCGTCCCACGCCATGGGCGCGCGCGTTTCGTCATGCATAAGCAAATAAGTCAAGTATTATGGGCGGCATAAGTAGATAAGCATTACGTTATCAATTCGTTGAATATTATTGAATTTACTTTATATCTCAACTGCCTACACTCGGTGTCCAACAAGGTACGCCTTGCTAGTGACTCCCGGCCTGACCCCCTGCATCGGGGACGCGCCACGGGTCGTCAATGGACACCATCTGTAATCGCTAACCGATCGTGGAGGGCAAGCGAAATGGCAGTTAAGACATATAACGCGGGCGTGAAAGAGTACCGTGAGACCTACTGGATGCCCAACTACACTCCGTTGGACACCGACTTCCTGGCCTGCTTCAAGGTCGTCCCCCAGGCTGGCGTGCCCCGTGAAGAGGCTGCTGCCGCCGTGGCCGCCGAGTCTTCCACCGGTACCTGGACCACCGTGTGGACCGACCTGCTGACCGACCTGGATTACTACAAGGGCCGCGCCTACGCCATCGAGGACGTGCCGGGCGACGACGAGGCCTTCTACGCCTTCATCGCCTACCCCATCGACCTGTTCGAAGAAGGCTCCGTGGTCAACGTGCTGACCTCCCTGGTGGGCAACGTGTTCGGCTTCAAGGCGGTGCGTTCGCTGCGCCTGGAAGACGTGCGCATTCCCCGTGCCTATGTGATGACCTGCGGCGGTCCCCCGCACGGCATCCAGGTCGAGCGCGACATCATGAACAAGTACGGCCGTCCGCTGCTGGGCTGCACCATCAAGCCGAAGCTGGGTCTGTCCGCCAAGAACTACGGCCGCGCCGTGTACGAATGCCTGCGCGGCGGCCTGGACTTCACCAAGGACGACGAGAACGTCAACTCGCAGCCGTTCATGCGCTGGCGCCAGCGTTTCGATTTCGTCATGGATGCCATCGAGAAGGCCGAGAAGGAAACCGGCGAGCGCAAGGGCCACTACCTGAACGTCACCGCGCCGACCCCGGAAGAGATGTACAAGCGCGCCGAATACGCCAAGGAACTGGGCGCGCCGATCATCATGCACGACTACCTGACCGGCGGCTTCACCGCCAACACCGGCCTGGCCAACTGGTGCCGCGACAACGGCATGCTGCTGCACATCCACCGTGCCATGCACGCCGTGCTCGACCGCAACCCGCGCCACGGCATCCACTTCCGCGTGCTGACCAAGATGCTGCGTCTGTCCGGTGGTGACCACCTGCACTCCGGCACCGTGGTGGGCAAGCTGGAAGGCGACCGCGAGGCCACTCTGGGCTGGATCGATCTCATGCGCGACAGCTATGTGAAGGAAGATCGCAGCCGCGGCATCATGTTCGATCAGGACTGGGGCTCCATGCCCGGCGTCATGCCGGTGGCCTCCGGCGGCATCCACGTCTGGCACATGCCGGCACTGGTGACCATCTTCGGTGACGACTCCGTGCTGCAGTTCGGCGGCGGCACCCTGGGCCACCCGTGGGGCAACGCCGCCGGCGCCGCCGCCAACCGCGTCGCGCTGGAAGCCTGCGTCGAGGCCCGCAACAAGGGCGTCGCCATCGAGAAGGAAGGCAAGACCGTTCTCACCGAGGCGGCCAAGTCCAGCCCCGAACTGAAGATGGCGATGGAGACCTGGAAAGAGATCAAGTTCGAGTTCGACACCGTCGACAAGCTCGACGTGGCGCACAAGTAAGAGGCTATCAACCACGGGGGACGCGGGGAGCACAGGGTTGTTCAATGAATGAAGGCAATGACGCATTCATCTCCCCGTGTACCCCGTGATCCCCGTGGTTAACCAAGAGGATTACGAAATGAGCGAAATGCAAGACTACAAGTCGTCGCTGAGCGACGTGTCCAGCCGCAAGTTCGAGACCTTCTCGTACCTGCCTCCGATGAGTGCCGACGATATCCGCCAGCAGGTGGAATACATCGTCAGCAAGGGCTGGAATCCGGCCGTGGAGCACACCGAGCCGGAGAACGCGGCCAGCTACTACTGGTACATGTGGAAGCTGCCGATGTTCGGCGAAACCTCCGTCGACCGCATCCTGGCCGAGGCGGAGGCGTGCCACAAGGCGCATCCGAACAATCATGTGCGCCTGGTCGGCTACGACAACTTCAAGCAGTCCAAGGGCGCCGAGATGGTGGTGTACCGCGGCAAGATGTAAACAGTACCGGCCCTGCCTTGACCGGCAGGGCCGTTGCCGCGCTGGCGTCGGCAACACTGCGGCAGTCGCCGCAGCACATGAATACATGGTTCCTTCTCCCCGGAGAGGGAGTTATCGCAGAGGGTATTCGACATGAGCAATCTGGCGAGCGAGCAGTATCTGGTCACGCAACAGCCTTACTATCGTCCGGTAGGGGAAGAGGTGGAACTGTATGAGGCCGCCTACGGCGCCCGCATGCCGGTGATGCTGAAGGGGCCGACGGGTTGCGGCAAGTCGCGCTTCGTGGAATACATGGCCTGGAAGCTGGGACGGCCTTTGATCACCGTGGCCTGCAACGAGGACATGACCGCCTCCGATCTGGTCGGCCGCTTTCTGCTCGACAAGGACGGCACCCGCTGGCAGGACGGCCCGCTCACCACCGCCGCGCGCATCGGCGCCATCTGTTATCTCGACGAAGTGGTGGAGGCGCGCCAGGACACCACCGTGGTGATCCATCCGCTCACCGATCACCGCCGTACCCTGCCGCTGGACAAAAAGGGCGAGCTGATCCACGCCCACCCGGACTTCCAGCTGGTGATCTCCTATAACCCGGGCTATCAGAGCCTGATGAAGGATCTGAAGCAGTCCACCAAGCAGCGCTTCGGTGCGCTGGATTTCGACTATCCGGCAGAGGCGATCGAAGTGGAGATCGTCGCCACCGAAACCGGCATCGACAAGGACACCGCCGCCAAGCTGGTGCAGATCGCCCAGCGTGCGCGCAACCTCAAGGGCCACGGCCTGGATGAAGGTATCTCCACCCGCCTGCTGGTATACGCCGGGCAGCTCATCGCCAAGGGCGTTGCGCCGGAAGCGGCGTGCAGCATGACCCTGGTGCGTCCGCTCACCGACGACCCGGATATGCGCGAGACGCTGGACGCCGCAGTGGCGACGTTCTTCGTGAAATAACTGTAGGGTGGGTTAGCGCAGCGTAACCCGCCGAACCACCCTACTCATCTACGCAACCGGCAGAGGGCGTCATGACCATATCGCTCGATGACTACCGCGACTGCCTGCAAAAGGCGGCGCCGGAGATTCAGGACACGCTGGAGGCGACCTTTCATGAGGCGGCGCGCCTCATGTCGCCGGCCGGCCTGCAGGAGTATATGGATGGTGCCAGGGGCCTGTGCAGCCTGGGCCGCGGTCACGATCTGGTGATCAGTTTCCTGCAACAGATGCCCCTGGTGGTGAAGGAGTGCGGCGAGGACGTGATCCGCGACTGCATCAACGCCGCGCTCAAGCTTTCTTCCATGACCTCGGGCGAAGTGATTGCCCTGCTGTTCGACAGCCTGCCGACGGCGGCCCGCCGTCTGGGCGATCCGGAACTGCTGCGCGGCTATCTCACCTTCGTGCACCAGCTGTCCGCCAAGGCGGCGCGCGGACTGCGGCCGATGCTCAACCACATCGACGAGCTGCTCTCCAAGCTGACCCTGAGCGGCCTGCGCCGCTGGGCCTTTTTCGGTGCCGAAGCCTATCGCCGCGATCTCAACAATCTGACGGCGTATTTCGATCTCAAGACCACCGACAGTGTGGCGATGCTGCAAAAGGAGCGGCGCGGCACGCTGTTCGTCGACATCCAGCGCAAGATCAATTTCTATCTGCGCGCCCTGTGGGGCCGAGACTTCTTCCTGCGTCCCAGTGCGGCGGACTATGAAGGTTTCCGCCCCTACCTGGAAAAGCACGTCATTCATCTGCCGGACGCGCTGGACGATGTCGGCGGCATCAGTGGGCTGGAACTGTATCGTGCGTCGGCCGCGCACATGGGCGCGCACCTGTGCTACACCACGGGGCCGATCTCCGCCGAGCAGCTGAGCCCGGCGCAGATGTTCTTCATCGGCCTGCTGGAAGACGCGCGCATCGAGTATCAGGCGGTGCAGGCCTTCCCCGGCCTGAAGAAACTCTGGCTGTCGCTGCTCACGCTGCAACACGAGGGCCGGGTCGAGCATCCGACGGTGGCCACGCTGGAGCAGGTGGCGACGATGCTGCTCGATGCCACGCAGCGCAGCGGGGATGCCGAGGTCAACGCGGTGGTGGAGAAATTCCACGCCAACATCGAGACCAACAAGCACGACAACCAGTTCTCCTGGCACATGGGCCTGGAGCTGTTCAACGTCTTCGCCGCCCGGCGCGACGTTCCCAGCCTGCGCGTGCTGCAGTCCATGCGCATACCCTATCGCGACGACAACCGCTTCGTGTGGGAGTTCGAGGAATTCTCCTGGGAGCAGGGTGCCGTGCTCAGCGGCCAGTCGCGCCAGGTGCGCCGCCAGGTCAGCGCGGTGGAGATGGCCAACGAGGTCGATTGCGAGCTGGCCGGCGACGATGCGCAGGAGATATGGGTCTGCCCGACCGAGTTCTTTCCCTACGAGGATGCCGGCGAGGCGACGCAGAGCTTCAACGACATGTGGGGCAAGGAGCCGGTGTCGGATCCCTACCACTATCACGAATGGGACTACCAGGTGCAGCTACACCGCCCCGACTGGGTGACGCTGTACGAGCGGCGCCAGGCCAAGGGCGACCCGGAGGAGATCGATCGCATCCTGCTCGACTACAAGCCGGTCACCTACCGCATCAAGCAGATCATCGACATGCTGACGCCGGAGGGCGTTTCGCGCCAGCGCAACATGGAGGACGGCGACGAGATAGACATCAACGCCGCAGTCGATGCCATGGTGTCGATCCGCATGGGTCAGCAGCCGAATCCGCGCATCACCATGCGCAACGTGATCAACCGGCGCGACCTGTCGGTGCTGGTGCTGCTCGACCTGTCCGAGTCCACCAACGAACTGGTCGAAGGCACGGACAAGAGCGTGCTGTCCCTGACGCGCGAAGCCTGCGCGCTGGTGGCAACCGCCATCAACGGTATCGGCGATCCCTTCGCCATCCACGGCTTCGCCTCCGACGGCCGCCACGACGTGCAGTACTTCCGCTTCAAGAATTTCAACCAGAAGTTCGACGACGAGGTGAAGGGGCGGCTGGCCGGCATGCGTGGCGGCCTGTCCACGCGCATGGGAGGCGCGCTGCGCCACGCCGGCCGGCACCTGCTCAAGCAGCCGGAGCGCAAGAAACTGTTGCTGGTGATCACCGATGGCGAGCCGGCGGATATCGACGAGCGCGATCCGCAGCACCTGCGCCATGATGCGCGCAAGGCGGTGGACGAGCTGTACAGCAAGGGTGTGATGACCTATTGCCTGACCCTGGATCCCAACGCCGACAGCTACGTGAAGCGCATCTTCGGGGCCAACAACTACACCATCATCGACCATGTGCAGCGCCTGCCGGAAAAACTGCCGACGCTGTTTGCCAGCCTGACGCGATGAGGCTGGCCGTGGCGCACCGCCTGGAAGACGTGCCGGTCTACGCCCAGCGGCCCGACGCCATCGAAGCGGCGCACTACAATCTGTGGCGCCGTGCCCGCCAGCGCTACGGACATCCGTTGCGGCTGGAATTGCCGGGGCTGTCGGGGCTGGAGCTGATCCTGGACGACGAGGCGTGGGTGGTGGTGGATGCGCGGCAGTTCGATCTGCCGGTGCTGGCGTGGGTGGAGTTTCAGGAGCACGATCGTGCGCTGCACACACCGGTGCCCTGTACACTGAACTACTACCATTACGCCGCCAGCCGTCTGCGCGGCAAGGTGCTGGACATCGTGCAGCAGACCCTGGAAGACAGGCTGCACACAAGGTAGGGTGCGCACCGCGCACCGGGGGCGTCGGTTGAGGCAGGTTGGTGCGCAGTGCGCACCCTACATGAGAAGAGGCTGCAACCATGAATCAGCAAGCTGCCGGCTATGTCGGCATCGACAACGACGACAATGCCGGCATGACCGCATTGGCGCGCATCGTGCGCGATGCCTGGGTGTTCGGCCTGCTGCCGGAGAGCGAGACCTGCCAGGGCTGGTCCGGGCAGCAGATGCAGGCGTTGTACGAACAGGTGCACACCGCCTGGGAGCCCTATGCCCATCTGCCCAGCCGCCTGCCGGAGGATCTGCGCGCCCGCCACGCCCGCATCCATGACGCGGCGCTGGCGCAGGCCCGCGCCCAGGGCTGGGATGCCAATCTGGATGACGAAGATGATTGAGCCGGCAGGACAGGCCATAATGCGCTCCCCGTTCCCGCCCAGCCGAGAGAGCCACGCATGATACGCAAGAACCCCAGCGGCGACCTGCCCGTCATCCACGAAAGCGCCTTCGTCGACCCCACAGCCATCATCTGCGGCAAGGTGATCGTGCATGAGAACGTGTTCATCGGCCCCTATGCGGTGATCCGCGCCGACGAGGTGACCGCCGACGGCGGCATGGAGCCGATCATCATCGGCGCCAACTCCAACATCCAGGACGGCGTGGTGATCCACTCCAAGTCCGGCGCCGCGGTGACCATCGGTGAGCACACCTCCATCGCCCACCGTTCCATCGTCCACGGCCCCTGCAAGGTGGGCGACCGGGTGTTCATCGGCTTCAATTCGGTGCTGTTCAACTGCGAGATCGGCGCCGGCTCGGTGGTGCGGCACAACTCGGTGGTGGAAGGCTGCCACGTGCCGGAGGGCTTCCACATCCCGTCCACCACCAACATCCACAACGACGCGGAGCTGGCCAAGATCAAGCCGGTTCCCGTGGACATGGCCGCCTTTTCCGAGGACGTGGCCCGTACCAATGTCGACCTGGTGCGCGGCTACAAGCGCCTGGCCAACGAGTTCTGACCGCCCCGGAGGACCCGCCCCAGTCGCCCGCCTCTATACCCGCCGCACGATGGATAAGCTAAAGCTTATCCATCCTATCAGTAATTTAGATTTTCTTTATGGAAATCGATCGAGTATCTTTTACCCCGCGTTTTATACAGATACGGTTTCTGTGTATATGATGGCCGGCCTGAGTACCATGCCCGCCGTTTTTTACTCAAACAATGTCAGGGGTATCAAAGATGGATCAGTCCGCACGTTATGCTGACCTCTCGCTGAAAGAAGAGGATCTGATCAAGGGTGGCAAGCACATCCTCGTCGCCTACAAGATGAAGCCGAAGTCCGGCTACGGTTACCTGGAAGCGGCCGCTCACTTCGCCGCCGAGTCCTCCACCGGCACCAACGTGGAAGTTTCCACCACCGACGAATTCACCAAGGGCGTTGACGCGCTGGTCTACTACATCGACGAAGCCACCGAGGATATGCGTATCGCCTATCCCATCGAGCTGTTCGATCGCAACGTCATCGACGGCCGCTTCATGCTGGTGTCCTTCCTGACCCTGACCATCGGCAACAACCAGGGCATGGGCGACATCGAACATGCCAAGATGATCGACTTCTACGTGCCCGAGCGCGTGATCCAGATGTTCGACGGCCCGGCCACCGACATCTCCAACCTGTGGCGCATCCTCGGCCGTCCGGTTGAGAACGGCGGCTACATCGCCGGTACCATCATCAAGCCGAAGCTGGGCCTGCGTCCGGAGCCCTTCGCCAAGGCCGCTTACCAGTTCTGGCTGGGTGGCGACTTCATCAAGAACGACGAGCCGCAGGGCAACCAGGTTTTCGCCCCGATCAAGCAGGTGCTGCCGCTGGTGTATGACGCCATGAAGCGCGCCCAGGACGAAACCGGCCAGGCCAAGCTGTTCTCCATGAACATCACCGCCGACGACCACTACGAAATGTGCGCCCGCGCCGATTTCGCGCTGGAAACCTTCGGTCCCGACGCCGACAAGCTGGCCTTCCTGGTCGACGGTTACGTCGGCGGCCCGGGCATGGTGACCACCGCCCGCCGTCAGTACCCCGGCCAGTACCTGCACTACCACCGTGCCGGCCACGGCGCCGTGACCTCCCCCAGCTCCAAGCGCGGCTACACCGCCTTCGTGCTGGCCAAGATGAGCCGTCTGCAGGGTGCCTCCGGTATCCACGTCGGCACCATGGGCTACGGCAAGATGGAAGGTGAAGGCGACGACAAGATCATCGCCTACATGATCGAGCGTGACGAGTGCCAGGGCCCGGTCTACTTCCAGAAGTGGTACGGCATGAAGCCCACCACCCCGATCATCTCCGGTGGCATGAACGCGCTGCGCCTGCCCGGCTTCTTCGAGAACCTGGGCCACGGCAACGTGATCAACACCGCCGGTGGCGGCTCCTACGGCCACATCGACTCCCCGGCCGCCGGCGCCATCTCCCTGCGCCAGTCCTATGAGTGCTGGAAGCAGGGTGCCGACCCGATCGAGTTCGCCAAGGAGCACAAGGAATTTGCCCGCGCCTTCGAGTCGTTCCCGAAGGATGCCGACAAGCTGTTCCCGGGCTGGCGCGAGAAGCTGGGCGTGCACAAGTAAGACTGCGGAGGGCGGAGCAGGGGCCCCGCGCGCGGGGATGCGACCCCGGAGCAGGCTTCTGTCCGCCGCCCCCAACGTTGATACAGGAGAACGCCCCCTTCATGGGGGCGTTTTTCTTCCAACAGCGAAATATTCGCGCGTAGTATGGGAAGGTCAGAACGCATCCCGGCGCACACTGCCATGCGGTGTACGGCGGCATGCGGATTTGCACAGGAGAATGTCATGAGCGACAAAGATCAGTTCAAGGTTCGCCAGGAACCCTTTTATCAGCAGCAGGGCAATGAAGTGGCCCTGTACGAAGCGGCCTACCGTAATCGCCTGCCGGTGATGGTCAAGGGCCCGACCGGCTGCGGCAAGTCGCGCTTCATCGAATACATGGCCTGGAAGCTGGGCAAGCCCCTGATCACCGTGGCCTGCAACGAGGACATGACCGCCTCCGATCTGGTCGGCCGCTACCTGCTCGAAGCCGGCGGCACGCGCTGGCTGGATGGTCCGCTCACCACCGCCGCGCGTATCGGCGCCATCTGCTATCTCGACGAAGTGGTGGAGGCGCGCCAGGACACCACCGTGGTGATCCATCCGCTCACCGATCATCGCCGTACCCTGCCCCTGGACAAGAAGGGCGAGCTCATCGAGGCCCATCCCGACTTCCAGCTGGTGATTTCCTACAACCCCGGCTACCAGTCGCTGATGAAGGATCTCAAGCAGTCCACCAAGCAGCGCTTCACCGCCTTCGAATTCGATTACCCGGATGCCGAGCTGGAGACCAGCATCCTGGCCAAGGAAAGCGGACTGGATGAGGCTGTTGCCGGCAAGCTGGTGAAGATCGGCCAGGCTGCCCGCAACCTGAAGGGCCACGGCCTGGACGAAGGCATCTCCACCCGCCTGCTGGTCTACGCGGCCACCCTGATCAAGGACGGCGTGGAGCCGCGCGACGCCTGCCGAATGGCCCTGGTGCGGCCGATCACCGACGATGCCGACATCCGCGAGACGCTGGATCACGCCATCGACGCGACCTTCGCCTAAACCGTTGTAGGTTGGGCTGAGTTACAAAGCCCAACACGTGCCGCGCCATGTTGGGCTTCCTCCGTCAGCCCAACCTACCAAGGCTTGTGGAGCCATGACCGAAACCGCATACGAACATCCCTTGATGAAGGCCTACTGGAAGCAGCTGAACAGCGGCTTCCCGCAGGTGCGCGAGGTGTTCGAGGACTGCATGGTGGAAGCGCTGGCGGTGCTGAGCCGCGACGGCCTGTCCGCCTATCTCGACGCCGCCGGCACCATCGGCCGGCTGGGTCGCGGTGTCGAGCCGATCCTGGCCTTCATGGAGGAGTGGCCGTCGGTTGCCCAGGCCCTGGGCGAGGATGCGCTGCCGCCGGTGATGCAGACCATCCAGGCGATGCAAAAGTCGCCCAACGGCAAGGCCATCGCACCCTTCCTGCAAACCCTGGCCCCGGTGGCGCGGCGGCTGCACGCGCTGGAACAGCTGCAACACTATCTCGACATCACGCTGGAACTGATGCAGCGCACCACCGGTTCCATCCACGGCCATCACACCACCTTTCCCAGCCCGGGCCTGCCGCACTTCCTCCAGCAGGCGCCGTTCCTGTTCGCGCAGCTGTCCATGGCGGGCGTGCGCAACTGGGTGGAGTACGGCATCCGCAACTATGGCAAGCACCCGGAGCGGCAGGAGGAATACTTCGGCCTGAAGTCGGCCGATGCCCGTGCCGTGCTGCAACGCGAGCGCCACGGCGTGCTGTTCGCCGACGTCGAGCGCCGGCTAGATTTGTACATGCGTGGGTTGTGGCAGGATGCCGAACAGCTGGTGCCGTATTCCACCGCCTTCGACGAGCTGCGCAAGCCCGTACCGTATTACGACAAGCTCGGCATGCGCGTGCCCGACGTGTTCGACAGCAGTAACGGCATCAGCGGCATCGATCGCTACCGCGCCGTGCTGGCGCACATGGTGGGACACCGCCGCTGGACCACGGCCATCGTCGCCGACAACTACAGCCCGTTTCAGCGCATGGCCGTCGAGTTCTTCGAGGACTGCCGCATCGAAACCTTGTTGATCCGCGAATACCCCGGCTTGCGCCGCATCTTCCTCGCCCTGCATCCGCAGCCCGGCGAGAACGATTGCGATCCGGAAACCATGTCCTGTCTGCGTCATCGCCTGGCCATGATGTCGCGCGCCCTGCTCGATGCGGAGCACACCTACCAGAATCCACAGATCCGCGACTTCGCCGTGCGCTTCCGCGAGATCATGGCGCAGGGCGAATCGAGCACCCGCGACATCGCCGATCTGGCGCTGTCCTTCGTGGCGCGCACCCGCCTGCAAAGCGATCAGTTCGCCCAGGTGTGGTTCGACGATACCGTCATCGACTACCGTGACGACAACCGGCACATGTGGATCTACATCGAGGACAGCGACGACGAGGAATTCTTCGACGACCCGGACAAGAAGCTGAAGAAGGAATCCGAGCTGCATTCGCTGCCGCCGCGCCACTATCCGGAGTGGGATTACAACAGCCAGACCTATCGCCCCGACTGGGTCAGCCTGTACGAATCGCTGCATCCCAAGGGCAATTCCGCCGACATCGATCGCCTGCTGCAAAAACATGCTGCCCTGGCCAAGCGCCTGAAGCGCATGCTCGACCTGCTCAAGCCGCAGGACAAGGTGCGCATCCGTTACCAGGAAGAAGGCAGCGAGCTGGATCTCGACGTGGCGATACGTTCGCTCATCGACTTCATGGGCGGCTCCAATCCGGACCCCCGCATCAACATGAGCCACCGGACCTCGGGCCGCAACATTGCCGTGAGCCTGGTGCTGGATCTGTCCGCCTCGCTCAACGAGAAGGTGGCCGGTTCTGAGCAGACCATCCTGGAATTGTCGCAGGAAGCGGTGTCGCTGCTGGCCTGGTCCATCGAGCATCTGGGCGACCCCTTCGCCATCGGCGGTTTCCACTCCAATACCCGCCATGACGTGCGCTATATGCACATCAAGGGTTACCGCGAACACTGGACCGACGAGGTGAAGTCGCGCCTGGCGGCGATGCAGGCCGGCTGGTCGACGCGCATGGGCGCCGCCATGCGCCACGCCGCCCACTATCTGTCGGCGCAGAAGGCCGACAAGAAGCTGATGCTGATCCTCACCGACGGCGAGCCGGCGGACGTGGACGTGCACGACGAGAGATTATTGATCGAGGACGCGCGCCGCGCAGTGAAGGAACTGGATCAGAAGGGCATCTTCACCTTCTGCATCAATCTCGATCCCAAGGCCGACGAGTACGTCAGCGACATCTTCGGCCACCGCTACACGGTGGTGGACAACATCCAGCGCCTGCCCGAGAAACTGCCGCAGCTGTTCATGGCGCTGACGAAATAGTGGCAGCGCATCGCAACGGACGAAAAACCGAACACCAAATAATTAACCACGGGGAACACGGGGCGCACGGGGTTTTGAATCAAATATTGTCCTGCGCTCCCCATGCACCCGTGGTTCAACGGATTTAGAAGCGAGTCGTGGTAGGGTGCGCACCGCAACGGCGCAACGGACGAAAAGTCGGACACAAAATGATTAACCACGGGGAACACGGGGCGCACGGGGTTTTGAATCAAATATTGCCCCGTGTTACCCGTGCACCCCGTGGTTCAACGCTTTTAGACGCGAGCCGGCAGGGCGCGTTTCCGCGGCAAACGGTTTAGGGCTTGATGTAGACGTAGCCCTGCAGCTGCAGCTCGCCCACGGTGGCGACGCCGGACGGGACGATGACCGCATTCATGTTGACGCTGTTGCGATCGATCTTGCGGCCCACCAGGGTGTTGTTGCACACGTCGAACTGCACGCCCTGATTGGCCAGGTCTTGCACCATGTCGCCGTGGCTCTTGCCGGCGCTGTCCTTCCAGTCCTCCAGCAGAAAATCGATGCCCTTGCCGTGGGTTACCACCACGATTTGCGCATTGCCGGCGCCCAGGGCGTTGATGTGATTCTGGATGTTGCGCAGCGCCACACCGGCGACGGCGCTATCGTTGATGTGATAAACCACTTTTTGCTTGTGGTATCCATTCTCCGCAGGCTCCATCGACCCGGCGACGGCGGCACCTGCCGTCAGCACGCTGAACAACAGCACCAGTGCGGCGCCTGCGGCGCTTCGAATATTTTTGTACATGTTGGTTTCTCCTCGACCTGTGTGGTGTGACGGCCGCAACGGCGGCCGTTGCACTAGAAGACTGTGCAGCGGGCCGATTTATTCCATGTTTTGCACCGCCTCAGGTGTTGACCTGATGACGGTGCTGCCTAAGCCACAAATACCGTATGGGTGTTGGTCGGATGGAACCCGGTGCGACGGAGACGGTCGCAATAGGGGCGGCATTGACGCCGTGACTGATCGTTATCTATGGTTCACTGCATGACGCGCGCGCCCTCCATCGTGCATTACCTGCTTGCCGCACTGGTCGCCTGGCTGCCCTTGCAGGCTTATGCAGGCGGCATGCCGCCTGCCGGAGGCAGCGGGCACTGCGCGGCCATGGCGATGCAGGGACAGTACTCCCACCACGGGCACCACCCTGCGGCGGAGTTGTCGGCGGGGCAAGGCGATATGGCGCAATGCCAAGCCGGTTGCGGCGGCGGCTGCGATCACTGCGCCGCGTGCACTCACGGCGTCGTGGCGGCCATCGCCGCCGGTGCGCCGCAGCCGGTGGTTGCAGCGGCAGCGACGCCACCCGACGATGTCGCCGCACCCGTGATCAGCCGTTCGCCCGTCCCCCGTCTGCGACCTCCCCGCCACGCCTGAATGTGATGCCGGCGGGCGCTGCCCGCCTCCAGGCGCGCACGCGCCGGTTTGCATTCATTGCGGAGGTCTTGTGTCTACACTTATTCCCCATTCCCCTGTGCGGAACGCGGTAAACGGTTCCATTGCCCCGTCGCCCCCTCCTGTCGCAACCAGGACGTCCATGATGCGGGTCCTGCGATTAACCGTCATCGCCGGCGCGGTGCTGCTCGCCGGATGCAACAATCCGCCGCCCGGCACCATCGAAAGTGCCGGCGCCATGCCGGTGCGCCAGTACGACGGCGCACAGCTGGCGCGCGGCAAGGCCTTGTTCCAGGCCAATTGCGCGGTGTGCCACGGCGCCGGCGCCCAGGGCGCCTTCAACTGGCGCGTGGCGGGGCCCGACGGCAAATACCTGCCGCCGCCCCTCAATGGCACCGGGCACGCCTGGCACCATCCCCGGGCGGCGCTTAAGCAGACCATCCGGCAGGGCACGCTGGCCCTCGGCGGCAACATGCCTTCGTGGCAGGACAAGCTGTCGGAACAGGACATCGACGACCTGATCGCCTGGTTCCAGTCCCTGTGGTCCGACGAGGTGTACCAGGCGTGGTGGGAGATCGACCAGCGCGCGATGCAGGCGCGGCGCTGACGATTCATCCGGCGGCGGAGTTCGCCGCGAGGAAGGCAGCCTATGGATGCGATGTCACATCATCACCATCATGCCGCAGCCGCTGCGCCGGAGACGCCGCACGCCCATGATCACGGCGCCATGATCGGTGAGTTCCGGCGCCGTTTCTGGACGTCGCTGGTTCTCACGGCGCCCATACTGTTGCTTGCGCCGCCGGTCCAGCAATGGCTGGGCATGGGGGACCGCTGGAGTTTTCCCGGCGCCGACTATCTGCGCCTGCTGCTGGCCAGCACGGTCTATTTCTATGGTGGCTGGCCGTTCCTGCGCGGCCTGGGCGACGAGTGGCGCCGGCGCAAGCCGGGAATGATGACGCTGATCGCCCTGGCCATCAGCGTGGCCTACTTCTATTCCTCGGCCGTGGTGCTGGGACTGGCCGGCAAGGTGTTTTTCTGGGAGCTGGCCACGCTGATTGACGTGATGCTGCTGGGGCACTGGATCGAGATGCGCTCGATCATGGGGGCATCGGGTGCACTGGAGGCGTTGATCAAGCTGCTGCCGAGCACGGCCCACCGGCTCGGCACCGACGGCGACCTGGAGGAGGTTTCCATAAGCGCACTGCGGGTCGGCGACCAGGTGGTGGTGAAACCCGGCGAACAGATACCGACCGACGGCGTTGTGCGTTCCGGTAAAACCAGCGTCAACGAAGCCATGCTCACGGGCGAATCGCGTCCGGTGGCGAAGGGGCCGGACGATGAGGTGATCGGCGCGTCCATCAACGGCGACGGTGCGATAACTGTCGAGATACGCAAGACCGGCAACGACACCTATCTGTCCCAGGTGGTCGACATGGTGCGCAAGGCGCAGGCCACACGCTCGCGCACCCAGAACCTTGCCGACCGCGCCGCGCAGTGGCTGACGTTTATCGCCTTGGGCGCAGGGTTCCTTACCTTGTCCGTCTGGCTGCTGCTGGGGCAGGACTTCGAGTTTTCCCTGGAGCGGATGGTGACGGTGATGGTGATTACCTGTCCCCATGCCCTCGGTCTGGCGGTGCCCCTGGTCGTGGCGATGAGCACCTCTCTGGCCGCCGCCGGCGGCCTGCTGATTCGTGATCGGGCCGCCTTTGAGCGGGCGCGCGATCTGCAGGCCATTGTGTTCGACAAGACTGGCACATTGACGGAAGGCCGCTTCGGCGTTTCGGATGTGCTGCATTTCGCCGGTGCCGATGAGAACACGGTGTTGAGTCTGGCTGCCTCCCTGGAGCAACCGTCCGAGCATCCCATCGCGGCCGCGATTGTTGCGGCCGCGCGTGAGCGCAATCTTGCGCTGGGTGATGTGGCCGATTTTCGTGCCCTGACGGGACGCGGCGCGACTGCTGCCGTCGACGGCGTGAAGGTCGATGTCGTCAGTCCGGGATACCTGGCGGAAAAGGGCATCGACGTACCGGGCAAGGATGCCGACAAGCTGGCCGCACAGGGAAAAACGGTGGTGTTCGTGTTGCGGGACGGAAAACTGATCGGCGCGATCGCGCTGGCGGATTTGGTGCGCAAGGAGGCACGTACCACCATCGCGCGGTTAAAGCATATGGGCATACGCTGCATGATGCTGACCGGCGACAGCGAGGCGGTGGCGCAGGCCGTGGCCGGCGAGCTGGAGCTGGACGAATATTTCGCCGGTGTCCTGCCGCACCAGAAGGCGGAGAAAATCCGCGACATAAAGGCACGCGGCCTGAAGGTTGCGATGGTCGGCGACGGCATCAACGATGCGCCGGCCCTGGTGGAGGCGGACCTCGGTGTCGCCATCGGTGCCGGCACCAACGTGGCGATAGAGGCGGCGGATGTGGTGCTGGTGCGCAGCGACCTGTCCCCGGTGGTCGAGATCATGGGGCTGTCGCGCGCCACCTACGCCAAGATGATCCAGAACCTGTTGTGGGCCACCGGTTACAACACCGTCGCCATACCCCTGGCCGCCGGCGTGACCTATGGCGCGGGATTTGTCCTGTCGCCTGCATTCGGTGCGGCACTGATGTCCGTCAGCACGGTAATCGTCGCGATCAATGCGCGGCTGCTGCGGCGCTCCCGGAGGGTATGAGCATGCATGGCTATGACTGGATGCCGTCGTCGGGCGGCATGTTTGGCGAAGGGATATTCATGCTGTTGTTCTGGGGGCTGGTCTTTGCCGCCGTCGTGGCGCTGGTGGCGTGGGGCATACGCGCCGCCGGCGGCCGTGACGCCGGTCGTACCGGAGACAGTGCATTGCAGATACTGGAGGAGCGCTACGCGCGAGGTGAGATCGGCCGTGAGGAATACCTGGCGAAGCGCCGGGATCTGCAACGCTGATTTGCGCCGGAAAAGTTTTCTTGGGAAAAAACTGGAGGACACCATGTACGGTTTTACCGTTACCACTGCCGGAAAATTTGATGACGCCGTTGCCCGCACGGTGGATGCGCTGAAGACAGAAGGCTTCGGCGTGCTGACCGAAATCGATGTGGCGGCGACGCTCAAGGCGAAGCTCAATCTCGACCGGCGGCCCTACAAGATACTCGGCGCCTGCAATCCGCAGCTGGCCAGCCAGGCCCTGGACGCCGATCCCGACATCGGCCTGTTGTTGCCGTGCAACGTGGTGGTGCGCGAAGAGGCCGACGGCAGGGTGAGCGTGGGTTTCATGGATCCGGCGGCCGTGCTCGCGCTGGCGGAGTGCGAAGAGCTGGCGCCCCTGGGGACGGAGGTGCGTGCGCGCTTGCAGCGCGTGGCTGATTTGTTGCGGCAATGAATCGCTTTACCACCATGCGCTGCATGGCGGTGATCATCCGTGTCGAATGGACACCAACTGAGGAGGACGCTGGCGATGAACAGGCAAAGGCAGACCTTGTGGTACTGGAGTATTCCCCTGCTGCTGTGCGGCTTGTTGTCCGTGGCCGCGGTGCAGGCGGATGAGGACAAGACGCCGCCCTACGGTTACGGCATGGGGCCGGGCATGATGGGCGGCTACGGGCCGGGTTACGGCATGGGGCCCGGCATGATGGGGGGCTACGGGCCGGGCATGATGGGGCGCGGCTACGGTCCCCGCTGGGATGATGACGGCGGTGGCTGGGGCCCGGGCATGATGGGGGGCTACGGCGGAGGCTATGGCCCCGGCATGATGGGTGGTTATGGCATGGGCGCCGGCATGATGGGCGGCATGGGCATGATGGGCGGTTACGGCGCCATGGGTATGATGGGGCCGATCTGGGCGCTGGACCTCAACGACAATCAGCGTCGCGCCGTGGAAAACATCATGAACGAGCAGCACACCCAGCACTGGGCCATGATGACTTCGCAGTTCGGCAACTACGGCAAGCTGCGCGAGCTGTACAGTGCGGAGATGCTCGACGCCGCGGCGATCGGCAAGGTCTACGATGAAATCTTCCGCAATCAGCGCGCCATGATCGAGAGCGGCATCAAGACCCGCAACCGCATCTACGATCAGCTCACCAAGGAGCAGAAGGAGCAGCTCAAGCGCTGGCGTTGGGGTGGACGCTGGGGCCGCTAGGTCCGGATGGAGGGGCGGCCCGGCCGCCCCTTTTTCCTGATCTGCGTCAATGCTGCCCGGCGCGGCTTACCTGTTACACTTACGCCCCGTTTGACAGTTTTACGAGGCAGGGCATGACCTCCGATGTACCCCCCGGGTCGCCGTTCGACCTGAACGATGTTGCCGCTTATCAGCGCTGGCGTGACGCCAAGCTGGCCGACTACCCGGAAGACGCAGCACGACTGGTGGTGGAAGTGCGCGACCCGCGCGCACTGAGCACCGCTGAATACGATGCCCTGCAACAGCGCCTGGGCAAGACCAATATGGCCATCTACGCCGCGGCCACCGGCGACGATCCGGACAAGGCCATCCCGCGCGAACTGGGCCGCCGCTTCGGCCTGGTGCGGCTCGACAGCAACTATCTCGCCGACGATGACGGCATCACCTCGCTCACCGTCAATCCGGATGGAGAACATCCCAATTACATTCCCTATACCAACAAGCCGATCAAGTGGCACACCGACGGTTACTACAACACCGCGCAAAAGCAGATCCGCGGCATGATCCTGCATTGCGTGCATTCCGCGGGCGAGGGCGGCGAGAACGGCCTGATCGATCCGGAGATCGCCTACATCCTGTTGCGCGATGAGAATCCCGATTTCATCCGGGTCCTGATGCGGCCCGACGTGATGACCATCCCGCCGGGCAAGGACGGCGAAGGCGGCGAGCGCGATGCCGCCACCGGGCCGGTGTTTTCCTATGATGCGGCCACCGACAGCCTGCACATGCGTTACACCGCCCGCAAGCGCAACATCGAATGGAGCCAGGACTCCATGACCCACGACACGGTGGAGTTTCTGGAACAGCTGCTCGAAGGCGATCTTCCCTACCGCTTCCATGCCCGGCTCGAACCCGGCATGGGGCTGATCTGCAACAACGTACTGCATGATCGCAGCGGATTCACCGACCCTAGCGGCAGTGAGCGGCGTCTGCTGTATCGTGCGCGCTATTTCGATCGCGTCGCCGGTACCGGCGTGCATCAGGTTTATCCCTACCTCTAAATAACGGTTCCGAATTGCTGTCCGCCGCAAGGGTGTCAATTCATAGGGCGGGCCGTGCCCGCCGATGCGCGGCGCCCAGAGGGCGCCCTATGGACGGCCGCGATTTCGGAGCAGCTGTTTAACCCTCACGGCGCCTGTGCGGCGCCGTTTTGCACCATGTTGGGGCAACGGCAACTCCGGGTTGCCGTCCCGTTCCTCTCCCGCTACCCTACGCGCCCCGCCGCTCCGGTGCCGCTTTGACTTTCATCAATGCACCCCGTGCCGGACAGGCCTGATCATGCCCCTCACACCGCGTAGAGGAACCAAGCAATGACCACCATCACCGAGTTCATGGAGAGCGATCATCGTCGTTGCGACGAGCTGTTTGCCGCCGCCGAGCGACTGGTGGCTGCCGGCGAGTGGAGCGCCGCGGCCGACGCCTATGCAAAATTCCATAGCGCCATCGAGCATCACTTCAGCATGGAAGAGGACGAATTGTTTCCCGCCTTCGAGGAAGCCATGGGCAGCACCATGGGGCCGACCCAGGTGATGCGCATGGAGCACGGCCAGATGCGTTCTCTGTTCGAGCGCATGCGCAACGCCCTGGCCACGAAGGAGATCGAGGACTATCTCGGCGCATCCGACACCTTGCTGATCCTGATGCAGCAGCACAACATGAAGGAGGAGCAGATGCTCTATCCCATGAGTGAACGCGCCCTGGCCGGCAGTACCGACGCGCTGTTGCAACGCATGCACGCCGTAGCCTGAACCATGCCGTCCGGTAGCGAGCGCAGCATCGACGTCAGCACACTCGGCCCACCGGAGCCGCTGGTACTGACGCTGGCCGCCGTCGAGCAGTTGCAAGCGGGCGAGTATCTGCGCATGCGCCACCGCATGAAGCCCTGCCTGCTGTACGACGAATTGAACCGGCGCGGCTACGGCCATGACACGCGGCGTGCCGCCGACGGCCTGTGCGAAGTGTTCATCTGGCGCCACGGTGATGCGGCCGCCGCGGCCGCCGCGCACAGCGCCGCCGCTGCGCTGCCTCCGTGGATTGATGCCTGATGCATCGCGCCCCCGCGCCGTAACACTGCAAGAACGATAACCGTCCGATGCGTCCCAGCACCGCCCTGCTCAGTCTGGAACAGACACCGCCCCTGTCGGTGCCGCTGCGCTTTTTTCTCACCGCGCCGCTGTTCGGCATGGCCGCCGCGCTGCTGGCGTTGTGGTTGGGGCCGGAGGTGATGGGATCGCGCTGGCAGCCCGGCGTACTGGCCTTCACCCACATGCTCACCCTCGGCTTCCTGGCCATGGTGATGTTCGGCGCGATGTTCCAGTTGTTGCCGGTGCTGGTTGGCGTGCAGCTGCGTTGGCCGGTGCCGACCAGTGCTTCGATACATCTGCTGTTGAGCGGCGGCACGCTGCTGCTGGCAGCGGCGTTCCTGTCGGATCACAACGCCTGGTTCATCGCCGCCGCCGTGGTGCTGGTCCTGGCGCTGGGCCTGTTCATCGTCGTCATCGGTCATGCCCTGTGGCAGGCACGTTCGACCCACGAAACGGTGTGCGCCATGAAGCTGGCGCTGGTGGCGCTGGCGGCGACGCTGCTGCTGGGCGTGCTGCTGGTGCTGGCCAACGTCGGCAGCGATCTGGCGCCGCTGCGCGCGCTGATCGACGTGCACCTGGCCTGGGGCCTGCCGGGCTGGGCCGGGCTGCTGCTGGTGGGCGTGGCCTATCAGGTGGTGCCCATGTTCCAGATCACCGCGGAGTATGCGCCGCGCCTGCGTCGCTGGTTTGCCTGGGCGGTGCTGCTGCTGCTCATCGCCTGGACCCTGTCGTTCCTGCATCTGCCCGCGCTGGCCTGGCTGCCGGGCACCGGACTGGCGGCGCTGTTCATGCTGTTTGCGGTGGTGACGCTGCGCTTGCAGCACAAGCGCCTGCGCCGCCTGCCCGACGTCACCGTGGACTTCTGGTATCTGGGACTGGCCTGCATGCTGCTGGCGGCCGGCCTGTGGCTGCTGCACCAGTTCGCACCCCGGTTGATCCCTGCGCAGTGGTTTCATCTGTGGTGGGGCGTGCTGGTGCTGGTGGGCGGCGCGGGCGCGGTGATCAACGGCATGCTGTACAAGATCGTGCCGTTCCTGATCTGGCTGCACCTGAACAACAGGATGCAGCAGGCCGGGCTGTGGCAGGGCGATATACCCACCATGCGGCAGGTGATTGCCGAGCGCAGCGCGCGCCGTCACCTGTATCTGCATACTGCGGCCACTGTGCTGTTGCTGGCCGGCGTGGCGTGGCCTACGCTTGTGTTCTACCCCGCGCTGCTGGTGCTGGCCGCCGCCTATGCCCTGCAACTGTGGAATCTGGCCGCTGCACTGCGCGTCTACCGCGCCATCGTGCAGCAGGCCTCCACGCCGCCTCCGCCGGTGGACTGAGCGTGCCGGCGCGCAAGCGCCGGCCGCGGGTGTCGCCGTTCAATCTCCCGGCCCGCTGATCCACGGAGTCGCGCAATGGCAAACATCCTCCTGTTGGCGCTGGCGGCATTCCTTCCCTTCTTCGCCCTGCTGGCGCTCTATGGTGCATCGCGCTGGCGCGTCGACGGCGATGCCCTGCGCGCGCAGTTGCATGCCGTCCATGCCGCACCCACGCCCAGCCGCTATGACCCGCGGGAACTGGCGACGTTGCCGGAACCGGTGCAGCGCTATTTCCGCACTGCGCTGACGCCGGGGCAGCCGCTGGTGTCGGCCGCCGCCCTGACTCAGCACGGCAGCTTCAACATGAGCGAAACTGCCGAACGCTGGAAACCCTTTTCCTCACAGCAGCAGGTTGCCACCCGGCGTCCGGGATTCGTCTGGGATGCGCGCATCGCCATGGCGCCGGGGATACCGGTGCGTGTGTACGATGCCTACGTGGCGGGCGCCGGTGTTTTGCGCGCCACGCTGTTCGGCGTGATGCCGCTGGTCAATATGGCGGGTACGGCGGAATTGGCGCGGGGCGAACTGATGCGTTTCCTGGCGGAGGCGGCGTGGTATCCCACCGCGCTGCTGCCGAGCCAGGGCATGCACTGGGAAGCCGTCGACGCGCAGTCGGCGCGGGCGACGCTGATGGACGGCGACACGGTGGTGTCCCTGTTGTTCCGTTTCGACGATGACGGACTGATACAGACCGTGCGCGCCGAGGCGCGCGGCCGCACGGTGGACGGTGCGGTGGTGCCGACGCCGTGGGAAGGCCGCTGGTGGGACTACACGGTGCGGGACGGCATGCGCGTGCCGCTGCAGGGCGAAGTGGCGTGGCTGCTGCCGCAAGGGCCGCTGCCGTATTGGCGCGGACGTATCGAGAATCTGGCGTATGAGTTCACGTGAAGAAGGTTGTTCTACTCATCCTGCATTCGACAGGTTCGCATGAAGAAAGAACCTGTCTGACAAGATTCACAAGATGATGCAGGATGAACAAGATTTTTCCGTCCAGTTCATCCGCATCATCTTGTCGGCGTAGCGGTTTGAAACGCTAGTGCATCAGCTCGCGTTCCAGCGCCTTCAGGTCGAGATCCGCGGCGCGGGTCCTGGCGCCGCCGTCCTGGCACAGCTTTTGTGCCTCTTCCTCGCTCTTGCCGAAGGCCTGTTCCCAGGTGAGCACGCACACGTCGGCGGGGCGGGCCTGCCAGCCGTCATTGCAGGTCTTTACCGTCAGCTTCGGATCGGCGTCGGGGTTGTTGCCCATGGTGGCCTGCCAGCAGGCGGCGGTCAGGTCCTGGTACATCACCTGTTCGGCGGCGTCGAAGCCCTTGTCCTTGGCGTACCAGATGAAGCTGGGATGATTGGCGCCGATGACGGTGGCCTTGCTGCCGCCGCCGAGATCGAGGCTGCCGGTGTCGAGCACCTGGAGTGCGACGCCGTACTGTTTCTGCACCCAGTTGCGCACCGGGTAGCCGTAGGCCACCACCGGGCGCGCTGCGCCGCTGTCGCGCTTGAGCAGGAACTCCAGCATGTTCTTGGCGTAGGGCGCGTAATAGGGGTAGGTGGCTTCCAGGGTGCTGCCGGCGCTGGCCGGCGCGGCGATGGGGGCGATGTCGACGATGGCCTCGTACAGCGTCACGTCGGCGGCGGCGACACCGTTTTCCTGCAACAGCGCTTCCCAGCGCTGGCTGGTCTTGGAGCCGAGGTAGTCCTGATCCGGCAGCGAGTAGTCCGGCGGGAAATGCAGCAACTGCACCGAGCGCTGTTCCACCAGGGCCAGGCCCAGCGGCAGGAAGAAGCGCCATTCCTTGTCGTTCCACAGGCCCGCGGCCTTGAGCTGGGCGGTGGCTTCCACGCCCTGTTCGCCGATGGCGAGGAAGCGCGGCAGGCGCCGGCTGTAGTCGAGCACGTGCCAGTTGGAACTGCGCACGGTGGCGGTGTAGTTGCCGAGGTCGTTCCACACGGTGACGTCGAGATAGGGCAGGCCGTCGCGCTGGCCGCTCTGAGTGGTGTAGTGGGTGATGGTGTCGGTGAGGGACTGCGGGCTGTCCGGTGTGTTGGGCCAGGAGTAGAGCTGTATCAGGGTCTGCTCGTCGCCGAGTTTGGCGCTGGCTTCGTAGATGCCGGCGGTAACCGGCGCGGCGGGCGGGGTGGCGGCGCAGCCGCCGAGCAGCCACAGGGTGAGCAGTAACCAGGTCCACACGGCCTTCTTCATGGGGCGTCTCCTCTCACGGTTCAATTGGCGGCCGGCCCGGCCGGCAGGGTGAAGTGTACCGCAGTGCCTTCGCGCAGCCGGCTTTCCACCCACAACTCGCCGCCCTGCCGCTCCACCAGCTCCTTGCACAGCAGCAGGCCGAGGCCGCTGCCGGGTTCGCCGGCGGTGCCGGGCCGGCTGGAGAGGCGGGCGATGTCGAACAGGGCGGGGAGTTTTTCCGGGTCGATGCCGATGCCGGTGTCGCGCACGGTGATGTGCACCATCACTTCCTGCGGCGCGGCCTCAATGGTCACGAAGCCGTCGCGGGTGGTGAACTTGATGGCGTTGGAAAGCAGGTTGCGCAGTATCGTCTGCAGCATGTCGGGATCGGCCTGCACCGAAACGTCCGCCGCCACGCGCCGCTCCACGGTGATGTTCTTGAGCGAGGCGTGCAGGATGATGGGGCCGCTGGCGGTTTCCACCGCTTCGGCGAGTCTGACGGGCTGCGGCGTGCACTGCTCCTGATCCAGTTGCAGGCGCGACCAGTGCAGCAGGTTTTCCAGAAAGCGCATCAGCTGCTGCATGGCCTCGCGCAGGGTACCGAAACGTTCGTTCAGTTCGCGGTTGCCCAGTTCGCGGATCTGGCTGTCGATGATGCCGAGCAGGGAGACGATGGCGCCCACCGGGCTGCGCAGATCGTGGGCGACCAGGGAGAACAGGCGGTCCTTGCTGGCGTTGGCGGTGGTAAGCCGTTCGGCGGTGTCGCGCAGTTCGCGTTCGGCGTGCTCGCGCTGCGTCATCTCGCGGCGCAGGCGCACGTTGGTGCCGGACAGTTCCCGCGCCGCCTTTTGCAGCGAGCTGGTCCAGTGGGCGAACAGCTGGGCGCCGAAAAAGGCGATGAACAGGATCAGGATCAGCACTGCCCAGTAGAGCATGGAGGTCGACTCGGCGGTGGCGCGGGCGGCCTCGCGCCAGGCCTGGGCGTCGTCGCCGGCCAGCGCCTCCTGGAGCCGGCTGGTGGAGAGCGTCACCGTGAAATGCAGGTAGAGCAGCACGCCGGCGATGATGACGGCGCCGGCCGCCAGGGTTCCCCGCGCCTGGCGCGGGCGCACGGTGATGGCGCCGAGGTGACGATCGCGCCAGGCGCTCACCGCCGGGCTGAACAGGTACAGCAGCGGCGCCACCAGCAGCACGTTCTGCAACAGGCCGCCCAGCCACCAGCCCTGCCAGATGGGCAGCAGATCATGGATGCCCAGGGCGTTGGTGTGGGTCCAGATGAAGGAGCCGGTGGCGCCGAAGATGCCGCCGACGAAAGAGATGAGGATGAAGAAGGCCAGTGCCGTGAAGGTGCGCAGGTCGTAGGGCATGGGGATGGCGCGGTAGGCGATGGCGAATACCGCCAGGGACAGCGGGTCGGCGAAGGCGAACAGCAGGGACCAGCCCAGCGGCATGCCGGAATACAGCGCCAGTACCAGGGTGGCCAGGTAGGCCGGCACGAAGCCCCACCAGAAGCCGAACCACAGTACCCACAGGGTGCAGAAGATCAGCGGCGGGTAGACGGTGACATAGATGTCGACGCCGCCGAAGCGCAGGGGCAGGCCGGACCAGCCGTAGGCGATGGAGGCCAGGCCCAGGCCGATGCCCAGCGCCAGGGTGGCGCACCAGGCCACCAGCAGGGCCGCGCCGTCGAAGTGCTGGCCCAGGGGTTGCAGCGCGCGCAGGCTCACTGCGCGGTAGCGTGCGGTTGTATTGCGGAACCCCGGCTTATGTTCCTGATCCATGGATAATTTCATCCTGCTTGGTCGAGCGGTGCGCCGGCATGGGGCGGCACGCATAGTGGGCCCAGTGTAGCGTGTGCGGGGAGGACATAAAACCGCAGACGGCGATGCCGGCGGTGCTTATCGGACCCCCGGGGCTATCGAAAGCTTTGATGGGTTCCCGACAGATTTACTCGGACTTGGCTGCTACAGTTCGAGGTAGGCGCAAGCCTTTCAGGCACAGGGTGTGCTCCCCCGCCAGGGAGGGCCGATTCAGCTTTGTTCCCCCGGAGGTGATGGTCATGCGTCGTCCCTACCTAGAACACTATGTATCCCCGGTTTCCATGCCCGAGATCCGCACCGTCGATCCCATGCGGCCATGGTTCTGGCTCAGTGAGGGCTGGCGTGATTTCGTGGCCGCGCCCGGTCTCAGCCTGGGCTACGGCCTGCTGGCGGCGCTGGCCTTCGCGCTGATCTCCCTGCTGCTCGGTTCGGCGGGGTCCTGGCACTGGGCCATCGCCCTGATGCCCGGCTTTCTGTTCCTGGGGCCGGTGCTGGCGGTGGGCCTGTATGAAATCGCCCGGCGCCGCGAGGGCGAGCTGGACAGCACCCTGGCCGACACCATGCACGGCTGGCGCCGCAACATGATGACCAGCCTAAGCCTGGGCATCATCATGGTGCTGCTGATGCTGGCCTGGTTCATCGCCTCCATGCAGCTGACCGCGCTGTTCGTGGCCAATGCGGGGATGATGGCGATGGTCTTCGGCGGCGGGGCGGATCTTGCCGGGTTTCTCTCCTCCATCACCTGGCCCATGGTGGCGGCGGTCACCATCAGCGGCGTGGCGGCGCTGGCCGTCGCCTTCGTGCTGACGGCGGTGTCGGTGCCCCTGGCGGTGGATCACGAGGATGTCGATGTGATCACCGCGCTGATGGTCAGCGTGCAGGCCTGCGTGCGCAACGGACGGACGATGCTGCTGTGGGCGGCCCTGGTCACGGTGTTTGCCGGCATCGGCATCCTGCCGCTGTACCTCGGCCTGATCATCACCTTCCCCCTGCTGGGCTACGCCACCTGGCATGCCTACCGCGACATCGTCGGGCAGTAGGCCATAGCGTAGCGGTGTCCGGCGACGTTGCCCGATATCGCTGCGCTATATCGGGCCTACGTTGCTGTCTTAGCCAGTAGGCCGGACATAGCGTAGCGGTGTCCGGCGACATTGCCTGATATCGCTGCGCTATATCGGGCCTACATTGCTGTCTTAGCCAGTAGGCCGGACATAGCGTAGCGGTGTCCGGCGACATTGCCCGATATCGCTGCGCTATATCGGGCCTCATTGCTGTCTTAGCCAGTAGGCCGGACATAGCGTAGCGGTGTCCGGCGACATTGCCCGATATCGCTGTGCTATATCGGGCCTGCATTGTTGTCTTAGCCCCCAGAAGCGCAGCGCATCCGCCATGCCTCGGTGTGTGGTGGATGCCGCTGCGCTTATCCACCCTACGTACCCCGCACGGCATGGAGGCCAAGTGACTTTGCTTGTCACTTGTATCTTGCAACTTGTATCTGAATTTATCCCCCCAGCATGCCCTTGAGGTTCGCCAGCTGCGCCTTGCCGCGTTCCTGGCGTACTTCCGGCGCCAGCTCCACGCCGGTGCCTTCCCATTCCAGATCGTCCTGCGGCAGTTCCTCCAGGAAGCGGCTCGGCTCGCAGCGCACCAGTTCGCCGCCGCGGCGGCGGCGGGTGGCGACGGTAAGGGTGAGGGTCTTCTGCGCGCGGGTGATGCCGACGTAGGCCAGGCGGCGCTCTTCCTCGATGGTTTCCATTTCTATGCTGTTGCGGTGCGGCAGCAGTTCCTCTTCCATGCCGACCAGGAAGACATGGGGAAACTCCAGGCCCTTGGCGGCGTGCAGGGTCATCAGGCGCACGTTGTCGCTGTCGCTTTCCTCGTCGTTGCGATCGAGCATGTCGATGAGGCAGATCTTGTTCACCAGCAGGGTGATGTCCGGTTCGCCGCCTTCCTCCTGCTCGGCCAGGCGCTTGACCCAGTCGAGCAGCTCGTAGACGTTGCCCATGCGTCGCTCGGCGGCCTTGATGTCGTTGGAGGTGTCTTTCAGGTAGGTGTCGTAATCGATCTCGCGCACCAGGTCGCGCACCGCTTCCACCGGGTCACCGCGCCGCGCGCGATCGCCGATGTCCACCAGCCAGTGGGCGAACTGCTCCACGCGCTCGTAGGCGCGGTCGGAAAGCTGCTGCTTGAGGCCCAGCTCGAAGCAGGCGGTGAACAGGCTGATGCCGCGGCCGCCGGCGTAGGCGCCGAGCTTTTCCAGCGTGGCCGGGCCGATCTCGCGCCGCGGCGTGTTCACCGCGCGCAGGAAGGCAGTGTCGTCGTCCGGGTTCACCAGCAGCTTGAGATAGGCCAGCACGTCCTTCACCTCGGTGTGGGCGAAGAACGAGGTGCCGCCGGACAGGGTGTAGGGGATGCGCTGTTCGCGCAGCGCCTTCTCGAACAGGCGCGACTGGTGGTTGCCGCGATAGAGGATGGCGTAGTCGCGGTGTTCGGTGCGGTGCTTGAACTTGTGGGCGATGATCTGCCCCACCACCTTGGCCGCCTCGTCCTCCTCGTCGGCGCAGGAGACGATGCGGATCGGATCGCCGTAGCCCAGCTGGCTCCACAGCTGCTTTTCGAACACGTGAGGATTGTTGGCGATGATCTGGTTCGCCGCCTTGAGGATGCGGCCGGTGGAGCGGTAATTCTGCTCCAGCTTGATCACCTTCAGATTGGGAAAGTCGGTGTTGAGCAGGGCCAGGTTTTCCGGCTGCGCGCCGCGCCAGGCGTAGATGGACTGATCGTCGTCGCCCACCACGGTGAGTGCGGCGCGCGCGCCCACCAGCAGTTTCACCAGCTGGTACTGGGTGGCGTTGGTGTCCTGGTATTCGTCCACCAGCAGATAGCGGATGCGGTTCTGCCAATGCTCCAGCACTTCCGGATGCTGCATGAACAGCAACACCGGCAGCATGATCAGATCGTCGAAGTCGAGGGCGTTGTAGGCCTTGAGGTGGCGGTTGTATTCGCCGTAGATGCGCGCCGCGCGCATCTCGCCGTCGCTGCCCGCCAGGGTCACGGCCTGGTCCGGCGTGGTGAAGGCATTCTTCCAGCGCGAGATCTGCTGGTGCAGTTCCTTGAGCAGATCCTCGTTGACGTTCTCCTTGCGCAGCAGCTCCTTGATCAGGTTGGCGCTGTCCTGGGCATCGAAGATGGAAAACGAGGGCTTGTAGCCGAGGTGCTTGCCCTCGCGGCGGATGATGTCGAGGCCCAGGGTATGGAAGGTGGAGACGCGCAGGCCGCGGCTCTCCTTGCCCTGCAACAGCTTGCCGGCACGCTCCTTCATCTCCCGCGCCGCCTTGTTGGTGAAGGTCACGGCGGCGATGTGTTGCGGCGAAATGCCGCATTCCTGGATCAGGTAGGCGATCTTCTGGGTGATGACGCGCGTCTTGCCGCTGCCGGCACCGGCCAGCACCAGCAGGGGACCGTCGATGTAGCGTACGGCTTCGTGTTGGCGCGGATTGAGATCGGACACAGGCGGTTTCGGCAGGGGGTAGTCAAACGGGGGCGTATTGTACCAGCGCCGGCCGCCCCTCACAGCGCACTTTACCCGGGCCGTGACCTGGTTCATCCTGATGGCCCTCACTCCGACGGGGAATTGGCCCATGCTGGACGACCTCGACAAGGCGGAACGCAACTGGCGCAGCCGCAGCCTGTTCAAGTCCCGGCGCGGCGGCGGGCGCTGGCTGCGCTGGTTGCTGCTGATCATGGTGGCCGCCGGCCTGCTGGTGTGGCAGGAGGAAACCCTGGCCTGGCTGGCGGGGATGCTGGGGTAAAACATTCTTAATGTGGGAGCCTGATTCATCGGGCGATTGCGACACCCGGACAGGCCCTGTCGCCCGATAAATCGGGCTCCCACCGTAGGCCGGACATAGCGTAGCGGTGTCCGGCAGGAGTGCCCGATACCTACCCTCCGCCCCGATCCAGGGCGCGCCATACCACCGCGCTTTCCCGGACCCGATCCAGACAGTAGGCCGGACATAGCGCAGCGGTGTCCGGCAAGGGCGCCCCGTACCGCCGCGCTTTCCCGGACCTACCCCCCGCCCCGATCCAGCCGCCGATAGGCCAGGGCCTCGCTCAGGTGCGGCAGTTCCACCTTGTTGCTGTCCGTCAGGTCCGCCACCGTGCGCGCCACGCGGATGATGCGGAAATAGGCCCGCGCCGACAGCCCGAGCTTGTCCACCGCGCGGTCCAGCACATCCAGCTCCCGATCGCCCAGCGCGCAGCGCTGGCCGCACTCCAGATTGCTCAGGGCGCTGTTGGGCCTGCCCTGGCGCGCCAGTTGCCGCCGCCGTGCCGCTGCGACCCGCGCCCGCACCGTGGCGCTGTCCTCCGCCGCGCCGTCGGCGGCGCGCAGGGCCTCCTGCGGCAGGCTGGGCACCTCGATCTGCAGGTCGATGCGGTCCAGCAGCGGCCCCGAGATGCGGGCGCGGTAGCGCTGGATCTGCTCCCGCGTGCAGTGACAGCGGCCGCTGGGGTGGCCGAGATAGCCGCAGGGGCAGGGATTCATCGCCGCCACCAGCTGGAAGCGGGCGGGAAACTCCGCCTGGCGCGCCGCGCGCGAAATGGTGATGCGGCCCGATTCCAGCGGCTCGCGCAGCACCTCCAGCACCTTGCGATCGAACTCCGGCAGCTCGTCCAGGAACAGTACGCCATGATGGGCAAGGGAAATCTCCCCCGGCCGCGGGTGACTGCCGCCACCCACCAGGGCCACACCGGAGGCGGTATGGTGCGGCGCGCGAAAGGCGCGCTGTCCCCAGCGCGCCACGTCGAAGCCCTGATCGCTGATGGAGGCGACGGCCGCAGCCTCCAGCGCCTCGTTTTCGCTGAGCGGCGGCAGGATGCCGGGCAGGCGGCTGGCCAGCATGGTCTTGCCGGTGCCCGGCGGCCCCAGCATGAGCAGGCTGTGCGCCCCGGCGGCGGCCACCTCCAGGGCGCGCCGCGCCTGATGCTGGCCGCGCACGTCGGCCAGATCGGGCAGGCCGGCGTAGCCGTCTTCGGGCCGCTCCGCCGTGTACGGCGTGATCAGGTTCTGACCGTGCAGATGGGCGCACACCTCCAGCAGGTGCCCGGCGGGCAGCACCGTGATGTCGCTCACCAGGGCTGCCTCATCGGCGTTGGCGGCGGGCACCACCAGGGTGCGGCCCAGGTCCCGCGCCTTGAGTGCCGCGGGCAGGACGCCGCGCACCGGACGCAGTTCACCCGACAGCGCCAGCTCGCCGAGAAACTCATAGCGTTGCAGCGCATCCTTCGGCAGCTGGCCGGAGGCGGCCAGCAGGCCCACCGCAATGGGCAGATCGAAACGGCCCCCTTCCTTGGGCAGATCGGCGGGGGCGAGATTGATGGTGATGCGGCGGGCGGGAAATTCGAACCGCGAAGTGAGCAGGGCGCCGCGCACGCGGTCCTTGCTCTCCTTCACCGCCGCCTCGGGCAGGCCGACGATGGACAGGGCCGGCAGCCCGTTGGCGAGGTGGATTTCCACCGCCACCGGCGGGGCATCGATGCCCACGGCGGCACGGCTGTGCACGATGGCAAGTGACATGGCTTCCTTTCCGTAACGCTGGCTGGCCTCCTTGGCTCCGGGGGATTGTAACCCATGGCATCGTGCGCGCAGCAGGTTTCTGCGGTTGCGCGATGGGCCTGCAAGTGATGCAATGCTCCCCGCATATCAAGAATTGTTCAGGACCGAACGCCTGCCGCACAGGGAGCCCGCTTGATGATCCATCCACTACATCTCCGAATGAACATCCGCGGCCGAACGGGCAAAAGCAAGGCCTGACCAATAAGCCTCGTGCCCAAAGCTCTTCCAGAAGTAACTGGGAAGCCGATCGGCCGCATTTCATTTCACTTCGATTTCGTAAGGAGCGGTCATGATTCACATCATTCCTGTGCAGATTCACAAGGATGGCCAGTCCGGCAAAGAGGACTATCTGCTGGCCAAATGTGCGAAATTCGAGAAAGCGCTGAAAGCCGGTGCCCCTGAGCGGGATGCCAGCCAGGACGAGGAAAAGAAAAAGCGGTATTTGCAGCATTTGCTCCAATTCATCGACGCACCAGGCGCGGAGATATCCCTGACCCCGTTGGCGGACGCAGAAGCACAGACCACCGTTCGTATGCTGAAAGAAAAGGTGGACAGCGTTTTCCCTTTAATAGAGGGGGAGACATTGCTCCAGGAGTCGTCCGGGCGTATGGGAAGTGCTCTCTATTGGAAACAGGTAACCAACCTCGCCACACTCTGTTTTATCGATGATTCCCTGCTCTCCCCGCGGGAAGAAACGGCCGCCACGCCCCTTCCTCCGGTCCTCTCCGACAATGAGCAGGAGGAGGCGGAAGCCCTGCAGAAAATAGCCAAGAACGTCCTCGATATCGGCAAGGGGCTTTCCAAGGTTGTACCGTCCCCCTACGGTTCCGTGCTTTCCGGCGTACTCGAGGGAATCGGCCTGTACGTGTCGATGGGCAGCACCAAGGAAAGCGTCAAGGAGACTGAGAAAACCATCCAGCGCATCGGCGAACTCGTGGGAAAAATCACCTGGGAAAACAACGTCAAGCAAACCGTCAAGGAACAGACTGGCGTCATAAACGGCGTCCTCGACGGACTCAACGACCACTACATACCGCTGAAAAAAGACGCTAGGGCCGATATCACGCGCAAGGAACTGGTCGACAATTATCTGACCCCCTTTCTGCTGAAACTGGATACGGTCATCGCCACTCTGTCCCTGGACGAGTTCGACATCGCCAGCCTTCCCGAATACTGCCTGGCAGCAAATACCTATTTCTGTGTCTTGCAGGAATTGGCCGTTCTCGACCACGAGCATCAGGACAATCCCTTCCAGTCCCCCTACTGCAAGGAACTCAAGGAGATCAAGGCGCCCCGCTTCATCCGGTACGTCAACGACACCTACGACAAGATTCTCAACAAGGCCAGGGAATCGGTATCCGCGACTACGGAATACGCGAACGCCATGCGAGCATTCCGGCTGGTCCATTGGTGCCCCAGCTGCAACGACTCGGAGAAAGCGTTGCCCGGCGAATTCCGCATAGGTCTTATCAACTTCGACTTGGTGAAGGCGTGGTATTACGACAACAGCACCTTCAACAGCACGCCCTATGGCTACGAATTCTGCCTATGCCACCCGAACTGGGCCTATGACGAATGCGGCAAGGCAAGAGATTCCTGGATCGGCCAAAAACAGAGAGAGTTGATCAGCCAGATCGAAAGCGAGCTGGGTGTATTCAAACGGCTCGCAAACGAAGAATGGGCAAAACTGAAAACACATCCGCTGTACGGAAGCGACGGGGCGCAGAGCGAGGTGCCCGTGTCTTTGTTCGGTCCATAGAGGGGCACTGCGTTTGGGAAGCTCCGCAAATCCGATGGTAGACCTCTTGTTCGGCAGCGGGAGCCCACCGCGATGGACAGATCGAAACATTGTGCAAGAGCGTTGGCTGCTTAGTAGGGTGGTGCAAGTTCGGTCGTGTACGGGGTATCTGTGAGAGTGTTTCCTATAACTAACGGATTACATAAGATATTTGCTGCTAACCCAAAAAAATTCTTGACAGCACAACGACCGATCGGCAATAAAACAAACCACAAAAATAATACGTATAAACGCCCACTGGCCAAGGACGGTGGGGAAGGGAGACCCCGTGATGAACGCTCACCAATCTCGCGTTGGACGCGCTGCGCGTCGTTTTTTTGCGCCCATTGGATTTTTTCTGTTGCTGAATGCAGCGCTCCTGTCACCTGTTCACGGTGCGAGTCCCGCCGTTGGGTGGATAGAGTCTCAGGCGCAGAGTGATGGAATCCTGGCCGCGTCTGTTGAGCCTGCCAGTGGGTTCCAATCCACGGCAGAAGCGCTGCTCGCTCTGGACTGGCAGGAATCATCCGCCGTCGTTTCCCCGGCCACGAATTATCTAATCGCTCAAAACGCCTCCACCGTCGAATCGTTGGTCCGGCAGATCCTTATCGCAAATATAGCGGGCCAGCCCACCGGATCGTTTATGACGAGCTTGCTGGCGCATCAAAATCTTGATGGCGGCTTTGGAGAGGCGTCGGGTTATCAGAGCACTTCATTGGATACCGCTGCTGCGCTGGCCGCTACTGGCGGTAGGGGGACGAGCGCGGCGTCCCGCACCATTCAATATCTGCTTTCAGTTCAATTCGCTGGCGGCGGCTATCGCCTGGAGGGCGATGAAAGCGGCTCGATGTGATAGAAGATGGGTGTCCTTTTCCTCTCTCGATACTTGCGTCGCGCAGTTCAATCCGCCCTATATAGAGGACAACGCCTAGTGGCGACTAGTCCAACACATTTACCCGCCGTGCTGCGTACAACAGAGAAGTGCTTGTAAGTTTTCAATATGTAGGAAATAAAGTAATGAAAAAACATATGGCAATTCTGTTCACGCTAATGATGGTTTCTGTTGGCCAAGCATTTGGGTGCCAAACGTTCTGCGAAAATTGCACAATTACCCAAATAGAGCCACATGCTACAGGTAGTACCGTAATTGGTTTCAACAGTCACACCAATGAAAATCCTGACAACTGCGGGAATATTACGAAAGTGATAATTGATGTCGATGACGCAGGATCGCAAGTGTTGTTATCAAGTATGTTAAGTGCGTTTATGGCAGGTAAAGAATTTGCAGCTGTAAGAACGTGTGGATGTAAAGATGAGTGGGGGACACTATGGCCCAAAGTAACTTGGGTGAGAATAGAGCCGTAATATAGTGACGTCATCTTCGTACGCCGATCTAACCATCGCTCTCACTCGACACAAAAAAAGACGCGAGGGCGAGATGAAATGTAATGTACAAAATAAGGAAACGTCGTGAGCCTACTAAAAGTGCTAGCATCATCTGTCGTCTTGTTTTACTCAGCATCTATATACGCTGGCGACTATGTTGGAAAGGGAACGATAAAAGTAATGCAAAACGCTTATGGTGGCTGGATACTAATGACAAATGGTGCGGCGAATAACCCAGATGGATGCAGCAAAAATATTGTTATTTTAGAAGGTTCGCATGATCAATATAAAGAAGTCTATAGCTTCTTATTGTCAGCCTATACTGCAGCCAAGACGGTAAATATTTATGTAAATGGATGTCATGCAAATGGGTATAAGAAACTTTCCTTTGTGTACTCTGATTGGAATTACTGAACCGCCTGTGAACATGGTGTTCAGCCGACGTCAGAGCGACGTGGCTGATGTGTGACGAACCCGCATTCGGACACGTGACAGGGGAAAACTGGATAAAGTGATTTAGTCTCCGGGATACGGAAGTGTGTGGATAGGCGATGGAGATTTATGATGATGCTACACAACATTCTGATGATTCACAGATATGGATGGGAGTGGGCGTAGATCGAAAAAGATGCGCGCACCAAATGGCGTCGGAGCTTGAACGGCATAGAATCATAAACATACCAGGAATGTTTCATTCATGCATAGATTGATAACTCCCCATATTGTTGGTTGTTGGCATCGCGTCCTTGCTAATCGGGTTTTTCTCCAAGCTCGTTAGCTTCACTGACGGCTGACAAATATGTCCATACAGAGATTGTCAACAGTGGCTGTGCTGGTTGGGGAACAGCTGCGCACTCCATTTACCTTGTCAAATAGAAATGCCAAGCGCGGCAAGGTCGATAGATTGCCGGGAATTGGGCCTGGCTTGATATGAGTTAGGCGTATCCGAACTCATTACCCAAAGAAAAGGTGCTTTGCGGCTCGCAGCAACTGACGATCTTGCCCTAGGGCGGCTCCTGGATATCAGGTATATGTTGGAATAAAAATGAATTATCTAAATATCGCAATGACGGCTGTTTTAGTACCCATGGTGGCGTTTAGTGCTGATAGTGATATCGAACCTCCTCTGTTGCCAGGTGAGGGGGCGGTACAGGCACATGTTCGCTCGGATAGCTTAGAAGGCGAGAAGATTGATCTTCGAACAGGGAAGGTTGAACTGAGAAATGTCGACATCACCGTACCGGGTAACGGTGGGATGAACATTGTCGTTAGCAGAACATACCAAAAGAATCTTTTGCCCAATTACGGTGTTCCGCATTCACTGGGAAATTGGGAGTTGGAGTTGCCGAGAATTGTCGGCAACGTGGGTCAAGCGAATTACTGTCAAAATCCAGCCCCACCAATGGTGCATGTCGACTATAAGCAGCTTGATGTCATGGGGCTAGCACTTGTCCCCAAGCATGAATGGGAAGATCGCTCGAGTTTATTGGTCTCTGCTATTGACACACGCTACGGTTACCCAAGCGTGCCAGTATATGAGCGCATATACAATTATGATGATCGATGGGGGAAAACATTCTACATATGGATATATGGCGAATACAAACCGCCCTCACAGTGGATTGAACGGCCAAACTTCGGTCTCACACTCAGTATCCCTGGCGAAGAGGAGAAGGACCTATTGAAGCCAACAGCTTCCGGAGTGGGGGCTGGTGCTTCGTATATTACGACGGACTATTGGAAGACCTCCTGTATAGCTAAGGATGGGGTGAGCGGTGCCGGGTTTTTGGTGACTTCGCCAGAAGGAGTTAAATTCACTTTCGACAAGAGCTATATCGCAGAGACGAGTTATCGTGAGTATTGGATGTGGAACCCGCGATTGCCTGTGGAGAAGGCCGAAAATCTTCGCAGGCTCCGGCACTACTATCCGTCGAAAGTGGAAGACATTCACCACAACATACTGACATTCGAATATGTTGCTGATGCGAATGGTGCCCTGCACGTGTCTAGGATATCGTCCAACGACGGTAGACGGGTTGACTTCAGGTACAGGGCGCCCGCCATGGTTGGGACTAGTAAAAATGCGGTACTCCTGCTTGATGAAATTGAGGCCAACGGGCAGGTATGGAAGTACTCCTATGGGGCAAGCAGTGAGCTACAGAGAGTTGAGCGGCCAGATGGCGGCACATGGGAATATACTTACGAAGGGCCGGTCTACAATGAGAACCTACAGGTTGGCGTAAAGACGGTCAAATACCCTAGTGGTGGGCTCGTAACATACGCATACCAAACGAAACCAGCCAATTATTTTGGAGGGACGTCTAAGGCTAATGATATACACGTGATTTCTACGCGAGATATCAGCGGGCCGAATGTCACCGCCGGAAGAACGCTGTACAGTTTCGACATGACTCCCTCGGGCCGCAATCGCACACGTGTGGCCAGCGCTGCGGGACTCAACGAGTATGAGTTCTCCCATGCCAACGATTGGCAATTGGGTAGTCTTATTGTTAGCCGGACATTCGATAGTGCGCAGGACCTTTCGCAGAGCTCAAATATTTCCGCCATCGACACCAGTTCGTTGAGCCTTTTGCAAGAAACGTCATACACGTGGGCTTCTCTTCCGCAGATTGGTGACAATGGTGTCAAAGATCGTCCTATAGCGAAGACCATCCCACGCGTTATCGCTTCATCCACCACAACACGGGATGGTACGTCATATACGACAAATTATTCGAATTTTGATGGCTATGGTCATCCGCAGCATGTGGTCGAGCAAGGGCAGGAAAGTAGGGTTCGCGATCTTAGTTGGTGGACTAATCCAACCAATTGGATTTTGCATAGGGAAAAAAATGAATCGATCGCAGGAGAAGGCGATATAACTCGTGAGTATGACGCGGCAACCGGCGATCTCATCGACGAGTATCATTTCGGCGTGCATTCGCATTACGACTATTACCCAACGGGTGATCTGAAGTCAAAAACCGATGCAAGAGGCAACAGTACTCACTATTACGATTATGTCAGGGGTGTGCCGCAACGAGAGGTAAATGCGCTTGGAGTTGCAATAGAACGCTCAGTTAACCCAACAGGTACGGTTTCTTGGGAAAAGGATGGGAGAGGCAATACAACGCGCTATATGTATGACGACCTTAACAGGGTAAGGCTAATTCAGTATCCGATTCACGACGAAGTGACTAGTTTATGGCCCACTCAGAATGTTCAGACAATTGTACGTGGCAAGTCCAGTAAGACAATAGAATACGATGGGTTCATGCGTCAGATAGCTATATCCGAGGCGGATGTATCTAACCCGTCGACGCCACTAAGGGCAACAACTAAGGGTTACGACAGTGTCGGTCGATTGATTTACCAGTCCTATCCTCAGCCGTCGCCGGGTGGCGGGATCACGTATGAATACGATGCACTTGATCGCGTGACAAAAGTATCCCCTGGCGACGGAAACGATACAACGGTCGAGTACAAGTTGGGTAACGTGGCCAGTGTCACCAATGCGCGCCAATTCGTTACTACATATAAATTCCGCTCGTTCGGGGATCCTGGTAAACGTGAACTGATTCGGGTGGAGGCACCAGAACAGTCGGTAGTCGACATCGACCGAAATCTGATCGGTCAGATTAGAGCGGTAACCAGAGGCGGAGTACAGCGGGCATATGAATATACCCCGGAGCACTTCTTGTGGAAGGTAACCGAGCCGGAAACAGGGCTGACTGAATTTGGCAGGGACGAGGTCGGTAATATGATCAGCCGACAGGTGGGTAGTTCTGCCGTTACATTGTTTACCTATGATGAGTTAAATCGTCTGAAAAGTGTCGACTATCCCGGAGACACTCCTGATGTCGTCCGGGATTATGACGAAAACGGTAACATCAAATACGTCGATACCGGGCTTACACGTTGGGACTATGTCTATGACGCGCGGAATAACCGTACCGCGGAAATTCTGACCGTTGGCGAGAACCGCTTTGCGGTGCGTTATGACTACGATGGCGAGGATTTCTTAAGTCTCACCAAATATCCAAGCGGTTCCACTATACGCTATCAGCCGGATGCTCTTGGTCGGCCTACGAAAGTGAGCCCCTACCTTTCCAATGTTGAATATTACGGAGATGGTCATCCAAAACGCCTGGTTTATGCCAACGGTTCAGTGGTAAATACGGCCCTTACTCCGCTTCTGAGGGTAGGCGGTATCAGTGACGATACCGGGAATATAATCAACTTGGATTATGACTATGATCCCGCTGGAAATGTGGCTGCCATCACTAACGGAATAGATTCCAACGCAACAGTTGCGATTGGATACGACGGCCTTGATCGTATTGCTTCTGCGACCGGATCTTGGGGGGCGGGCAATGTCACGTACTATCCCAATAGTGACAACATTCGTTCAAAGTCGACAGGGGGAGGGCTCAGCTATTCATACGAGGCGGGCACAAACAGGTTGGGTTCGATTACCGGCGCCAGGAGTTACAGCTTCCTTTATGACGCCTACGGCAATGTGACCGACAATGGGACGACTACATTCGTCTACGATGATGCCGGAAATTTGCGTTCGTCCTCAGGATTCGGGGCTACCAACTATGTGTATGACGGGAATAACCGCCTGGTTAAGAAGGAATGGTTTGGGGATACGTCGTACGAAATCAATACTACCGATGGCCGCCGACTTCTCGAGTACGCGCCAACGCGGGATCAGTATGTTGAATATGCGTATCTGGGATCGCAGCCCATTGCAGCGCGCAAAATTACATCGGTCTCTACTATGGACAGCGATGGGGACGGATATAGTGACGCCTATGAGTTGAGTCACGGGTTGGACCCTATCGGGCTGGATGCTGATGGTGATGGCCTGTCTGATGCCGAAGAGGTGGCGCTTGGGACGGATCCGCTCATTGTCGATACTGATGGTGATGGCATAAGCGACAAGTATGAAGTGCTGGTAGGCATGAACCCGCTAAACGGAAGTGATGGGGCGTCGGATAACGATGGCGATGGTCTCAGCAATATAGAAGAATACCTGTTGGGGACAAACGCCAGCAGCATCGATACCGATGGCGACGGTTTGAACGATGCTTTGGAAGTGACATTGCGCACCAATCCGTTGAATGCCGATACTGATGCCGACGGTATGTCCGATAAGTTCGAATACGTCTACCATTTGGATCCGCTTGATGCGTCTGATGCGGGTTCCGATCTTGATTATGACGGGTTGAACAACGTCGATGAATACAGGAATGGGACGAATCCGTTGGTTTTGGATACAGACCTAGATGGGTTAGCTGATGGTGATGAGGTTGCGCTAGGAACAGATTCGGCAAATCAGGATACCGATGGTGACGGAATGCTGGACGGAGAAGATGACAACCCGATGCTAAATATCGCGGCTTTGATGGTAATCATCGATCAGCTGTTGTTGTACTGATATTGGAGCCATACGGTGAGAATGCCGATGAGTGCTATGCAAAGGATTATTGGATTATTGATGCTGCTATGCTGCGCATCGTTTGCGATGGGGCAGGCTCTTGCAGCAGAAGAGATAGTTTATTACCACGTCAATGCCCTGGGATCACCTGTTGCCGCTACCGATCAGAGCGGGCAGGTGGTGTGGAGGGAGGCTTATAGTCCGTTTGGCGAGCGTATTAAGTATGAGGACAATGGTCAAAATAAGTTGTGGTTTACCGGTAAACCGCATGATGAAACGATGGGGCTGACATATTTTGGGGCGCGTTGGTATGACCCGGTAGTGGGAAGGTTTATGGCTGTAGACCCTGTGTCATTTCGTGAGAACAGCATCTACAGCTTTAACCGTTATGCATACGCAAATAACAATCCTTATAAATATGTGGACCCTGACGGTGAGGTCTCAATAGCGGTTGGCGCGGTAGTCGTCGTGGGCTTGTGGGTTGTGTCAGATATTGTTCTGCCTTCTCTGGGACCGCAGCCGGCTTTTGATAGTGGCGTCGTGGAGCGTGCCGGATTCCCTATTGATGCAGGAATCATTAAGGGAACTATTGGGGCAGTGCGCTCCGGATTTGTGCTAGCTAGGAAATTTTGGGGTGCTCCAAAGGAGTTAGGTAGTTTTAGCGCTTCTGCCCGGAATGGAGTGGGTCAAATATATTCAGCTAATGTTACGATGACTGGCAAAAATATCTCATTTGGTAATTTTTCTATAGGCACCCAGAGAGGTTTCATCGGAACTGGACCAAAAGGTGCTGCAGAATTAATTGGACCAATGAAAGAGCTTATTAACTTCAGTCAAAAAAATGGGGCGAATACAATCACCTTGACTGGTAGATATGACACCCTTGAGGGAGCTGCATTAGGTGGAGGAAAAGTTCGGGATAGTTTTTCATTTTCATTTCCGGCAAGCCAACAAGGGTTTGCGGATTTCTTGGGGACACTGAGGAAATGAAAATAAGAAATGTGCTATCCAACTTAATTGATCAAGGCTATGGAAGTTATATTCGAGAATACTCGGAATTATTAGGTAATGGATTATGGCAAATTGACATCGATCAAGCGCAGCTCTCGATATTCGAAAATGGATTTAGATATAAATCTGACGAGACCATTGAAATTAGCTATAGCGATTTAGTTGGGATTAAAAGCTCCTTGACCATAGATAAAATATCAAAAGCTCAAGGTGAAGAAATTAAGACTCTTGTTATGAAATTTGAGTGTGGCACAAAGGTATATAATCTCGCATTCCCATTTGTTATTTATTCGAGTTTGCTAGGATATTTCTGTGATCAAGTGAAACGGACTCAACATAGGGAGGTTGTAACTGGTTTTGTCTTTGATTCCTGAATTTGTGCTGAAAAGATGTTCTAAAACGGATGATGAGGTCAGGTTAAGGCACCCCTGATTTTCCGGACACCCAGATATGGTGATAGTGCCCAACGAGTAACGGAGTCAGGTCTTGCCTTTTGCTTTTCGTCTTCTAGGGCTTCTTTATGGCCTGACAACTCCGGTTTGAACTCCACGGTGCGCTGTACCACGTCATTTCCCGGGGCGATGGGCAGGAAGACATTTATCTGGACGATGACCATCGCGCAGCCAACGTGGCTGTCCTGAGTGAAGTGGTAAAGCGACGCACGCCGAAGAGTATTGGGGCAGATAGTTGCTGTCGCGCGTCGTGAAACATAACTTTTTTGAAGGAAAATAATATTCAAAAGGGCACGTAGCTGACGGTAAGTTAGGTGCGCTTTAGAGTGCGCTCTGTGCACAGTTCGGTTGTGCGTAGGCATAACTCGTTGCAGACGTACGATGTCTCTTTATATCTGATTTTTCAGGAGTGAGTTTCATGGGGATGATTTTCCGAAGGATTGCTGTACTCATCGTTCTATGCTGGGCGCAAGGCGCGCTAGCCTATGTTGTCTGCGATAACGTTCCTGTCGAAGCGTTGCAGTCGGCGGATGGTCCCGGATTCCATAACTTTAGCGAGGTAGGAGTTGCTGGCGCCACCTTGTTTGTAGAGATTGGTCCTTCATTGTGCTCAAACAGCAGTGGCGAGATCATGGCAAATCGGGTGTTTGTCGTGCTGGATAATATTGATTCGGCTGGAGAAAGAAAAAAAATATGGATATCTATGCTAATGACTGCAAAGGTTTCCGGCCGAAAAATTCTTCTTCATGCGCACTCATTGGGGGTTAATGCGCGTAACTTTCAGGTTCTCTCTCCATACTATATTCAAATTAAGTAGATTCCTCTTTACGTTGGGAGCAGGTGTCTGGCAGTTTTTGTGTCCAATAGTTAGACGGATTCATGGCGTGGCGGTGGGCTATCTGGTTTAGAATCGACTCATTGAGGTAAGGGAGTAGCATGAAATTTAATGTCATTGCAGCATTAGCATGTTTGCTCGGGGCAGGGTCTGCTCACGCGAATGGATGGTATTTCGATTCAACAATAGAGCAGCTGCAATACTCGCTGGGCGCGAACGGTGTCCACATTCTTCATTCAGGCGGTAATGGCAACGCCAATCCTGATGCATGCGACGTTAGTGGCAGTTTTATTTTGCCTTATGCTACAAATGATTCAGAGAGAGAGAAAGCCATGTTGACAGGGGTTTCCATGGCGTTCACCGCGGGAAAAAAAGTGGATATATTTCTCCTGGGGTGCATGGCTGGTATAGGCGGAAAAACCTACCCGAAAGTATACTATCTAAATATAAAGAGATAGCGTGTTGCTACACAACCTGTGTGCGGCGTTGTCCCCAATCAACTCCCCACCGCCACCACATCGGTGAACCGTTCTGTCCGTGTCTTGGCTTCGTTCAGCTCGCGCAGCAGGGCCGGGGTGGTGACGTGCAGCGGGATGTCGTAGGTGATGGTGGCGCCGTAGGCCTCCGGGGCCTGAACGTCGAGGCGGGTCGAACACCAGCTGGATGGTTGGCCGAATCTGGCGCGTGTGCAAAAATCTGCGCCCTTTGTGAATTCTGGTTGTTCCACTGCGGATGGATATATTACGGAGCCAGTAACCCTGGTAATCATGCGTATGAGTCCGCGTTGCTGGCCGCGGACAGTTGTTTATGCCGGTCAATCCTGCCTTTTGCTGGGATAACGGTGGGGCTGGCTAGTATGACTTTTCTGTATTAGAGAATGTGGAGTCGCCCGGTTTGGATTGACGTCGAGGGGGGGATTATATGGTGAGGAACATTGTTTTTGCCGTGTTTGTATTAATGGGAGTATCGTCAGGCGCTTATGCGGGGCCCGTGCGTTCGCCAAAGGGCGTGATTACGGGGTATTTTACTGGCTGGAGTTCGGAGTCGGTTCGGATACGGATGACAAATGCGACCTATTCTGAGGTTCCCGAATGCGCATCTCCTGACGGATATTTTGTATCCGAGAACGATGCGGGATTTAAATCGCATAGCGCGGCGCTATTGGCAGCGTTTATGGCGGGGAAGACGATTGATGTAGTTGTGGAAGGATGCTCGGGAAACAGGCCTAGGATAATTGGCGTGGAAGTATTTGGGAATCCGTAGCCAAGTTGTATCAATCCCTTTGAGTTTGTTGAAGCGCGAGAGGAGAAAGAGGACCCTTATCTTCCAATTGACACCCCCCACCAGCATCCATTAGCTTCGGCAGGAGCACATCAAGCCTAGGGAGGGCTACCGATGACACAGGTGCGAAGGGAGCTCGTCGATTACGAAACCACGTCGTATTACCACTGCATCTGCCGTTGCGTCCGCACGGAAAAGGTGACAGATTTATTTTCCCATTGCCGGCGGGACAAGGAGGTCTAACCTCCCATATTTTCCAGGCACGGAACAGCGTTTAAGCGATATCATTCCAAGACGCATCGAAGTTACGCAGCACGCATAATTCCCCGAAACCTCCGACGGCCGCGCCAGAGGCCGTGCGCGACGTTGTCCCCAATTACCCCCCCACCGCCACCACATCGGCGAACCGCTCGGTTCGTGTCTTGGCTTCGTTAAGCTCACGCAACAGGGCCGGAGTGGTGACGTGCAGCGGGATGTCGTAGGTGATGGTGGCGCCGTAGGCTTCGGGGGCCTGCATGTCGAGGCGGGTCTTGTCGAAGACCAGCAGGCGGGTGCCCAGCTCGAAGCCTTCCTTGAGGTCGTGGGTGATCATGAAGATGGTCATCTGGTGTTCGTCCCACAGGCGCAGGATCAGGCGATGCATGTCGGCGCTGATGCCGGGGTCGAGGGCGCCGAAGGGTTCGTCCAGCAGCAGGATCTTCGGCTGCTTGACGATGGACTGGGCGATGGACAGGCGCTGCTGCATGCCGCCGGACAGGGCGCTGGGGAATTTGTGGCGTGCTTCGTACAGGCCCACGGCCTGCAGCATGGCTTCGGCCTTTTCCACCGCCTCGGCGCGGCGCGCGCCGAACAGGCGGCCGAACAGCGGGGCACGTTCGAACTCCAGGCCGAGCAGCACGTTTTGCAGCACGGTGAGATGGGGAAACACCGAATAGCGCTGGAACACGATGCCGCGATCCGGGCCCGGCTCGTCGGGCAGGGGCTGGCCGTCGATAAGGAACTCGCCGCGGCTCTGCTGTTCCTCGCCCAGCAGCATGCGCAGAAAGGTGGTCTTGCCGCAGCCGGAGGCGCCGACGATGGTGACGAACTCGTGGGCACCCACTTCCAGGTTGAGATTTTCCAGCACCACCTGGCCGTCGTATTCCTTCCACAGTTTGCGTACCGAGATCATGAGCGTCGTGCGCCTCCCTGGTACCAAGGGAAAAGTTTGGCATTGGCTACGCGCAGCAGCCAATCGGTGAGAAAGGCGAGCAGGGTGATCCAGGCCACGTAGGGCAGGATCAGGTCCATGGCCAGGTAGCGTCGCACTAGGAAGATGCGGTAGCCGAGGCCGTCTTCCGCAGCGATGGCTTCGGCGGCGATGAGGAACAGCCACGCGGCGCCCAGCGCCAGGCGCACGGCGTCGAGCAGACGCGGCAGGATCTGCGGCGTGATAACGCGCAGGATCAATTGCCAGGAATTGGCGCCCAGGGTCTGGGCCTTGATGATCTGTTCGCTCGGCAGTTCGCCGACGCGCATGGCCACGTCGCGCATGATGAAGGGCGCGATGCCGAAGACGATCAATACGATCTTCGAGGTTTCGCCCAGGCCGAAGACGATGAACAGCACCGGCAGGATCGCCAGCGGCGGGATCAATGCCAGGGCGGCGATGAAGGGCGACAGCGTGGCGCGGGCATAAGGCAGGGCGCCGGTGGCGATGCCGAACAGCAAGGCTGCAAGGGCGCTGATGGCCACGCCGGTGCCGAGCCGCACCAGGCTCGATGCAGTGTCCTGCCACAGGATGAGTGCGCCGCTGCGTTTGTCGGGTTCCGTTGCCACTTGCTGTATGGCGCTGACCAGGGAGTTGAGTCCCGGCAGCAGCTTGTCGTTGGGGTTTTCCGCCAGCCGTGCCTGTGAGGCGACGATGTACACCAGCAGCAGCAGGATGAAGGGGAGCGCGCCCAGCAGGGGCGCGCTCACTCCATTCGGTCGTTGATTGATCAGGCGACGCATGGGCCGGTTACAGCTTGCCGTCCGCGGCGAGCTTCATGTAATCGGTGATGAAGCGCAGCTTGACGTTCTTCACGTCGCCCAGGGTCTTGCCGCCGGGGAAGGCCATGCCCACTGCGTCCGCACTCTTGGCGCCTTCACCGAGGATGCCATGCTCGAAGGAGAAGGTACGCACGTAGTCCATGGTCTTGATCAGTTCCGGCGTCATCGCGAATGCCACCGCCTCGGCAGGCGTGTAGAACATCTTGGTGGTGGCGAGCTGGGCGTCGTAACCGGCGAGGTCGGTGCCGGAGGCGGTAGCCATGAAGGTGCGCGCCTTGGTGGCGGCTGCGTACTTGCCGCTCATCACCTGCATGGTCTCGTACCAGGCGCCGGTCAGCGCCTTGCCCAGGGCCGGGTGCTTCTTCAGCGTGTCGCTGTTGACCACGGTGAGGTCAATGATTTCGCCGGGGATCTTGCTGGAGTCGAATACCTGGCTGGTGTTGGGCATGGCGGTGATTTCGCCCAGCAGCGGGTTCCAGGTGACGGCGGCGGTGACGTCCGCCGTGGCGAAGGCGGCGACCATGTCGGCGTCGGAGGTGTTGACCACCTTGATGTCACGTTCCTTCAGGCCGACGGAATCGAGGCCGCGCGCCAGCAGGTAGTGGGACACGGACAGCTCGACCAGGTTTACCTTCTGGCCCTTGATGTCCTTCAGGGTCTTGCCCTTGCCCTTGAGCACGACGCCGTCGTTGCCGTTGGAAAAGTCGCCGATGATCAGCGCAGTGGAATCGACGCCGCCGGCGGCCGGAATGGTGAGCGCGTCCATGTTGGTCATCACGCAGGCGTCGAACTGGCCGGTGGTGTACTGGTTGATGGACTCGACGTAGTCGTTGATCTGCACCACTTCGATATCGATGCCGTACTTGTCGGCCCACTTCTTGACGATGCCTTCCTTGGCGGCGTAATCCCACGGCATCCAGCCGACGTAAATGCTCCAGGCCAGCTTGAATTTGGGTTTGTCGGCGGCGAGCACCTGGCTTGCCAGTCCCATCAGGGCCAGGCCGCACAGGGCCGCGGTGAGCAGTTTCTTGTACGAACGCATGCTTCTCTCCTTATGTGATTGCGATGTGATCGCCGGGGAAGTTCATGCGCGGCCGGTAAGGTGTGACATCCGGCGGCGCACTGGCACTTCCGCGGTTGCTACCTCCCGGGCTTTTGTCCCGCCGTGTATCCAGCCTGGGCTGGACTGCATCTCTCGGACCAGTCACCGCGGCTGCGGCCGGAACCCTAGATGCACATTTGCAGGGATTGCAGTGCAAGTGCCGTGCCGCCTCCTTTCGCGCCGATTTGGGGGGGGAGCCGGGCCCTGATTTGCACTGTAACGGTGCGCAGGCGCGGAGAACTGCCCAGTGATGGCGCATAAAGCTGCGGGAACCGCTGTGGGCGCGTGCGCCAAATGCGGGCACGCACCTTGCAGATGCACAGTCGCCTTAACAACCAAGAGGAGGCAGCCATGACTGCACAAACCATCGCCGAGGACCGGCTCCTGTGGCAGGAGACGGTGCCCGGCGGGGCGCACTGGTCCGGCGTGATGCGCCGCGGTACCACCCTGCGCCTGACCGATACCGAGGGCGGCGCCAACGTCTCCCTGCTGCTGTTCAACCAGGACGAGAAGCTCGAGCGCTACAACATGGCCGATACCCTGAAAGCGCAACACACGGCGCGCCTGACCAGGGGCTATGTCTGTTATTCGGACATGGGCCGCGTGCTGTGCTCGATCACGGAAGACACCGTCGGCTGGCACGACCCCATCGGCGGCGTCATCGACGCGCAGCAGGTGGCGGCCAAATACGGCGTGCACCGCTTTCAGGAGTTCCGCAACGAGATGTACCGCAACGCCCGCGACGGCATGCTCATCGAACTGGGCAAGTACGGCCTCGGCAAGCGCGACTTCGGCGCCAACATCAACCTGTTCTCCAAGGTGACGGTGGGGGCGGACGGAGCGATGGTGTTCGAGCCGGGCAACAGCAAGGCGGGCGATTTCGTCGAACTGCGCTTCGAGATGAACTCCCTGCTGGTGCTGTCCACCTGTCCGCATCCGCTCGACCCCAATCCGCAGTACGCGCCGAAGAAGGTGCAGCTGTCGGCCTGGCGCTCCGAGCTGCCGGGGGCGGATGACTACTGCCGCAATTTCCGTCCGGAAAACACGCGCGGCTTCTACAACACCGAAATCCTGTTTCGCTAGGAGGGACCATGAGCATCGTCGAAAGCAAACTGGACCCGGCCCAGGCGGTATATGACTACACCATCCCCGCCGGTGAGCCGTGGATGTATGAGGTGAAGCAGGGGCAGGTGATCCGCATGGTGGACCTGGAAGGCAATCAGGCGGTGGATACGCTGTTCTACAGTGCGGCCGATCCGACGGAGCGTTACGATGCCCAGGCGACGATCCGTGCCCAGGGCAACATCTACCTGTCCACCGGATCGGTGCTGCTGTCGACCGAAGGGCGGCCGATGCTGACCGTCGTCGCCGATACCTGCGGCCGCCACGATACCCTGGGCGGCGCCTGTGCCGCGGAGAGCAACACCGTGCGTTATGCGCTGAAGACGCGCTCCATGCACAGCTGCCGCGACAACTATCTCATCGCCCTGGCGGAATGGGGCAACGGGATGAACAAGCGCGACCTCACCAGCAACGTCAACTTTTTCATGAACGTGCCGGTGACCGCGGACGGCGGCCTTACCTTCGCCGACGGCATCTCGGCGCCGGGCAAGTATGTGGAACTTCGTGCGGAGATGGATGTGCTGGTGCTGATCTCCAATTGTCCGCAGTTGAACAACCCGTGCAATGCCTATAATCCCACGCCGGCGCAGATCCTGATCTGGGACGCGGTGTAGCTCCAACAAAAAGACTGTGGGACGACCCGCAGCTCTCTCACCCATGCCGGGACGGCCCGGCCCCTCGACCGTAAGACTCGCCGCAAGTGCGGCCAGCAGAATGACAGGTGGAGAGACATGTTCGACAAGATTCTGATTGCCAACCGCGGCGCCATTGCCTGCCGCATCATCCGCACCCTCAGGAAAATGGGTATCAAATCGGTGGCCGTGTATTCCGAGGCCGACCGCCATTCTCTGCACGTGCGCGAGGCGGACGAGGCCATATGCGTCGGTCCGGCGCCGGCGGCGGAAAGTTACCTGCGCCAGAGCGTGATCCTGGATGCGGCCAGGCAGAGCGGTGCCCAGGCGATCCATCCCGGCTACGGATTTCTCAGCGAGAACGCCGCTTTCGCCGAGGCCTGCGAGGCGGCGGATATCGCCTTCATCGGCCCGACGCCGCAGCAGATGCGCGACTTCGGCCTCAAGCACACCGCACGTGAACTGGCGCAGGCCAACGGCGTGCCGCTGCTGCCGGGCAGCGGCCTGCTCGATGACGTGGCCCACGCCACGGCCGAGGCGGCGCGCATCGGCTACCCGGTGATGCTGAAGAGCACGGCGGGCGGCGGCGGCATCGGCATGCAGCTGTGCTGGAGCGAACAGGAGCTGATCGATGCGTTCCATTCTGTGGAGCGCCTGGCGCGCAACAATTTCTCCCAGGGCGGTATCTTTCTGGAGAAGTACGTGGAGATTGCGCGCCATATCGAGGTGCAGATCTTCGGCGACGGCCACGGCAACATCGCGGCGCTGGGCGAGCGCGACTGCTCGGTGCAGCGGCGCAACCAGAAGGTGATCGAGGAGACGCCGGCGCCGGGTCTTAGCGACGAAACCCGCGCGCGCCTGTATCAGGCGGCGGTCAAGTTGGGACAGGCGGTGAATTACCGCTCCGCCGGTACCGTCGAGTTCGTGTTCGACGTGAAGAGCGGCGAGTTCTACTTCCTGGAGGTGAACACCCGTCTGCAGGTGGAGCACGGCGTCACCGAGAAGGTGGCCGGCGTCGATCTGGTGGAGTGGATGGTGCGCAGCGCCGCCGGTGAGCCGCCCGCCCTGAACAACTATGTGCACAAGTCCGTCGGCCATTCGGTGCAGGTGCGCCTGTACGCCGAGGACCCGGGCAGGAATTTCCAGCCCAGCAGCGGCCTGCTCACCGAGGTGTGCTTTCCCGATATGTTACGCGTTGACACCTGGGTGGAAAGCGGCAGCGAGGTATCGGCCTACTACGACCCGATGATTGCCAAGGTGATCAGCCACGCCGCCACCCGCGACCAGGCCATCGCGCAGCTCGACGGCGCGCTGGCAGAGACGCGTCTCCACGGCATCGAAACCAATCTTGCCTATCTGCGCCGCATTCTCAACGACGAAGTGTTTGCTTCAGGTAAGCAGTACACCCGCTATCTCGGCAGTCTCGTCTTCGCGCCGCGCACCGTCGAGGTGCTGCAGCCGGGCACGCAGTCGATGATCCAGGACTATCCGGGCCGCATCGGCTACTGGGACGTGGGCGTGCCGCCGTCGGGACCGATGGATCACTACGCCTTCCGTCTCGCCAACCGCATCGTCGGCAACGATGAAGGCACGGCGGCGCTGGAGCTGACCGTCACCGGGCCGACGCTGCGCTTCAACAGCGATGCCGTGATCGCGCTTACCGGCGCCAAGATGAAAGCGGAGCTGGACGGCGAGTCCATCGACTACTGGAGGCCGGTGGCCGTGAATGCCGGCAGCGTGCTCAAGCTGCGCGGCATCGAGGGTGGGGGCAATCGCACCTATCTCGCCGTACAGGGCGGCTTCGACGTGCCCGATTACATGGGCAGCAAGTCCACCTTTACCCTGGGCCAGTTCGGCGGTCACGGCGGGCGCGTGTTGCGCGTCGGCGACGTGTTGCGGCTGAACAGCACGACGGTCGATGCCGCCGGCTGCACACCCGCACCCCAGGCGCTCATTCCCGACTATGCAGCCACCTGGGAGGTGGCGGTGATGTACGGGCCGCACGGCGCGCCCGATTTCTTCACCGTCGAGGACATCGCCACTTTCTTCGCCACCGAGTGGGAGGTGCACTACAACTCCTCGCGCACCGGCGTGCGCCTCATCGGACCCAAGCCGCAGTGGGCGCGGCAGGACGGCGGCGAGGCGGGCCTGCATCCGTCGAACATCCACGACAACGCCTACGCCATCGGCGCGGTGGACTTTACCGGCGACATGCCGGTGATCCTCGGCCCCGACGGCCCCAGCCTGGGCGGCTTCGTCTGCCCGGTGACCATCGTGCAGGCGGAGCTGTGGAAGGTGGGCCAGTTCCGTCCCGGCGACAGGGTGCGTTTCAAGGCCATTGATGTTGCCGAGGCGAACCGGCTGGAGCGTGCCCAGGATGCGGCGATCAACACGCTCACTGGCGTCGAGCTGACCCCGCATAAGTTCGTCGCCGCCGGCAGCGAGGTTCAGCCGGTGCTGCACGAGATTGCGGCGCAGGCCGAGCGTCCTGCCGTCGCCTACCGCCAGGCCGGCGATCGCTACCTGCTGGTGGAGTACGGCCCGCTGGTGCTGGATCTGGAGCTGCGCTTCCGCGTACAGGCGCTGCTGGAGCACCTGCGTGCGCTGAACGTGCCGGGCATCATCGACATGACACCGGGCATCCGCTCGCTGCAACTGCACTATGATGCGCGCTTCATCGGCCAGCAGGAATTGTTGCAACAGCTGATCGCCGCCGAGGCAAAGCTGCCGTCGGTGGACGACATGGTGGTGGAGTCGCGCATCGTGCACCTGCCGCTGTCCTGGGACGATCCGGCGACGCGGCTCGCCATCGACAAGTACATGCAGTCGGTGCGCCCCGATGCGCCGTGGTGTCCGAGCAACATCGAGTTCATCCGCCGCATCAACGGCCTTGATTCGATTGATGAAGTGAAGCGCATCGTGTTCGAGGCCAGCTATCTGGTGATGGGCCTGGGCGATGTGTATCTCGGCGCGCCGGTGGCCACGCCGCTCGACCCGCGCCACCGGCTGGTCACCACCAAGTACAACCCGGCGCGCACCTGGACGCCGGAGAACGCAGTGGGCATCGGCGGCGCCTATATGTGCGTCTACGGCATGGAAGGACCGGGCGGTTACCAGTTCGTCGGCCGTACGGTGCAGATGTGGAACCGCTATCGCCAGACGGGCAACTTCACTGACGGAAAACAGTGGCTGCTGCGTTTCTTCGATCAGATCCGTTTCTATCCGGTGAGCGGCGAGGAACTGCTGCGCATGCGCGAGGAGTTTCCCCACGGCGGCGTCGAAGTGAAAGTCGAACGCAGCGAACTGCGCCTGGCGGATTACCGCCGCTTCCTCGCCGACAATGACGCCTCCATCGGTGCCTTCAAGCAGAGGCAGCAGGCGGCCTTCGAGGCGGAGCGCGAGCGCTGGGAACAGAGCGGCCAGGCCCATTACGACAGCGACCCCGCCGGTGATGCCGCGGCGAGCGATGCCGCCCTCGACATCCAGCCCGGCTGCATCGCCGTCGCCTCGCCGGTCACCGGCAGCGTCTGGCACATCCCGATCAAGGCGGGCGATCGTATCGCGCCCGATCAGGAACTGGTGGTGGTGGAGGCGATGAAGATGGAGATCGCCATCAACGCCGACGAGGCGGGCGAGGTGATTGAGGTGTTGTGTGCCCAGGGCAGCCCGGTGTCAGCCGGACAGGCCCTCATCATTATTCGGCCGGAGGTGTGAGATGGAATTGTCACTGGATATCGCCAGCCTGCGTGCCGGTTACCGTGATGGCCGGTACACCGTAACGCAGGTGCTGGACGAGGTGTTGCGCCGCATTGACGCCGCACCGCAACTCAACGTCTGGATTACGCGGCTGACACGGGAGCAGGTGATGGGCTACGTGGCGCGGCTGGCCGGGCGCAGGCCCGGCGAATTGCCGCTATACGGCATTCCTTTCGCCATCAAGGACAATATCGATTTGGCCGGGGTGCCCACCACCGCGGCCTGCGCCGAGTATGCCTATACTCCCGCCGACTCGGCCTTCGTGGTGCAGCGCCTGATCGACGCCGGCGCCATTCCCGTCGGCAAGACCAACCTGGATCAGTTCGCCACCGGCCTCAACGGCACGCGCTCGCCCTACGGCGTGTGCGCCAATCCGTTCAACCCGGACTACATCGCCGGCGGCTCGTCGTCGGGCTCGGCGGTGAGTGTGGCGCAGCAGCTGGTGAGTTTTTCCCTCGGCACCGATACCGCCGGCTCGGGCCGTGTACCCGCAGCCTACAACAACCTCATTGGCCTGAAGCCGACCCGCGGCCTGTTGTCCACGCGCGGCGTGGTGCCCGCCTGCCGTTCCCTCGATTGCGTGTCGGTGTTCGCCCTCAATGCCGAGGATGCGCAGCGCGTGTTCGAGGTGGCCGCGTCCTATGATCGCGCCGAACCCTACGCGCGTCCGGCGGAAGCACCGCGTCTCGGCAGCCGCGGCGTGCCGGCGCAGGGATTCCGCTTCGGTGTGCCGCAGGCTGACCAGTTGGAATTTTTCGGCGACGGCACCTACGCGCGCCTGTTTGCGCTGGCGGTACGTCAGCTGGAGGGGCTGGGCGGCGTGCCGGTGGAGATCGATTTTTCCCCGTTCCTGGCGGCTGCCCGCCTGCTGTATGAAGGGCCTTGGGTGTCCGAGCGCTACGCGGCCATCGAGGATTTCATCGGCCGGCATGCCGATGCGCTGCTGCCGGTGACGCGCGCCATCATCGAGGGCGGCGCGCGCCCCGGCGCCGTGGATGCCTTCAAGGCCGGCTATCGGCTGGCGGAACTGCGCCGCAGCAGCGAGCGGGTATGGGAACAGGTGGACGTGGTGCTGACGCCCACTGCGGGCACCCATTACAGCATCGCGCAAATGCTGGCCGAGCCCATCAAATGCAACAGCGATCTCGGCTACTACACCAACTTCATGAACCTGCTCGACCTGGCCGCAGTGGCGGTGCCCAGCGGTTTCAGCGACAGCAATCTGCCTTTCGGCATCACCCTGGTGGCGCCGGCCTTTACCGATTGCGATCTGCTGCGCCTGGCGGCAAGGCTGCACGCCGTTGCCGGGACCGGCGCCGGTCTGGCGCGCGCTATGCCTCCGCCGCCTGATTTGGTCGCGGCGGCCGGCGACGAATTTTCCATTGCGGTGTGCGGAGCGCATATGAGCGGACTGCCGCTCAACGAGGAGTTGACCAGCCGCGGCGGCCGCCTGCTCATGCGCGGCCGCACCGCACCCTGTTACCGCCTGTATGCGCTGCCCGGCGGGCCGCCGGTGCGGCCCGGTCTGGTGCGGGTGGACGGGGACGGCGCTTCCATCGAACTGGAGGTGTGGAGCCTGCCGCGCTGGGCGGTGGGTGGCTTCATGGCCGGAATTCCGGCGCCCCTGGCCATCGGCCGGGTGCAGCTGGAAGACGGCAGTACGGTGGCCGGGTTCGTCTGCGAGGCCTACGCCGCGGCGGCGGCGGAGGATGTGACGGCCCTGGGCGGCTGGCGCGCCTATCTGCGCCGCGCATCCTGAGCGGAAACGGCAGGCATCGCACGATGCCTGCCACCATTAACCGCCTTTACGGCAGGCGCTGTTCCAGTTCGGCAATCTTCCGTTCCAGTTCTTCCAGCTTGGCCCGGCTGCGTGCCAGTACGCGGGTCTGGGCATCGAATTCATCCCGGGTGACCAAATCCAGCTTCTCGAACTGGGCGCGCAGCACCGCGTGAAAGTTCTTCTCGGCATCCTGCGCCAGGGCATGCAGCCCCGGCGGCAGCGCCCCGGCGAGACGGCGGGAAAGTTCGTCGATGAAGTTCGTATCCATGGGAAGTTCGCGGGTTGTGGATGGTGAGGCAAGTGTACGCGATCTGGGCTACACCATATGCACCATAACTGTGCGTCGCGGCGGACAAGCAGGTACATATTGGTGCGCCCCATTCTGGGACTGTTTCTGTAACAGTTACGTAACACCATGAATTGCCGCGTTTAATTCTACTTGGCACAGGCGATGCAATAAGGTTCATGCGCAGTTTTGTACGCAACCCATTCCAAACCGAGGAGAGAAACGATGAGCAGCATGTTGAAGAAATCTGTACTGGGTTCCGCCGTTGCCCTGGCCCTGCTGGCCGGTGGCCAGGCCGTGGCTTCCGAGCTGACCGCCAACGCGGGCATCGTGTCCAACTACGTGTACCGTGGCGAGACCCAGAACGGTGACCTGTCCGCCATCCAGGGCGGCATCGACTACAGCCATGATTCCGGCTTCTACGTCGGTACCTGGACCTCCAGCCTGAACGCGGCCAGCGGCTACGAGATGGACATCTACGGCGGCTACGGCTTCGAAGTCGCCGGTATCGGCCTGGACGTCGGTTACATCTCCTACATGTACCCGATGGGCGACACCAACGGTGCTGCTACCGAGAACAAGTATGACTTCCAGGAGATCTACGTCGGCGCCAGCTACGGCATGTTCAGCGCCAAGTACTCCTACTCCGACAACTACCTGGGCCACAGCGAGTACGCCCCGGACGGCGCCAAGAAGTCTGCCTACTACCTCGAGCTGGGCATGGACTACCCGCTGAGCGACGACATGACCCTGGGCCTGCACGTGGGCCAGAAGGCCGGCGCCTTCTTCGACGTCGACGCCGCCCAGTGCACCACCACCATCTGCGACGGCGCCGTGACCGACTACAGCGTCGCCCTGAGCAAGGGTGAGTTCAGCTTCAAGCTCAGCAACATGGACAACAAGAAGTCCTCCGTTGCCGCGCAGTCCGACAACTTCCGCGTGATCGTCGGCTACACCCACGACATCAAGCTGTAAGTATCCAACCCCGGGGCCGCCGTCGCGGCGGCCCCTCCAAGGAGGAGTTGAGCGATGAAATTGGTAACCGCAATCATCAAGCCGTTCAAGCTCGATGACGTGCGTGAGGCCCTGTCCGAAATCGGCGTGCAGGGTATCACCGTCACCGAGGTGAAGGGTTTCGGGCGGCAGAAGGGCCACACCGAGCTGTATCGCGGCGCGGAATACGTGGTGGATTTTCTGCCCAAGGTGAAGGTTGAAGCCGCGGTCAAGGCCGACATGGTGGATCAGGTGATCGAGGCTGTGCGCAAGGCAGCCAACACCGGCAAGATCGGCGACGGCAAGATCTTCGTATTCGACCTGGAACAGACGGTGCGTATCCGCACCGGCGAAACCGGCCCGGACGCCCTGTAACGGAGGATGCGACGATGGAAGCAGTGACAGAAATGAAATATGCATTGGATACCTTCTACTTCCTGGTATCCGGTGCGCTGGTAATGTGGATGGCGGCAGGTTTCGCCATGCTCGAAGCGGGTCTGGTGCGTGCCAAGAACACCGCTGAAATTCTCACCAAGAACGTGGCGTTGTATGCGATCGCCTGCATCATGTACATGCTGGTCGGTTACAACATCATGTACGGCGACAGCGTGAACTCCGTGATCCCCGGCCTGAGCTTCCTGCTCGGCGACGACAACACGGTCGAGGCGGTGCTGGCCGGCGGCGAGGATGCCCCGTACTACTCCACCATGTCCGACTTCTTCTTCCAGGTGGTGTTCGTTGCCACCGCCATGTCCATCGTGTCCGGTGCCGTGGCCGAGCGCATGAAGCTGTGGGCCTTCCTCGCCTTCTCGGTGGTGATGACCGGCTTCATCTACCCGGTGGAAGGTTTCTGGAAGTGGGGCGGCGGTTTCCTCGACGGCCTGGGCTTCCTGGACTTCGCCGGTTCCGGCGTGGTGCATCTGACCGGTGCCGCTGCGGCCCTGGCCGGTGTGCTGCTGCTCGGCGCGCGCAAGGGCAAGTACGGTGCCGACGGTTCCGTGCACGCCATCCCCGGCGCCAACCTGCCGCTGGCCACCCTGGGTACCTTCATCCTGTGGCTGGGCTGGTTCGGCTTCAACGGCGGTTCCGAGCTGAAGGTGTCCGACGTGGGCGAGGCCAACGCGGTGGCGATGGTGTTCGTCAACACCAACATGGCCGCGGCCGGTGGTGTGGTGGCGGCGTTGATCACTGCCCGCATGCTGTTCGGCAAGGCTGACCTGACCATGTCCCTCAACGGCGCCCTGGCCGGCCTGGTGGCCATCACCGCCGAGCCGCTGACCCCGACGCCGCTGCTGGCGACCCTGGTGGGTGCCGTGGGTGGTGTGCTGGTGGTGTTCTCCATCATCAGCCTGGACAAGCTGAAGATCGACGACCCGGTCGGTGCCATCTCGGTGCACGGCGTGGTCGGCATCTGGGGCCTGCTGGCGGTCACCCTGAGCAACAGCGACTCCACGCTGATGGCCCAGCTGATCGGTATCGGCGCCATCTTCGCCTGGGTATTCGGTGCCGCCTTCGTCACCTGGCTGATCATCAAGGCCGTCATGGGTCTGCGTGTCAGCGAGGAAGAGGAATACAACGGCGTCGACCTGACCGAGTGCGGTCTGGAGGCTTACCCGGAATTCACTTCCAGCAAGTAGCGCCCCTCTCCTCACAGGCGCATTGGCGGGCATCGAAAGATGCCCGCCATTTTTTTTGCGGCAGGAAGAATACAGCAAACCACGGGGAACACGGGGATACTGGGACAAGACCGGGTTTGCCTTTCATACCCCTGAGTTCCCCGTGCCCCCCGTGGTTAAATCTTTACGCTCTGGATTTTTGAGATAGGTTCTAGTTAAACGCACGTACGGGCGCCTGGAAGCCATCTCAGAATTCGGAAGAAGAAAACAGCAAACCACGGGAAACACGGGGGTACCGGGATAAGACCCTGCTTTGCCTTTAATGCCCGTGAGTTCCCCGTGTCCCCCGTGGTTAAATCTTTCCGCCTTTGGTTGTGGAGACAGGTTCTGGTTACAGTGTCTTGTGGCTGCCGTCGCAGTGCGGCGACTTGCCGCTGCGGCGGCAGCCGCACAGCCACACCTTGCCCTTCTCCGTGAGAGTGAATTTCTGCGGGGTGAGCCCCGTGCCGCTGTGGGAGCCATCGCAAAAAGGCTGACTTTTGGAACGGCCGCAGCCGCACCACCAGTAGTCGCCGGCTTCCAGCTCCAGGACGTAGGGTTTCTTCTGGGTGATTTCAGGTTCGCTCATGCTGGCCTCGTTCTGTTTTTTCGTAATGATCCCGTAGAATGAATCGACGTCCTTAACCATAGTTGACGGCGCCGCCTTACCCCATGGTGGGGCGCAGGCCGTCTGATTCCAAGCAGGAGAACATCCTGAACCTGTTGCGCTTGCAGGGGGTGGCCAGCCACTCCATGAGTATTCCCGCGCTGGAAGTGGCGGCGGGGGAATGTGTCTGCATCTCGGGGCCGTCCGGCGCCGGCAAGAGCCTGTTGCTGCGGGCCATCGCCGATCTCGACCCCCACGACGGCGAGGTATGGCTGGATGGCCGCGAGTCGCGCGAGTTCGCGCCGCGCGAGTGGCGCCGCCAGGTGGGCCTGCTGCCGGCGGAAAGCCAGTGGTGGCGCGAGCGGGTGGGCGAGCATTTCGCCGCCGTGGACGCGGCGCGCTGGCAGGCGCTGGGATTCGGCCCCGATACACAGGATTGGGAGGTGGCGCGTTGTTCCACCGGCGAGCGGCAGCGCCTGGCCCTGTTGCGCCTGTTGGCCAACCAGCCGCGCGTGCTGTTGCTGGATGAACCTACCGCTGCCCTGGACCCCGCGTCGGTGCAGCATGTCGAGGCCATGGTGGCGGCCTATCGGGAAGAACACCAGGCGGCGGTACTGTGGGTGAGTCATGACCCGGCCCAGATGGAGCGTGTGGCCGAGCGCCGGATCCGCATCGTCGCCGGCCGACTGGAGGAAGCCGCATGAGCGTAATCGCCCTGTCTCCCGTCGATCTGAGCCTGGCGGCCCTGCTGGTGCTGTTGCTGGCATTTCTGTCGTGGCGCCTGCAACTGGGCATGGAGCGCCGCCTGCTCATCGCCGCCCTGCGCACCACCATACAGCTCATGCTCATCGGCCTGGTGCTCAAGGTCTTGTTCGACCACGTCCAGTGGTGGTGGGTCAGCCTGATGGCGCTGATCATGCTGCTGGTGGCCGGGCGCGAGGTGATGGCCCGGCAGCAGCGCCGTTTCGCCGGCTGGCGCGGCTACGGTGTCGGCACCAGCGCCATGTTCATGTCGTCTTTCACCGTTACGCTGCTGGCCCTGATCGTGGTCATCGGCAACGACCCCTGGTACCAGCCGCAGTACGCGATTCCGCTGCTGGGCATGGTGCTGGGCAATACCATGAACGGCATCGCCCTGGGCATGGACCGACTTACCAGCGGTGCCTGGCAGCAGCGTACGGTGATCGAGGCACGGCTGCTGCTGGGACAGGGCGCCATGGAGGCGGTGAGCGATCTGCGCCGCGAAGCCATGCGCATCGGCATGATCCCCATGATCAATTCCATGGCCGCTGCCGGCATCGTCAGCCTGCCGGGCATGATGACCGGCCAGATCCTCGCCGGCACGCCACCGCTGGAAGCCGTGAAATACCAGATACTGGTGATGTTTCTGATCACCGCCGGCACCGGCTTCGGTACCATGGTGGCGGTGTGGCGCGGCGCCCGCAGCCTGTTTGACGAGAGGGAGCGTTTGCGCCTGGAGAGGCTGGTGAGTTCTTGAATGCAGTTTCGGGTTTCGAGTTTGGAGTTTCGAAAAGCGGCGACACAATTGTGCCAAAATTCAAAATTCAAAATTCAAAACCCGAAACCCGAAACCCGAAACCCGAAACCCGAAACCCGAAACCCGAAACCCGAAACCCGAAACCCGAAACCCGAAAGGAGGTCTTTTATGAATACACGGATCGTTTTGCTTCTGCTGCTGGGCTGGTCGTCGCTGGCGATGGGGGCGGGGGTATACAAATGGGTCGACGAGCAGGGCCGGGTGCATTACGGCGAGCGGCCGCCGGAGCGTACCCAGGCGCAGGAGATGCAGATCAAGGAGGCGCCGCCTGACGAGTCCCCGGTCGACGACGAGGCGGCGCGCGGCGACAAGACGCAGCGCCTGTTGCGTGCCTTCGACGAGGAGCGGGCGCAGAAGAAGGAGCAGCAGCAGAAGAGCCGCGCGGAGCAGGAAAAACGGCAGCGCAACTGTGTCCTCGCCCGCGACCGGCTGCGTCGTTACCAGAATGCCAGCAGCTTGTACAACCTGGACAAACAGGGCGAGCGGCGCACCCTCAGCGACGCTGAGCGCAGCGCCTCCGAGCAGCGAGCGCAGCAGGACGTGGCGCGCTGGTGTGATTGAATCCGGTTTCGAGTTTCGGGTTGGAAGTTTCGCAAGGCCACGACACACTCTTGCCGAAACTCGAAACTCGAAACTC
>NPIF01000103.1_pt1 | contig 70351 bp, 63 predicted proteins | sample 8637461 | NCBI WGS metagenome assembly NPIF01 (sample SAMN07420641, study PRJNA396082) | bioreactor metagenome | isolation source: sample BR12 brine-fed electro-methanogenic bioreactor BR | place: Japan: Kochi | collected 2016-12-09 | reverse complement strand
CAGCGGCGATTTTTGGGACACTTGGGCAATTCAATGACTTGTGCTATTTGCCGTTGAGTACTCACGGATTCAGGTTTTATATATGCGGATTTCGCAAGCACCTCGCAGGAGGCTTTTTCCGATGGCGATAAATAAAATCATGGTCGTCGGAGCCGGCCAGATGGGAAGCGGCATCGCCCAGGTGGCGGCGCAGCACGGTTTCGACGTTGTGCTCAACGATCTGCGCCCCGATCTGGCCGAGAAAGGGATGGCCGCGATCGAGCGGCGGCTCGAGAGTGCCCACGCCAAAGGGAAGATCACGGCGCAGGACCGGGCGACGACCCTTGCGCGCATCGTTCCTTCTACCACTCTGGCAGACGCGGCCGGTGTCGATCTGGTGATCGAGGCCGCCAGCGAGGACCTCGCGGTCAAGGAAGAGATCTTCCGAACCCTCGACCGGGTCGCCCCGCCGGAGGCGATCCTGGCCAGCAACACCTCTTCTCTTGCGATCACGAAACTCGCCGCCGCGACCGGGCGCCCGGATCGGGTCATCGGCATGCACTTCATGAATCCGGTGCCGGCGATGGCGCTGGTCGAAGTGATTCGCGGGCTCGCCACCAGTGACGAGACCTCGCGGGCGGTCGCTGTCCTGGCCGGGCGGCTGGGGAAAACGGCGGTGGCGGTCGGCGATTCTCCCGGCTTCGTCGCCAACCGAGTACTGATGCCGATGATCAACGAGGCGATCTTCTGCATCCACGAAGGGGTGGCCTCCGCGCAGGTGGTCGATCAGGTGATGAAGTTGGGGGCGCATCATCCCATGGGACCCCTGGCTCTGGCCGACTTCATCGGCCTCGACACCTGCCTGGCCATCATGGAGGTTCTTTATCGCGATTTCGCCGACAGCAAGTACCGCCCCTGTCCGCTGCTGCGCAAGATGGTCCAGGCCGGTTGGCTGGGCAAGAAGAGCGGCAAGGGCTTTTACGACTACCCGTGATTCTCCCGGAATTCGCGACCTGGTAAATTGCGCCGATTCTCCCCTCTGCTAATCTTTTAGCAGTTGGCATCCCGCCGAATCTTTTTCAGCGCACCCGGGAGATGCAATGAAATTAGCCGATTACGATCCGCTGCAAGGGCAAAGACTGCAGATTCTCGATCCCGAGGGGCATGCCGACCCCGACCTGCTTCCCGACTTCGACGACGACACCCTGCGCCTGATTTTCCGCTGGATGCTCACCGCGCGCCTCACCGACCGCATGTGCCTTACCCTGCAGCGCGAAGGGCGCATGGGGACCTACCCCCCGGTGGAGGGGCAGGAGGCCTGCCAAGTGGGGAGCGTCCTCGCCCTCAACGAGGGGGACTGGGTCGTTCCCTCCTTTCGCGAGCTCGCGGCGGCCCTGGTGCGCAAGGTTCCCCTCGAAACCTTTCTCCTCTACTGGATGGGCAACGAGGAGGGGAGCCGCATTCCCCGGGCGCTGCGCTTTCTGCCCGTGTCGGTACCGGTGGGCTCCCATACCCTGCACGCGGCGGGCCTGGCCATGGCCATCCGTTACAAAAAGCAAAAAGACGCGGTCCTCTGCTTCTTCGGCGACGGCGCCACCAGCGAGGGCGATTTCCACGAGGCCCTGACCTTTGCCGGGGTGCGCAAAGCCCCGGTGATCTTCTTCTGCCAGAACAACGCCTGGGCGATTTCCGTGCCGCTCAAGGAGCAGTGCGCCGCCTCGTCCCTGGCCGCCAAGGGGGTGGGCTACGGCGTGCCCGGCATCCAGATCGACGGCAACGACCCCTTCGCCGCCTATCTTGCCACCGCGGCCGCCCTGAAGAGGGCGCGTGCCGGCGAGGGGCCGACCTTCATCGAGGCGGTCACCTATCGCCTCGGTCCCCATACCACCTCCGACGATCCCAGCCGCTATCGCAGCGCCGAGGAGGTGGAGCGGATGCGCCCCCGCGAGCCGCTGGTGCGCTACCGCCTCTTTCTGCAAGAGCGCCAACTGTGGAGCGAAGAGTGGGAAAAAGAGCTCAGCGCCGAGATCGAAGAGTGGATCGACGAGGGCATCCGCGGCGCTGAAAGCCGTCCCGATCCCGCCCCCGGCGAGATGTTCGACCACATGTTCGCCGCAATGCCGCCCCATCTGGCCCGGCAGAAGGCCGAATTCCTGGCCGGCTTGGAGGAGGAGTGAAATGGCGAGCCTGAACCTGGTCGAGGCGATCAAGCTGGCCCTGCGCGAGGAGATGGAGCGCGACTCCGATGTGCTCCTCCTCGGCGAGGACGTGGGGCACGAGGGCGGCGTCTTTCGCGTGACCGAAGGGCTGCAGCAGAGCTTCGGCGAAGAGCGGGCCCTCGATACGCCGCTGGCCGAGTCGGGCATCGTCGGCGTCGCCTTCGGCATGGCCCTGCTGGGCCTGCGTCCGGTGGCGGAGATCCAGTTCATGGGCTTTCTCTACCCGGCCCTCGATCAGATCATCTCCCACGTCGGCCGCATCCGCAACCGCAGCCGCGGCGTCTACAGCGCGCCCATGGTCATCCGCATGCCCTACGGCGGCGGCATTCATGCGCCCGAGCATCATTCGGAGAGCACCGAGGCGCTGCTGGTGCACACCCCCGGCATCAAGGTGGTCGTTCCTGCCACTCCGGCCGACGCCTGCGGTCTGCTCAAGAGCGCCATCCGCGATCCCGATCCGGTTCTGTTTCTCGAACCGAAGCGGATCTACCGGGCGATCAAGGAGGAGGTGGCCGAAGGGATGGAGCCCATTCCCCTCGGCCGGGCGCGCACGGTGCGCGCCGGGCACGATCTGACCCTGATCGCCTGGGGAGCGATGGTGCGCGAGGCGATCAAGGCCGCCGAGACGCTGGCGAGCGCAGGGGTCGAAGCGGAAATCATCGATTTGCGCACCCTCTCTCCCCTCGACAGCGAGGCGATTCTCGCTTCGGTGCGACGCACCGGCCGCTGCCTGGTGGTGCACGAAGCGCCGCGCACCTGCGGCTTGGGGGCGGAAATTTCCGCCCTGGTGATGGAAGAGGCCCTGCTGCAACTGAAAGCCCCGGTGGCGCGGGTCACCGGCTTCGACACGGTGATGCCCCTGGCCAGGGCCGAGCATTTCTACCTGCCCGACGCCGGGCGCATCGTGCGGGCGGCGCGCAAGATGATGGAGTTTTAGGATGATGGTCGCAAGGGGTTTTTCACCACCCGCTCCCTGTAGTCGCTCGAGGACAAAGAGGCCACAGAAAAAATGTCAAAAAACAATAAATTGAAGTAGTTTCTTTAAAAGTTTTTCTCTGTGTTCTCCGTGCTCTCTGTGGTGCATGCTTTTGATTTTCAGGAGACAATGAATATGTTCGAATTCAAATTCACCGACATCGGCGAAGGCACCGCCGAAGGCGAGATCATCCGCTGGCGGGTGGAGGTCGGCGACAAGGTGGGCGAGCACCAGGTGCTGGTGGAAATCGAGACCGACAAGGCGCTGGTGGAGTTGCCGGCCCCGGTGGCCGGCGTGATTCGCGAGGTGCGCGGCGCGCCCGGCGACGTGATTCCGGTGGGGAGCGTGCTGGCCCTGATCGAGGAGGGCGCCGCGGACCAGGAGGCGCCGCCGGAGAAAATTCCCGCCCTGGGAGTGGTCGGCGAACTGGAGGAAGCCCGGGAGGAAGGGGAGGTCCAGGCCGCAGCCGCTCCCCCTGGGGGAATTCCGCCGGCGCTGCCCCGCGACCGCAAGCTGGCGCAGGAACTGGGCGTTGACCTTCGGCATTTACGCGGCCGCGGGCCGCAGGGGCGCATCACCGAAGAGGACATCCGGGCCGCCGCCTCTGACCGGGAGGAGGCGCCGGTGGCCGAGCGCATTCCCCTGCGGGGCGTGCGCCGCTCGATGGCCAAGGCGATGGTCGCCTCGGCCACCAGCGCCGTTCACGTCACCGCCACCGACCAGGCCGACGGACTCGCCCTGCGGGAGCTGCGCGAGCGGGAGCAGGCGGTGGCCGAGAAGCGCGGGGTGCGCCTGACTTGGCTCCCCTTCATCGTCAAGGCCCTGACCCTGGTGCTCGAGCGCTATCCCCTGCTCAACAGCAGCCTCGATCAGGAGAAGAGCGAAATCGTCCAGCACCGCCAGATTCATATCGGATTTGCCGTCGACACCGCCGACGGGCTGCTGGTGCCGGTGCTGCGCAACGCCCGGCGCATGAGCATTCTCGAGCTGGCCGCCGCGCTGCAGGATCTCGCCCTGCGGGCCCGGGAGCGCAAGATCGCCCCGGCCGAGCTCAAGGGGGGCACCTTCACCGTCAGCAACTACGGGGCCCTGGGCGGCATCTGGGGCACCCCGATCATCAACCCGCCGGAGGCGGCGATTCTCGGCATCGGCCGCATCGAGGAGAAGGCCGTCGTGCGCGACGGCCAGGTGGTGGCGCGGCCGATCGTGCCCCTCTCTCTTACCTTCGACCACCGCATCATCGACGGCGCCAGCGCGCACCGTTTCCTCAACGCCCTCATCGAACACATCGAAGACCCCGACCTCATGCTCCTCGAAACCTGAAGCCGGAGGCTCAGGTGGGGGAAAACTATTCCGGCACGAAATAGACGTCGGTCGGCTTGAACTTGCTGTTGCGCAAAAAGCGCGCCCGCACCGGCATGCCGATGGCGACCTCGTGCGGCTCGGCGCCGATCAGGCGCGACAGGAAGAGGGTGTCGACCCCGTCGAACTCCACCAGAATCAGGGTGAAGGGGGTTTCCTTGAGAAAGGCCTCGCCGCCGAAATGGCAGGTGGTGAAGGTGTGCACCCGCCCGTTGCGGGGGAGCTCGACCCAGTCGGTCGCGCCGCCGCAGTCCATGCAGTGGCTGCGCGGCGTGGCGTAGGTGCGCTCGCAGGCCGGGCAGTGGCTGCCGAGCAGTTTCTTTTGCGCCAGACCGGCGAAGAAGGGCGAATCCTGGGCGTAGGAGTGGAGATAGTCGATCTCGTAGTGCGACTTGACGATGATCGGATCGACGTTGAAGAGAGCGGTTCCCTCTTCGGTCTCGGGAAGTTTGGCGTTTTTATTCATCCGGTCCCCCGTAGGGGCGATCCTTGTGATCGCCCGATTGCGTGATCAAACCTTTTCCAGAATCGACACGGTGATGTAGGTCCCGGTGCCGGCGTGGCTGTGGATGAGTCCGCGCTTCGGGTCGGGCAGCTGCAGGGTGGCGTCGCCCAGGTGCTTGCCGATCGTCCCCTGCAGCTGCCAGAAGGCGAAGATCGCCTGCATCAGGCCGGTGGCGCCTACCGGATGGCCGCAGGCGAGGAGCCCCCCCGAGGGGTTGACCGCGGTGCGCGGCCAGCGCTGGTCGGCGCTGAACTCCAGGCCGTAGTCGAGGTTGGGCAGAAAGGGCGCGCCGGCATCGACATAGGCGCCCCCTTCGCCGTAGCGGCACAGCCCCAGGTCTTCGTAGGTCTGGATTTCCGACGAGGTGTAGGCGTCGTGCAGTTCGACGAAGTCGAGATCGCGCCCGGGGTCGGTGACCCCCGCCATGCGGTAGGCCAGCGCCGCGGCGCTGCGCCCGCCGCGAAAGGAATGAACCCCGGGGTACTTGAGGTGGGCGTAGTCGGCCTCGCTCTCGTGGGGGAGCAGGGGCACCTCGCCGTGGGGGCGGTCGGCCATGCGCATGGCGTCGGTGCCGCAGCCGACCCCGGTGACCTGCACCGGGGTGACGCCGAGCCGCTGCGCCGCCGCCTCCGAGACGAGAAGCGCCACCGCGGCGCCGTCCGACATCTGGCAGCAGTCGAGAATGGTCAGGGGGGTGGCGACCATGGGCGCGGCGCGCACATCCTCGATGGTGAGCCGGGCCGGGCTCTGGGCGTAGGGGTTGTGCAGGGCGTTCGCGTGGTTCTTGATCGAGACCTTGGCCATCTGCTCGACGGTGGTGCCGAACTCGTGCATGTGGCGCTGCACCATCATGGCGTAGTAGCCCGAATAGAAGCCCCCCACCGGGTAGTCGAAGTTGGTGTCGGAGGCGAGCGCGATGAACTCGTTGCCCTTCCAGGTGTTGACCCGGCTCATGGTCTCGAAGCCCATGGCCAGACAGACCTCCATGCGCCCCGAGGCTACCGCCTCCCACGCCGACTGGAAGCCCAGGCCGCCGGTGGCGCCGCCCCCCTCGACCCGGCGCGAGGGTTTGGGGCAGAGCCCCAGATAATCCTGCACCATGGCCCCGGCCTTGAGCTGGCGGGTGAAATGGTCGGAGAAGTAGGAACAGACGCTGCCGTCGATATCCCGGCGGGAGAGACCGGGGACATCCGCCATGGCGTAGTCGAAGGCCTCCTTGACCATCAGGCGAAAATCCTTCTCGGGGTGGGCCTTGGCGAACTTGGTGATGCCCCCCGCAATCATGTAGACCGCTCGCATGTCAGCTCCTTTCTGCCGCGTCCTTCAACAGCTCCCGCGCGATGACCAGTCGCTGGATCTCCGAGGTCCCTTCGCCGATTTCGCACAGCTTCGCTTCGCGGAAATAGCGCTCCACCGGATAGGCCCGGGTATAGCCGTAGCCGCCGTGAATCTGCACCGCCTGGGTCGCGGCGCGCATGGCGACCTCCGAAGCGAAGAGCTTGGCCATCGACGCCTCGCGGGTGCAGGGGCGTCCCGCATTTTTGAGGGTCGCGGCGCGGTTCACCAGCAGGCGGGCGGCGTCAATCTCCGTGGCCATGTCGGCGAGTTTTCCCTGGATCGCCTGGAACCTGGCGATGGGACGACCGAACGCTTCGCGGTTGCGCGCGAAGGCGAGGCTCGCCTCGAGGCAACCGCGGGCGATGCCCACCGCCATGGCCGCTACCCCGACGCGCCCGGCGTCGAGCATCTGCATGGCCTGGACGAAGCCGCTGCCGGCCTCGCCCAGCAGGCGGTCGCGGGGTACCGGGACATCCTTCAGCAGCACGGCGGTGGTGTCGCTGGCCTGGAACCCGAGCTTGTCGATATTCTTCCCTCGCTTGAGGCCGGGAGCATCGCCCGCGACGATGAACGCCGAGATGCCGCCGGCCCGCAGGGCGGGGTCGGAGGTGGCCATAACCACCAGAATGCCGGCCTGGGAGCCGTTGGTGATGAAATACTTGTTGCCGGTAAGGCGCCAGCCGTCGTCGTCGGCGATCGCCGCGGTCTTGAGGGCCGCCGCGTCGCTCCCCCCGCCCGGTTCGGTCAGGGCCCAGGCGCCGATGGTCTCGCCGCGGGCCAGAGGGGAGAGGAAGCGCCGCTTCTGCTCCGCGCTGCCGAAGGAATAAATATGGGAGGCGCACAGGGTGTGGGCCAGCAGGCTGATGGCGGTGGCGGCATCGACCCGCGCCAACTCTTCCACCGTCAGGGCATAGCTGATGAAATCGCGCCCGCCGCCGCCGTATTCCTCCGGAAAGATCAGGCCCATCAGTCCCATCCGACCCATCTTTTCGAGGGCGGCCCGGGGGTATTCACCGCTGCGGTCGCGGCGGTCGACGCCCGGGCGAAGCTCGGTCTCGACGAATTCCCTGACGGTTTGCCGAAGGGCCTGCTGGTCATCGGATAAGTCGAAATTCATCCGGTACTCTCCAATAATTGTAACCTTGTGTGAAGTATAGAAGGCCTCCGGGCCTTGTCAAAACCGCTGTTCGCGCGACTGCGATGGTTTTTACACCATCTTGCGAAACCGTCCCCCGACCTCGGCCAGCGCGCGGGTGATCTGCCCCAGGGAGGCGTGGCGCACCGTCTCCAGCAGTTCGCCGAAAACATTCTCCCCCGCCAGCGCCGCCTCTTTCAGCCGCGCCAGATAAACGGGCGCATCCTCGCGATGACGCTCTTTGAAATCCCCGATCCGGGCCAACTGCCGCTCCCGATCGGTCGGCCCGGGACGCACCACCTCGGCCACCGCCGGGTATTTTGCGGGGTGGTCGTCGGGCAGCTCGTAGACGTTGTAGCCGATGACTTTTCGGCGCGGCGCGCTGGAATTCTCATCGGTTCTGCGGCGTCGCTCGCGCTCGTAGCGGGCCGAATTCTCGGCGATGCAGCGCCGCTGGTAGCCCTGTTCGGTGGCCGGCCCGACCCCGCCGAGCTGGTCGAGGCGGTCGAATTCGGCGAGCACCCGGGCCTGGACCTCCTTCACCAGGGCGCGAAAGGCGTAGGAGCCCGAAAGGAGGTTCTGGATGACGAACCCTTCGGCCTCTTCGCGCAGGTAGTTGGGGATCAGGGTCGCCTGGCGCACCCATTTCTCGGCCGGGGTCGTCATCGGCTCGTCGGCCGAGTCGACATGGAGCGAATTGGTGTTGGCGAGCAGCCCCAGCAGGGCGTGGTAGGTCAGCCGCACTGGATTGAGGGTGTCCCACTCCTGCGCCTGCAGGGCGCGCCCCGAGGTCTGGCTGTGAAACTTGAAGAGTTGGGCGCGCTCTCCGGCGCCGTAGTAATCGCGCAGGGCGATCGCCCAGATTCGGCGACAGACCGCCCCGTAGGCGAGCCACTCGGCCTCGTGGGAGACCTTGAAGAAGAAGGAGAGGCTCGGTGCGAAAGCGTCGATGCCCATTCCCCGGGCGAGAAAATTCTCGACGTAGGTGAAGCCGTTGGCCAGGGTGAAGGCCAGCTCCTGCACCGGGCTGGCGCCGGCTTCGCCGATGTGGTAGCCGGAGACCGAGAGGGAGTAGAATTTCTTCACCCCGTTGTCGATGAACCACTGCTGCACATCGCCCAGCAGGCGGATGGCGAAATCGGGCTGGAAGATGCTCTCGTTCTGCGCCTGCACCTCCTTGAGGATGTCGGCCTGCACCGTGCCGCGCAGCGTCCCCAGGGTCCGGCGCCACAGTTCTTCGGCGGCCTCCGCCGACAGGGGCGCCCCGTGTTGCTTCTCGTCCCGTTCGCGCTCGAGCTCGAAGGCGGCGACGAAGTACATGGCGAGAATCACCGGCGCCGGGCCGTTGATCGTCATCGAGGTGCTGATGTCGGGGACATGAAAGCCATCCAGGACCAGGCGCATGTCCTCCCAGCTGTCGATGGCGACGCCCCCCTCGCCGATCTTGCCGATGCTCCCCGGGTCGTCGTCGCTGTCGGCGCCGTACAGGGTGATGCCGTCGAAGGCGATGGAGAGGCGCGGGCGCGCGACCCCCTCGGCCAGGTAGTGCAGGCGCCGGTTGGTCTCCTCGGGGCCGCGCAGGCCGGCGAACTGGCGGGTGGTTTCGCCGGCGGTGGCCGGGCGGTAGGGGTAGAGGCCGGTGGCGAAGGGGAACCTCCCGGGCAGCCCTTCTTCGAGCAGAAACCGCAGGGCCTCGGCCCGGTCCTGCGGGTCGGGCAGCGCCACCCGCGGCAGCGTCAGCCCGTTGGGCGTCTCCACGCTCGGTTCGATCCCCTGGCGGCGGGCCGCCTGCAGGGAGAGCTCCCGCCACTGCCGCGGCCAATTTTCGAGCAACTCCCGGCAGGGCGGATCGAGCCGGGCAAGGTCGGCGGGATCGCGGCGGACCAGGGCGAGCTGTTCCGCCGTCCAGCGATCGTAAGCCCGCACCCGCTCGGCGACCTCCGCCAGGTAGGCGCGGCGGCGGTGGGGGACCAGAACATGCTGTTTGGCATAGCGGAAGATGTCGGGTTCGGCGACGGCCTCTGGGGCGGGCCAGTCGAGCCGCCGGCAGATTTCGCCGAACAGCCGGTCGAGCCCCGGATCGCGGGCGGCCTTGGCGGTGGCCGCAAACAGGGCCGCGCCTTTGCCCAACTCCGCGAGCACCGCGCGCAGTTCGCCGAACGCCCCTTCCGCCCCTTCCAGATCGGCCTTGTTGAGCACCGCCAGGTCGGCGTCGCGCAGCAGCTGATCCTTCTGCAGCTGCAGGGCGCTGCCGAATTCGCGGGTCTTGACGGTGAGGAGCAGGTCGGCGGCGAGGGCGCTCAGATCGAGCCCGCTCTGCCCGGTCCCCGGAGTTTCCACCAGCACCAGGTCGAAGCCGGCGCCCCGCAGCACCGCGAGCAGGGCCGGCAGGGCGGGGCTGAGCGGCGCGTAGGGGCTGCCGGTGGCGACGCTGCGCAGCCACACCCCGGGGCGGTAGATGTGGTTCATGCGCACCCGGTCGGCGAGAAAAGCGGTGGCGGTTTGGCCGCTGCGGGTGGTGGGGTCGTTGGCGAGGATGGCGAGTTTCTTGTCGGGAAAGGTGTCGAGAACGCGGCGCACCAGTTCGTCGATGAGGGTGCTCTTGCCGCTGCCCCCGTCGCCGGCGACGGCCAGCACCCGGGCGGCTCCCGCGCGGTCCGCCAGCCAGGCACGCCAGGGCTGCCATTGGGCATCGTCGCCCTGCGCGGCCAGGTCGAGCAGCCGGCTCAAGAGGTGCGGCTCGAGAGCCTGGCCCGGTGGGGGAGGGGATGGCTTTGGGCTGGAGGCTTCGCTGCTGCGATCGGCCGCCTTTTCGACCAGATCGGCGGCGATGGCGTCGAGGGCCCAGCCGGGTCCGTAGATTTTGGCGACGCCGGCGCTCTCCAGGGTGGCGGCGTCGCCCGGCAGGATGGTGCCGCCGCCCCCGCCGAAGACCAGGGTGCGGGCCATGCCCTTTTGCCGCAGAAGCCGGACCAGGTGCGGAAAAAACTCGAGATGGCCGCCGTTGTAGGAGCTGACCGCCACCGCGTCGGCCCCCTCCTGCAGCGCCGCGGCGGCGATCTGCTCGCCGGTCATGTTGAAGCCGAGGTAGATGACCTCCACCGGCTTTGGGCCGGCGAGCAGGGCCCGGTTCAGGGCCAGCACCGAGGCGTCGTGGCCGTCGTAGGCCGCCACCGCCGTCACGATCCGCACCGGGCGCGCCGCCATGATTTAGCCGATCCGCCTGAAGCTGCGGGGATAGCGCTCGCTTGCCAGGGAGGCGTAGAGCCGCTTGTAATGCAGCCATTCCCGCTTGTGCTCGTCGGTGACCCGGCCGACCACCTTGGCCGGAATCCCCACCGCGATGGCGCCGTCGGGGATCTCGCCGCGCACCACCGCCCCTTCGCCGATAATCGCCCAGTTGCCGACCCTGGCGTAGTCGGAGATGATCGCCCCCACACCGACCACCGCGTTGTCCGCCACCGTGCAGTTGTGCAGAATGCAGCCGTGACCCAACTGGACCTGGTCGCCGACCAGGGTGCGGTCGCCCTCGCGGGCGTGAATCACGACATTCTCCTGCACCGAGGTGGCGTTGCCGATGACGATGGTGCCGTAATCGCCGCGGATGCGCGCGCCGACGCCGATGAAGCAGCGTTCGCCGATGGTCACGTCGCCGATGACGTCGGCCGACTCGGGCACGAAAGACCCGGCGCCGATCCTGGGCCGTTTGCCCTCGAATTCATAGAGTGCCATGTGATCCCCCGGTATCCGTCTTTTCGCAACGGGCCTTGCGGAAACGTTTTCGAAAACACCTGCTACCAGTATAGCGCAGCCCGGAGAATGGTCTTGGCGGGGCAGGGGATGGCCGGTCGTTGCGGCGTGAAGCCGGGTTGCCGGGACGGGAAAATGACTGGAGCCGCGGTGCCGGGACAAAGGGAAGCGCAAAAGCAAGGGGAGGGATGCGGTCAGCGCCGCGGGCGAGTGGGCGGCCGCCGCCGGCGCCCCTCATGAATAGGTGTATTCGCGATAGCGCATGGCGCTTCGCACGCGCTCCCGGGCAATCCGTTCCGCTGCTTCGCGCGGCAGAATTCCATCGCCTTTCGCCTTCTCGAGAATGTGTCTCGTGTTGGCGCGGATCTTCTCCTCGATGGCCGCAAACGCCTCTTTCTCGGTTTTGCGGGCGTATTCCAGCGATGCCATGATCAGCCCGCCGGCGTTGGCGATGAAGTCCGGCACGATCAGCACGCCGCGCTCGGCCAGCAGCCGTTCGGCTTGCGGGGTCGCGGGGATGTTGGCCCCTTCGAGGATGAGTCTGGCCTTGATTTCGACGGCGTTGTGCGCGGAGATGACGTCGGGAGTTGCCGCCGGCACCAGAATGTCGCAATCGACCGTAAAGATCTCTTCGCCGGCGATGACCCGGCCGCCGTCGAAGGCGGTCACGGTGCCCTTGGTGTCCTTGGCGGCGAAGAGCTGCTCCAGGTCGAGCCCCTGCGGGTCATGCACGCCGCCGCGCGAGTCGCTGACGGCGACCACCCTGGCTTTCTTTTCGGCGAGGAAGTGGGCAGCGGCCCGACCCACGCTGCCGAAACCCTGAATCGCCACCCGGGCGCCGGAAAGCTCCAACCCGGCGAAGCCGCAGGCGCCCGCGGCGCATTCGGCCACCCCGTAGCCGGTCGCCCCCAGCTTGTCGAGGGGCAGGCCGCCGATCTCTTCGGGCAGGCCTGCGACCCGGCCGATCTCGTCGTGAATCCAGGCCATCGAGTCTTCGTTGCAGCCCATGTCGGGGGCCGGAATGTAGTCGGAAAGGTTGCCGATCATGCGGGCGAAGGTCCGGAAGATCCGTTCGATATCCGGGTCTTTGGGGTCGGCGATGATGCCCGATTTGCCGCCGCCGTGGGGCAGGTCGGCGACGGCGCTCTTGAAGGTCATGGTGCGCGCCAGGCGATAGACCTCCTTCAGGTCCACCTCGGGAGAAACCCGCACTCCGCCCAAGGCCGGGCCGCGGGCGGTGTTGTCGATTACCACGAACGCCCGGAAGGGAACCTGGGGGGCGTAAAACTGGATAATCTTTGCGGGGCCGATGTCGTCGAAGGTGATGTTCATGCCCCTATTATACCCGGGATTTTCGGTGAATCGACCCCGGTTTGCCAGACACTGCCAGCCGGCTGAAAATGCTGCCTCGCGAATTCGACTTCGACCTTGTTTTTGAACACATTGGGGCGCCGGCGCGAGAGCTTGCCGCAGCGAGCTGTCCGATTATTTGGGGAGACCCCGGGAAAGCAGGCCCCCGCGAAGGAAAGAAACCCCTGGCGCCTCTTCATGGATTGTGATATTTGTGAAAGTTAATTATATTTTAACGAGGTGATTGGTGGCCAACTCTCTGGGTCTGCGCAGCGAGATCGTTCTCAATATTTCGATCCTGGTGGTGTGCGGCCTTCTTTTCGCCGGGCTGTTTCTGCTCAAGGTGACCGAAAAGGAGCTCGTCCAGGAGCGGGTCAACCGCATGGTCACCGCCCTGCAGGCCCTGGGGCAGCGCCCTGAAGGGGGCGTCTCCGGTCAGAGCTTCGCCCGCGATCTCGAGGAATCCCTGCGTCTGGCCGCCGCCGACGCCGGGCTCGAGAGCTACGCGATTCTCGATCGTTCCCTCGGGCGGGTGCGCGGCGCCGAGCCGCCCGAGATCCTGCGCGCGTCCCTCGCCCGGGCGCTGCGCCACGGAGAAACGGTGGTGCGCATCGAGCCCGCAAGCGGCCTGGGCATCCTCCTGCCCGGAGGCGAGATCGGCTGGTTCGAGGTCTTTCTTCCTCTCTATGCCGGGGGGGGGAATGACGGTTTGCTCTACACCCGGTTTTCCCTGGAGGATATCGCCGGCCGGGTTTCCCTGGCCCAGAATGCGATCTTCGTGCTGGTCTTCGTCATCGGCGGCGTGCTGGTCGGATTCGGCAGCTATCTTCTCGGTCGCACCGTGGTGCGGCCGGTCAGGCAGCTGATGCAGGCCACCGCCCGCGTCGCCCAGGGTGACCTGGAGGGTGCGCTCGCCGTCAACGGGCCGCGCGAAATCGCCGAACTGGGCGCCTCTTTCAACCACATGACCGCCGCCCTGCACGGCAGTCGCCTGCAGACCGAGGCGACCATCCGTTCGCTGCACCAGGCCAACCGGGAGCTGGCGCGAACCCAGCGCGACCTGATCCGGTCGGAAAAGATGGCGGCCGTCGGGCACCTCGCCGCGGGCATGGCCCACGAAATCGGCAATCCCCTGGGCGCCGCCCTCGGCTATCTCGACATGCTCAGAAGCGAGGTGGCGCCGACCGGCCAGCGCGATATGCTCGAACGCACCCTGGCGGAGCTCGGCCGCATCGATCGGCTGGTGCGCGACCTGCTCGATTTCGCGGCCCCGGGCGAGGACGCCACGGAAAGCTTCGATCCGGCGGCAATGGCCCGCGAGGCCGCCGAGCTCCTCCGGCTGCAGGGTCAGTTCCAGCAGGTTTCGCTGGCGGTCGATCTGCCGGAGACCCTGCCGCTCGTCAGCGCCCGCCGCCATCAGCTGCTGCAGGTCATCGTCAATCTTCTGCTCAACGGGCGCGATGCCTGCGGCGAAGGAGGCCGCGTGCGCCTGGAGGGGCGGGCGGAGGATGCGGGAGAGGTGGTGATCGCGGTCTGCGATGATGGATCGGGCATGACGCCCGAGGTCGCGAGCCGCGTTTTCGATCCGTTTTTCACCACCAAGGCCCCGGGGAAGGGGCGCGGGCTGGGACTTTTTTTCTGCCACAAGATGGTCGAAGAGATCGGCGCGACCCTCGACGTCCGGTCGCAGTCGGGGCAGGGCACCCGCTTCAGCCTGCGCTTGCGGTCGGCTAAAGAGGCTCAGGATGAGCGATAAGATCAGAATCCTCGTCGTCGACGACGAGATGTCCATGCGCCACATGCTGCGCCTGCTGCTCGAGCGGGCTGGATACGAGGTGAGCGAGGCCGAAGACGGGCAGCAAGCCCTGGCGGCATTGCAGAACCAGGGGTGCGACATCGTGTTGTGCGATATCCGTATGCCGGTGCTGGGCGGTCTCGAATTTCTCGACCAGGTGCAGCGGCAGGCCGCGGACGCGACGGTGATCATGATGACCGCCTACGGATCCATCGACCTGGCCCTCGACTGCATGAAGCGCGGGGCCTACGACTACCTCGCCAAACCCTTCAAACCCGACGAAGTCGTCCTGACCCTGAAAAAGGCCGAAGAGCGCCTCGGTCTGCAGCGCGAGAACCGGCGCCTGCGCCGCGTCCTGGAAGGCGGCGGCGAGCCGCGCGAGATGATTTACCGCAGCCCAGCCATGGAAAAAGTGAGCGACATGGTGGCGCGCCTGGCCGCGACCGCGGCTCCGGTAATGGTGACCGGGGAGACCGGCACCGGCAAGGAACTCGTCGCCCGCGCCCTGCACCGGCAGAGCGCGCGCCGCAGCAAGCCGTTTCTCTGTCTGAACTGCAGCGCCATTTCCGCCGGTTTGATCGAAAGCGAACTCTTCGGCCACGTCCGGGGCGCCTTCACCGGCGCCGAGCGCGAGCGCGAAGGCCTGTTTCTGGCCGCTCACGGCGGCACGCTCTTTCTCGACGAAATCGCCGAACTGCCCCTGGAGCTGCAGCCGAAACTGCTGCGGGTGCTGCAGGAAAAAGAGGTGCGCCGGGTGGGCGAGACCCGCAGCCGCCGGGTCGATACCCGTATCGTCGCGGCCACCGCCGTCGACCTGCGGCAGGCGGTGGCCGATGGCCGCTTTCGCGAAGATCTCTACTACCGCCTCAACGTGGTCGAGGTGCATCTGCCCGCCCTGCGCGAACGGCGCGAGGACATCCCCTTGCTGGTCGATCATTTCCTCGAGCTTTTCGCCCGGCGCGAGGGGCGTCCGGTACCGCGCATGGCGCCCGAATGCCTGGAGGTTCTGCAGCACTACCCCTGGCCCGGTAACGTGCGGGAACTGGCCAATTTTCTCGAACGCACCCTGATCTTCTGCCGCGACGCCACCATTACCCTCGCCGCGTTGCCGTGGGAGGTGCGGCGCCAGAACCGGGAATCCTCCGACGCCCTCTCCCTGAAGCAGGCCACCGCCCGGCTGGAAAAGGAATTCATCAGGAAAGCCCTGGCCCGCACCGAGGGCAACCGCACCCACGCCGCGCGCCTGCTCGAAATCAGCCTGCGTTCCCTGATTTACAAGCTCAAGGAATACGATATCGAATGAATTGTCGCTAAAAGGCGGAACCTGTGAAATATTTGCGTGGTTTTACCGCGGGGTTCTGGCTTTCACCGCGGAATTCCGGTATTTTTGGTCAAAAAAAAGGGATTTTCCCTTGATTTGCCCTTGGTGTGTTATTTGCAAAAATTAAGAAAAGTTACCCAAGGTCGGTTATCGATGGCACTACAAAAGACAATCCGGGGACAGAGGGGCTTCACCCTGCTCGAACTGCTGGTCGCGGTCACCATCTTCGCCATCGGTCTGCTGACCGTGGCGGGGATGCAGCTGACGGCGATCAGGGCCGGTTCGACGGCGGATACCGTTTCGGTCGCAACCGCCGTGGCCCAGGGAGTCTTGGATGATCTATTGTCCCGCGATGCCGCCGGCGGTGATTTCGATGTCGATACCGGATCGCCGCCTCCGGTTTACGACCTGACGACCGCGGCCATGGCTGGGGCCATGGACAGCATCCCCGGGGGAGGGAATTATACCGCCCTCTACGAGATCGATGTCGACAATCCGAGCGTCGGGATGGCTCGGGTCGAGGTCGAAGTCACTATTAATTCCCGTACCGTGCGACTTGTGGGATTCAAGAGACTCTAGCATGAATTCTCTCGGGCGAAAGAATCAAGCCGGGTTTACCCTGGTAGAGCTGCTGATCGTCGCAGCGCTTCTGGGCATCGTCATGACCGCGGTATTGGGCCTGGTCCAGGTTTCTCAGCGACAGGCCTATACCACGGAAGAGGTGGTCGATGTTCAGCAGAACCTGCGGGTGGCGCTGGAATGGATGAGCCGCGATTTGCGCATGGCTGGTCTGGTGGTGGGTGCCGATGAAATCATCCAGGATGATCCGGCATCGCTCCTATGCAACGATATGAACGGCGACGGCGATTGCCTTGATGGAGGCGAGTCGGAAGAGCTGGTGTTCCAGACCTGTTCGGCCCCGGGGCTGGTGGGGCGAATCGGCGGCCCCGCCGACATCGAAACGACGGCAAGCTCCGGCACCAACCAACCGATTCCGCTGGCAACGGTGGAGATGGTGCGCAGCCTGATGGACGTCGACCCCCTCGACACCGAAGTCGTTTATGTGCGCATCCTGCGCCCGGCCACCCGCCATCAGCCGCTGGACAGGGTCTTTACGGTGAAAGGGGAAAGTTTGACCGCATCCCCGCCGGAGTTGGTGTTACAGGGGTTCAACGCCGCCACTCTGCTCAAGCCGGGCGATCTGGTGTTCAGGGTGATCGACCCCGATCTGGACGGCGACAATGACCCTAACACCAACCCTCCCGAGCATCCCAACCTGATTCGCTATCGGCTGGTCGATGCGCCGAGCGGTGACGGTGCCCAGTATTATCTGGCGCGGGTGCCCACCGGAGTGGACCCGGACGATGAGGATTCCTTCGAGATTATCGCCACCAAGATCACCGGGGTCGATCTGGCTTATCTGCGGGAAGGCGGCACGGGTCTGGAGCATATCCGGGCAGTGCGCATCACGCTGACCGGGGCAACGGACACCACCCAGACCGGAATGGCCGGTTACGCCGCCCCCGGTTCAGGATCCAATGTCAAAACCCGCAGTTTGACGACCATCGTTAACCTGCGTAACCGCTGAAACGGGAGCGCGATGAAGCCGATCAGGTTCAGCAACCATCCTGTGGTGGTTTTGAAGGACGAAAAGGGCGTTGCTCTGGTTCTGGTTCTGGCCATGCTGGCCGTCCTGATCATTCTGGGGACCTTTGCCCTGTCCAATTCAACCTTGGAGATAAAAATTTCCGGCAATTACCGGGCGACTCATGAAGCCCTTAACGCGGCCGAGAGGGGGCTGAACTATGCGGTGGGCAACCTGACGGACGGTCTCGACCTGAATGCCGACCTCAGCCCCGCGGGCGGAAGTCAGACATTCGCCGACGATATTCTGCAGAACAACAGCGGTCTCGACACTCTGCAGCCCAATGGGGTCGACCTGGTCACCAGCGGCCCCCCCCCGGCCGGTTCGGGCCAGGATGTGACGACCGGTTCAAATTTTCATTACAACTATTTTGTGGTCGATGTTCACGGCCGGTTTCCCGCGGGAGCCCCCAACCCGGCCCGCAGCGAAATCGAGGTGCAGGTGGGGCGCCTTGTCATCAAGTAGGGTTTCTCTGAAAAGAGGTTCGCGATGAAGGATAAGTCTTTGCTGGGCATTGTCATTTGGACGTCTGTGGTTCTTCTTTCCTGGGGCTCGCCGACGTTTTCCGCCAATGGGCAAGAGAGCGGTTATCGTGCCGATTTCGCCTATCGGGGCGAATTTGAAAACAGCCGCCTTTATTATCTCGAAACCGGCACCAATCTGCTGCGCAAGAGCAGGGAGCCGCAAACTCTTGTCGAGATAACGTGTGAAATTGCATTGCAAGAATTTGCGGCGAATGGCATTTGGGTTGGCAATCTGCGCTCTGATGGAACCTGCGGGGACGCCGGTGACCCCAGGAAATGGGTCGTTGGCAATTTTCTCAACTACCAGGTGGGGGGAGGTCAATGAACGCAACAACCGACTCGCCTCGTGCTGAAAAGAGGCTGGTTTTACTGATGAAAATTGCTCTGGTGCTGACCGTTCTGCTGGCCGGGGTCCTGTCTTCTCCTGACGCTTGGGCGGGCCCCGACGATTATGCCGGCGATACGGTGATCTACGGGGGGGAGTCGTCCTATGTCAAACCGAATGTTCTTTTGATCCTCGACACATCGGGAAGTATGGACGATGAAGTCCCCGGTTCGAAATACGACCCGGCGATCAATTATTCGACCGTCAAGGAATGCGGGCAAAATCTCGACCAGAACTGCCAGAAGAACACGGTTTATGTCAGAAAGCGCTTTTCCGGGTTCTTCGTTAATTATGATTACTGGGAACCTCTGGTGCCCCTGGGCAGCGTGACCAACAGCTGCGGCGGCAGCACTCCGAAGGATGCTCTCGTCGTCGTCGGCCGGTGGGCGAGTTCCGAACGCCAACTCAACGCCGGCGGCAACTGTGAGGCGGGTAGCGGGACCTTTGTCACCGGCAACTGGATCAACTGGTATTACGGTTCGGCCTCCCTCTCTCCCAAGATCGACGTGGCCAAGATCGTCCTTGAAGATGTCATCAACAGTACCGACGGGGTCGATTTCGGCCTGATGGCCTTCGATCAGGACCAGAGCTGCGAACGCGTCTTGTTCTGGACAGTGTGCCGACGGGCGGCGGAAGGGGGCGAGTTCGTCATCGGCAGCAACGGCTACACGACCACGATCAAGGACATGAAGCCGTCGACGGGCAACAAGGCCAAGCTGATCTTGGCGATGAAGGAGCTGACGGCCTCCGGCGGCACCCCCCTGGCTGAGACGCTTTACGAAGCCATGCGCTATTTCAAGGGCGAGCCGAAGTATTTTGAAAACAGTCCCTTCACCACCGCCACCTCGACCCCTTACACCTCGCCAATCACCGCGTCGTGCCAGAAGAATGTGATCATTCTGATTTCCGATGGCATGTCGACGGTCGACGATAACAGCGTGCTGACTACTTTCTGCGGCAATGCCGGGTATTGCGACCCCGATGCCAACGACCCTGCCGGCGACCCGGAGAAGACCTACAGCAGCGACGGCACCGATTATCTGGATGACATCGCCTACTATCTGCAAAACCATGACATGGCGAGCTCCATCGCCGGCGATCAGAAAGTCACCGTTCACACCATCGGTTTCGGTTTCGATCAGGCGGCCATCGACGCCGGTGCGATCAAGCTGCTCGAGGAAACCGCCGAAAATGGCGGCGGCAAATTTGCCAAGGCCGATAACCTGACAGACCTCTATGACGCGCTCAATAATTTTTTCGGCGAACTGCTCCAGAAGGATACCTCGTTTGTCGCCCCCGTCGTTCCCAAGAGCCCGCAAAACCGAACTTACAGCGGACAACGGCTCTATTTCGGCCTTTTCAAGCCGATGGCCGACACGGATTGGCGGGGCAACATCAAGAAATACGGCATTGCAGGGAACGGAGATATTGTTGATAAAAATGGCGCCGCCGCGCTGCTCTCCAGCGGCGCGATCAATCCGGACGCCACCTCTTTCTGGAGCGCGACCAAGGACGGGGAAAAGGTTGACGAGGGCGGGGTCGGCCGTTTGCTGCAGGAAAGAGACCCGGACACCCGAAAGATCTACGCCAATATCGATGACGCCAAGCCAGATCTGACCCATAACAAAAACGCCTTTACCATCGGCAACCCTCATCTCACCGCCGGCGAGCTTGGTGTTTCAACCGCAACGGATCGCGACAAGATTATCAGTTATGTCCGGGGGAAGGATGTTTACGACGATAGCAAGGATGGCAGCAAAACCGATAATCGGCCCTGGACCCTGGGCGATGTCCTCCATTCGGGGCCGCAGGTTGTCACCTACGACGCCCTGAACGTCAGTACCACCGAAACCACCTGTCCGGCTGACAACCAGTGGAACACCCCCTCCACCAGCTACAACCGCTCCGTCGTTTTTGCCGGAGCCAACGACGGCATGCTGCATGCCTTCCGCGACTGCGACGGGCAGGAATTGTGGGGATTTATCCCCGACGACCTGTTGCCCGATCTGAAGAAGCTCCACGATACTCCTCACAATTATTTTGTCGATGCGCCGCCAGTGGTGTTTTATTTCGACAAGGACGACGATGGCAATATCGAGCCGGCGGGAGGCGACAAGGTCGCACTGATTTTCGGCACCCGGCGCGGTGAAGGGATGGACAGGCTCCTCCCCAGCGGTTCGCGGGGCAGCTATTACGCCCTCGACGTGACGAATCCCGCCTCCCCGCAACTCCTGTGGAAGGTCAACAACACACTTGGCGGTTTCGAGGAGATGGGCGAAACCTGGAGTCAGCCCACCCTGGTCAAGATGAAGGTCAACCAGAGCGGCGTCCCGACGCCCTTGGTGGTGGCCTGGATCGGGGCTGGTTATGACAACAACGAGGACCGGCGTTACGGCAAGACCCAGAATTTTCCGGCTCTCACCGATTCCAGCGATACCTCCGCTCCCACCAGTGACAGTGGTGATGAGACCAGCAGCGGCTCGGCCGGGCAGCACAATCCCAAAGGGCGCGGGGTCTATGCGCTCAAAGTCGCGCACTTCGATGGTAGCGGCAACGCGGTGCTCGCTACGTCGCCGACGAAAATCTGGGGTTACACCTATGCCACCGGCGGTTCGCGCACGGTCGACAACAATCCGGTGTTCTCGATCCCCTCCGATGTCTCTGCGCTCGATTTCGATTACGACGGGTATGTCGACCGGCTCTATGTGGGTGATACCGGCGGAAACATGTGGCGGGCCGATGTCGGTCAAAAAAACCCCGCCGCCTGGACCTTTGAACGGATTTTCGCCGCCAACGACGTTTCCGGCAGCGACAAGGGGCGCAAGATCTTCTACCGCCCCTCGGTCACGTTGGAACGGGATCGAACGGCGACCGTCTATTTCGGCACCGGCGACCGGGCCCACCCCCTCAACCGGGCGATGACCGAGCGGATCTACGCCGTCAAGGACCCCGCGCAACTCGATGGAATCGCCCTTTCGGAAGACGATCTGGTCGATATGACCAAAAACCTGCTGCAGGAAGATTCAATTTCCGCGGCCGATCTGGCCGCTCTGGGGGCGGCGAATACCGCCGAGGGCGTGGACAAGATATTGGAGGCGCTGAAAAACGGTGACGGCTGGTTCATCAAGCTTGACCAGAATCCCGGCGAAAAAGTATTGGCGGCGCCGCTGGTTTTTGACAAAGTGGCCTATGTCACCACCTTCACCCCCGAAGCTCTGGTCACGGACCCCTGCCAACCCGGCAACCTCGGTACCGGACGGCTGTATGCGCTTAATTACCTGACGGGCGAGGCTGTCCAGAACTACGACCCGGCAAACGACAGTGAATCCACCAGCAACAATTCACGGGGAGCCACCGCTGGCGGCCATGTTCTGCGCCGCTCGGACCGGGTCCGAACCGTCGGTTCGGGCATTCCCACAAGTGTGAAAATCATTATGCGGGAAAAAGATCCCAACGATCCGACGGTTAAGGAAAAGGCCGAAATTATCCTGGGAAGCGGCGCGGGGATTATCCGCGAAGAGGCCACCCCGGGAGGCCTGATCATTCCTCTTTACTGGCTGCAGAGGTGACGGGGGCGATGATGAAGCGCGTGATTTCATTCTTGCCGGTCTTTGCCCTTGTCGGCGGCTTTGTTGGTGGCTGCGGTGAAAGGGAAGTCGTCGGCCCGGTCGAACCGGCCTCCGCAGGGACTCCCGCAGCATCTGACCGCAGTCCCGCAGCCGCGGTTTGCCAAGTCGCCCCCGGCCTCGAGGCCAGGTTGTCGATCTATCCCGAACAACCCACCTCGGCTGACGAGGTGCGGGCCTGCCTGAGCAACGTGCCGCCCGGGTACGTCATCGTCTGGAAACGCAACGGTCAGATCATCGCGGACAGCGACAAGGAATATCTTGCCCGGGGCCGGGTGCGGCGCGACGACACCCTTTCCGTCGAGGTCTCCTTCGACGAAAAAACGCTCGCCGTGAGCACCACCGTGCAGAACAGCCCGCCCGAGATTCAGGCGGTCAATTTCGCTGATCCCCATATCCACCGCGGGGTCGATATCGTGCTTGAGCCGGTGGCCGGCGACGCCGACGGCGACCCGGCCAGCTTCCGCTACACCTGGTGGATCAACGGCGAAGAGGTTCCCGGAAAAAACGATAATACCCTGCCCGGAGATCTTTTTCGTAAAGGCGACCGGGTGGCGGTCGAGGTGGTGGGAATGGACCTGCTCGGCGAGGGGCAACCGTTCAAGGGGCGCGAATTCGTCATCCCCAATGCCCCGCCGAAATTCGTGAGCGAGCCGCCGCAATCCTTCACGGCGATGACCTACTCCTATCAGGCCCGGGCCGAAGATGCCGACGATGAGGCCGTGACCTACGCTTTGACCGAAGCCCCGGAGGGGATGACCATCGAGGCCCAAACCGGCCAGATCAGATGGAATCTCGCCGAAAAAGAGGCGGGGGACTACCGCATCCGCATCAAGGCCGTCGACGAGGAGGGCAGGGAAGCCTTCCAGGAGTTTTCTCTGAGCCTCGTCGCCGGGGAGAGATCTTCTTGAAATTGCGCGGTGAAAAAGGCTTCGCCCTCATAGAGGCCATTGTCGTGATGGCCCTGATCGCCATTCTGGCCAATATCGCCCTTCCTTACTACCAGGTCTTCATGCGCAACGCCAGCTACCGCTCGGCGGCGCGCAGTATCGCCACGGCCATGCGCCAGGCGCGGGCCGAGGCGGTCACCCGCAACCGCGAACACCGGGTCGAAATCGACCTCGACAACGATACCCTCACCATTAAACAGGGCAACCGGGCGCGGCAGAGCAGCGCCTGGCCCGCCACCATTTCGCGCGAAACCATGTCGTCGCTGGTCGATCTGGTGGCCGGTGTTCCAGCCACCCCGGGGGACTGCAGTGACGCCTCGGGCATCGAGACGATCACTTTCAGACCGGACGGCACCGCGGATGGCACCATCGCGATCTGCACCCTCAACCAGAGCGGCGAGCGCAAGTTCCGCAGCCAGGTTCTCTTTCCCACCACCGGGCAGGTCGAGGTGATCCGCTGACTTGGGCAAAGCTTTTACTTTGCATCTGCTTTTTTTACAGTTTTGCCCGGCTTATCCCGGGCTTTCTTGTTCGAGGAGGATGAGATCAGACGGGTATACCCCAGAAGGCGGCCCAGCGCTCGCGAATCGAGCCGCTGCCGTACTCGCTCGGCAGGCGGCAGTGGATTTCGCCTTCCAGCAGGGTGTCGATATGGGGGATCAGCGCCTTGCACTGCTCGGGGCGCTCGTCTTCGCTGAGGCGGCAGCCGGCGGAACCGAGATGCACGCACCCCCAGGGGGCGCGGCGCGGCGCCGGCACGGGGATTCCGGCGAGGTCGCGCAGTTCCATGCCGAGAAAGGGGAGGGCGCTGCGCAAGGCCTCCAGCTCGCTCCAGCCGTGGCGGAAATAACGGGTGACGAAGCGGCCCGGATCGGCGTAGCTGCCCGGGTGTCCCTGGCAACAGAGACCGCCGCACTGGCGGCAGATCTGGGGATCGCTGGCGAAGGGCTCCATCGCAGGCTCCTTGGCTGTGACGGTCGAAGGGGCGAACCGGGTGCGCGAGGCGGCGTGTCCGCGAGCGCCCGGTTGTTTCCGGCTAACGCATTGAATCTAGAATAGAAAAATATAACTCCTTGTCAAGTCTGGGATTTTGGCGAAAAATCAATGCTTGCGCCCGGTTGGCGGTGCGATTAGGATAGTCTCCTGTGCGTGCGGTAAACGGTATTTCGCGACAAGGAGTTTTTCCCCATGGCCAAGATCGTTCCCTTCCGCGGGCTGCGCTACAACCCGGAAAAAATCGCCGACTTCAATGCGGTGATGGCCCCCCCCTACGACGTGATTTCGCCCGAGATGCAGGAGGCGCTCTACCAGCGCGACCCCTACAACGTCGTGCGGCTGATTCTCGGCAAGACCAGCGACTCGGACACCGACCAGGACAACCGCTACACCCGCTCGGCCAGCGATTTTCAAACCTGGCTGGACCAAGCCATCCTCTTGCGCGATGTCGAACCATCGATTTATCTCTACGATCAGGAGTACCCTCTTGAGGGGGGCGAGGTGGTGGTTCGTTCGGGTTTCATGGCCCTGACCCGAATCGAGGATTTCTCCTCGGGCATGGTCAAGCCCCACGAGAAGACCCTGGCCGGCCCCAAGGCCGACCGGCTCAACCTGACCCGCGCGTGCAAGGCCAATTTCAGCCCGATCTTCTCCATCTACAGCGATCCCTGCTGCGTGCTCGAGTCGCTCAATCGCAAAGAGCGCGAGCGCGCCCCGGATATTGCGGTGGTCGACGGCGACGGGGTCAAACACCGCCTCTGGCAGGTCACCGATCCCGGCCAGGTGGCCAAGGCGCAGAACCTGATCGACAACAAGCCCCTCTTCATCGCCGACGGGCATCACCGCTACGAAACCGCCATCAATTACCGCAACGAGATGCGCGCCCGCCACCCCGGCTACAGCGGCAAGGAGCTGTTCAATTTCGTGCTGATGTATTTCTCCAACATGGAGGACAAGGGGATGCTGATCTTCCCCACCCATCGCCTGGTGCACGGTCTCGCGGGATTCAACGTGGCCGAACTGGTGGGCGCCCTCAAGGAGTACTTCGAGGTCGATGCGGCGGCTGTGAATCCGATGGATGCCGCCGGGCGGCGCGAGGCGCAGAGCAGACTGAAGGAAAAGGGCGAGCAGGGGCATACCCTGGCGCTTTTCGCCGGGGGGGGAACGGTTTACTATCTGACCCTGAAAGACGATGCCCTGATGGATCGGTTCTTCGACGAGAAGAGCCCGAAGGCGCTGCGCACTCTGGACGTTTCGATTCTGCACCGGCTGATCTTCGAGAAACTTCTCCACATCAGCCCCGAAGCCCAGGAGAAGCAGACCCACCTGAAGTACGTCAAGAACTTCGACGAGCCCTTCGAGCGGGTGGTGTCCGGTGAATTCCAGGCCGCCTTCCTGATGAACCCGCCGCGCATGTCCGAGGTGCGCGACGTCGCCAACGCCGGCGAGAAAATGCCGCAAAAATCGACCTATTTCTATCCCAAGCTGCTGACCGGTCTGGTGATCAACCCGATCGTGGAGAAGGAGACGGTGGGGGAATAGTTTCGACTCATAAAGTTATTCTCAAAAACCCCGGACGCGGCGCCCGGGGTTTTTTTATTGCTCTTTGCGGCCGCGGGTTTCCGCCGTCGCGCAACGGGGCGCTTGATTTAGCCGCTTAAAGGGGGTAATGTTTTGATTTTTAACATGTTTGCTTTTCCCGTTTCGCACTGAGGTATCGGCTGCCCTGCACGGCCGGTGCGCTTCATCTTCGGCCCCATCCCGGGTCTCGCCGCCTTGAAAGGATCCCATGAAAATCGAAGCCCAGGACATCCTCGATTTCTTCGCCAACCGGGCGCGCCTGCCGCTGACGCCGGCCGAAATCAGCCGCTATGTCGGGGTGGGGCGCAAGGAGCAGCGCAAGCTGACCGCGCTGCTCGACAGCCTGGTCGAACGCGGCGCCCTGGTGCAGCTCAAGGGGCGGCGCTACGCCCTGCCGCAGAAAGTCAACCTGGTGACCGGCACTATCGGCATGCATCGCGACGGCTACGGCTTCGTGACCCCGCAACAGGACGAGGGCGCGAGGAAGGGCGAGGTCAAAGACATCTTCATCCCCGCCCGCTTCGCTCGCGAAGCCATGCACGGCGACCAGGTGCTGGTGCGGGTCGAGCGCGGGGGGCGCCAGGGCAAGCCCGAGGGGCGCATCGTGCGGGTGCTCAAGCGCGCCCACCAGACGGTGGTGGGGCGCTTCGAGGAGAGCCGCAAGGTCTTCTACGTGGTGCCCAACGACCCGCGTCTGCTCCAGGACGTCCTCATCCCCCGCTCCGCCCGGGGCAAGGCCAGACCGGGGCAGGTGGTGGTGGCGCGCATCGAGGCCTTTCCGAGCAAAAACCGCAATCCCGAAGGAGCCGTCATCGAGGTGCTGGGCGACGCCGGAGACCCGGAGGTCGAAGTGCTCACCATCATCTACCAGCACGGCCTGCCCCACCGCTTTCCCGAGGAGGTGATGGCCGCGGCGGCGGAGATTCCCGACCGGGTGCTAGAGGGCGACGACCAGGGGCGCGCCGACCTGCGTGACCTGGTGACCATGACCATCGACGGGGAGACGGCCAAGGATTTCGACGATGCGGTCTGCGCCCGCGACGAGGGGCAGGGAAAGATCCGGCTGTGGGTCTCCATCGCCGACGTCGGGCATTACGTGGCCGAGGGCGGAATCATCGACCGCGAAGCCTACGAGCGCGGCACCAGCGTTTATTTTCCGGGGCGCTGCATTCCCATGCTGCCCGAGCGGCTGAGCAACGGCATCTGCTCGCTCAATCCCGGGGTGGAACGGCTGGCCTTTACCGCGGAGATGCTCTTCGACCGTGACGGCCGGCAGCTCGAGAGCCGTTTCTACCCCTCGCTGATTCACAGCAACGCGCGCCTGACCTACACTCAGGTGCGCGACATGCTCGAGCGCGAAGACCCGGCCGTGATCGACGCCCACCGGGAGGTTTATCCCCATCTACGGGTGATGAAGACTCTTGCCGAGCGCCTGATCGCCTACCGCCGGCAGCGCGGCAGCATCGATTTCGATCTGCCCGAAGCAGAGATCGTGCTCGATCTGCAGGGAAACATCGAGGATATCGTGCGCTCGGAGCGCTATTTCGCTCACCGCCTGATCGAAGCCTTCATGCTGGCGGCCAACGAGGCCGTGGCCGGCTACCTGAGCCAGCGCGAGATTCCCCTTCTGTACCGCGTGCATGAATCGCCCGATCTCGAAAAAATCAATAACTTCAGGGAATTCATCCGCCACTTCAATCTCGATCTGCCCCTGCGCGACGGTAAGGTGACGCCCCGCGACCTGCAGGCACTGCTGGCGGAAGTCGAGGGGCGACCGGAGGAGCGGATGATCAACCAGGTGCTGCTGCGCTGCATGAAGCAGGCGCACTATGCGCCCGACAATGTCGGTCATTTCGGCCTGGCGGCCGCAGACTACTGCCATTTCACCTCGCCCATCCGCCGCTATCCCGACCTGGTGGTGCACCGCATTCTGCGCCGTGCCCTGGCACCGGGAGGGATGAGTGAAAAAGCCAAGGGACGCCTGGTCCAGACCCTGCCCCAGGTCGGCGAGGAGACCTCGGCCCGGGAGCGGCGCGCCATGGAGGCCGAGCGCGACATCGTCGCCCTGAAAAAATGCCAATTCATGGTGCAGCACCAGGGAGAAACCTTCGAGGGGTTCGTCTCGGGCGCCCAGGCCTTCGGCTTTTTCGTGGAACTGCGCGAATTCTTCGTCGAGGGGCTGGTGCATGTCTCGTCGCTCAAGGACGACTTTTATCATTTCGAGGAAGAGCGCCACCGGCTGATCGGGGAGAATACCCGCCGCACCTTTCAGGTGGGCGAGCCCGTCTCGGTTCGGGTCGAGCATGTCGACCTCGAGCGCCGGGAGATCGATTTCGTTCTGGCCGATCAGGTCGAACCCGTCAGCGACTGAATTCCATCTTTCCCGCGGCAAGCAGACGAAGGGTTTCATGAAAACCGTTACCGACCTCTCCCGCATCAAGCATCCCTTTCCCCATGCGGTGGTGACCCTGGGCAACTTCGACGGGGTTCACCTGGGGCATCGCGAAATATTTCGCCATGTGGTGCGCAAAGCCCGCGAAAACCAGGGCACGGCGGTGGTCTTTTCCTTCTGGCCGCACCCTCTGCGGGTTCTGGCGCCCCAGAAGGATCTGAAGCTGATCAACACCTTCGAGGAAAAAGTGCGGCTGCTCGACGCCTCCTGCATCGACGTTCTCGTCTGTCCCCCCTTCACCCGCGAGTTTGCGGCATTGGCGTCCCGGGAATTCGTCGCCGATTGGCTGGTGGGCCGCATCGGCGCCCGCCACATCGTGGTCGGTTACGATTACCGCTTCGGCCGCGATCGCCACGGCGATGCCGGTTTTCTGGCGGACATGGGCCGGGAACTCGGTTTCACGGTGGAGGTGCTGCCGCCGATTTCGAGCGAGGGCGTGGTCTACAGTTCGACCCGCATTCGCGAAATGATCGCCGCCGGCCAGGTCGACGACGTGGTGGGGGTGCTCGGCCGCCATTTCACCCTGGAAGGCCAGGTGGTGCATGGCGACCACCGCGGCCGGCTGCTCGGTTTTCCCACCGCCAACCTGGCCACCGAAAAAGAGCTGCTGCCGGCCCCCGGGGTCTACGCGATCAAGATCCGCCATGGCCGCAAAATTTACGACGGCGTGGTCAATATCGGCCGCAAGCCGACCTTCGGCGGCACCAGCCAGACCATCGAGGTGCATCTGCTCGATTTTTCCGGCAGTCTCTATGGGGAAAAGCTGCGCATTTATTTTTTTCAGAGGCTGCGCGAGGAGCGACATTTTTCCGACATCGAGGCGTTGAAGCGCACCATTCGTCAGGATATCGAGCGGGCACAGACCGTTCTGGCCGGGGCGCGGATCGTCGCCTACCGCGAATATCTCGGTTCTTGCCCGCAGGGGGATGATATGGCGGGGGGCGCTGAATGAAAATTGACGGCAAAACCCAAATCCTGGGCATCTTCGGCGACCCCGTCGCCCACAGCCTGTCGCCGCTCATGCAGAACGCGGCGCTGTGCGAACTCGCGGTCGATGCGGTGTATGTGCCCTTTCATGTGCGGCCTGTAGACCTCGCCGGTGCCGTGAACGCGCTGCGTGCCCTGCGGATCCGGGGGGTGAACGTCACCGTTCCGCACAAGGAGGCGGTTTTGCCGCTGCTCGACGAGGTCGACCCGGCGGCCCGGCTCATCGGCGCGGTCAATACCATCGTCAACCGCGACGGGCGCCTGGTCGGCTATAATACCGACGGTCTCGGGCTGCTCGCCGCCCTGCGCGACGATCTGCAGTTCGGTCCGCGGGGCAAACGGGTGCTGCTGCTGGGCGCCGGGGGGGCCTGCCGGGCGGCGCTGGCGGCCCTGGCCGGCGCCGGTGCCGTCGAACTGCGGCTGGCCAACCGCAACCCGGCGCGGGCCGAGGCTCTGGCCGCCGGTTTCGCGTCTCATTTCGAGGGCACAACCTTTGCAGCGTTTCCCCTGGACGACGGCGCTCCGCCCGTTTCCGCCGTTGCCGAGGTCGACCTGATCGTCAACACCACCAGTGTCGGTCTCAAAGGGGAGGAACTCGCGCTGCCGTGGGCCGCGATCCCGGAGCGGGCCAGAGTCTACGACATGGTTTACCGGCGCGAAGGGACGCCCCTTTGTCTTCGCGCCCGGGAAAATGGTCATCAGGCCGCCGATGGCCTGGGGATGCTCGCCGGCCAGGGCGAAGCGGCTTTTCGGCTCTGGACCGGGCTGGAGCCGCCCTTTGGCTTGATGAAAAGACGGCTTTTGGCTGAAGTGAGTGACCAATGATGTCTGCCCTTGACAGTGTGAAATTAAAAAAATATTATAAATTGTCTTTGACAGACTTATTCGGAGGGGCCTTTCTCGCATTATGACCAGCAACCGACTCGGAGAACTCCTGGTGCGCAACAAGCTGATCACCGACGATCAGTTGGCCCAGGCGGTTCAAGATCAGAAAAGTCAGGGCGGCCGCCTCGGCGCCAGCCTGATCAAGCTCGGCTTCATCGCCGACGATGAGCTCGCCGCCTTTCTCTCCAAGCAGTACGGCGTGCCCTCCATCAATCTCGACGAGTTCGAGATCGACCCGGCCGTCATTCGCCTCATCCCCCCCGAGGTGGCCCAGAAGTACCAGGTCATTCCCGTCAACCGGGCGGGCTCGACCCTGATCATCGCCATGAGTGATCCCTCCAACATTTTCGCCATCGACGACATCAAGTTCATGACCGGCTACAACATCGAGGTCGTGGTGGCGCCCGATGCCACGATCAAGTTGGCGATCGACAAATACTACGACCAGAGCGCCAGTCTCGCCGACGTCATGGACGACCTCGACGACATCGATCTCGAGGTCGTCGACGAGGACGACAACGTCGATGTGCGCGAGCTGGAGAAGGCCACCGAGGATGCCCCGGTGGTCAAGCTGGTGAACCTGATTCTCACCGACGCCATCAAGAAAAAGGCCTCCGATATCCATATCGAGCCTTACGAAAAGTCGTTTCGGGTGCGCTACCGCATCGACGGCGTGCTCTACGAAGTGATGAAGCCGCCGATGAAGCTCAAGAACGCCATCACCTCGCGCATCAAGATCATGTCCGAGATGGACATCGCCGAGCGGCGCCTGCCGCAGGACGGACGCATCAAGATCAAGCTGCCCGGCGGCAAGGACATGGACTACCGGGTCAATTGCATGCCGACCCTGTTCGGCGAAAAGATCTGCCTGCGGCTGCTCGACAAGAGCAACCTGCAGCTCGACATGACCAAGCTCGGTTACGAAGAAAAGGCGCTGGAGTGGTTTCAGAAGGAAATTCACAAGCCCTTCGGCATGGTACTGGTGACCGGGCCGACCGGGTCGGGGAAGACGGTTTCGCTGTACTCGGCCCTGGGCGAGCTCAACAAGGTGAGCGAGAATATCTCGACCGCCGAAGACCCGGTGGAGTTCAACTTCGCCGGCATCAACCAGGTGCAGATGCACGAGGAGATCGGCCTCAATTTCGCCGCCGCCCTGCGCGCCTTTCTGCGCCAGGACCCCGATATCATCATGATCGGCGAGATCCGCGACTTCGAAACGGCCGAAATCGGGGTCAAGGCCGCGCTCACCGGCCACCTGGTTCTTTCCACCCTGCACACCAACGATGCGCCGAGCACCATCAACCGTCTGCTCAACATGGGCATCGAGCCCTTTCTGGTGGCTTCGGCGGTCAACCTGATCACCGCCCAGCGACTGGCGCGGCGGGTCTGCCCCGAGTGCAAGGAGCCCGAGGATATCCCCAAACAGGCGCTGATCGAAGCCGGCGTTCCGGCCGAAGACGTCGACCAGGTCGTCTGCTACAAGGGGGGTGGCTGCTCCAACTGCAATAATACCGGTTACCGCGGCCGGGTCGGCCTCTATCAGGTCATGCCGATGTTCGAGGAGATCAGGGAGATGGTCCTGGCCGGCGCCAACACCGCCGAGATCAAGCGCGAGTCGATGCGCCTCGGGGTCAAGACCATGCGCCAGTCGGCGCTGACCAAGCTGCGGGAAGGCATGACTTCCTTCGAGGAAGTGCTGCGCTGCACCGTGGCCGACGATTGAGTTGACTGCCTGCGTGCCGGCTCTGCCGGCGGGGCGAGACCATCATTGACTTTTGCCGCTGAAACAATTCGCCGAGGGAGAACCCATGTCCGCCAACATCCATCAGTTGCTCAAAACCATGGTCGAGCAGGGGGCCTCCGACCTGCACATTTCCACCGCCACCCCGCCGCAGTTGCGCATCGACGGCAAGGTGCTGCCGATGAAACTGCCGCCCCTGACCCCGGCGGAAACCAAGCAGCTGTGCTACAACATTCTGACCGACGCCCAGAAGCGCAAGTTCGAAGAGGATAACGAACTCGACTTCTCCTTCGGCGTCAAGGGGCTCTCGCGGTTCCGCGGCAATCTCTTCATGCAGCGCGGGGCGGTGGCCGGCGCCTTTCGCCTGATCCCCTACAAGGTGATGAGCTACGAGGAGCTGGGGCTGCCGCCGGTGGTGAAAGAGATCTGCCGCCGGCCCCGCGGTCTGGTGCTGGTGACCGGCCCCACCGGCAGCGGCAAGTCGACCACCCTGGCATCGATGGTCGACCAGATCAACTCGGAGCGCCAGGAGCACATCATCACCATCGAGGACCCCATCGAATACCTGCACCCGCACAAGCGCTGCCTGGTCAATCAGCGCGAGGTCGGCGCCGACACCTCCTCCTTCAAAAAAGCCCTGAAACACATCCTGCGCCAGGACCCCGACGTGGTTCTGCTCGGCGAGCTGCGCGACCTCGAAACCATCGAGGCCGCTCTGACCATCGCCGAAACCGGTCACCTCTGTTTCGCCACCCTGCATACCAACGGTTGCGTGCAGACCATCAACCGCGTCATCGACGTCTTCCCCACCAGCCAGCAGAGCCAGGTGCGCGCCCAGCTCTCCTTCGTGCTCGAAGGGGTCATGTCGCAGACCCTGATTCCCAAGGCTTCGGGACGGGGGCGGGCGCTGGCCCTGGAAATCATGGTGCCCAACGCCGCGATCCGCAACCTCATCCGCGAGGACAAGGTGCACCAGATTTATTCGCAGATGCAGATGGGGCAGGAGAAGTACGGCATGCAGAGCATGAACCAGTCGCTGTTCATGCTCTACCACAGGAAAACGATCTCCCTGGACGATGCCATGGTCCGCTCCTCCGACCAGGACGAGTTGCGTCAGATGATTGCCAATCCCGCCTCCGTGCTCAAGCGGATGGGGTCGGCACCGGCCGCCGCGCGGGCCTGAAGCCCGGTCGTCGGCAGATAACCACGAGGTAACGAGATGGCCAAATTTGCTTGGGAAGGCAAGACCCGCGCCGGAGCGGTGCAGAAGGGCGAGATGGAAGGCCCGAACGAGGCGGCCGTGACCGCGACCCTGCGGCGCCAGGGAATCATGCCCTCCAAGATCAAGGAACGGGGCAAGGGGCTCGACCGGGACCTCACGATTCCCGGGATGGAGCCCAAGGTCACCACCAAGGACCTGGTGGTCTTCACCCGCCAGTTCGCCACCATGATCGATGCGGGCCTGCCCCTGGTGCAGTGTCTCGATATTCTCGGGCGCCAGCAGGACAACAAGACTTTCAAGAAAATGCTGGTCCAGGTCAAGGAAGACGTGGAATCGGGTTCCACCTTTGCCGATGCGCTGAAAAAGCACCCCAAGGCCTTCGACGAGCTCTACGTCAACCTGGTGGCGGCGGGCGAGGTCGGCGGTATCCTCGATACCATCCTCAACCGCCTGGCGGCCTACATCGAGAAGGCCTTGAAGCTCAAGAAACAGATCAAGGGCGCCATGACCTACCCGGCGACGGTTATCGGCATCGCCTTCGTCGTTATCGCCGTGATTCTGGTGTTCGTCATCCCGACCTTCGAGAAGATGTTCGCCGATTTCGGCGGGACCCTGCCCGCCCCGACCCAGGTGGTCATCAATCTGAGCAATTTCGTTCAGGACTACATCCTGGTGATCATCGCCACGATCATTCTCGGCATCGTCGCCTTCAAGAAGATCTACAAAACGGAAAAGGGTCGCGCCAAGATCGACGATTTCGCGTTGAAACTGCCGATTTTCGGGCCCCTGATCCGCAAGGCGGCGGTCGCCAAATTCACCCGCACCCTCGGCACCATGATTTCCTCGGGCGTGCCGATTCTCGACGGTCTCGAAATCGTCGCCAAGACCGCCGGCAACAAAACCGTCGAAAAAGCCATCTACCGGGTGCGGCAGAGCATCAGCGAAGGCAAGACCATTGCCGAGCCCCTGGAAAAATCGGGAGTCTTCCCGCCGATGGTGTGCCAGATGATCTCGGTCGGCGAGCAGTCGGGCGCTATCGACACCATGCTCAACAAGATCGCCGACTTCTACGACGATGAGGTCGACGACGCGGTGGCGGCTCTGACCTCGATGCTCGAACCGCTCCTCATGCTCTTTCTGGGGACCACGGTCGGCGGGCTGGTCATCGCCATGTATCTGCCGATCTTCAAACTCGCCGGCACCGTCGGCGGCTGACCCTCCGAACTCTTCATGGATGCAAACCCTTCCGCAGCGGGTCGGCCTGAGCCGACCCGTTCGCAGTTAAGCTGGTTTTTATTTTTCCGCGTGGTGGTGATCTCCCTCTTCCTGGGGGGGACGATCATCTACCAGATGGGCTCGCGCCGGGGGGTCTTCAATCCGGCGGTCAACTGGCTCTATCTGCTGGTGGCTCTGTCCTACCTGCAGGCGCTGGTTTCGGCCATCATTCTTCGCTTCCCCCTGCGGCTTGCGCTCTTCACCCAGGGCCAGATCGTCTGGGACCTGCTCTTCGTCACCGGGCTTATTTACCTGAGCGGCGGCATCGACAGCGTTTTTTCCTTTCTCTACATTCTCATCATCATCAGCAGCTCCGTTCTGCTGGCGCGGCGCGATGCGCTGGTGGTGGCCTCGGCGGCCTCGATTCTCTACGGCAGCCTGCTCGACCTGCAGTATTTCGGGTTTCTCCCCCAGTTGGCCGGGGTGAAATTCCCCGCCGATGTCGATGCCCGGGCCATTTTCTTTTCGGTCTTCGTCAACGTCATCGCTTTTTTTCTGACGGCCCTGCTGAGCGGCACCCTCTCGGAGCGGCTGCGGCGCAGCGAACAGGCCCTGGTCAAACGGGAGATCGACTACGAGGAGCTCGAGAACCTCAACCGCGCCATTCTCGCCAACATCGGCAGCGGCCTGCTGATCATCAATCGCCAGGGCCGCATCCGCTCCCTCAACGCCGCGGGGAGCAAAATCACCGGATACGAGCTCGAGGACATCTACGACAGCGAGGTGCAAGAGGTCTTTCCGGCACTGGCGGTTTTTGACGGAGATTTCCGCCTGATCAGCCGCGGCGAATGCACCCTGACCGATCGCGCCGGCACCCGTCATGTCATCGGCTACGACACCAGCCTGCTGCGCGACCGGCGGGGAAAGGTTCCCGGGCTGCTGGTGACGTTTCAGGATCTCAGTCATGTCAAGGAGATGGAGTCGCGGCTGCAGCGCGCCGACCGCCTCGCCGCCGTCGGGCGGCTGGCCTCCGGCATGGCCCATGAAATCCGCAATCCCCTGGCCTCGATCAGCGGCTCGGTGCAGCTCCTGATGGAAGGGGAGGGCCTTTCTTCCAGCAACAAGCGCCTGATGAGCATCGTGGTGCGGGAGGCGGAGCGCCTGAGCGGGTTGCTCACCGATTTTCTCCATTACGCCCGTCCCAGCAAGCCTCTGTTCGAGCGGGTCAACATGGCGGGGGTTTGCGACGAACTGGCCGATCTGCTCATGGCGGACCAGCGTTTTTCTGCTATAGAGATACGCAGGGATTATTCCCGCGAGGAATTTTTTCAGGTCGACCTGAAGCAATTTCGCCAGGCCCTGTGGAACCTGAGCATCAACGCCGCCGAGGCCATGGGGGGAAGGGGAATCGTCTATTTCGAGGCCGACTCCCGGCGCGGATTGATCGCCGTCGAGGATACCGGCCCGGGTATTGCGGCGGAGATCCGGCCCAAGATTTTCGACCCGTTTTTCACCACCAAGGATTCCGGCACCGGCCTGGGCCTGGCCACGGTGCACGCCATCGTGCAAAGCCACGATGCCGAAATCACCTGCGGCGACGGGCGCAGGGGCGGAGCACGGTTCGAAATTCGGTTTCCGGTTTAAATGACATGCGCTGTCGCAGGTTTTTAAACTTCGCTTTGCCAGACAGGGGGAAAACTCTTGAACAATAAAAACTATCGCATTCTGGTCGTCGACGACGAAGAGAGCATCCGGGAAGTTCTCACCATCATGCTGCACCGCGAGGGCTACCAGGTCGACGCCGCCGGCGACGGCGCGCAGGCTCTCAACCGCCTGAAAGACCAGACCTACGACCTGATCATCAGCGACGTGAAGATGCCCCGGGTGACGGGGTTCGAACTGCTCAAGTACGTGCGCGAAAAGATGCCGGAGACGGTGGTGCTGATGATCACCGCCTTCTCCTCGACGGAAGAGGCGGTCGAGGCGATGAAGCAGGGCGCCTACGATTACATCACCAAGCCCTTCAAGAACGAAGAGATCCGGCTCATCATCAAGAACGCCCTCGAACGCAGGGCGGTGCGCGAGGAGAGCCGGCTGCTCAAGCGCGAGGCGCGCCAGCGCCAGGGTTTCGGCAACCTCATCGGCCAGAGCAAGAAGATGCAGGAGCTCTACGACCTGATCGAAAAGGTCGCCGGCACCCGCGTCAACGTGCTGATCACCGGCGAGAGCGGCACCGGTAAGGAGGTCGTGGCCAAGGCGATCCATTACAACAGCGACCGCCGCGAGATGCCCTTCATCCCCATCAACTGCGGCGCGATTCCCGAGAACCTGCTGGAAAGCGAGCTTTTCGGCCATGAGAAAGGTTCCTTCACCGGGGCCATCAGCCAGAAGCCGGGCCTGTTCGAGGTGGCCAACAACGGCACCCTCTTTCTCGACGAGATCGGCGAGCTGCCGGCGATGATGCAGGTCAAGCTGCTGCGGGTGATCCAGGAGCGCGAATTCCGCCGGGTCGGCGGCACCAAGGACATCCGCTGCGACGTCCGGGTGATCGCCGCGACCAACAAAGACCTGGAAGGGGAGGTGGAGGTCGGCCATTTCCGCGAGGATCTCTTCTACCGCCTCAACGTCATTCGCATCGAACTCCCCGCCCTGCGCGAGCGGCGCGACGACATCCCGCTGCTGATCGAACACCTCTACCGCAAGCTCACCGGGCGCGAGGGGCTGCAGATCGAAGACCAGGCCCTGCGCCGCCTGCTCGACTATCATTGGCCGGGCAATATCCGCGAGCTGGAAAACGTGATCGAGCGCTGCGTGGTGCTTGGCGCATCAGACCGGCTGACCGCCGACGGCCTGCCGGTTCAGCTCAAAGCGACCGCATCGGACAAAGGGCAGGGCGTGCTGGCCGAGATTCCCGAAAGCGGCTTCGACATCGACGAGTACCTCGGCAACATCGAAAAGGATATTCTGCTCCGGGCGCTGGAGAAGACCGGCGGGGTGCGCAAAAAAGCCGCCGATCTGCTGGGAATCTCCTTTCGTTCCATCCGCTACCGCCTGTCCAAGTTCGGCATTTCGCCCGACGACGAGGACGGTGGGTGACAATTTTTGGCACAGATGGTTGACGCAAAATGTTTTCACGGCCGGGGTATCCCCGGTCTTTTTTTTTCGAGAGGCCGAGTCTTTTTTCCAACGGGTTAATTTTGCGTGTAAAAACATCTATATGAGGTCCGGTTAATTGCTTGGCATGTGAGTTGCTGTAAGGGAAGGCGTGTGAAAAAGAATTGGCTTGGGGAGCCCAGCCATTTATTTCAACCCCAGACAAGGAGATGGGAACATGCTGAAGAAATTCAGAAAGAACCAGAAGGGTTTTACCCTGATCGAGCTGCTGATCGTCGTGGCGATCATCGGCATCCTGGCGGCGATTGCGATTCCGCAGTTCTCGAGCTATCGGCAGAAGGCTTACAACAGCGCGGCGCAGAGCGACCTGAAGAACACAAAAACAAATCTGGAGTCTTATTACGCCGATTTTCAGCATTATCCTGACACGGATTCCTAAGCTGGGTGGGAGTATAAGATACAAAGCTAACTAAACATCTTCACTGGAGGATAGAAAGATGAAAAAACTGATGATAATGGCCGCAATTCTTCTTTTGTCCGCAGGTATTTCCTACGGGGCGGCCTTTAAAAGTGGAAACGTGACTCTTGCAGATAACAATGACGATTCCTTGGCGGTTCAACTGTCCACCAATGTCAGCCTGGCATACGATGCTGCAACTGGCGGGCTTGGATACTCCGTTTCAAGTTACCACTCCAGCGGAACCCGCACCTATGCAAGCTCTTCCGGGGATGCCGCCATTTTTTGGCAGGGTGCGACTGGTGTAGCGCCGCCGGCGGCGCCTTCTGGTACTGCTTCAGCTGCATTCGACAGCAATTGGGACGCTCTGTAGGAGAAAGAGGTTTCCCAGTCCATAAACCGACGGCGGGGTGCGCTTTTGAAGCGCATCCCGCCGTCTCGTTTCGAGCGACCATCATGACATATTCCCGAATTGGTTTGATGCTGGGGGTCACCCTGCGGGCGGCGTTACGCGATCGCATACTGCAGGCCCTGCTTGGTGTCGCGGGGTTGATGTTTTTACTGGTGCCGGTATTCAGCCTCTTTTCCATGCGCCAGGTGCAGGAACTGGGGATTACCCTGTCGCTGTCGGCTATTTCCGTCACCCTGCTTTTGCTGGCGGTTTTCCTTGGCGCGACCTCGGTCTGGCGGGACATCGAACGACGCTATGCGAATGCCGTTCTCGGCCTGCCCTTGGCCCGCTCCAGCTACGTTTTCGGCAAGTTCGCCGGTATCGCGCTGTTTCTTCTGGCCGGTGCCTTCATCCTGGGAGCCGTGGCGCTACTTGTCATCCTGTTGGTGGCTTACCAGTATCCTTCCGAGGCTCCTGTCCCCTGGGGCAATATCGCGGCAGCGATCGTCGCCGATGGGCTCAAAGCGATTTTGATCGCAGCGGTGGCTCTGTTCTTCTCCACGCTGAGCACTTCTTTTTTTCTGCCAATCTTCGGTACCCTCGCGATCTATATGGCTGGCAGCGCCTCGCAGGAGGTGATCGAGTTTGTGCGTGGTGATTACGGCCTGGAACTGGCTCCCCTCTCACGCCTTGCGATTGAGGGGCTGTATTATCTGCTGCCCAACCTGAGCGTCTTCGACCTCAAGGTCCAGGCGATTTACGACTTGCCCTTGGAGCCCGCCACACTTTTTCTTTCGTGCGCCTATTTTTTCGTTTACACGGCGATTTTGCTCGGACTTTCCGCGTGGACCTTCAACCGGCGGGAACTGTTGTGAAACGAATGTTGCTGGTGTTGGTCCTGGCAGTGGCGTATTGGGCTACGATTGTGCCTCTTGATCGTCACATGGCCAATCGCCCGGTGGTTGTCAAACTCGGCTACACTCCGGGGCCGACCGTGCTGCGGTTGGCCGCTGGGGATTATAAACCGCTGCTCGCCGAATTTCAGGTACTGCGGGTGATGTTTTATTTCGGCTCCCTGGTCGAAAAATGGCAGCAGCGGATTCACGTGGCGCCGGAATTCGCCAACATGTTCCGCACCATTCAAACCGCAGTGCATCTTGACCCCTACAATAAGGACGCCTACTATTTTGCGCAGGCGGCTTTCACCTGGCAGGTGGGGCATGCCGCCGATGTTAACCGGCTGCTCGACTACGGAATGCGCTTTCGGACTCGCGACTGGCTGCTACCTTATTTTGCGGGATTCAATGCGGCCTATTTTTTGCGTGACTATAACCAGGCGGCCGAATACATGCGGCGGGCCGCGCAACTCTCCGGTCATCCACTGCTGACCAACCTGAGCGCCCGTTATTTCTACGAGTCCGGGCGGGAAGAAGTCGGCATCGCTTTCTTGCAGGACATGGTCGCCCGCAGCCAGGATGCCAAGGAAAAAAGGCTCTACCAGTTGCGGCTTGCCGCCCTGCGCGCCATACGAGAAATTTCGGTGGCTCTTCAAGATTATCATGAAGACCAGGGTCAGGATCCCGACACCCTCATGGAACTGGTGGCCAAAGGCTACCTGGAAAAGATTCCGGAAGATCCCTACGGGGGAGAATTCTACCTGACCGATCAGGGACGGGTGCGTACCACCAGCGAGATGGCGCTGGCCCGTTCCGCCACTGGAGACCAACAGAGCCATGACTGAGATCCCGGCGATCAGCATCAACAGACTGGGTAAGACCTATCGGGGCAAAAAGGGCATCACGGTGTGCGCCCTGGCAGGATTAGACCTGGAGCTTGCCCCGGGCGAAGTGTTTGGCTTTCTCGGTCCCAACGGTGCCGGAAAAAGCACCACCATCAAAATTCTGACCGGGCAAATTCGGGCCAGCGAAGGGCAGGCGCTGCTTTTTGGTTGCCCCGCCAGCGATCCGCGCAGCCGGTTGCAGGTCGGCTACCTGCCCGAGAACCCCTCCTTCTACGATTTTTTGACCGCGGGGGAATACCTGCGTTTCGTGGGAAAGGCCTATAGGATGTCTGGAGCCGGTCTGGCGGTGGCGATCAGCCGGGTGCTGGAGCGGTTGGATCTCGCGGCGGCCGCCAACCGGCCGATTCGAGGTTTCAGCAAAGGTATGGTGCAACGTCTCGGTCTGGCCCAGGCGCTTTTGCCTGACCCAGATCTGCTGTTGCTTGATGAACCGATGAGCGGTCTCGATCCCCTGGGTCGGTCGCTGGTCAAGGAGATCATCAAGGAACAGAAACAGGCTGGCAAGACCATTTTTTTCAGCACTCACATCACTGCCGACGTGGAAATTGTCTGCGACCGGGTGGGAATTCTGGCAGAAGGCCGATTGCGGGCCCTTGACCGGGTGGAAAACGTCCTCGCCCATGGCATACAGGGATACAAGATGCAGCTTGTCGAAAACAATGGAACGGTCAAGGAAAAGTTCGTGGCTGCGGAGAGTCTGCGGCCGACTCTGGAGCAGATTCTCTCCGACGGGGGGGCAATAGAGCGGGTTGAGCCAGTTCGCCGGGATCTCGAGCAGTTTTTCCTCGATGTCGTCAAGGACGCCGGCCATGAATCTGCGTAAACCTTTTCAAATGCTGCTGCTTTGGCTGGTGGTGCTGGGTATCTATTACCCAGCGATTTTCGCCGGGGTGAATTCTGTAGACGATCAGCGGATGTTCATCAGCTTGGAACAGATGGTTCAAGCTCCCTGGGTGCAGCTATTTTATCCCACCGGCGGATTGTATTATCGGCCGCTGCTGATGCTGACGTTTCGTCTTGATTACCTTTTCTGGGGGCAGGAAGCCGGTTTCTACCATCTGGAAAACCTTCTCATCCACGGGGCCAATGCGACCCTGGTTTTTTTTATTCTGTTCCGGCTGGCAAGGCCACGCGCTGAACAGCCGACCGGCTCGGTCTGGCCCTTGCTTGGGGCGTTGCTCTTTGCCTTGCACCCGATCGCGACAGAATCCGTCGACTGGATTTCGGGACGTACCGACCTGCTCGGCGGCTTCTTCGTCCTGGCGGCCACCTTGGTGTTGATGCATGCTGTCCAAGAAGGACGTCTGGCGATGGTTGCTGCGTCGCTGCCGTTGTTGGCCGCGGCCGTCACGTCCAAAGAAGTCATGGTCTTTTTCCTCCCGGCGGCATGTTTTCTTGTCTGGCGCTTCGGGAGGGGCTTTTCCGGCACGTGGCGCTTAAGGGCTGTGGCGTTGCTGGCTGTGCCTTTTGCTTGTGCGGGGGGGATTTTTCTGGCGGCCCGCTGGTTGCGTTATGGTGCCGGCGGCGAATTGGACCGCTTGATCCATCAGTATCATTATGGAGCATTTGACACCGTCAGGGTTTTTTTCAAGGTTCTGGGATTCTACGCCAAAAAGCTCCTGTTGCCACTGCCGCTGAACTTTGCCATTCGCCAGGTCAATGATCAATATGTCTGGCTTGGGCTGATCGTTTTGTTGGTCGCGTTTATTCTGCTTGGTCTGCGCCATCCCGGAATTGATCTGGTTCTGACGAGTTGGTATCTTATCTTGCCGGGCATTTTGATTGCACTTATTGGTGTGGCCTGGACTCCGCTCGCGGAGCGTTATATCTACCTGCCTAGCGCCTTTTTCATCATGGGAATGATTGTCCTGCTCAGCCGGCTAGACGTCCCATGGCTGAAGAGCAGCCTTCCAGCGCTTAGCATCGCCTTCCTGTTGTTCCCCGCCGGAATGGCGACGGCCCAGCGTAATCTTACCTGGCAGGACAATGCCGCGCTTTTTGGCGACACCATGAGTAAATCGCCGCAATTCGCGGCGATGAACAATGAGCTTGCCATCGCTTTGATCAATAGTGGAGAGTTGCAAAGGGCCGCTGAAATTCTGGAGGAGGGTAAGCATCTTCCCTCCGCCTCCCCGCTGCTCTATATCAACCAGGCGCGAATTAGGATGATGCAGGGGGACCTTGACGGTGCCCGTGCCGAATTGCTGGAGATCTGTCAGGACAAAGACATGGCCAATATAGAGGCCTTAAAAATGCTGGCCAACCTTGACGAGCAGCGACTGCGGGAAGAGGGGACCACCAAAGACATCCTTCCTGATTTGGTAGAAACCTATCGGAAAATCACCGTCCGGACTCACAACCCCGCTCTGGAGTATCGGATGGGGCAGTTATTGTTGGCCATGAAGGAGCACCAAGAAGCTCTGCGGTATTTTAAAGGCGCTTATGAGCGGGCGCCTGCCGATGCCTTTTACCGGGAAGCTGCGGGGAAGTTGGTGGACAAGCTGGCGGCCGGGGAGGGACGGTGAAGGCTTTTTTGCAACTGATGCGTCCTCACCAGTGGCTGAAAAACTTGATTCTCTTCTTTCCACCCTTCCTCGGCGGTAGCCTGCATTTGCAGGGACATTATTCGAATGGCCTGAAGGCCTTCGCGGCATTCTGCCTTGCATCCAGCGCTACTTACATCGTCAATGACATCCGCGACCGGGAGTCCGACAGCCGCCATCCGAAAAAGCTCCACCGGCCGCTGGCCAGCGGCGCCGTCGTCTTGCCGGCTGCAATTTCCGTGGTTGCTGGCCTACTGGTCGCTTCCGCTCTTCTGGCATGGCGGTTGCCACCCATGTTCGCGGTTTGGCTGCTCACCTACCTGTTGCTTTCTTTTGCCTATTCCTTCGGTCTCAAGGATCAGCCGATCTTTGACATCTTCTGCATCGCTTCTGGCTTTGTGTTTCGGCTTTTTGCCGGCGGGGCGGTCTTTGGGGTGTGGGTTTCAGACTGGCTGTTTTTGAGCGTCCTGCTACTGGCGCTCTTTTTGAGCTGCGGCAAGCGTTTCGCGGAGCAACGTTTGTTGGGTGAGGATTCGGGCGGTCATCGCAGGGCCCTCAATGGCTACCCCCCCGGCGTACTGGACGGTTTCATGTATGTCACAGGGGCAGCGGTTCTGGTTACTTACACTATGTATGCCATTGCGGTTCACCGCTTGGTTTTCTCGGTCCCTCTTTGTTGTTTTGGCCTGTTGCGATACCTTCTGTTGGTCAAGCGCGGTCATAGTGGCGATCCAACAGATTCGCTGTTGAAAGATCCGATATTGTTTTTGGCTGGCCTGTCTTGGGCTATTTTTGTCGGTATAAGCATCTACGGGACTACCTTAGGATGAAAATTGCCTTTTATCGATATTCATTGTTGAATCGCGGCGGTGACCGGATGGTCATCGAGTACGCCAATTTCCTGGCACAACAAGGTGTCGCTATCACATTTTACACCAGCGTTGTCAACACCGTTTTCACTCTCCATCCCGACATAGCCATCCGCCGATTGAGCGTTGGAGGGAAGCTGGGATTCGTTCTTTGGGGGGGGCTTCGAAAATTCAACCAAGAAGATTTAGTCATTATCGATATTATCCATCTTGCACCTCTTTTGGGTTTTAGAAACCCTTTGTTGTATTTTGCACAAGCGGATGATGTTGAATATTCCGACAAAAAATTTGTTCGTTGGCTTGTCGATCGCTTTTATCGTTGGTATTTCAAGCGAGAGGGGGTGGCCATCAGTGTTTCGCAGGTGCTGACCAATAGCCTTGTGCGCCGCTATCATGCTTCGAAATGTTTTACCGTCACCAATGGGATCGATCTTGAAAACTTTTTTCCGGATCCGGATGCCGACTTGGTGGCTGCGACAGACGGACGCAAGGCACTTTTTTTTATGATGCGGGGCGACCGTTTTCGCAAAGGGATCGATCTCGGGTTGGAGGTCCTCCGGCAACTTGGGGAACGCCCTGAGGTAGTCAAAAACCTTGAGGTTTGGATCGGTGGTGAACATCTCGACCCCTCCGCCTCGGGACTGAAAATTACCAATTTTGGAGTTGTTTCCGATGACCGATTGCGTCAACTTCTGAGTAGTGCCCACATATTTTTCTATCCTTCACGCCATGAAGGTTTTGGTCTATTCCCCCTCGAAGCAATGGCTTGTGGATGCGCCGTGGTAACGACGGACGCAATTCCATACGCCCGGGATTTTCCCGTTATACGCCGTGCACCTATCGGCGACGTATCCGCCTTGGTCAGGGAGATCGCCTCTTTGGTCCAAACTCCCTCGTCGCTTGAAGACCTGCGCAGAGAAGGGTTGGCCGTTTCCCAGACGTTCGATCTTTTGGAAAGTAAGCAAGCTTTCGAGGCCGCGGTGGTCGATTGCCTGAAGTCTCTGAGAACAAGGTAGCTCATGCGAATTGGTATCGATGCGACCACCATTTATACCGCCCAGCCCACTGGTTTGGGTGTTTACAGCGTTAATGTTGTCAATGAAATCGCAAAGTTGCATGACGATATTATCGTTTGGACCGTGGATGACAGTTTTCTTCAATTTCCGCCAGAAAAGATTCGTAAGGTCATGCAGCCACTGCGAAGGTTGGGAGACCAGTTATTCCAACTAAGACCCTTATGGGTAGAATTCGTCCTGCCCCGGCTAATTCGAAAAGAAGGTGTCGATGTCCTTCTGACGACAATTCCTAACGGCTTGACCAAAAGCCCAATTCCGCATGTGGTTACCGTTCATGATATTATTCCCCATGTTTTCCCTGAAGATGCGCCGCGTACGGTGCGTTGGAATTTTCGCTACCGCCTGCCGAAAATTTTTCAGAACTCGGCGGCTATCGTCGCTGTTTCCGAATACACTCGATCCGACCTTCTAAAAAACTATTGTTTGGATGCTGAAAAAATCAGGGTGATCAGCGAAGGCTATGATCGCAAAAACTTTTTTGTGCCTCCTGATTTGTCCGCTTTGGCTGCTTACGGGTTAAAACCTGGGGGATATATTCTTTATGTCGGCAACAGCAGCCCTCGCAAAAACGTTTTGCGCTTAATCGAGGCTTTTGCCCGGATCAGTGGGAAGATTTCCCAAGATCTGGTTCTGGCTGGCGGCAAGGTGCCGAGCCAGATTCGCCAGCTCGAGGAGTGTGCGCGACAGCATGGCGTTGCGGATCGGGTCAAACTGCTTAATTATGTTCCGTACCCGGACTTGCGGGTGCTCTACGCAGGAGCGGCTGTCTTCGCTTTTCTTTCGGCCTACGAGGGGTTTGGCCTGCCGGTTCTCGAGGCAATGGCCTGTGGGGCCGTTGTTTTGGCGGCAGATGCTACCTCTCTGCCAGAGGTGGCTGGAGATGCTGCACTGCTGGTTGATCCCTTTGACACTTCTGCCGTTGCCAATCGACTGTATGCTGCTCTGACAGATGCTTCACTCCGGAAAGAACTTCACGGTCGAGCCATTGAGCGTTGCCGAATGTTCAGTTGGGAACGCACCGCCAAAGAGCTACTCGCATTACTTAAGCATTGCGGTGATGCATGAGTCGCAGTCTCTCTTTCGAGATTGCCGCCCAAGTCGGCAGTCGCATTATCTGCAGTCTGATGGGGTTAGTTCTAATTACCCAGTTATCCCGGTATCTTAGCATAGACGATTTCGGGATCTATACCCTTGCTTTTTCCGTTCTCGCTTTCTTTTCCCCGGTTGTGGAAATCGGCATGAATACGATCGCAATCCGTGAGATCGCGCGGAATCCCGAACAGAGCGAAGCCATTTTGTCTTCGGTGATATCGGTCAAGCTGGTGATGGCGATGATCGCCTGGGTTGTAGCCAGTTTTTTCGCAATCTGGTTGGGAACCGACACCCATCAGCAGATTGTCATAGTGCTCACTTCGCTCGGGCTTTTCAATCTGGCACTGAATTCTTTTGATATTTGGTTGGTCATTCACCACCGCATGATAATTTGGGGCGCTGCCCAGGTTCTCGCTGGTTTATTGGGGTTGGTTTTGACTCTTCTTCTGATTTGGGCAGGCTGGAGTTTGTACACCATCGTACTAGTCCAAGTGGGAGCCGTCGGACTGGTGTATGGCTGGGTCTGGCTTCGCGTTCGTGGGGAATTCCAATTTCAGTGGCCTAAGTTTCAGATGGTCCGCGTTATAGTGCGTGAGTCGCTTCCGCAGGGAATTGCCAGTTTGATCACGGCCTATTATTTCAATATCGACATGATCATGCTCGCTAAAATGATCAACACGGAAGGTGTGGCATTCTATGGAGCTGCATATCGGCTGCTGGGCCTCATGGTTTTTGTCCCACATGCGATCATGATGAGTTTCATGCCGCTAATGACGCGCGCGCTAAAAGCGGGCGAGAAACCTTTCGAGCAACTGTTTCGCTACGCTTTCCAGTTGATGATGTATCTTTCAATCCCAATTGCTATGTGGTCGAGTTGGTTTGCCGAGGACATCATAGGATGGATTTATACTGACGCGTATGCCCCAGCGGCGCCGGTTTTGATACTTCTAGTTTGGGCCGGGGTAGGGGTGTTTGCAAGCCATCTTTCTGGATATGCTTTAGTCATTTTGAACCGACAGGAGTTAGGGATGTTTATAAGTGCCGCTTCGCTTGGTTTAAACGTAATGTTGAACCTTTGGATGATCAGGATTTGGGGGATCCGGGGGGCGGCGGTCGCCACCCTCGTTACTGAAACCCTGGTTGTCATTGCAGGTTATTTACTCTGTTTTTACTACGCACGGATTTTGCCTTTTAGTTCGCTATTGTTTCGGTCTGTGGTCCTTGCTACCGTCGTAGCCTTAATCTTGAATGCCGGCAGGGAAAATGTAGTTTTTTCCACTTTTCTTGTATTTGGATCGGTCGGTTTTAGTTTTTTTTATTTTTTACGGAGTAAGGATTCTGTGCTCCTCAACGAATTTCTGGAAACAAAATGAAACTGCTGCTGATCAACCCGAGTGGTGGCTATCATCACGAGTATCCTCCTTTGGGCTTGTTGTCGATTGCCGCATGTCTTAGGGAAGATGGTCACCAGATAGCGTTTCTTGACGACGGAGTGCTGCCCCAACCCAATAACCAGTTTTTATCTCTTCTTAATGAACATGCGCCCGATGTCGTATTAATTTCACTGTACACGACCAATATTTCCCGTGGATATGAAATGATCCGCAGGATTCGCTCGGAGCGGCCGAAGGTAAAAATTATTGTTGGCGGCCACCATGCAACAGCGCTCCCGGAGCAGACCCTTCAGGAATGCCCCGAAATTGACCTGCTGGTCTCAGGAGAGGGCGAGAAGACGGTTGCCGAAATCATATCCGCATTGGAAGGAGGAGTCGGAGTGGAGCAGGTGAAGGGAATTTTCATCTCTTCACGCGACGGTCGACAATTTACTTTTACCGGCGAGCGACCATTTATTGATGACCTAGATAGCTTGCCCATGCCTGCCCACGATCTGATAAAACTTGAAGATTACCAGAAAAATTCCATCTCTGTCGGTCATCGGGTCGGTTCTTTGGTAACTTCGAGGGGATGCCCCTTCAGTTGTGTTTTTTGTAACAAATCGGTTTTCAAGTCCAGAATTCGCAGAAGAAGCGCGGAGAATATCTGCGATGAGATTGAATATCTGATCACTGAAAAGGGCGTTGATGAAATTTATTTCCAGGATGATCTTTTTGCGCTGGATCGCAAGTGGTTACACGAATTCGTTTCCGTTCTCCACCGGCGCCGGTTGACTCTGCCTTGGAGGATACTTGCAAGGGTGGACATCTTGAGGAAAGATGACTTTGCAATGATTCGTAAGGCCGGATGCTATCTGGTCCAGTTTGGCGTGGAGTCAGGTAACGATGAAATTCTCCGTGATATCAAAAAAAATATTACCAAAAGCCAAGTTCGGGCCGCGTTTCGGGACGCTCGTGAGGTGGGTCTGTTAACTTACGGTTTCTTTATATTTGGCCATCGGCTTGATACCTTGAAAACCATCGCCCAGACTTTTGCTTTAGCTAAGGAAATTCGCTGCGATTTCACGTCATTTTTCCTGCTGGTTCCCTTCCCTGGTACTGATGTTTATGAACTGTTACCAGAGGCACAACGCCAGGATTGGTCACGGATTCAATACGTCAATTGGAACAAGGGATTGGACCCATTTTCTATTTGCGAGGTGCCTGGATCTCAGTTGAAGGCCATAGAGGAGCAGGTCAACATGGAATACTATTGCCGGCCAGCTTACCTTTTTTTTAATGTCCTTGGTCATCGGGGTCCCTTGAAGCTCATGTTTCTTAAATTCAAATGGTGGTTAACCTATATGCGGGCATTCGCCTGGCACTTATTGCGTTTTCAGGGACGCGCACTGAGGAGGTCTTCTTGCTGAAATGCTGAAAGTATTAAAATGCCAAACTGAAATAATTGTTGCGCGTCGTGATTTACGCCGGCGAGGTGTTGACTGTCTTCCTGGAAAATTCTCATCTCTGTTGCGACGTATGGGCCTTCTGCGGAAGATTGAGGTCGGCGACTTTGCTAAGAGTTGGGACGTGTTGCAGATGATCAATTTTATAGAGCGAAACACGCCAAGGGATGGAAGGGTGGCTGATATCGGGGCTTTTGCTTCAGAAATGCTGCCAGCATTAGAGCGTCTCGGTTACAAAAATCTGTTGGGGATAGATTTGAATCCTCAGGTTCTTCAAATGCCGGCAAGGAAAACAACCGTTTACCGAGAAGGGGATTTCTATCATGAACTCTCGAGCTCGAAACCTCTGGACGCCATTACTGCAATTTCGGTCATCGAACATGGATTTGACGCTGCGGCTCTATTAAAGATGCTTTCGGATAATCTCAAAGATGGTGGAGTTTTTCTTGCGACCTGCGATTACTGGCCCGATAAGGTGGAGACAGAAAGGCTTTCCCCATTTGGCCTAAGTTGGACGATATTTTCTCGCGAGGAGCTGGAAAACTTTTTTGGGCAGGCTGCTAAATCTGGCTTCCATCCCGTCGGCGAGGTGAATTTTTCTGCAAAAGACAGGGTGATCACCTGGAACGGCCGAAGTTACACATTCGCATTTTTCGCCTTGCGGAAGACGGGTGTCCCGACGGCTTGAGCAACTCCGCCGGACCTAACATAACCTCTGGCCGGATCGCTTGCCTTTTCGGACAAGGTACACCTCCAGGTAAGGGCAATTTTGCCCCGTAGTGTAAAAGAAGCCTTCGACCCTGCCGGTATGCCATTCGTGCTGCCAATTAGCACAGCCGATGGTCGCGGTTATCCAAGAGTCAAAATATTTTTCTGACAACAATTTTCAGGTATTCTTTCCGGAAAATGTGTGTAGCGTGAAGATAACATTTACGAGTAATTTCAGGCAGCCTTGCGGAATCGCGGATTACTCAAATACGCTCATAAAGGAATTGCAATTTTTGGTGGATGTTGAAATCGTTGAACTCATTGTTCCTGATGAATTTTCTGGCTTTCCATTAAATTACATTAGGAACGCACAACATTATTTCAAATTAGGCCAAGAATTAAATGGTGGCGACATTTGTCACATTCAGCACGAATATGCATTCTGGGGCGGATATTTTCCAAGATTTAACGCTTTCCCTTTTTTTCGGGCCGGTATCAAGGTTCCGATTGTCATGACTGTACATGAACTTATTGATCCCCCATATGAGATTTTTCCCCAAAATTCGAGTATTAAAAGTACTGCTGCAAGACTGTTTTACCCGCTGATTAATCGGTACGAAAATTATGTAAATTTTGATGTTTTCAACTGTGCACAGAAATTGATCGTTCACACCGAGGATCAACGCAATATTCTAGCGGCAAGGGGAGTTCGCGAAGACCGGCTGGCGGTTGTCCCGCATGGAATCCCAAGCTTGGACGTGATAGAAAATCCTCAAACTTTCTTGGAAAAATTTGGTTTGGCAGGCAAGCGATTCATCAGCCTAATAGGATTTATTTCCCGGCGGAAAGGATACGAGGCGGTTCTGGAGATTCTTCCGGAATTGCCTCATGATGTCTATTTTGTGATAGCTGGCGGTGCTCGCACTAAAGGGGACCAAATTTATGAGGATCAACTGAGAGCCCGAATTGCCTCGCAAGGCCTAACTGGTCGAGTTGTTTTTACGGGTTATCTTGAGAGGGACGAACTTGCCGCGGTTCTGACGGCGAGTGAAGTGGTTGTTGCGCCCTTTGAAAAGGCCTTCGGCTCAGGTTCACTTAGCTTGGCGCTTGCAGCGGGAAAACCGATAGTTGCTTCGGATATCAAACCGACAAAGGACTTGCAGAGAGAGTCGGGTGGATTGTTGCTGTTTGATCGGAAAAATTCTGGGGCATTTCTAACTCAAGTGAATCGCCTGCTTGCTGACCGACTCCTGCGGGAGAGTCTGGCCGCCTCAGCCGAAAAATATGCCCAAGGTCATTCTTTTCAACGGATTTCTGAGGCCATTGTCAGCCTCTATCGGGAAGTGCTTTCCTACAGCCAGTATCAGCCTTAGGCCTTGGGGCTACCATGGCTACTCAGATACCTGGTCGGACTTGTGTGTTTAGTCTTGCGCCCTTACTGAGTTTTTCGTTTTTCGTTTATGACTGCCGGTGTAGCCGGCTTTGGATCGATTTGTTTTGAACGTCTCTTTGCTGAAATTCTTTGATCGGACGGTGGGGCGATGGGCCTTAAGTATTTTCCCCCGGCCTGGTAGTCCACAGCGGGGTGCGAAGGAGAAAATTCTTTTCATCCGTCCAGGCGGCATTGGCGATGCTGTCCACCTCCTGCCCTCAATTATTGCTTTAAAAGACCATCTGCCTGAAGTCCGGATCGATGTGCTCGCCGAAAAAAGAAACGGTGCTGTCTTTGAATTTTGCCCGCAGGTGAAACAAATACTCCGCTACGACAGGCCTAATGATCTCTGGAAGGTGTTTCGCGAAAAATACCATGTCGTCATTGACACCGAACAATGGCATCGCCTGTCGGCGATTGTGGGGCGATTGGTTCAATCGCCCATAAAAATAGGTTTTGATACTAATGAACGTCGGCGCATGTTAACGGATGCTGTTCCTTACTTCCATGGGGAAATGGAATCGGTTTCGTTTTCCCGTTTGCTGGTGCCTCTGGGGCTCGCCGAATCCGATATCCCCCGCGAGCCACCATTTCTTTGCGTCCCAGCGTCTGCGTCGGGACAAGCAGAATTGTTGCTGAAAGGTCTACAGCGACCCTTTGTTTGTCTTTTCCCCGGGGCGTCTATTGAAAAAAGGCAATGGGGCCCTGTGAGGTTTACACATTTAGCGGATTTTCTCGCAGATCAAGGCATCAGCATCGTGGTTATCGGCGGGGCTAATGACCAAGCTCAGGGAGAATTAATCGCCCGGGCCAGGGGGGTGGTAAATCTCGCCGGTCAGACATCTCTTGCCGAAACAGCTGCAATTATCGAACGTTCCCAAATGCTTGTCAGTGGTGATTCGGGAGTACTTCACATCGCCGTCGGCCTTAATAAACCCACAGTCTCTCTGTTCGGCCCCGGAATCGCTGCGAAGTGGGCACCTAGGGGGGAAAAACACATCGTCCTCAATCACCACCTCGATTGCTCTCCCTGCACCCGCTTCGGCTATACCCCATCGTGCTCGCATGGTGCCCGCTGCATCCAAGACATCACGGTCGAGGAGGTTTTCACGGCAGTCATGACGTTACTGGAATCAACCAAAGATCAGAAGGCCAATTGATGCCGATATTTCTTGTTTTGACCCTGCTATTCGTTTTTATCTTCGGCACCATCATCGGCTCTTTTCTAAACGTCTGCATCTACCGCATTCCCGCGGGCCAATCCATCGTCCGTCCGGCCTCCCGCTGCCCTCAGTGCGGCACCGCCATTCGCTGGTACCAGAATTTTCCGGTGCTGAGCTGGGTCGCTCTCAAGGGCAAGTGCGCCTCCTGTAAAGCCGCTATCCCCTGGCGCTACCCGATGGTGGAAATCCTCACAGGTCTCCTCTTCGTCGGTGTCCTCTGGAAGTTCGGCCTGCACCCGGCGACTCTGGTCTATTGGCTGCTCGCAGCGGCATTAATTGTCATTACTTTTATCGATCTCGACCACCAGATCATTCCCGACGTGATCTCCCTGCCGGGGATCGTGGTCGGGTTTCTCTGCTCCTTCCTGGTGCCCTGGTTGCCCTGGGTTGATTCTCTGATTGGTATCGTCGTCGGCGGCGGCAGTTTGCTCCTGGTGGCGCTGGCGTATGAGTTTCTGACCAAGAAGGAGGGGATGGGGGGGGGCGATATCAAGCTGCTCGCCATGCTCGGCGCTTTTCTCGGGTGGCAGGCGGTTTTCCCGATTATTTTTTTCAGCTCGCTGGTGGGGACTGCGATTGGAATTCCGGTGATGATCACGCGCAAGGCCGATTCGAAACTGGCCCTGCCGTTTGGTCCGTTTCTGGCGGTCGGGGCTCTTTTTTACCTGTTCTGGGGGCAGGCGGTCATCCGCTGGTACTGGTCGATTTCTTTGCCGGCCGGCGGCTGAAGTTGGTTTGATATTGAGCGGTTAGGATTATAATTTCTTGACATTTATACCGTTTAACATATAATTTCGCTAATTTCACTATTCTATGTGTATTTTCATTGAAATATTTCCCCCGCAAGGGCATATTCACTTAAAAAGATTAGGTAATTGCTTTTTCTTCCGAATTTTTCAGCCCGCATTTCGAGTTGGTACGTTGATTGCTTTTTGGGTGAAGGTACGTTCCTTCGCCCGCTTTTATGAACCGCAACTTTTCAGGTTGATCAGGATTTCTTCCCATGCTGTTTAAGAGCAAAAAGGATATCGTCGGTATCGATATCGGTTCCAGTGCGGTCAAGCTGGTTCAGCTGCGGGAAATCAAGGGTGGCTACCAGTTGCAGAACATGGGCATCGTTCCGTTGCCGCCCGAGGCCATCGTCGACAATTCGATTATGGATTCCGCCGCGGTCATGGACGCCTTGCGCAATCTGGTGGAAAGCCTGAAGCTCAAGACGAAAAACGTCGCGACCTCTATTTCAGGGCATTCGGTGATCATTCGGAAAATCACCTTGCCGATCATGACGGAAGACGAACTGGAAGCCTCGATTCAGTGGGAAGCCGAGCAATACATTCCCTTCGATATCAATGACGTGAATATCGATTTTCAGATTCTCGGGCCGGACGGTAAGGATCCGTCGCAAATGAACGTGATGCTGGTCGCGGCGAAGAAAGATTTCGTCAACGACCACGTATCGGTCTTTTCGGAGGTCGGACTGAATCCGCTGGTCATGGATATCGATTGCTTTGCCGTCGAGAACATGTTCGAAGCCAATTACGGCGCCGGCGCGGAAGAGATTATCGGGTTGATCAATATCGGAGCCAGCGGGATGAACGTCAACATCCTCAAGTCCGGTGAGTCCGTTTTTACCCGCGACATCCAGGTCGGCGGCAACATGATCAACGAGGAGCTGCAGAAACGGCTGGGGCTCAGCGGCGAAGATGCCGAGAGTCTCAAGCTGGGGGGCAGGGTCGAAGATGTCGATGGCGACCAGGTCGAGAGTATCTTGGCGGATGCCTCCGAGAATCTTGCCCAGGAAGTGCAGCGCTCCCTCGATTTTTTCTCTGCGACCTCGGCCGATGAAAAGGTTCAGAAAGTCTACCTCGCGGGCGGGGTTTCCAAGTCGGCCGCGGTCATCAAGGCGCTTGAGGACCGATTGGGCATCCCTGTGGAAGTGATCAACCCTTTTGTGGCGATCCATTTCAACGAAAAGGAATTCGATCCCGAATATGTCAAGGCGGTCGGTCCGTTGATGACCGTGGCCGCGGGCCTTGCCATGAGAAGGGTGGGTGACAAATGATCCGCGTTAACCTCTTGCCCGTTCGGGCCGCCCAGAAGAAAGAGAAGATCAGGGCCCAGATTTCGGTGATGATTCTCACGATCATTGCCGTACTGGTGATCTGTGGCGCCTTGTATGCCACCATGTCGGTCAAAATCGGCAACCAGAAAGAGGAGATCGCTCAGATCAACACCGAGATCAATCAATTGAAGAAAAAGATCGGCGAGGTCGGCCGTTATAAGAAGCTCAAGGAGGAACTGCAGGCCAAGCTCGACGTTCTCGAGCAGCTCAAGCAAGGGCAAAGCGGCCCGGTTCATCTGCTGGACGAACTGAGCGAGGTGTTGCCGCAACGATTGTGGCTGACTTCGTTCAGAGAATCGGGTGGCGGAATCTCCATCGCCGGAGTCGGCATCAATGAAAGTGCCGTGGCTAAGTTCATGCAAAGCCTGGAAGCCTCTGCCTATTACCAGAACATCGAATTGCAGGTCACCGAGCAGATCAACCAGGATGGCTTGAAACTGCAGAAATTCAGTGTTTCGGCACGGGTCGAAACGCCTCCCAAACCGGCTTCAACGCAAAATTAAAAACCGCCGAGGCTTGACTTTATGGATGCCCGCATCGAAAAGATCTTCAAACTGCCCCTCTATCAGCGATTGCTGCTGCTGCTCGTGCTGCTCGGCCTGATCGGGGGAGGTTTTTATTTCCTGTTTTATGCCGATCAGCTCGACGAGCTTGCCCGGCTCGAGCAGGAGAAGGAAGTTCTGGTCCGGAAGCTTGAGGAAAACCGGCGCATCGCCAACAATCTGCCGAAATTCAAAGCTGAATACGAGGCGCTTCAGGCTCAGTTGGAAAAGGCGCTGATCGAACTGCCCAACCAGAAGGAAATCCCGACCCTGTTGACCAATATCTCCACCCTCGCCAAAGAGCAGGGACTGGAAATTCTCTCCTTCAAGCCGATGGGGGAGATCAACAAGGGATTCTATGCCGAGGTTCCCGTGGATCTGCGCCTGGTCGGCTCCTACCACGACATCGCCCTGTTCTTTTACGAAGTGGGGCAGCTCCCTCGTATCGTCAACATCAGCAATCTGTCGATGGAGAAAACCAGCCGGGGGCAGGACAACGCTCTGCAGGTCACCTGCCGTGCCACAACCTTTCGATTTGTTGAAAATCCTCCCGGGAACAAAGGAGGTTGATGATGCGTAGCGCGCTGCCTGCATTGACTTTGGCCCTCTCCCTGGCTCTGATCGGAGGCGCTGTACGGGAGTCTCGCGGGGCGACCCTCGCCGATTCGGCTGCGGTTGCCGATGAGGCCGCTGCCGCGGAAACTGCCGGAGAAAAATCGGCATCCGAAAAATATGTCTACGATCCGGTCGGCAAGCGCGACCCTTTCCAGTCGCTGATGGAAATTCGCAAACCGGTGGCCAAAGCGAACGAGCCGCAAACCCCGCTGCAGAAATTCGACCTGTCTCAGTTGCGCATGGTCGGCGCGATTGTCGGGATGAGCAGTCCGCGCGCCATGGTGGTTGCTCCGGACGGGAAGTCATATATTTTGAAAATTGGAACCAAGGTCGGAAAAAACAACGGCGTGGTGGTGAAAATCATGAAAGACAAGGTCGATGTCAAAGAGTCTTTCTACGATTTTACCGGCGAAGTCCGCACCAGCACTCAAACCATCGAGCTTCCGAAACGGGAGGGAGTTTAATACAATGCATTCCGTGTTGAGCAGGTCCTCTAACGTCGGTTTATTGGTCTTTTTGCTGGTCGGCATGTGCGGCTACTGGCTCTTGCCGCAACCGGTCACCGCTCAGGAAGGACAGCCCGGGTCCGGTCAGGATGTCAACCGGGTCGTCTCGTTGACGGTCGATGCGGACAAGGATGCTCCCCTGGTCAAAATTCAGACCGAGAAACCGGTCGGTTATCGCTACACGGTTTACGACTCCTTCGACCCGATGCGGGTGGTCGTCGACTTTCCCCGCATGGATGTCTCCGAGATCAAGTCGCCGCTGCCGGTCAATATCGGGCCGATCAAGGAGATCCGGGTGGTCTCCTTCGACCTGACTCTGGGGAAACTCGGACGCATCGAAATTCTGATCGACAAAAAGACCGATTATACGGTCAACCTCGACGGCAACAGTTTCTCTCTGGCCTTCAAGCCCGGCGGCGAGTCGGCGGCTGCCTCCGCGACTCCTGCGCCGGCCCCGGCGGTGGCGCCCGCGACGAGGCCGGCCCCCGAAACCAAGGCCCTCTCTGCCCCGGTAACGCCCAAACCGGCTGCGGCGCCTGCGCCCGCCGTCAAGGAAGAAAAACTGCTTGAGGCCCAGACCGTGACCGCAGTGGAAATCGAAGACGGCAAGGCGGCCATTTTGACCGATGGCCCCATTGAAAAATATCGCTTTTTCAACTTGGGAGCCCCTCCGCGCCTGGTTCTCGATATTTTCGGGGTGAAACCGTCCTTTCGCGAAAGAACCATGGCCGGTGCCAAGGGGTTCGATCGTGTTCGGGTGGGGACCTACGACGACAAAACCCGATTCGTCTTCGACTCCGGCGGTGCTGAATTGCCCCCCTACGAGGTCAACACGGTGGCGCAGGGGCTGGTTGTGACCTGGAAACCGGGGGCTGCCAAGCCGGCGGCCGCGGAACCGGCCAAAGCGCCGGAAGTCAAGGCCGTGGAGGTTGCTCCGCGCCCCCAGCCGAAGCCGGCTCCCGCTTCGGTTGCCGTGCCCCGGGACGTTGCGCCGGCGGTGCGTCCGGTGCCCGAAGCGGCTCCCGCTCCGGTGGCCAAATCTCCCGCGCCGGTTCCGGCCCCCGTTCCCGCCCCGGTTTCCGAGCCGGTCACCGGGCGGATGATGCAGGCTCCGGTGGCGGTGCAGGACATCGCCTTTAAAATCGAAGGCGGCAAATCGATTCTGACAGTCGCTCTGTCGGGGTCTGCCGAGTACAGTCAGCCGGTGGAACGGGGCAATGTGGTGCTTTTCGGTCTGAACAACGCCACCATCAGCCGTTCGTTGCGGCGGGTGATCGATACCTCGGCCTTTCCCAGTGCCCTCGAGATGGTCACCCCCTACACCGTGAATCGCGGTACCATGCAGGACGTTCGTTTCGCCGCGCGGCTCAAGGGCGATGTGCCTTACCGTCTGCGCCAGGTCGGCAATTCCCTGGTGTTCGAGGTTGAGAATGGTGCCTTTGCCCAGGCCCCGGCGCCGGAACAACTGGTGGTCGCAGCGCCGCTCCCGGGCGTTCGCCCCGAGGCAGCCGCCCCGCGGGCCGTGGCGCAGGCGCCCGCACCTGTACCTTTCACCGCACGCAGCCTGCTGTCTGACGACGGCGCGGCTGTGGCCGGGCAGTATACCGGGCAGCGCATCTCGCTGGTCTTCGACAACGCGGACGTTCGCAACCTGCTGCAATTGATCGCCGAGGTCAGCGATCTCAACATCATTGCCTCGGACGAGGTGCGCGGCGACGTGAGTATCCGCCTGATCGACGTTCCCTGGGATCAGGCCTTGGATGTCATCCTCGATATCAAGCAACTCGGCATGATCCGCCAGGGCAATGTGGTGCGGATTCTTCCCAAGAGCAAAATCCGCGAAATGGAAGAAGCCGAGCTGACCGCGGCGAAAAACAAGCGCGAACTCGAACCGCTGGTCACCGAGGTCTTCAGCATCAGCTATACCGATCTGGGCAATATTTCCGCGCCCGTGCGGGAGTTGATGAGCGACCGCGGGCGTCTGACCCAGGATGAGCGCAACAAGAAACTGATCGTCAAGGATATTCCTTCGGTCATGAACGAGATCGGCAACCTGATCGAGATTCTCGATACGCCCGAGCGCCAGGTCATGATCGAATCGCGCATCGTCGAGGCCAGTTCCGACTTCACCCGCGACCTCGGGGTCAACTGGGGCATCTCCTACCAGAGCCCCGGCAGCACCCTCGATGGTCTTGATGTCGGCCTCGGCGGCAACTTCCTGGTCGGTCTGCCGTCGCCCGGCTCGGCGACCACCAATGCCGGTCTCGGCGCCGGGATCACTTTCGGACAGCTCAACGTCGACAAGACGGTCATCGATCTGCGCATTTCCGCTCTGGAGTCCTCCGGCAAGGGCAAGATCATTTCGCGGCCGCGAGTGACGACCCTCAACGGTCAGGAGGCGGTCATCACCCAGGGGACGACCATCCCGTACCAGACTTCCGGCGCCGACGGTCCCAAAACCGAATTCGTCGACGCCACCCTCAAACTCAAGGTGGTGCCGGTGATCAACCCCGACAACAGCATCATCATGGATATCGTGGCCAGCAACAGCGCCCCGGGCGAGACCTTCACCAACGCCGACCTCCCCGGTATCAACAAGAAAGAGGCGAAAACCAAGGTGCTGGTCTTCGACGGCGACACCACGGTCATCGGCGGCATCTTCGTCGAGGACGACCGTGAGTCCGAGTCCGGCGTGCCCTGGTTGATGAAGGTGCCGGTGCTTGGCCATCTGGTGAAATCGACCAGCGTGACGACCCGTCGTTCCGAACTGTTGATCTTCATCACGCCGAGAATTCTGGAATAACGTTTCCGTTCTCCGCTCGCAGGTTTTATGGGTCTGAAAAAAGGACAGGTTTCGGCCTGTCCTTTTCTTTAGGGGCTTTGCGGTGAACGTCGGACCATACCGCCAACAATTGGGACCCGCGCCCGAGCGACGCCGGAAATATGCGCAATGAATGATTCGCCCAGAAACATCATCCTCGTCGGGTTCATGGGAGCCGGCAAAACGACCGTCGGACAGGTGCTGGCGGACAGTTTGGGATGGAATTTTCTCGACCTCGATCGCCTGATCGAGGAGCGGACCGGAAAGACCATTCCTGAGATTTTTTCCCAAGAGGGCGAATCCGTTTTCCGTGATCTGGAAACGGGAATCCTCGGCGAAGTTGCGGTCTGTCGATTCCAGGTCATCGCCACCGGCGGCGGTATTGTCGGGCGGGAGAAAAACTGGGAACTGATGCATGCGCTCGGTGCGGTGGTCTATCTGGATGTCCCCTGGGAAGTTCTGGTGAGCCGATTGCGGAAGCAGGGAGGACGACCCCTGGCGACCGGGGAGGAGGGGTGGGAAAAAGTGCAGGCACTTCTCGAATCGCGCCGGTCTCTGTATCGACAGGCGCCGCTGTCGGTGGCCTGCGCAAGGCGATCGCCGGAAGACATCGCCTCCGAAATCTTGTCCCGTCTTAATTTTGCCGGTCACGCACGATCCGTTCAACAATCTGTAAATGTGGGGAAAGACCTTGAAAATCATTAACGTTGGATTGGGGGAGCGCAGCTACCCGATCTGGATCGGCCGCGGTATTTTCGATGCTCTCGGCGATGCCCTGCAACAGGTCGCTTTTCCGAAAAAGGTCGCCATTGTCACCAACGAGACCGTCGGCCCGATCTATGGCGCAAGAATTCGCGAAGTGCTGGCCCGCTCCGGGTTCTCGGCCGAAGAGATCACTATTCCCGACGGGGAGGAATACAAAAACCTCGACACTCTCAACCAGGTCTTCGATGCCCTGATCCGCCGGGGGTATGATCGTTTCTGCGGAATCATCGCCCTGGGCGGCGGCGTGGTGGGCGACCTGGCCGGCTTCGCCGCCGCGACCTATCTGCGCGGTGTCCCTTTCGCCCAGGTCCCCACCACCCTGCTGAGCCAGGTCGACAGCTCAGTGGGAGGAAAAACCGCGGTCAATCACCGGCTCGGCAAGAACCTGATCGGGGCCTTCTATCAACCCTGCCACGTGCATATCGATGTCGCAACCCTGGACACCCTGCCGGAGCGCGAATTTGCCGCCGGCCTTGCCGAGGTGGTCAAATACGGCGTTATTCGCGACGCGGCCTTTTTTGCCTGGCTGGAGAACTCCCGCAACGAACTGCTGGCGCATTCCCCCGCAGCGCTGGTGGAGGCGGTCGCGATTTCTTGCCAAACCAAGGCGAATATTGTAGAAGTTGACGAGAAAGAGGGCGGGGTCAGGGCCATTTTGAATTTCGGCCATACCCTTGGGCATGCCGCCGAGGTGCTGGCGGGCTACGGCACCATCCGCCACGGCGAGGCGGTGGCCATCGGCATGGTTGCCGCCGCAGCGATTGCGAGGCAGCAAGGGCTTTGCACCGGCGAGGATCTTCAGCGCATCGAAGCTCTTCTGGTTTCTTTCGGGCTGCCGGTGCGGTTGCCGGACTTCGCAGCCAACGATTATCTCGCTGCACTGACCCGCGATAAAAAGGTCAAAGAGGGCGTTCTGCGCCTGGTGCTCAACCGCGCCATCGGCGATTGCCTGATCGAGTCGGTTTCTTCCGTCGAAAAAATCATTGTCCCCATTATCGAACAATATCGAAAAAGGGCTGAGAAATGAAAACCCACAGCATTGACGAAGGTTTGCTGCAGCGGTTGGCCCAGGGCATGGTCGCGCTGGCCCGGAATCCCGATGCGGCGATCTATCGTTCGCTGGCGGATATTTTACTGCAGCTCGGCCGTCAGGATGAAGCCCTCGAAATGACCTCCGCCGGAACCGCCCGCTTTCCCGCCGATGCCGGGCTGCATCTGCTGGAAGGCGATTTGCTGCTGGAGGCCAAAGATTTCAGGGGCGCTCTGGCCTCGGCGGAAAAATCCCTGCAACTCTATCCCGACAATATTCAAGGGCTTTGGCTCGCCGCGCGTCTTCACCGGCACCTGGGGCAAACCGATCAGGCCATTGCAGCCGCCAGCCAATTGGTGGAAATCAAGCCCGATCACTTGGAGGCCCGGAACTTTCTCGCCGCCCTTGGGGTTGATCCGAAGACCATCGGCAGGACTCCTGCTCAGGATGAGGCGGCGCGAAAAAAGCAGACCATCACCACCGCGACCCTGGCCGAGATCTATGTCAAGCAGGGCTACCTCAATAAGGCCATCCAGGTCTACCGCGAAATTCTCGGTGTCGATCCGTCCAACGCGCAGCTTCTGAAGCGCCTGCGGGATCTGGAGACTCAGCTGGCTGCCCCCGCTGTCGGGGCGGAAGAATCGGAGCCGGCTTCGGACTCGTCCTCCCTGGTCGCCCAAGGGGCTGGCGAGGAGCCTGCCCGCCGGGCCGTGACGTCGCCGCAGGCGCCTGCGTCTTCCCCCGAGCGGGGCGAAGATCGAGTTCTGGACGTTTTTCAGGGTTGGCTCGACGCGATCCGCCAAAGGAGATCTCATGTTCACTGAAACCCTTCGCACGATTGTCGAGCAGGCCGGTGGCGGCGTCGGCGCGGTCCTGATGGGCTACGACGGAATTCCCATCGACCAGTATTACCTGCCGGTCGAGGGCGTCGATCTGTCGCTGGTGGCCGTCGAATATGCCAACGTTCTCAAGGAAATCAAAAAAACGGCCGAAATTCTTCAGACCGGCTCCCTGGAGGAGGTTTCCATCCAGACGGGGAGCTACCATGTTCTCATCCGCACCCTGACCGACGAGTATTTCATCGGTCTCACCCTCGCGCGCGCGGGCAACTTCGGCAAGGGACGCTACCTTCTGCTGCGCGAAGCGCCGCAGCTTCGAGCTGCACTTGCCTGAGGGGTGACGATGAACATCCTTGTGATCAACGGTCCCAATCTCAACCTGCTCGGAACCCGTGAGCCCGCGCTCTACGGTCATCAGACCCTCGATGAGGTCATGGCGGAGCTGATGGAGCTGGCCGCGACCCTGGGCGTCGAGCTCGCCGGTTACCAGTCGAACCACGAAGGCGCTCTGATCGATCGGATTCAGGCCGCGCGCCTCGAGGGCGTATCCGGCATTATCATCAACCCCGGCGGCCTGACCCATACCAGCGTGGCTTTGCGCGATGCCATTGCCGGCGTCGGCATTCCCACGGTCGAGGTCCACCTCTCCAACATTCACGCCCGCGAAGAATTCCGTCACCATTCGTACATCGCCCCCGTTGCCATCGGTCAGATCGCCGGCTTCGGCGCGGCCGGTTATGGTCTGGCCCTGCGCGCACTGGTGGCGCGGGGAGAATAACCTTTTGCCAAGCGAGGCCGTTTCATGCTAGAAGACAGGGCTTTCACGGCGCGACAACAGTTGCAGACCGACGAACTCGACGCCATTCTCTTCTGGAGCCTGCCCAATATCTGCTATCTCACCGGTTTCACCGGAACCGATGGGGCGGTGCTGGTGACGGCGGACACCGTTTTTTTTCTCACCGATTCCCGTTACACCACCCAGGCAAAGAGCCAGGTGAACGCCACCGAGATTCGCGAATACCAGGTCAAGCTCGATGGCATCATCGCCCTGCTCGATGAACTCGGCGCCAGGCGGGTCGGTTTCGAGAGTGAAATCGTGCCGGTGGCGGTGTGGGAGCGATTGCAGCAAAAGAGCCCGGAGCGCCTGGCGTGGGTTCCCCTCGGCCGTCCGCTGACCAAGCTGCGGGGACGCAAGGACGCCTCCGAACTCGATCTTCTCAGCGAAGCGGCGCGTCTGAATGCCGCGGCGTTGGAGGAGATCATTCCTCTGGTCCGTCCCGGGGCCAGCGAAAAGGCGATTGCCTTCGAGCTCGAGTTGGCGCTGCGCCGCCGCGGCGGCGAAGAGAAGGCCTTCGACTTCATCGTGGCCTCCGGCGAGCGCGGAGCGATGCCCCACGGCGTGGCCTCCGACAAAATTCTGCAGCCAGGCGAGCTGGTGACGATCGATTTCGGCACCCGTTTCCGCGGCTACCATTCGGACGAGACGGTGACCCTGGCCCTGGGCGAGGTGGCCGACGATCTGCGCCGGATCTACGATTGTGTGCTCAGGGCCCATGACCTGGCCCTGGCGGGGGCGGCCCCCGGAGTTTCCCTGAAAGAGGTCGATGCCCTGGCCCGCGACTACATCGTTTCCTGCGGCTACGGCGATTATTTCGGCCACGGCCTCGGCCATGGCGTCGGTCTTGAAGTCCATGAATACCCGACCGCTTCGCCCCGCTCGGAAGATCTGATCGAGGAGGGGATGGTTTTTACCATCGAACCGGGAATTTACGTTCCCGGTCTGGGCGGTGTGCGGATAGAAGATATGGTGGTGGCGACCCCCGGGGGATGCCGCTGTCTGACGAGGATTCCCAAGGAATTCCGAATCCTGCCTGTTTAGTCGAGCGCCCGGTGGGCGAATATTTTCCCAAGGAGGATGCCTGAATGGAAATTAAAGACCTGAGAACTCTGATAAAGATTGTCACCGAGACCGATATCACCGAGTTCGAGATGGAAAACGCGGACGAAAAAATTCTGATCAAGCGCGGCAAAGGGCAGGAAATCATCCACGTGGCCGGCCCCGCCGCTCCTCAATACCTTCAGCCCGGATCCGCCCCGATGGCGGCCCCCGCCCCGGCATCCGCCGCTTCGCCGGCCGCCGGCGAAGCGGCCGCCCAGGCGGCGGTCAACGACAAATACGAAACCGTCACCTCGCCCATCGTCGGCACCTTCTATCGGGCGCCGGCCCCCGATGCCGACCACTACGTCGAAGTCGGGTCGGTGGTCGAAAAGGGGCAGGTTTTCTGCATCGTCGAGGCGATGAAGCTGATGAACGAAATCGAGGCCGAATTCAAGTGCAAGGTGGTGGAGATTCTCAAGGAAAACGCTCAGCCCGTCGAATTCGGCGATGCTCTGTTCCGGGTTGAACGCCTGTAGCCAGTGCCTGGCGAAACATGGCTTAAGCACGCGTCACTGAACACTGGTTTACGGGAGACACCCATGTTCAACAAAATTCTTATTGCCAATCGCGGTGAAATCGCCATCCGCGTCATCCGGGCCTGCAAAGAGCTCGGCATCAAGACGGTGGCGGTTCACTCCGACGTCGACAGCGAATCTCTTCACGTCAAGCTGGCCGACGAAAGCATCTGTATCGGTCCCGCCCCCAGCGGCCTGAGCTACCTCAACATCAAGGCGATCATCAGTGCCGCCGAAGTGACCGACGCCAGCGCCATTCATCCCGGTTACGGCTTTCTCTCGGAAAATGCCGAGTTCGCCGAGATTTGCGCCAATTGCGGCATCACCTTCATTGGGCCCAGCCCCGACAGCATGCGCCGCATGGGCGACAAGATCAGCGCCCGCCAGACCGTGACCAAGGCCGGCGTGCCGATTCTCCCCGGCACCACCGAGGGGGTGAAGTCGGTCGATGAGGCCAAGAAGATCGCCGGCGACATCGGCTATCCGGTCATCATCAAGGCCACCGCCGGCGGCGGCGGGCGCGGCATGAAGGTGGTGCATTCGCCCGCCTCGCTGCCCAATGCCTTTGCCACCGCGCGGGCCGAAGCCCAGTCGGGGTTCGGCAACCCCGACGTCTATATCGAAAAATTCTGCGAGCGGCCGCGCCACGTCGAGATTCAGATCATGGCCGATCAGCACGGCAACGTCATCCATCTCGGCGAGCGCGATTGCTCCATCCAGCGCCGCCATCAGAAGCTGATCGAAGAGGCGCCCTGTCCCGTGCTCACCCCCGAGCTGCGCAAGAAAATGGGGGCCTGTGCCGTTGCCGCCGCCAAGGCGGTGGGTTATTTCAGCGTCGGCACCATCGAGTTTCTGCTCGATCAGGACAAGAACTTCTATTTCATGGAAATGAACACCCGCGTGCAGGTCGAGCATCCCGTGACCGAGATGGTGACCGGCATCGACATCATCAAGGAGCAGATCCGGATTGCCGCCGGGCAGAAGCTGCGCTTCAAGCAGTCCGACGTGCAGATCAAGGGGCACGCCATCGAATGCCGCATCAACGCCGAAGACCCCGTCAAGTTCACCCCCTTCCCCGGCAAGATCGACGGCTATCACACCCCGGGCGGCCTGGGAGTGCGGGTCGACAGCGGCGTCTACGACCAGTACAAGGTGCTGCCCCATTACGACTCGATGATCTCCAAGCTGATCGTTCACGCCGATACCCGCGAAGAAGCGATCCGCCGCATGGCCCGGGCCCTCGATGAGTACATCATCGACGGGATCAAGACGACGATCTCCTTCCATCAGAAGATCATGAACAATAAGGAATTCATCGAGGGCAACATCGATACGGGGTTCCTCGAACGCATTATCCTGTAAGTTGAATCAACAGAATTCAGGCCGGTCTCGCCGGCCTGTTTTTTTTCGAAACCGGGTTCCAACATGGCGCAATGGCGACTTCTTCGCACCGGACCTTTGAACGCGGCCTGGAACATGGCGATCGACGAAGCGCTGCTCGAATCGGTTGCCGCCGGAGATTCCCCTCCGCTGTTGCGCCTTTACCGCTGGAGCCCGCCTGCCGTCAGCCTCGGCTACGCCCAGAGAGGGGCAGGGCAGGTCAACCTGCCCGCGTGTCGCCGACTGGGCTTTGACGTGGTGCGGCGGATGACCGGTGGGCGGGCGGTGCTGCATCACAAAGAGGTCACCTATGCGGTGGCGGCCCCTGACACGGACGATATTTTTCCTGGTGGAATTCTGGAGAATTACCGGGTGATCGCGGGGCCATTGCTCGCCGCCTATGGCGCCCTGGGGGTTCCCGGAACCCTGGTTCCCGGGAAGCTGCGCACTCGCACCGATGCCGTTGCCGACAGCGTCTGTTTTACCGCTCCATCGAGCTACGAGATCGTTTGCCAGGGGAAAAAACTGACCGGCGGGGCCCAGAAGCGGCAGGGCGGCGCCTTTCTGCAGCATGGCTCCCTTCCTGTCGACCTCGATCTCGACGTTCTCTGGCAGGTTCTGACGACTGGCGGGGAAGAGCGCCAGGATGCCGGCCGCCAATACCTCCAGCAGGCGGTCGGCTGGATCAATCGCTGGCTGTCGCGTCCGGTGACCATCCCGCAGGTCGAAGACCTTCTCGTTCGGTGTTTTGCGGAGCAGTTGGCGGTTTCCTTTCTGCCCGACTCTTTGCGTCCGGCAGAACGCGCTCGCGCCGGTGAACTGGTGGCGCACAAATACGGCCGCGCCGACTGGAATCTCAAGGGCATGGCATAATTCACCCAAGCCGCTTATCGGGATGAAAATTTTTTTGATCAACAGGGGGGGCTCAGGGTATGATTCCGGGTCGCCTGTTTTCGTCTCACAACGGCCAGCCCCTCACCACGTTGGATGACTGACATGTTTTCTCTCCGTAGAGCCTTTTTCGCAAGTTTGCTGGTTTTGGTTACGGTCGCGCCCGCCGGGGCCGAATCCGTTCGGCAGCTTGATCTCGAAACATTGGTGCGCCTCGCCCTGGAAGAAAACCTGGAAATTCTGGCCCAGACCTACCAGACCCGGTCGACTGACGCCGAAGTCAGTAAAGCTTACGGGATCTATGATCCTCAGGCGGGTGCCGTTTACGCGGAGGGCGAGACCAGGGATTTACTCAATTTCCAGTTTTTCAGCTCCGAATCGATCAACCGTAACCGCCGGTTTGATTTCTCTCTGGCTCAAAAACTACCCACCGGTGCCGATTTGACCGCTAATTGGACCAATTTTAGAGAAAACTTCAAAACTGATCCCAAGCCTGCGGTCAACCCTGCCTACGACAGCGAACTGAAATTCAGCCTGGTTCAGCCGCTGCTCCAAGACTTCGGCCGCACGGTGACCGAACAAAACATTCTGTTCGCGGTCAAGGATCGCGAGATTTCCGTGCAGGGCTTGCGCGACAAGGCCTTCGGAATTATTTCCGATTTGCGCGCAACCTACTTCGATGTTCTGCGTCTGCGGGAAAATCTCGATTTTCGCAGGACTTCGGTGGCCCTGGCGCAGAAGATCATGGAGGAAAACCGGGCGCGGGTCGACGCCGGGGTGTTGCCGCCCATCGAGATTCTCGAAGCCGAGGTGGGATTGAAGCAGCGCGAACGGGAACTGCTCGACGCCCAGCGGGCCTATGACGATGCGCTTGACCAGCTCGCCCTGCTGATCAATTCCGGCGAGCCGGTTGCTCCGGTTGCCGAAACTCTCGGGCGGCCAGACGTTCATTTCGAAGAAGAAACCGGCTACCGCGCGGCCCTGGAAAAGCGCCCCGATCTCATGCGCCAGCTGCGTCAGGTCGAGCGTCTCGACATCGAGCGCGATGTCGCCCGCAACCAGGTCTTGCCGCAAGTCGATCTCGAAGCGAGCTATTCCCATAAGGCGCTTGAGGGGCAGTACAGTGAAGTCGTGGAGAGCCTTGGTGGAGACGAACTCGCCAACTGGGAAATCGGTCTGAGGGTCTCCTATCCCATCGGCAACCGCGAGGCCCGCAATGAACTGCTGCGCACCAGGCTCCGAATCAAGCAGCAGAATGCGCTGCTGGCTCAACTCAAGGATGAGGCGCGCAAAGAGATTCGAGCGGCATTGCGCCTGCTCGAGGTCAGCGACAAGATCATCGATGTGACCCAGACCGGCCGCCGGCTGGCCGAGGAAAAACTGCGCAACCTGCTCAAGCGCAAAGAGGTCGGACTGGCCACCACCCGCGATGTGCTCGAGGGCGAAGACGATCTGGCTTCGGCCCAGTTCGACGAGACCGCCGCGCTGGCCGATTACAACAATGCCATCACCGACTACCTGCGGGTCAGCGGGCTGTTGCTCGAGCACGAGGGGGTGCGGTTTATCTCCACGGTCGATGCGGACAAAGATCAGTTGCTGCTGGGGGTCGGCAACCGTTGACCCTGAGAGTCGGCCACATCACCTACCTGAACTGCGTTCCCTTTTTTCACAATCTGCGAGAGGCCGGTTTTGAGGGTGAGATCATCGGCGGGGTTCCCTCCCGACTCAACGCCATGCTCGCCGCGGGTGAGATCGATCTCAGTCCCTCATCGTCATTCGAATATGCCCTGCATTGGCAGGACTACTTGCTGCTGCCCGGCCTCTCCATCAGTTCTCGCGGTCCGGTGAAAAGTGTTCTGCTCTTCTCGCCCATCCCCCTGGAAGACCTGGAAAGTCAGGAGATCGTCCTGACGGGAGAATCGGCCACGTCGGTCAACCTGCTGCGTGTTTTGCTCTGGGAGTATGTCGGCTTGCGCAGCGTCCGTTTCGCCGTGCCTGAACAGCCGGTGGAAGACCTCATCCGCCAGGGGAAGCCAGCTCTGCTGATCGGTGATCGTGCGTTGAAGGTGGCCAAAATGCGTCCCCGAGGTTGTCAGATTTATGACCTGGGCGAGCTCTGGTGCCAGTTTACTGGGTTGCCGTTTGTTTTTGCGTTATGGATCGTGCGGAGGGAGGCTGCAGAAAAAAAGACGGCAGAAATCGCCGCGCTGGCCATGCAACTGGAGAACGCTCTCGCCTTGGCGCAGTCCTCAATGGATGAGATCGCCTGTCAGAGGCCGGAGCGGGAGTGGCTCAGCCAATTGGAGATCCGCGATTACTGGCAGTCCATGTCTTTTGGCCTCACCCCCGACCATCAGCAGGGGCTTGAATTCTTCTTTCGCCTTGGACATCGGTACGGCCTTCTGCCTGGAATTCCAGAGTTATCCTTTTTCACAGGGGAGTGCGAGAGACTTAAAGGAATTAAATTTGCATAAAAAGAGGCTGCGTTTTTCACTTTACATGCTCTTGAATAAGTTTTGAAAACTGTTTAGCATGTTGAGATTTTTTAAGTCATTAACACTACTACAGAATTTAGAGATTTCACAAACAGATTACTTTCGAGGAGGGTAAAGGGCAATGATGCAGTTAAGAGATTTGTTTCTGCCATTTTTTGTCATTTTGGTTTTAGCCATTGCTGGCTGTGGGGAGATTAATGATGACGATTCGAGTAGTAGCAATGCTGACTCTTCTACCTCCGCTTCAAACGAGGCCGCCACAATTAATTTGACCAGTTCACTGCCTGCTGGTTCCAGTCTGGCACAGGGTGGTCAAGCGACAATTACCGCAGAAGTTATAGATGACAATGGCAATCCCGTCTCTGACGGAACCCTTGTAAACTTTACTTCTGATCGGGGTACGATTTCTGCGACTGCAACCACCCGCAACGGCATAGCTTTAGCCACGTTTCAGGCTGGAACGGCCGGCGGAATTGTTGCCGTTACTGCAGCATCTGGTCAAGCTACTAAAACAATTTCATTTCAAGTTGATTCTGGGTCAGCTGCAACAGTCAATTTTGTAAGTGCTTCTCTACAGTCCATCGGTGTAATAGGAAGTGGGACGCCGCAAGTATCGATATTAAAATTTAAAGTTGTTGATTCTTCCGGGAATGAAGTTGCAGACGGAACACCTGTCACTTTTTCAAAGAATGTTCTTGGTGGTCAAGAATCCCTGAGCCAGACAACTGCCTCAACCGTTGGCGGAGAAGTTTCCGTTTCGTTGCAGAGTGGCACTGTCTCAGGGACGGTAACAGTAATTGCTTCTATTGTAACGGAAAGCGGAAAAACAGTTTCAAGTGAGGGGCGAGTCACAATTGTTAGTGGACAACCTGATGCTGAACACATCGGCATGGCTGTTGAGTTTTTTAATATTGCTGGTGGAAAAACTTTTGGTTTGCAGGATACAATCTCGGCCTATTTAGGGGACCGTTACGGTAATGTAGTACCCGATGGCACTTCGGTGAGCTTTATATCTGAATGCGGTACCATTGGAAGCAGTGAAGGATTTACGACAACCACCACTTTTGGTGTCGCAAAAGGTATTTTGCAGTCGTCCAATCCGACTACTCCTTTTCTCGGTGGGGTAGGAAATTTGGGGAATGTAGGTCTTTGTCGTGTGATGGCATATACACCAGGACGCGAGAGTTTCACTGATGTCAATGGAAATGGTGTTTTTGATTCGGGAATTGATACCTGTAGAGCTGACCTCCCCGAGCCATTTATTGATGGCAATGACAATGGTCAATATGATGTTGGTGAAACCTATATAGATGTCAATGGTGATGAATCATTTACCTCTACTGACGGGGTTTGTCAGGAAAACACTATGATTTGGGCTAGTGCGCAGGTTTTGATGTCAGACTTTATTGACGAAATCTTGCTGACGCCAACTAGCTTCAATATCTCTAAAGGAGCGTGTCAGTCTTTTACATTAAATTTTATGGATCAACAAGGAAATTCTCTCGTATCCGGTACGACCTTGAAGGTTGAAACGACTGCCGGAACTTTGCAGGGAACTACCAATATTGTTAAAGGTGACAGTTTGTCTACGGGGTCTGTCTATTCTTTTAGGCTTTGTAGCTCTTTGGATGCCACGGCCCAACCTCAGTTGGCAGAAGTGACCGTTACGATTTCTCCGCCCAATGGAGACTCGCCACAGGGCAATAATGGTGTGGCAATCTTTGAAAAAGCCTCTGGTTCTATTAATAATTAGTTTTTTCAATAAAAATACAAAGCAACCCTTTATTTTGGGTGACTTTGTATTCGATTATCTGATTCTAGGTTGACAACATACAACCAGTCTGTCTCATAATAACACCCGCCCACGCCCGGGTGGTGGAACTGGTAGACACAAGGGACTTAAAATCCCTCGGAGGGTAACCTCTGTACGAGTTCGAGTCTCGTCCCGGGCACCATTTGACAATCCATGATGATTCGATGAAGTTCAATAAGCCCTCTGATAACGAGGGCTTTTATCTTTTTTGTGTCCTATGTGATTCATCTGGATACACCGGAATTCAAAAAATTTAGGGGTAGATTTTGGGGTTCTCGCTGCGGTAGGTTGCGCATTCCGGTGAATCCGACCGCCGACTCTGATGCGAAGCCGACCTTGGTTCCGCTGTGATGCCGACCGGCGGTCCGGCGCTGGCGACCGGGAAGGTGATGCGGTCGCGAGGAGAGCCGGTTCCCAAAATTCGGACAGTGCATTAAGGTGGAAAGCCCAGGGTCAGTCGCTTGTCAAAGAACGGAAGTTTCAATCATTCGTTCGCGGGATTTTTTTTGTCCTTGACGAATGGGGGGGGTCGTCACCGCGTCCGAAAGTACACCGGAAGAAGCTGGTTCGTATCCATGGAGTACCGGCTGCGCA